>Ga0265295_1001019_pt1 | contig 52237 bp, 45 predicted proteins | sample Munlansysbiofilm_FD_192503 | JGI IMG/M metagenome (GOLD analysis project Ga0265295, IMG submission 192503) | Leachate microbial communities from a municipal landfill in Southern Ontario, Canada - Methane capture system biofilm | ecosystem: Engineered > Solid waste > Landfill > Unclassified ... | reverse complement strand
ACTCAGAATCGAGATCGTCCCATTGGTCTGCGCTCATGCCTTCGAACTTTGGTGCGTTTTCTTTTAAATTTGCTAAGACAGCAACACGAAAACTTTTCATTTCTTCTCTATGGTTTCTCCTGGAAATATCATGGTGATAAAACAACTAATAATTATAGTAGCATTTTTAAAAACGGGGAAACAGGAAACGGGAAACGGGAAATCAGGAAACGGGGAGCCGGGAGCGGGAAATCAGGAAACGGGGAGCCGGAAGTTCCGAACCCGGGGCATGTTGTAATTAATCCAAATAATTTAAATGGGATTCAGACCTCACTCAGGGAATCCCATCATCAATAACAAGCCAACTGCTGATTTTCTCTTGCTTAGTCTTCCGTCGTCACTAAAGTTCCAATAGTTTTACCGTGAATGGCGGCCATCAGAGCGCCGGGTTCCCAGAGATTTAAGACCAAAATCGGCATGTCGTTGTCCATGCAGAGCGAAATCGCGGTGCTGTCCATCACGTTTAGACGCTGGCTGATTGCCTCGATATGGCTCAGCTTGTCAAAGCGTATGGCATCCGGATAGAGTTTGGGGTCGCGGTCATAAACACCGTCGACCTTGGTGGCTTTAATGACCACGTCGGCATCGATTTCAGTAGCCCGAAGTGCGGCAGCGGTATCTGTTGAAAAATAAGGGTTGCCTGTGCCTCCGCCAAAAATAACTACCCGCCCTTTTTCAAGATGGCGGATTGCCCGACGGCGGATGTAGGGCTCGGCAATTGTCCGCATTTCAATGGCGGTCATGACGCGGGTGGTAACATCGAGCTGTTCAAGGGCATCCATCAGTGCCAGCGAATTCACAACCGTGGCAAGCATGCCCATATAATCTGCCGTGGCTCGGTCCATGCCGGTATTTTCACCGGTGGCACCGCGCCAGATGTTTCCGGCACCAATCACAATTGCCACATCAACGCCGGTTTCCCAAACGCTTTTAACCAATTCGGCAATGTTGCGAGCTTGTGCCGGAGAAATTCCAAAGCCTCCCGGTTCTGCCAGTGACTCACCGGACAGTTTTAATAGAATCCGACTATATTTATTCGCTTTTTTCTCTTCGCTCATATCTTCTCCGGTTCTTGTGATTTATAAAATGAGAGCCAACTTTTGGTTGGCTCTTTAATTATTTATTCAGCGTCTTCTTCGACTGTTGGTGGGGTTGTTTCACCCAAAGCCCAGCGAATGAATCGGCGGACAACCAGGCGCTCGCCCAGGGCGGCAACCTTGTCGTTAATCAGATCGGCAACGGTTTTGCTTTCGTCTTTGATGTATTTCTGATTGAGCAGAACGTTTTCGTCCATGAATTTCTTCATTGCGCCATCAACAATTTTTGGAATGATTGTTTCGGGTTTGCCTTCAGCACGAACACGCTCGATAATGGCGTTTTTCTCTTCTTCCAAAACCTCAGCAGGAACATCAGCTTCGGAAATATATTTCGGGGAAGCGGCAGCAATTTGCAATGCGATTTCGTGGCTGAGTTCTTTGAAGGTGTCAGATTTTCCGACAAAGTCGGTTTCTGAGTTAACTTCAACCACAACGACCAGGCGACCTTCGCTGTGGATGTAAACTTCTACGCGGCCTTCGGATGCTTCACGATTAACTCGTTTTTCAGCTTTTTGGAGCCCTCTTTCGCGAAGTTCTTCAACAGCTTTTTCCATATCGCCATCTGCGTTGCGCAAGGCGGTGCGGCAATCCATGATGCCACAACCGGTTTTTTCGCGCAGTTCTTTAATCATATCAATGGTAATTTCCATAGTTTATCCTTTCTGTCTTTTGTCGCTAATTATTCTTCGGTGGCAGGTTCGGTTGTTTCGTCCTGAGCTTTTTCGAGGTCGATTTTGGCGCGAGTGCTATCACCAAGTAAAACTGCGTCATCCATTTCTTCTTCGTCATCAATCTTGCGGGAGATGGCGGAACGGGTAGCAGGCATAGCTTCTACTTCTTCCTCTTCGATGTCTTTGCGCATCATTTTGCCTTCGATAACAGCATCAGCAATATGGCCGATGAGTAATTTGATGGCGCGGATGGCATCGTCGTTTGAAGGGATGACATAATCGATATCGGTTGGGTTGCAGTTTGTATCAACCATGGCAATCACGGGGATATCTTTCAAGACAGCCTCGCGCACAGCGGTATCTTCGCGATCAACGTCAACAATAAAGAGCAGGTCGGGCAAATTTTTCATATTGCGCACACCGCTTAAGCGGGTTTCAAGACGTTTGATTTCACGTTGGAGCAAAAGACCTTCTTTTTTGGTCAGGCGATTGACTTCACCGGTCTCGAACATTTTTTCAAGACGGCCAAGTTCGACGATACGCTGTTGAATGGTAACCCAGTTGGTCAGCGTGCCACCCAGCCAGCGCTGGTTGACGTAGGGCATGCCACAGCGTTCTGCTTCAGCCTGAATGGTTTCTTGTGCCTGGCGTTTGGTGCCGACGAAGAGGATTGAGCCGCCTTCAGCGACAGTTTTGCGAACGATGTCAAAAGCGTCTTCGAGCAGTTTGACGGTTTGTTGCAGGTCAATAATATGAATACCATTGCGCTCAGTGAAGATGTAGGGGCGCATCTTGGGGTTCCATTTATTGGTTCTGTGCCCAAAGTGGACACCACTCTCGAGGAGAGCTTTCATAGATACATTTGGCATGATAACTCCTTTGCGTTATGCCTCCGCCTGGTTTTGCGAAGCTCCCAACCCTTCAAGAGGGCACGCGAGAACTTCTGATCCAAGGCGTGTGTAATAGTGTCTCTGGAAAACTCCAGAGCGTTGAGTATTCTACCATGTTTTTGCGGATTGGAAGGCAGTCTTGCACTAAACTGCATACAGCGGGGCAGTACGCAGTTTCCTGTTTTCCTGTTTCCTGCTTGCCGTTTCCTTTTACCTGTTTCCTGTCTTTAAGGCTTTCACCAATTCACGATTAAAAGCCGGGATGTCTGCCACAACCCTGCCCCAAACCTGATTACCATCGCGAAAGGCGGCTTCGTCCACCCATTCCGCTCCGGCGTTCAGCAAATCGTCCTTGATCCCAAGCGAACCAACCGTTTTCTTTCCGGCAACAATTTTCGCAGAAATAGCAATCAATCCACCATGGCAGATTATTCCGATAACCTTGCCCTGGGCATTCACCTGTGCAACCAAATCATTTACTTCGGCATAGCGGCGAAGCTTATCCGGCGCCCAGCCACCCGGCAAAACCAGAGCGAAGAGGTCCTCAGCCTTCAAGCCCGAAATCAAGCAGTCGGGTTTAATCTCCAGCCCATTCTTCCCTCTTATTGCCTTCAAATCCATCGCAGCGGTCAGAACTTCAAACCCTTCTTCTTGCAAACGGATTGCCACGGCATAATATTCTAAATCTTCCACCCCTTCGGCGACCAAAAAGGCAACTTTTAAGCTTTCCTCTGACATTGTCAACTCCTTTTTTCAATCAATAGTTAATCATGACTGTTTTTATCATAACATGCCAGTCTTAAGCTTTTCGTTCTCGTAATACAGCAATTCTCAATATGATACAAATCGTGAAACATATACACGGGTAGGGGGAGGTCCAAATTGTGAGCACTGAATAATCTGCAACTTAGCAAGACCTCCCCTCGTGAAAGAACTGCGAATTACCATTGAAAAGCAAATTAATTCCCTGATTTTAACCGGGCGGGTTTTCCTAATTGAGCAATTTCAATACCACTCACTTCGTTCGGGTACGATGCCCGCTCGCATCTTGAACCCGCCACTACCGTTGTAATATATTATTGATGAATGCAGTTCTATAATGAGAATTGCTGCTCGTCAATGCCTAAGAATCGATAAATTTACTATCTTCTAATTCATCTTTTTCGGCTTTCGCTTCCGGCAGGGTGTCGGTCTTCGGTTTGTTGCGCGAATCGGCAAGTTGAATTTCTAATGGGCTAGCGCGACGGGTGAGTTGCCATTTTCCGCAATGTGGGCAGCGTTCAAATTTACCTACCACCACGTTCAGCCCCAAAATTGAACGCGGAAAAGTTTTGCCACATCGCTGACAGACCGCCAAGCCATTTATTCCGCCATTTGCCGTCTCCGAACCCTTATTTCTGCTCGAGATGAAGACAGTCAAACCCAGCGAAACCAGAATTACCACAACTACCAGACCGATCACATTGGTAGTTGCTGAACTGGCTTGCTCTTTGCTCAAAAAATTGTAAGTAATTGGCGCGGCTTCCTGGCTTGCTCCATCCGAGGTGAATACTTCTGCGCTCATTCTCCGCAAACCGGAAGGGTAATCGTCGGTTGAAAACGAAAAACTGAAAGGTGCTTCGCTCAAATCTGCCATGACCGCATCGTCCATAGAGAAAACCACCTTGCTAACTTCCCCCGTATCGCCTGTTAGGGAAAGGGTCACCCGTCCCTGGATATCCGCACCAGAGCCATAGCCCCAATCCCTTCGCAAACGAAGCCCAAACTGGGAACCACCCTGTGCAAAAACAGAGGTAAAGTTCAAGCCAAACAGCCCAATCAACAAAATTCCAAGCCAAAGCTTTTTATTTTTCATTTCATCATTTCCATTTTGTTAAAATATTTTCACGGTCGAAAATCAGGGTGCCTAAATAGAGCATGCCGATAGCTACGATTGCGCAGACAATAATGGCAATCAACATGAAGCTAATATTCAAAACCAACTTCCCCGCCATCACCGCAAACATCACCATCAATAAGGGCATAACCACCATCCCCGAAAGCTGTTCGGCAACTCTCGGGTCGCTCACCCGTGAAGAGATATAAATCGCAAAAATGGCTGAGATCACCGATAAAATCGGTCCCAAAGCTAAGATGCCAAGCAACCAGGTTGGGCTCAAAATATAGCCCATGACCGCCGGTGATAAGCCAAGCAATGAACTGCCGAGCACAAAAATGCCAAAAGCACCATAGCTGATCAGAATACCGGGGATAACCGCAGCCAAGCCTTTGCCGGCAAGCAGTTCAACGGTCGAAATCGGGGTTGCCAAAAGTGGTTCAAGGCTTCGGGTCGTTTTTTCGCCCACAATGCTATAAGCGGCAATGGTGGTCGGAATCATTAGCGGCATGATCATAAACAAGAGCATAAATTGATTCAAAACATAAACCTGGATGCACTCCTCCGCATTCATTCCGGGACAACTCGCCGAGAGATCACCCGGCAGACCGCTCATTTCGGCTCCGCCTGTAGGGGAAGTGTTTCCGGTTGTTGCCAGCATCACCAAAGGCAATGCCGTGAAAAGCAGTGGCACAAGTGTCATTGTTGCGATGACCCAGCGGTTTTTGAAGACTTCTGACCATTCTTTACGGATGATTGTTAGAATGTGTTTCATGCTTGTCCCCTTTGACTGTTGTTGACCATTTCTAAATAAACCTGCTCTAAACTATGTCGAATTTCACCGACAAATTGCACTTCCGCTCCGGCTTCAACCAATTTTTTGATAATCAACGGATTGCTTTCTTCGGGATTTTTCATTGAGACAATGACCTTGTTATCAACCACTTCAAGCTTGCCAAGTTCAGGAATAGTTTCAATTTGATCAACAAAGCTTTGCTTCATCTCTTTTAGATGGAAGACAACCTTCCTGCCAAACAAACTTTCGCGCAATTTTGCCGGACTGTCCAGCGAGAGCAATTTGCCCTGAAAAATGCCTACCCGGTCGCAAAGTTTCTCCGCCTCGTCAAGGTTGTGAGTAGTCATGAAAATCGTTCGCCCTTCGGATTTCAATTCTTCGATAAAACCGCGAACAGTTTTAGCCGCTTCCGGGTCAAGTCCGCTGGTGGGTTCGTCTAAAAACAAAATTTGGGGTTCGTGAATCAAAGCGCGGGCAACTGCCAGTTTTTGGCGCATTCCCTTTGAAAAACTGCCTACAGAATCATGCCTTCTTTCCCAAAGCCCGAGCATGCTCAGGTATTTGTTGACCGAAGCTTCCACATCCGGCACGTCGTAGAGCTCTGCAAATATCGATAGATTCTTTTCAGCGGTCAGACGTTCGTACATTCCGGGGGATTCAGTCAAAAAGCCAACATTCCTCCGAATTTGAGTGTCATCCTTGCCCAGTTCAAAACCCGCCACCTGAGCCGAGCCGGAGGTCGGACGAATCAGACCGGTTAACATGCGCACTGTGGTTGTTTTGCCGGCACCGTTGGGCCCCAAAAAGCCAAAAACTTCACCGCGGTAAACTTCAAGGCTCAAAGCATCGACGGCTATCAGCTCGTCTTGTCCCTTTTTGCCGATTTTGAATATTTTCGTTAAATTCCTTGTCTTAATCATGGTCCTCGTTTCGTGTAGGTGTAAATTATACACCGGGAGCGGGGAACGGGGAGCGGGAAGCAGGAAAAAGGAAAGCAGGTAACAGGAAAGCAGGTAACAGGAAAAAGGAAATAGGAAACAGAAAAAAGGAAAAAGAAAAAAGGAAAGGGAAAAAAACAACTGTCAATTGCATGGGTTACAATTACAGCTAACTATGACCGAATCAAACATTACATCCATCCCCAAACGTTGGCGGATTGCACCGCTTATCCCCGCCCATATCAGCCGTGAATTGAATGAATATCCGCCTTTTTTGCGGCAATTGCTTTTCAATCGTGGCATCGTGAGCGCTGAACAAGCCCGGGCTTACCTTAGCGACGAATCGCCAACCGACACGAATCCTCTGAACCTCAAAGACATGCCTAAAGCGGTTGCCCTAATCCATGAGGCGATTAACAATCAGCAAAACATCGCCATCTACGGAGATTATGACGCCGACGGCGTAACTTCGAGCTCTGTTCTTTACGAATTTTTCAATCAACTTGGGGCAAAACCGCGCGTTTATATCCCCAATCGCTTTGATGAAGGTTATGGACTCAACAACGAAGCCATGGAACAACTCCATGCCGAAGGAATCGATCTGATTATCACTGTCGATTGCGGCATTCGCTCAATTGAGCAAGTCGCGCTTGCTAAACAATTGGGAATGAAAGTGATTGTCAGCGATCATCACCTCCCCGGAAAAGATGTCCCCGCTGCCGATGCGGTCATAGACCCACACCAGGAAGCCGATTATTACCCTTATAAAATGCTTGCCGGGGTTGGGATTGCTTATAAAATTGTTCAAGCTTACCTTCAAACCTATCCAAGCCCAACTATTGACCCTAGCCAATGGCTCGACTTGGTCAGCATCGGCACGGTTGTTGACATCGCCCCTCTCAACGGTGAAAATCGGGCGATGGTCAAAGCCGGTTTGAAACTTATGCGCAAGACACAACGTCAGGGCTTGTATTCTCTCATCCAGGCATCCGGTCTAAAAATGGAAAAACTGAATTGCGGCAACCTTGGTTTTGCAATTGGTCCCCGGCTTAATGCTGCCGGACGGATGGATTCTGCCTATGCGGCTTTCGAGCTTCTTACCACCAAAGACCTCGCCCATGCCGGACAGCTTGCCCAAGAGCTGGACAATCTGAATAGTCAGCGTAAAGAGATTACGCACAATATTCAAGATAATGTCATCCGCGATGTCAATCAGGGAGATCCAAACATCCCAATTATTATTTCGATTTCCGAAGATTATGAAGAAGGTGTGGTTGGCTTGGCGGCCGGACGAGTAACCGAAGCTTTTTACAAACCGGCAATTATCGGTCGAATCGAAGATGGAAAAATTAAAGCTTCTTGTCGCTCGATTCCCGAATTCAATATTGTCGAAGCCTTGGATGAATGTGAAGATTTGCTTACCAAACACGGTGGACACGCTGCCGCGGCTGGTTTGGGCTTGGAAGTCGCTAATTTTGAAGCCTTCCGCGAACGGATTATTCAGATTGCTAATGAAAAACTGGCTGGCATGGAGCTGATGCCCGAACTTTCAATTGACTACGAAATCGACCTCTCCAGGCTCAAACCGGAGCATGTCCCGGGCATCTTGAGCGACATTGCCAACCTTGAACCGACAGGGACCAGCAATCCCGATACGGTTTTTTGCAGCCGTAATTGTCGGGTTGTCAATGCCCGCCCGGTGAGCGAGGGTCGGCATCTAAAAATGACTATCGCTGCGGGAACGAATCAATTTGATACGATTGCTTTTAATCAAGGTTATTGGCTGGAAAACATGCCCAAGGAAGTTGACCTTGCCTATGCAATTGAAATTAATGAATGGAACGGCAGGCAAACGTTGCAATTTAACATCAAAGACCTCAAAGCCTCAGCCTAACTTAGGGATTGATGACGTATTGATATTCTTTGTGCTCAACGCGTGAGTCGCTATAAAAATAATCGCCGCTGGTGTTAAGAATCAGGCTTTGGCCATTCTGCTCTGCTTTTTCGAGCAAGCTTTTTAGCTCATGGAAACCAACTTCAACTTGGCGCCCTACTTCGGGATCCATCCGAAATGTGAAAAAGCCCGGATGTTTAGAGAGAACCTCGAAAACCGCATCGATGGCTTTAATCATGGTTGGAATGTTCCGATCCTGATCGCTTGGAAGAAGTGCCTCAGTTGGCTTTTTTAGGTTTTTATGGAGTGTGCTCATGATTACCGGGGTAAAAAAGGCTTCAGCCAGAGCACTCGCTCCCTTTAACTCAACTTCTTCCATTTGAGATCCTTCAGAGCCCATCAATGCCTGCAACTTAAAATCTGTTCGTACCGGATAGAGCAGAAATTCACTCGGATTAATGAGTTCGTGGATGTGGTCCATCACCATATCGGCATAGGCTTGGTAGGCATCCCTGCTTGAAGGAGATAAGTTTTCAGAACTAAAAGCGGGAATCAGCTTACCAACTTTCATTTCAAGGCTGGGGTGTTTAAACGTTAATAAGCGCGAAAGTCCATCTTGAAAACCACTGAAACCGATTGGAACAACCGGGGCATTGCCTTTGTCGCTTAGCCAGGAAACCCCAATTTGGGCACGCATTCGTCCCGGGCTCCAGGTTCCGCCTTCGGGGAAAATCCCCAAAACGCCATCTTGTTTAAGCACATCCAAAGCCTGATTCATCCCTTTGCGGTCGAGAGCGCCGCGGTTGAGTTTAAGGAAGCCATACAGATCCATCAGTTTACCGGCAATACCATTAAAAGGCATATCACCGGCGCCAATTGGCTCAACCGAACGTTTAGGATAAACCGCCAACAACAAGGGTTCCAAAGTCGAAACGTGATTAGCGGCTAAAATAACCGGCCCTTCATCGGGAATATTTTCCAAACCGCTCACCTTCAATTGGCTCAGCAGAGGCAAAAGCATCTTAATGAGAGCATTCATAACCTTACGTCGGAAAACGAAGCGTGGGTATTTTAAATCAAAAGTCTGGTTTTGGTTTTCTTTAGCTGTGTCCATAATGCGTTAAGAGATATAACCCGAAAACAAATAAAAGTTGCAATAAAAAAAGTGCCCCCACGGGAATTCGAATCCCGGTTTTGGCCTTGAGAGGGCCACGTCCTGGGCCACTAGACGATGGGGGCATCAAGTTGAAATAATATCACGGGATTTATTGATAGTCAACGGGAAAATGGAAGGTGATGTGCAGGAGGAAATTAACAGCATTCAGTTTTCAGTATGTAGTTGGCAGCTGGCAGTATCCAGCAACCAGTCCAAAGTTGAGGATTTTTCCGTTTCCTGCGACCTGTTTTCCCGTTTCCTGTTTCCTGCTTGCTTTATCCGTCTATTCTTTATTAGAATCAATGCTTCTGTACCAAAAGGCGAGAAATTTAGTTTGCCTTCTGTTATAATCTCAGCCTACTTTAAAATGTATGGAGAAATATGGACACTATTCAAAACGATACTGTTGCACAGTTTGCTTATAACCTCAACGTTGACGGCGAGGAAGTTGAATCTAATTTGTTAGAATATTTGCACGGGCATGGCAATATCATCCCCGGTTTAGAAGACGGCCTTTTGGGAATGAAAGAAGGCGAGCGCAAGCAAGTCTTGGTTGCCGCAAAAGATGCTTATGGCGAGTTTGACCCCACTTTAATCTTGAACGTCAACCGCGAATCTTTCCCAGCGGATTTTGAAATCCGTTTGGGTGAACCGATGAATCTGCGCGATGCTTCCGGTAATGTCTTTTCGGCTGTTGCCACCGCAGTAAGCGATGAATCGGTTGAACTCGACTTGAACCACCCGATGGCCGGCAAAGATCTTGACTTCCAGGTTACGATTCTTTCCATTCGCCCCGCGACGGAAGAAGAAATCGCTCACGGACATCTGCACAGTGCAGGCGGTTGCTCCGGCTGTGATCCTGAAGATTGCGGTCCCGGTTGTGAATCCGGTTGCTGTAACTAATTTAATCTGAGTTAAATGAAAAGGAGAGCGAAATTGCTCTCCTTTTGCTTTTAAGAGGTTTCTTTAATTTTCAGTTGCCAGCCGGGCAATTTCGACCAAAACCTGTTGTGCCAGTTTCAGTTCTTCAATACAAAGATATTCAAAACGGCCGTGATAGTTATACCCACCGGTAAAAAGGTTGGGCGTAGGCAACCCCATAAAAGATAAGCGGCTTCCGTCCGTACCACCACGTACAGGCACCTCAACCGGCTCTTCGCCCACTGCTCGGTAAGCTTTGCGCGCCAAGTCCAAAATTTCTGGATGGGGTGCTACCTTTTCGTACATGTTGTAGTATTGGTCTTTGATTTTAATCTCAAGCACTTCTTTACCGTAACGCAAATTGATAAACTCGGCTGCTTTTTGCATCAACTCTTTTTTCTCTTCAAACAATTTGCGGTCGTGGTCGCGGATGATATATTCCAGGCTTGCGCCATCTGCCTCACCGTTCAAGCCAACAATATGGAAGAAACCTTCACGGTTCTCGGTGTGTTCGGGACGGTCAAAGGCCGGTAAGAGGTTGTGGAAATCGATGGCCACTTGAAGAGCGTTGATTAGCTTGTTTTTGGCATCACCCGGGTGAACGCTTTTGCCATGGATGGTGATTTCAACCCCGGCTGCGTTAAAGTTTTCGTAAGCCAGCTCACCAACCGTGCCACCGTCGACGGTAAAAGCGAAATCACAGCCAAAGCCCGGTACGTCAAAGTGATCTACCCCTGCACCAACCTCTTCATCAGGAGTGAAACCGACCCTGATTTTGCCATGCGGAATCTCGGGATGGGCTTTGAGGAAAGCCATTGTGCTCATAATGGCAGCCAAACCGGCTTTATCATCCGCACCAAGCAAAGTTGTCCCATCGGTAACCACCAGACTTTGCCCAAGGTGATTGCTCAGGTCAGGGAATTCAGCCGGGCTGAGGATTATGTTCAATTCTGCGTTGAGGATAATATCCTTGCCATCATAATTTTCAATGATTCGCGGTTTAACATCCTTACCCGATGCCGCCGGGCTGGTATCCATATGGGCGATGAAACCAATCACCGGAGCTTTTTTGTCCGTGTTAGCGGGCAAAGTGGCGGTAACGTAGCCGTAGTTGTCCAGTTTCACATCTTCCAAGCCAAGCTCATGCAATTCAGCTTCCAAAATGCGGGCAAGATCAAATTGTTTCATGGTGCTGGGATAAGTTTCAGATTTCGGGTCTGATTGGGTGTCAATTTTTACATAGCGCAAAAAACGCTCAAGTACGTCTGTCATAATTCCTCCGGTCGATATTTTTCTTTCATTCTATCACCGAGAAAAGAAAGAATGGCGAAGGAAGAGCCATTGCTTAGTCTGAAATGAAATTCGATCCTCGGAAGAAAGTTAATTAAGAACGGAAGCTTTAGAATCGGTTAAAATGAGGTCAGTATGGAAGAAAAGAAAGCTTCAAACAAAAAGAATCTCATTGTGGCAGGGCTTGTTTTTGTTCTGGCGATGGGTTGGTTGCTTTTTAATCAGCTGAAGCCAAAGCAAACCCCTCAAGTGGAGTCTTCTCAGCTTAATTTGAGCGAACTTAAGCTGGGCGATTTTGGCGATGTGGAGGTTATTAACCGCTATCCGCATGATTCGAACTGTTATACGCAGGGTTTGGTCTACCGGGATGGTTTTCTTTTCGAAAGCTGCGGTCTTTACGGAGAAAGCAATTTGCGCAAGCTTGAACTTGAAAGCGGAAAAGTTTTGCAAGAAAGCCCTCTTGATGCTCAATATTTTGCTGAAGGCTTGATTGAGCTGGACGGTTTGCTCTATCTGCTGACCTGGAAAGAAGGCACCGCCTTCATTTACAACAAGGAAACTTTTGAAGAACTCGGTCAATTTTCCTACAGCACTGAGGGTTGGGGCCTAACCACGGACGGCACTGCGCTGATTATGTCGGATGGCAGTAACAAATTGAGTTGGCTTGACCCACAGAGCGGTTTTGTTGCCAAAGAAGTTCACGTTACGCGCGATGGGCACCCCATCCAAAATCTGAACGAATTAGAAATGGTGGATGGGAAGATTTTTGCCAATATTTACCTTTCGGACCAAATCGCCATTATCGATCCCGAAACGGGACTGGCAGAAACAATTTTGAACCTGGCAAAGCTCAAACCTGCTGAGAATATGGCGAACCTTGGTGAGGTGCTAAATGGCATCGCCTACGATGAAGAGAACGGACGCCTCTTCGTTACCGGAAAAAATTGGGCCTGGCTTTATGAAATTCAACTACTGCCCGGTCAGCAAGCCCCTTTGCCTAGCGCGACTCCCTTGCCAAGCGCTACCCCTCCATTACTCCTTGTGCCAGAACCTCCAGTCGGGCTTCCGTAAGCCCAGGCAGACAATTCAGCAAAAAGCGCGGACCGCTTCCTTCAGAACAAAAAGAGGCACTCACCATGCCATGCAAAGCCGCATCAACGACATCATAATTGTTGCGATAACTTGCCAAAAAACCAGCATCAAAAGCATCCAGCATGCCGGTCGGATCACTTGCTTTACTGGAATAGGAAGGGATAATCCAAGCCTGGCTTTTGAGCCGCGACCAAATTTTAACAGTGCCGTCTTTGGCGTTGATGATGATATATTCGGGACCATAAGTTCCCAAAATACGGGCAATCTCCCATAAATCCACGCTTCGCCCCTGAAAAAGCTTTAGCGCCTGGACATCGGTCATCATAAAAGCGGTTAGATCCGAAATCAAAGAGCGGATTTCTTCCCAAAAGATGGGGTCCATATAACAATTACAAGCGCGCATGGTTAGTGTGAGCACCATACCGGCTTTGAAAAGTGAGGGCAATATTTTATGTGAGATGAAATCTATTGGGCAAAGATGAGCAGCCGAAGCTTCCAGATAATGCTGAGGAAGGTCAGTTACCCGCAGACTATCTGGGCGATAATCCGTTTTGCTGCAATAAGTGGGGATATTGGGTTTGTAACTGAGCAATTCCTGAGGAAAAGGAAGTTGTTTGTCGGCAAACCAGGAAATCGGATTGTCATAATGCGCTCCAAATTCTTGGTCATAGGCTACAAAAAAACGGTCATCAATTGTTTCCGCTGTGCGGCGAAGCCCCGATATATCCGCACCCGCCAATTCAAAATCTTCTACCCAATTAGGAGGATAAGTTTGGTTAAGCCTTGCCAGCATGCCCGGTTTCGCATTCCACATCAAAGCAGAAGCAGCCGCATAAGCCAAATTGCCTCCAACGTAGCCCAAATAAGGTTGTGAGTCAACCGGAAGCAAATATTCCTTGCGCAAACGTCCTGCCAGGACGAGGTCAGGGACAGAGGTTGATAGCTCGTTCAATTAGTCGTCGTCCTTCGATTTAATCATCGCGCTGACAATTTGATGATAATCTTCCATAATATTTTAACTCCTCCGAGTGGGCTTTGCCTAATTATAGCTAAAAGATAGGGAGAATGAACGGATTTGCTTAAACCGAAAACACCCCAATCGAAATTGAGGTGTTTTACAAAGGAGAAGTGATTATTTACTAATTGTTGTCAGCAGCTTATTTGGCGTTGACGCTAATTTTCTTTGGTTGAGTCTCAGGTTTCTTTGGCAGGTGAATTACCAGAATGCCATTTTCGATTTCAGCAGAAATCTTGTCTGCATCAACTACGCCCGGCATCGAGATACTTCGTTGAAAATTGCCATAGTAGCGTTCGCGGATATGATATCTTCCTGCTTGTTCGTCGCCACTTTCATCGGCTACTTCACCTTTGATGGACAAGATGTTGTCATCATAGGAGATATCAATTTTGTTTGGGTCGAAACCGGCAACGCTTGCTTTAACCGTATATTCGGTGTCGCTTTCAATCACGTCCAGCGGGAAACCCGATGGTAAAGCTTCAGTATCCATTTCGAAGAATTTCCTCATTGCCCGTTCTACGTTTTCTTCATTTCTCCAGTAAGGAGATCGTCTAATCATGTAAGCCATTTGTTCCTCCAAATCTTTCTTTTCTGTTTATGCTTTAACTTTAAGAAAAATTTGTCGGAAAAATATCAACAAAATGTCAGCGATATGTCAGAGATTTTAGTGGCTGGATGAAAGGCGCAGTGCATAAACAGCCGGAGCAAGGGCTTCCAATTCGGGCTGGCGTTTGGCGAGGGCAGAAAGACTAAATTGGGGAAGTTGGTTTTTGCCTAAGCCGGTTGAATTGGCAAGTGCATCGCTCATCGGTTTTAACCAGGCATCACCAAGTAAGTTAAAAGGGTAGCCGACAATCAGGTTGGTGGGGCGTAACATATGAATCAGGCTCTGAAGCTGTTCGCCGAAAAATTGAGCTGCTTCGCTGACGACCTCCAGCGCATAAGGATCGCCTGAATTGGCTGCTTCTATCAATTCGGCTATCGTCAGCTGATCCTCCCAATGGTTTGGATGGCGAAATTTAGCCAGTTTGAGCAAACCGGATCCACTGGCAATATCGTTTAAATTGTCAAAACCACCCAAATCTTTAAATGTTGGGTTTCGAAGCTGCATTTGGCCAAGCACACCCGATACACCACCGGCACTCGAATAGAGCTTGCCATCTGAAAAAAGCGCAGCCCGGATTCGCGGGTGAAAAGACAGGTAAATGCTTTGCTCTTGCGAAGAAAGATCCCCAAAGAGCAGTTCTGCCAAAAGTCCGGCATCGGCTTTTCGCTCAATATGGACGGGCAAATTCAGGCGGAGTTGTAATTGCGAACGCAAAGCTTCGTTTTTCCAGAGCGGAAAATCGGCAGAGGAGGTCAGCAAGCCGGTTTTTGCGTCGTAATTGCCACAAGTGCTAACGGAAACGACATCCGGCAAAGGCAACCATTGCGCCTGAGTAATCATCAGCAGCCGGTCAACATGGGTGCTGATTTCTGAGAGCAAAGTCTGAAAAACCTCGTTTTTAGGTGCAGCGAAACTCAGCTTCTCACTAACCGTGCCGGAAGGGCTGCCATAGACCAGCAAAACTTCATCACTGTCAATGTTTATCCCCAGAATATAATTTCCGGTTGTACGGTTTGTGTTGCTTGAATCTTTAAACATACTGTGATTATAAATGAATTTTATGTGGGTTTTGTCTAAGCGAACAAAAATTAAGTTTTATCCGAATATTAATGGTTAATTGAAGTAGAATGGTATGGACTTTGACGAAGGAATTATGAATGAAGAAATTTTACTTTGCCTTGATTTTTACCTTGCTTGTTCTTAATGCATGTTCCTTTGCCAGAGGTCCTGAAGAAAGCCCAACCATGCCGTCCCCTTTGGTTGATATGAAGACATTCACACCACCACCAACCAGCACCTCAACCGTAACACCCACGATAACGCTAACGCTTATCCCTACCGAAACCCGTACGCCAACAGTTACGCCAACGCAAACATTAACTCCCCGACCGACTGCAGGGCTAATTTGGCCCAGAGCCAGATTCTCGGAATCTGATATTATTTGGCGTCAGACCTATTGCGCACGGGAAGGATATAACCTAAGTTGCGAAATTGAATATCGAAAAGACTGGAGCGGCTGTTATGTTGGAATGACTTGTTATGATGATTGCGGTTGGTATTATTCGGTCAACACTATTCCACCCGGTGTGGACGAATTTTCTCAACCTTGCCTTCCATAACTGTAATCAAAAAGGGACGATTTTTTACTTTCGTCCCTTCTCATCCAAAGCTTTTTCTTAGCTATTAATATTTATAAATTCCGCCACCGATAAACTCACGAATTACTGAGTCTTCCGGGACAAAGCTGTCATCTTCAATTGCATCGATCTCAGCGAACATGCGGTTCACCCGATCCGCTCGCTCCCAGGCATCTTGCCGCAAGGGGTTATCGCGATATTCTTCTGCCCAACGAGCGAAATTTGTGCCCAGTCTGGCTTTATAAAGTGGCAATTCGTAGGGCATGGCGCTGTTGACGATGGTGTCGACCGTGTTGACATAAGGAATAATATGGCGCAACTCACTGGAGCGCACGTATTTCCAATGCAAAAGGGTTTGCGTGGGGTCATAGGCACGATGAGAAGCATCCCTCAACATCCGGCGCATCAGCCGAATATCTGTCCAGCGGGCATAGCTGCCGTCATTGAGCTTAAGTTGCAAAAGAGGCTCGATGTAAAGCTTAAACTTCCAGTCATCCGGAATGTCAGCGGTCATTTCCGGGGAAAGCCCATGCAAGCTGTCAATCAAAACGATTTCGTTCTTATTGAGCTTCATTGGGGTGTGGTCGGGGATGCCTTTACCGGTTTTGAAATCATAATAAGGGATGCGCACTTCTTTTCCGGCAAATAAATCGACCAGGTTTTGGTTAATCAGAGGCATGTTGAGCGCTTGGGGTGTTTCAAAATCGTAATCGCCAAATTCGTCTTTGGGATGGACATCAAGGTCGTAAAAATAGTGATCGATGTTGAGGGTAATCAACTTGAAGCCTTTTCTTGCCAACCGGTCGCCAACTTTGATGGTTGTGGTGGTCTTCCCACTGGAGGAAGGTCCGGCAATAAAGACAACACGAACCTCGTCGCCCCGGTCGAGAATCAGGTTTGCAGCGTTTTCAACGTCTTCGCTATAAGCCGCTTCAGCAGCGGTAACGATATCGAGCAATTTACCGTTTTTGATTTGGGCGTTTAACTCTTTAGTGGTATGCACATCGTGAGCAACGGACCAATCCAAGGTTTGCCAGAGTTTGGGCCAGGGGATATTTCTAGAAGGCGTGCGATCGGCATCGCCACGCTTGGCGCGTTGGCGGGCTCTTTCATTGCGATAGAGGATGTAGGCTTTGGCGACCTGAGCCTGTCCGTTTTCAATCAGAACTTTTTCGACAAGGTCTTGAATCGCTTCGATAGTAGGCGACTCTCCCTCGGGAACGGTCTGTTCAAGCAAAGCAACGACCTGCCGGGAAAGTTCCTCAGCACGTACTTTATCGCGTCCATTTACCGCCACAGTCGCCCGGTAGATGGCGTTTGTAATTCGGTCGGGTGTGAAAGGCACGATGCTCCCATCGCGCTTGATAACATGGGTCAGTTTGGTCATACAAACCTCCTTTAGTATGGGGAATTATACATTGACTGCCAAAAGATGATGGTTATCAGTTGGACAATTGACAGACGGACAGGAAACAGGAAACGTGAAACGGTATGGGTTGTCAACAAAAAATCGGCTTGGGTTTATTGGATACATTTTAACCAACTTGCCGCTTGTCGGAGTTGCGAGCGGCAAGTTGATAAAAAAAGCATTTAATATTACTGTCAACTTTATACTGGCAACTGAATACTGTCACTGTCCCCTAATCTATGTCATTAATCAAAAAACCACTGTCTGGTGAGTAGACAGTGGTTTTTATTAGAAGGAGATGCCAGACTAAATAGCAGTCCAGCCGCCGTCAACACTCAAGAGTTGTCCGGTGGTGTAGCTGGAAGCATCAGAGGCGAAGTAAATCAAAGCGCCATCGAGTTCACCTTCATGTCCGGTGCGAGCCATCGGACAGTAGACATTAACCACTTGCTGGAATTCAGGAGCAGCCAGAGCGCTTTCAGTCATTTCAGAGGGGAAGTAAGCGGGTCCGATTGCATTGACGGTAATCCCTTTTTTAGCCCATTCAGTTGCCAAAGCTTTAGTCATCATCAAAACTGCGCCTTTGGTGGTGCAGTAGGCACTTAAATGTGAAACGTTCATAGCAACATTGCTGTGAATGGAGCCGATGTTGATGATTTTGCCATAACCGCGGGCAATCATGCCTTTGCCAAATTCGCGTGCTGTGCGATAAACACCGTTGATATTGATGTTCATAACCGCTTCCCAGGTTGCATCATCTTGATCTTCGGCGGGGGTATCGGCTGCGATACCGGCATTGTTGACAAGGATATCAACTTTACCAAAAGCTTCTTCAACAACTTTTACAGCATTTTGAATTTGAGCGGTTTCAGCAACATCACAAGGAACGATGATGCAGCGAACGCCCAGTTTCTCGATTTCAGCTTTCACTTCTTCGAGTCTATTGACGCGGCGGGCAAGCAGCGCAACATCAGCACCCTGGCGAGCCAAGGCTTTGGCGAATTGAACACCGAGGCCCGAAGAGGCACCGGTTACAACAGCAGATTTTCCAGTAAGATCAAACAAAGAAGACATTTAATTTTTCCTTTTCTCTTTATATTTCAGCTCATAACAGCTGTAGTTATTTAATCAGTTGTTCCCATAATTTTATGGTCAATATCAGTTGCGGCTGCCTTACCGGCGCCCATTGCCAAAATTACCGTTGCGGCACCGGTTACGGCATCGCCACCGGCATAAACCATCTCGCGAGAGGTCAAACCGGTTTCATCGTTGGCGATGATGCCACCCCATTTTTGAGTTGCTAAACCTTCAGTTGTGGAGGCAATCAACGGGTTAGGCGATGTACCAATCGACATAATTACACTGTCAACCGCAACTGTTCGAATGTCGCCTTCAATCGGCACAGGTTTCGCACGACCGGATTCGTCAGGTTCGCTCAATTCCATCTGTTGAACGCGAACACCGTTGACCCAGCCTTGCTCATTGCCGAGAATTTCGACAGGGCTGGCGAGCATGTAGAATTCAATGCCTTCTTCTTTGGCATGATGAGCTTCTTCTGCACGAGCAGGTAATTCTTTTTCGGTACGGCGATAGATAATCATCACTTCGGCGCCCAAACGTCGGGCACAGCGAGCGGCATCCATAGCAACATTGCCACCGCCAACTACAGCCACACGGTTTCCGTGTTGGATAGGGGTGTTGCTGTTTTCTTTGTAGGCTTTCATCAGGTTGACACGGGTCAGGAACTCATTGGCAGAGTAGACGCCGTTCAAGTTTTCACCGGGGATGTTCATGAAACGGGGCAGACCGGCACCGGAGCCGATATAGACCGACTCGAAGCCTTCATCTTCCATTAGTTCATCGATAGAAACCGATTTACCAATGACCGTATTCGTCTCAAACTTGACACCCATTGCTTTCAGGTTGTTAATTTCGCTCTGAACGATTGCTTTCGGAAGACGGAATTCAGGAATACCGTAGACTAAAACACCACCGGCGATATGGAGCGCTTCAAAAACCGTAACCTGATAACCTTTGCGGGCTAAATCGCCGGCACAAGTCAAACCGGAAGGACCGGAACCAACCACAGCCACTTTGTGGCCATTGCTCGGAACAGGTTTTGGGGCTTCGGTCACATGAACTCTGTGCCAATCGGCGACAAAACGTTCCAAACGACCAATAGCAACCGCTTCACCGCGAGCTCCGCGAACGCAAACACGTTCACATTGGCTTTCCTGTGGGCAAACCCGTCCACAGACCGCCGGTAAAGCACTCGATTGGGAGATAATTTGATAGGCTTCTTCAAACTCACCGACCACGATTTTTTGAATAAAATCGGGAATGTTAATCGCAACCGGACAACCGCCCACACAGGGCCGTCGTTTACAATTCAGACAACGGGTTGCTTCGTCAATAGCTTGTTCAGGTGTGTAACCGAGGGCAACTTCACTAAAATTTGTTATGCGGACTTCGGGGTCCTGCACGGGCATTTCGTTTTTAACCTGGGACATATTTGCCATTTTATTTCACTTCCATATTGTAAAGATGACACGCTTCGTCAAAGGCATGGCGTTCAAAAGGTTTGTACATAGAACCGCGAGACATGGCTTCATCAAAATCTACCAGATGTCCGTCAAATTCGGGGCCGTCAACGCAGGCAAATTTAGTTTCGCCACCGACGGTCAGGCGACAACCACCGCACATACCGGTGCCGTCAATCATGATTGGGTTCATGCTGACAACCGTAGGAATGCCATATTCTTTGGTCAGTTTGGCAACAAATTTCATCATTACCAACGGACCGATTGCGATAACTTCGTCATATTCTTCGCCACTTTCAATCAGATCCTTAAGGGCATTGGTAACAAGACCTTTTTCTCCGGCAGTGCCGTCGTCGGTCATCAAATCCATATGATCGCTGACTGCACGGAACTCATCTGCCATGAAAACCAGCTCAGCCGTTCGGAAACCGATGATGCTGTGCACAATTGTGCCTTGCTTGTGGAATTTTTTGGCAACCGGATAAGCGATTGCACAACCAACACCACCGCCAACAATGGCAACTTTTTTCTTGCCTTCGGTTTCAGTTGCTCGTCCAAGAGGACCGGCAAAGTCGGGCAAAGCATCGCCGACTTCCATATGAGCAAGTTTTTCAGTAGTTGCGCCGACGATTTGGAAAATAATCGTAACAGTTCCCGCTTCACGGTCAAAATCAGCGATGGTCAGCGGCATGCGCTCGCCATCGTCTTCTACACGTAACATAACAAATTGGCCTGGCTCAGCTTTATGGGCTACACGAGGAGCCTCGATTTCCATCTTGACAACCGTTGGGTTCAGGACAACTTTGGATCGAATTGGATACATTCTAAACATCTCCTGTTTCATTTAATGCATTTATCTCATGCCTATGATAGCAGTCTTTGACTAAAAGCGATAATATACTTTTTGGATATTGATATAGCTTTATCTATATGGTGCTTTAAACAGACGTGTGAAATCATATCCCAATACGCAGAAAACTAACCCGCTTAAGTGGTCTTTATTTATGCGATATTTGATATGACGGCTATATGTTTAGCTATATAATTCAAGCCTGTGTCGCCTGGCTTGTGCTGTTTTCAAGAAAGACAATTTGGTTGCGCACTGAAAATAAACAGTCGACAAACATTTTGTCGAGCGCAGTTAACTTGTAACGTGACGAATATATTAACACATCTTTCATCTGTTGTGTTGGAAATTCACATTTTCTTTGGACAAGTTGATGGTTTTGTAAAACATTTTCGGGCACCGGTGAAACCCACATGTAAGTTGAAGGAATCCGCGTGAGGATTTCAAACTGAGTCGAGCGCTCATAAACATAAATGCGTTTGTCCTTTTCGCCCGTTTGGCTCGGGTTGAGAATTTCTTCGGTCATGTAGGGCACTGATTTATCACCATGAGAAACTTCAACCTGATTGCTTAAATCTTCCTGATAAATCTGTGCTTTTTTTGCCAGGCTGTTGTTTTGAGAGACTAAAAGCAAGTTTTCAAAGCTCCATATCAGCTCATGTTGAATGCCTTTTTCTTTCATAAAATCCAGGAAATATTGTTCATCCACTGTCCGAAAACGGATGATGCCAAGACGAAAACGATTGTCGGCGACATTATGAATTGCCTCGACTGAATTGGTCTCTTTGATGCGAATTTCCATAGGTTTTGCAAAATCGAGCTTTGAAACAAATTGCAAAAATCCTTCGGCAACATAACTGCCACGAGGAATCGAAAGGCTAAAAGCTTGCGTGTTCTCATCATTTTCTTGCTGAAGGGAATTCATCAATTCAACCTCTGCTAAAATCCGTTTGGCATGCGCTAAAAATTCCTGCCCTTTTGGAGTGGGGACGACACCACGGGGCAGGCGCTCGAAAATGATGATGTTGAGATCCGATTCAAGCTCGCGCAAGGCCTTGCTGAGATTCGGCTGTGCCATATAGAGATTTTCGGCAGCTTGAGTGATTGAACCGGCTTTTTCAACTTCAACCGCATAACGCAAATGGAGTAAATTCATGGCTTAATTTCTGTTTCCTCTTCTTGTGCCTCAATCCGTTCTTGTAAATGTTCTAAAAGCATCAATTGCGAGGCAAGCGAATTGACGTTTTGAATTGAGATTGATAGAGATACTTAACATATAGTTTCTCGTATGGGAGATTTTATCATAAGACCTATTCCAGGGGATAATGGGCGAGGTTTATGTCGAGAATAAGTAGAAAGGCCTATAGGCCCCGATGCGGAGCGAGCGCTGTGTCTTTTTCCTTCCGAGAGAAAAATTTTTACCCGCTCTCGATTCCCTGCTACCTGTTTTCCAAAAGCAAACCCCAAAGATGCACGTGGGTGGGTTCGCCCTCACCCAGGCTTTCAATTTCAATCTTAATCTTTTCAACCTCATAAATCTGCCCAAAATCAATTGTGATTGGGCGGATTTGCTTTGAAGAGGCGACGCTTTCCGTGAAGATGAGCGGGTTTTCTCTTCCGCTTGTCCAAATTCTGACCGTCAATCGGCTTGCCGGGGAACCAATCGTCGCGCTCACTTGTTTGATTTCTACCGCCTCTTGAAAAGCGATCGTGATTTCAAAGGGGTTGGCTTCGAGCGTACGGACGGGCAATGCTTGCCCGTCAAAAATCTGAGCGATACTTCCCATATCCAGCCTTGAATAAGTGACCTGGGTATTCTGGCCAAAAAGTTCGAGCTCCACGGTTTCAGGTTTCTTTCTTTCAGCAAACTCCTCTTCAAAAATTGCTTGTGCCTCAGGAGAATAGTTCAGCTTGAGGAAATAGAAACCAGCTTGCCCATCCGGATAGGGGAGGCTGTCCAAAATTTCGATTTGGTCAAACTTTGGGTTTTGAATAAGCGAGGGATATTCCTCCGCTGTAACGATGAAAATTAGATTCGGATCGATTTCTTGATAATATAGGTCGTATTCGTCTGTCGTGGCGATTTCCAGCGGCAAGGGGTCGCCAAGGAAGAAGCGCATAATAACATCGCCGTTATTCGCCCAACGCGGGCTGAGTTTGAGCTCTGAATCCGGGTATTCGGTTTTGAAGTTTTCAATTTTTTGGCTCAATTGCTGCCCGCCCCATTGCATCCCATATAAGCCATATTCGCCATACCAGGTTGGACCTTTGACGATTGCAAACCAAGCCATCCAAAGGCTAAAAGCGCTCAGGCTAAGCGCAAGTAAGGCAGCTGGCAAACGCTTAATTTTGATTTTAGCTTCTATGAAAAGCAAAGTCTCTTCCAAACCGAGATAAGTTAGCAGACTAAAGGGCAAGAGCATCACCAAAAGGCGGGTGATTGCCAAATCGACCAAAGCAGCCCCCATTGGTGCGATGATGAATGAGATCAAGAGCAAGCGATAAGCCGGATCTTTCCATTTACGAAGCGCTTTCCACAAGCCAAGCAAAATAAAGGGCAGGAAGATCCAGGGGATATGCCCCAGCCCTTTCATTTGATGTCGGATTAAATCTGTTTCGTTGGGGAAAAACCAATAGAGCGGGTTGTAAGCCTTCAGCCATTTGCTCAAAAAGATACCGAGCTTGTTTATCAAAGGCAGGTTCAGGGTCCAATAGGAGCGCAAAAGATTCAAATGAGTGCTCAGCGAGCCCTGATGCGTGATTCGGAAAATAAAATAAGGCGCGGCGAGTAAAATTAAAAGGAAAAAACCCTTCAAAACAGTTTGCTTGTCCTCGAAATGATAGCGCCAATCCACAAACAAAAGGACAAGCCCTGTGGCAACAACCACCAATTGCAAAGGGGCGTAGGCATAAAAGGCAAATGCGCCGAAAAGCAATGCCCAAATCAGATTTTTGCGGTTCTGCAGGCGATATTTCAAATAGAAAAAGAGGAAAAGGCTATAAAAGCTAACGCCCAAGGAAGTTTCAAAGGCGGTTCTGGAATGCAAAAACCAAGCCGGGATGGCAGTGATGATGTAAGGGATCAGCCACCAATGTTTGCTTTTGAAAAAGTCCTTTGCCCACAGTCCGGCTGAAATGGGAAAGAGCAAACTAAGCAAAGCCGGCAAGCCTCGCGTCAGCCAAACCGAACGAGGCAGCCAGGCAATTAAAACCTGCAACCAAACCGAGAGCGAGAGGTTGAATTGTTGCCCATTTTCAAAATAGACCGGGAAAGGGATGCCGTTAAAATCTCTGAATCCACGTTGAACCAAATCGTAGGCAGACATGGTCTGAATGGCTTCGTCAGAGAAAAAATAAATTGGGAATTTGTCCAGCGCAAGAAAGCGGGTGAGCAAATAGAGCAAGATTCCAAACCCAAAAAGCAGCTGAGCTTGCGAAATTCTTTTAAAATCAAAGCGCTTTAATCGGGGAGCGGGGAACAGGGAGCGGGAAGCGGGGAACAGGAAACAGGAAATAGGAAACAGGAAACTGACATTTTTCACATTCCATTTTTTCAATCCTATACCGCAACTTGGTTTTGGCTTTATTTTCGCCTTCCTAATCTTAGGTTCTCAGCCAAAAAAGCAAGGCGGTTAAGCCCAAACCGTCGTCCAATTGATTAGAGGCAATTAAATCTTCAATCTCCTTGCGGCTAAACCAACGAACTTCGCTAATTTCTGCCGGGTCGAAATGCCCGGTTTCCAAACCTGCCTTACAAAAAACGATGTGAAACTGCTTGTTACTGCTGCCTTGCTGAGGGTAATAAGTGTAAATAAGACGATGGTCGCTTGATTCAAAACCGCTTTCTTCCCAAACCTCTCTCTTGGCAGCCTCAAGCGGACTTTCGCCAGCTTCAAGTCCACCGGCAGGAACGCTCCAATGATTGGTCAAGGTTGTATGCCTCGGAACACGACATAAAACCACTTCGCCCTTGTCGTTTTCAACCACTGCCCCGACAGCGCTTGTCGGATAGTCGACCATGTGAAAATCTTCGATAATGGTGCCATCCGGCTGGCGGACGCGGTCAAGATGCAGCTTTAAGTAAGGACTTTGGTAAACGGTTTTCCGTGCCAGGCGTTCCGGTATATCGGTATGCTTTTCCATCTTTTCGCTTAGCTCAACAAGTCCGAAATTTCAGCTTCAAGCGAATTCAGCTCGGCTTGCATCTCCGTCAAGGTTTGCCGTGATTCTTCCAAACGACTTTTTTCGTTTTTAACATAGTCAACATAAGGGGCAATATTTGCGGTCAGACGGTTCACCGCAGTTTCAGCTTCTTGATTAAAGGTTTTCGACAAGGTTTCGCGCAAGGATTCCCGCAGTTCTGCCATCTTGGTCTTAAATTCCTCTTTAACCTGTTTGCGTTTATAGGGAATTACAAACATTCCAAAAATTGCCAGCGCACCGGCGGTCACAATCCCGGTGATATCCAAAGCTTTGGTGGTCAAAATTGTTACCACCATCGCGCCAACGCTCAAAGCACCAATTCCAAAGAGAGCGGTTTGAGCGACCGATTCCTGAACATAATCGCCCAGTTGTTCGGCTTCTTTTTTGCGGTCATAGCGGTTGACAATCTGCTTAATGGTTTGGCTGACGTTTTCAATCAGCTCATCCCGCCTTGCTGATTGGGGAGTTTTGGCGACCGGCAAATCACGTTGACTCTGCGCCTGGCGTTTTTCCAAAGCCCCGGCGACCTGATACCAGGTGTTCAAATCCTTATCGACCATCCAGTTAATCATGCCCTGCACTTTGGCATCAATTGCCTCAGAAACATCGCCCTGGACCTCTTCCTGGAATTGTGCTTTGACTTTTTCGGTATTTGCGAGATTAAAAATGTTGCTCAGCTTCATCGTCCGGTCAAAAAATTCAAAGCCGCGGTTTTCAAAGTTGATCATAATGTTTTCAATATCAGCCAAACGTGGCGGCATTTCATCCTTCATGCTGCGCTCATAAGAGGAGACCATGTTTTCAAGCTCGCCTGTCAAAGCTGTATCCGCATGAATATCGGCGATTTGCAGTTCAATCGCATCCGAGGCTGTTTTGTGCAAATTAGTGGCAACGCCAATTGGGTTGCGCAGTTTCAGCCCTAAGCGGGTCTTGTCATCCAAGGTTTGGCTAATATAATTCTCAAGATCAGCAAAACCGCTTTCTTCTCTTAATTGTCGGCTTTCTTCCGGATCAGACGAAGAAATTACTTTTTGGGCAAGTTTAGCGGAGACCAAAAAAACTTCCGGTTGATAGCCCAAAATTTCGGCTGCATTCGTGCGAACAAAATCCCTCACCTGAATAAGCGCTTCTTCACCATCCAAAATATCAATCTTGTTGACAATGATGCTAACTTTTTTGCCCCAGGTGAGGATGTTTTCGAGGAAAACCCGCTCGCTTTGAGTTAGGGGGCGGTCTGCTGAAGTGACGAAAAGCACCAAATCGGAGCGTGGGATATATTCGTTGGTCAGGCGTTCGTGCTGACGATTGATTGCGTTGGTTCCGGGCGAATCGACCAGATTCAACTCTTTCAGAAGTGGCAAAGGATGGGTAACAATTGCAAAACCGTCATCGACAATGGTCTTCGTCTTTTCTTCGCCCCAGCGTAATAAAGTCACCTGAGCTGTCGTGGGAGTAACGCCTTCTTCCAAAACGCGTTCGCCCAGCAAAGCATTGACCAAAGCGCTCTTACCGGCGTTAAATTCTCCGGCAGCAACAATCAAGAAAAGTTCATCCAATTGCGCAATCGCATTTTGGAGTTTTGCCAGGTCTTCCGAGGGCAGGGAAAAGCCAGTCAATCCAGCCTGCACAGTCTGCAAGCTGTTTTTTTCCTTTTGCAGGAAAAGTAATTCGTCGTTTGTTAAAAATCCATCACGCATGGCAGGTCCTCCCGGAGGCTATTTTTGCTCCTGAATAATTTCTGATTATACCTTTGCAGGAGGTGTTTCAAAGAAGACTTAATTACAATCGCCTAAATAGACCGGAAATTTGCCGCTTTCCAATTGGCTTAGTGCTTCGCGCATGGCTGCCGGATAAAAATTGGCAGCGTTCAGCTCTGAGAGATTAAGCCAAACAACCTCTTTCTGGTTATTGTCAAGCTCACTGGCTCTGCTCGGGTCTGGTTCGGTTTTTAACTCACAGCGGAAGAAAAATTCTATCTGATGCAATGCCCGGTCTTTGAATGCGAACTCATGTTTCTCAGAAAAATATTCGCGGATATGGAGCAATTTGCCAACGTCAACCTCAGCTCCGACTTCTTCCAAAACTTCGCGTTCGAGGGTTTGCTCGAGCGTCTCGTCAAATTTTTGTCCTCCACCGGGGAGCACGGTGTAAGAACCGTCTTTATCCGCCTTGCGCAAAAGCAAAATTTTACCCTCTCGAATAATGACCGCTTTGGCGGAATTTCGCAATGTTTTCTTTTTTTCCATAGTCACCGCACTTTAGCATCGCAGCCAACGACTGTTCGTTGGCTGCAACTTTGATCTTCTTATTTATTGTTTCGGCTTCGTCTAACGGTAGCCTTCCGCCTGTAAATTGAAGAGATGAGCATAAACCTGATTGTGCCTCATCAGCTCTTCGTGGCTGCCGAGTTCCAGAATTCTTCCGTTTTCCAAGACCACAATTCGATCTGCCATGCGGACGGTTGAAAAGCGATGAGAAATCAAAACTGCCAGGCGGCCTTCCATCAATTCGCGGAAGCGCAAAAAGATTTCATATTCTGCCTGGGCATCCAAAGCCGAGGTGGGTTCATCCAAAATCAAAACTTCCGCCTTGCGCATAAAAGCACGCGAAAGGGCGATTTTTTGCCATTGTCCGCCTGAAAGTTCATGCCCGCGGTTCCAACGCCTTCCCAAAATGGTTTCATAGCCCTCGGGTAAAGGCGCAACCACTTCATCCGCACCGCCTTTGCTCGCCGCTTCTTCAATTCTTTCCATGTTATCGAGCTCTTCAATTTGCCCAAAGCCGATGTTTTCTTTGATGCTAAATTGATAGCGGACGAAATCCTGGAAAATCACGCCAAAGCGTTGATGTAAACTCTGCATATCATACTCGCGCAGATCAACGCCATCGAGCGTAATTTGCCCTTCGGTCGGATCGTAAAGCCTGGTAAGCAATTTTATCAATGTGGTTTTGCCGGCTCCGTTCAAACCGACCAGAGCGATGCTTTCGTTCGGTTTAATAAACAGGTTAATATTTCGCAAGACATACTTATCTGAACCCGGGTATTTAAAGGAGACATTTTGGAAATGAATGCCTTCCAAAATTGGTGCCGGAGCAATTTTCCCGTTCTCAGGCGAGACCAATGCCGGCTCAATTTTGAGGAAGTCGAGCAAATTATCCAAATACAGATTGTTTTCATAAAGACGGCTGAAGCTTTCCAAAAGCGACATGACCGCCCGTTGCGACTGGCGGAAGACCGAAAGGAACATGGTCATATCGCCCAAGGTAATCGCTTTGGTGATTGTGCGAATAATTACCCAAATATAACTGCCATAATATGCCAGGTTAGTCAGCATCCCCCAGCCCAAACTGGCAAAGGTGTTGCGGCGGGCAATTGCATTGTCTTCATCCATAAATTCAGTGAAGAGTTGTTCAAAGCGCTCTTTCAAAGACTCGCCCAGTCCAAAAAGTTTAATCTCTTTAACAGTTTCATTGCTGGTGAGCAAGGATTCAATGTAATTCAATAAACGAGTTTCGGGTGCGCGATGGCTGACCACTCTAAAGGACATTTCAGCAAAGCGCGAATTGGACAAAAAGTTTGGCACGGCCGCCAAAATCACCAGAACCGCCAGCCAGGGGCTGAAGCCAATCAGCAAAGCAACCAGTGAAATCAGGGTGATAAATTGTTGGGCAACCTGTGAAATCGCGGAAACAATTGCCAAAGCAGAGCTGTCAGCCCGCCTTCTGGCGTTTTGCATATTATCGTAAAAAACCGGATCTTCGTAAAATTGCAGATCCAGCTTGATTGACTTCTCAATAATTTTGGTGTTGACATATTTAGAAAGTGAAGAACGCAAAACGTTGTTAGAAAGACTTTGAAAAGCGCTTAGCAAGGAGCTAAATAATAGCAAAACAAATTCAAGGATGACATAAGGAAGGACGATTTGGATGCCAGCCTGAACGTCCGAGCCAAGCTCGATGGCAAGTAAGATTTGGTCAACAATCATTTTGCCAACCCAGGATTGCGCAGCCGGCAAAAGACCAACCAGCGGAATCAAGCCAAAATTGACCAAGGTGTGCTTTTTACTCGCGCTCCAAACCAGTTTGAAAGCTTCGGGGATGTTGCGCAGCGCTTCGGCTGCATCTTTGATGATGTTTTTTTTCTCGCTCATCACTTTGTTTTCGTTCATTCATTATCCTTTTTAGCCATTTTGCATGGCTTCGTCCACGATTTTTCGGGCTTCTTCTTGTATTTGTGTCAAATGTTCTTCGCTTTTCAAACTTTCGGCATAGATTTTATAAATATCCTCGGTGCCGGAAGGACGGGCAGCAAACCAACCGTTTTCGGTAACAACTTTTAAGCCGCCAATGGGGGCATTGTTGCAGGTGGCGTTGGTCAGTTTTGCCAAAATCGGGTCGCCTGCCATGCTTTCGGCTTTGACCAAGTCGGGAGAGAGCGATGAAAGCACTGCTTTTTGTTGAGCATTAGCAGGGGCATCCAAACGGGCATACCAGGAAGAACCCAATTCCGCTTCGAGCACTTGATAATGCTGGGCCGGATTCTTGCCGGTTATCGCCAAGATCTCTGCCGCCAACAAATCCATGATGAAGCCGTCTTTATCCGTCGTCCAGGTTTTGCCATCCTTGCGCAAGAAGGAGGCTCCGGCGCTTTCTTCGCCACCAAAACCGATATCGCCACTCAACAATCCGGGAACAAACCACTTGAAACCAACCGGTACTTCGCAAAGTCGCTTGCCAATCTTTTTGACGACCTTATCAATCATCGAACTGGAGACCAGCGTTTTACCGACGGCTGCCTGCTCTGACCAACCCGGGCGGTTTTGGAAGAGATACCAAATCGCAACCGCTAAATAGTGGTTGGGGTTCATCAATCCGCTGCCGGGGCAAACGATTCCATGCCGATCATAGTCGACATCATTTCCAAAAGCAATTTCAAAATCGTCCTTCAAGGCGACCAAACTTGCCATTGCATAGGGGGAAGAGCAATCCATGCGGATTTTGCCGTCTTTATCCAGGGTCATAAATGAGAAAGTTGGGTCAACTCGTTTGTTGACGACGGTCAGGTTTAGACCGTACATTTCCGCCATCGGCTCCCAATAAGCCACACCCGAGCCGCCCAAAGGGTCAACTCCGATTCGGATGCCCGAATCGCGAATTGCCTGCATGTTAATCACTTTGCCAAGGTCTTGCAAATAGGGCGTATGCAAGTCGATTTGAATCGTTGTCGAGGCTTCCATGGCACGCTTGAGCGGAATGCGCTTGACATCACGCAATTTGTTGGCGATGATTTCGTTGGCGCGGTTTTGAATCCATTTGGTTGTGGAGGTGTCCGCCGGCCCACCATTGGGCGGGTTATATTTAAAGCCACCGTCTTCGGGCGGATTATGGGAAGGGGAAATCACGACACCGTCCGCCTGAGCCTTTGGATGAAGACTGTTCCAGGTCAAAATAGCATGGGAGATAACCGGCGTCGGAGTGTAGCGATGGTCTTGATGAATATGAATTTCAACACCGTTTCCGGCAAAGACTTCAATTGCCGTATAAAGGGCCGGTTCGGAGAGAGCATGCGTGTCCATTCCCATGAAGAGGGGTCCGGTGATGCCTTCAGCCCGGCGATGTTCAATGATTGCCTGAGTGATTGCGGCAACATGGTCGTCGTTAAAACTGGCATTGGTTGATGTGCCGCGATGCCCTGAAGTGCCAAAAGCGACTTTTTGGCTAACTTCGTTTGGGTCCGGATGTAAGCTGTAATAAGCAGACACCAAGCGGGGGATGTTGGCGAGGGATTCAAAAGGGGCGGGTTGACCGGCAAGTGGATGAAGGCTCATGTGAACTCCTTATTAGTTTTCTTAATTTTGAAATCAGACGTTTCGTCTGGCTTAGTTCATTAAATTTGACAGGATAAATCAGTTCAAACCTCTGGGGATTGAACCTTTTCAATTTTATCACGACGGCATGACTAATAAGCCTATCGCCGAAGAAAAAGACGCATTTTGCCTTAAATCAATCTACAAGCTTTACCGAACTATTAACCTAAAATCACTTCTACACTTGAGCCGGAGTCTGTTTTTGTAACTTCAATCCGGTTGGAGAAGTAATCTTTTAATTCCTCGATATGCGTGATAATCAGGATTTTTTCAAAATCTTCTTTGACCGCATTAATCGCTTCAATCAAACGTTGTTTGCCCTCAGCATCCTGATTGCCAAAGCCTTCGTCAATAACGAGGGTGCGCAATTTGGCTCCGGCACGGTGCGACAAAACCCGACTGAGCGCTAAACGCAAGGCGAAATTGATTCGAAAAGCTTCACCGCCGCTATATGTTTCATAATCGCGAGCACCGGAACCGTCGCTAACGATGATGTCAAGCGTTTCCTTTTTGTCATCGCGCTTCTTATCTTTATATTCTCGCTGGGATTCAAGCCGGACACTTAAAGTGTAATCCGTCAACTTTTCAAGCAGAGTGTTGGCTTGTTCTTGAAGTTCAGGTAATGCCTGCTCAATCAACATTGCCGGTACGCCACTTTTCCCAAAAGCGGTTTCCAATTTGACGTATTGGCGGATTAGCTCGTTAAGTCCGTCTTTCTCATCCCTAAGGTTTGCCTGACGCTCGCGTTGCTTTTCAATGGAAGCCAGCGCTTGGTTGAGCTCGCCTATCTTTCGGTCAGAAACAGCCTGGTCTTCGCGCAGCTGATCAAGCTCACTTTCCGCGATGCGAGGATCCTGCGCCTTTTGTCTTGCCTCATCGAGAGCTTCCACTTCTTTGTTCAAGCCTTCCCTGGCATCAGCAAGAGAATTTTGCTCGCCTTGAATTTCAGCCTGCAAGTTTTCCAGTTCTGCTTTTATCAGGCTGGAATTGTTTTGTGCCAAAAGCAAATCCGTTTGAGCTTTTTCTGATCCGGACAGTTCTTGAATTCTCTTTCTTACTTCGTTATGAAGATTTTGATCGTATGCCAAAGCGGCAATTTTATGTTGCAGCTCAGAAAGTTCAAGCCGGACTTCCGGCAAAAAGCTCTCTTGAATTAATTCTGCTTGAATCGTCTCTAAGTGAACTGCTTTTTCCGCATTCCATTGCTTTTCCCGAAGTTCTGTTTGTTGCAAACTTTGCTTGAGCAAAGCCACTTCATTTTCTAATCTGCTGCGTTTCTGATTGCTTGCTCGAAGTTCGTTTTGCTTAAATTTGAGATTGCTTAGTTTGCTCTCGAGTGCTTTTAGTACTTCTCGATTTTCGCGATATTGATCGGCGAGAGGCTTTCCCAAGGCATTTATTTCAGCAACTACTTGCTCACGGTGTTCGGGGGAGAGATCCTGACCACAAGTTGGGCAGACGGCTTCATTACCGCTCTCGACTTTATTGCGGCGTGACTCTAGTTCTTTCCACTGGCCTTTTAGGCTGCCATTTTCTTGATTAAGCTTATTAAATTCTTCTTCAAGCTGACGGATTTCTTCGTTTAAGCTTTCCGGCTCAATTGCTTCACCCAAGGCGTTGATTTGCTCGGTCAATCCTTTTAACTTCAACCGGTTTTCGTTGGACTTCTCAACATCTATTTGCAGCGCTTTTTCTTCTTTTTTGAGATTCTCAATTTCATTGTTTAGGCGTTGGCTGAAAACCCTAAGCTCTGTTTCCAACTGACCTCGTTTGTTTTCGAGGGGCGAAGCTTGCTGGCTGAGCAGATCAAGCTCTTCTATTTCTTTTCTGCTGCTTTGCAATTTTTGATAAGCAGCCGTAATCTCATCTGCTTTAGCAAGCGTTTGCTCAAATTCTTCGATTTTGGCTCGTTTGTCCGCTGCCTGGGCTTGTTTTTTTTGTAAAGCGCTTTCATTCGTCAGAACTTGCTTTTTCAGCAGGTCAACTTTTTGGGCTTGGGCATTAATCGCTTGAGCTTCTGCTCTCAAAACAGCCAATTGCGCTTCCTGAGCCTTGATTTTTTCTTTCACCAAATCGAGTGCCATCTGGGCTGTGGCAAGTTCTTGTTTTGAGTTCCCTTCGCCCTCTAATTCGTTTTGAATCGAAACAATCTGTTGCTCAATTGCATCTACTCTTGACTTAATTTCCCCTTTTTTATCTTTTGCCGCTTTCGCATATTGCTCCCATTGGTCCAGTCCTAAAATTGAGGAAAGGATTACTTTTCGTTCGGTTGGGCTTTTTGTGGCAAAGGAATCCGCCTTTCCCTGTAAAAAGAAAGAAGCGTTGACAAAGCTGTCATAATCCAGGCGCAAGGTCTTTTGAATCTTAGCATCTGTCTCGCGAACGCTATGCTCACTTAGGTCTTTCCAGCTTTTTTCGGGAGAGTCTGCCTCGGGATTAAAGATATAGAAATATACTTCCGTGCTTTTTCCACGGGGATTCTTGCGAATGATGCGATAAGTCTGATCTTCATATTCAAAATCGAGTGAAACGACAGCCTCTTTACTGGCGGTGTTGATAATCGCGTCGGATTTCCCGCGGGCTTTGCCATAGAGCGCATAGGTAATTGCATCCAAAAGCGAGGATTTCCCAGCGCCATTTTGACCGGAAATACAAGCCAGGTCAAAACCGGTGAAATCAACTTCAACCGCATTGCGATAAGAGGTAAAACCTTCCAGTTTGAGTCTAATCGGAATCATCGTCGTCCATTCCTAAAATGCTATTGGCTTGCTTCATTGTCAGTGGTTTGCGTTCTTTGCCAAAGAGATCGAGCCAAAATTGTTGGTCATAGCGCCGCGAACGAATCGGAATTGGCATCGGCACCCCCCAGCCAAGCATCAAGACTTCCTCTTTTGGTTGCAGCTTTGCCAGCATACCGCGCAAGCCTCCCCGACCGGGCAAGCCGGAAAGGACGGCGTTAATATCATCTTCATCGCCTAAGGAGCCTGAAATTCGCGTCCCGAGTTGAGACATAACCTCATCATAAATTTGAGACGGACGTTGGTCGATAATTAGCAGTGTTACATAATACTTACGCATTTCACGGGCGATTGTGCTAAAAATGGTTTGTGATGCCATTTCACGGTTGAGCAACTTGTGAGCTTCTTCAACCGCCACAACTAAGGGGCGCGGTTCCGGACCTCTGCCGCTATGAAATTCGTTTGTAGAGCGCTCCCAGGCATCCCGAATCTTGCGGGTTATCAAATTGGTTACCAAAAGGTAATCCAGTTCATTATCATTTTTACCGAAAGAAAGCACGATGTGGCGGCCGTTTTGCAAGTTATCAATGATTTCTTTTAAGCCATTGCTGGCAGGGTTGTTTGTCAGATAGGGGCGGTTGGCAAGCCGACCCAGTTTGCTGCGCAAAGCTTCAGCCGCTCCGGGATGAATCCCGGCATTCCTCGCCCAAAAGGCGACACTGTCCGGTGAGGGCTCCATTTTGCCCTCTTCGTTTTCGATCATGCCACCGACGCGCATTTGCATGAATTCATTAAACCAGTTATCGTGAAAATGATTTTCAAGCGCATCGAGTGTGGTTGCGCTGGTTTCTTTCAAATTGAGCGCTTGAGAAAGCTGCAAAATATCTTCTGTGGTGATATCGCCATGGCTGATTTCAAGTGTGAAATCCGGTTGAAGGTTCTTAAAACTCGTTCCGGCACCCAAACCGACCAAACGCACCTTTGCCGGGAACTTCCCTTTCAGGCCGGGCACGGCATTGCCGGTGTCGGAAGAGCTGGTATCTGGCCCATATTCGTTGTGCATGTCAAAAATCAAAGTTGAAGCATGGTCGGCATGAATCAGTCCGGCTAAAATCATGCGGGTTAAAAAGCTCTTACCCGAACCGGTTGTGCCAAAAATCCCGGAGGATCGTTGTACCAATTTATCCAGATTCAGACAGACCGGATGTCCTTGTTCGCGGGTGCTTCCAACACGGAAAATTTCTTTATTGTTTTCTTCGCCAAAAATATCGGCAATATCCGCCTGATCGGCAAGTTTCACCGGCGCATGATGGTTGGGAATCGTTTTTACCGGCATCGGTGATGGGTCTTCCGTGTTTTCTCTGCGCCAGCTGGCATAATCGGGCGATTCAAGCTCGGGACCCTTGTCCTTCATCAAAACCGGCATGACCGCCAAATTCGTGAAGAGGGTTTGATTGTTGAGAGTTTGTGCCAGAAAGGGAGCGAAACGCTGTGAATTCAGCTGATTGGCATATTGCTCATTTATCGAAGTGAGCAAGAGGTCGGTAACCAAACAATAAAAGCGCCAGTTGTTGCTGTCGATCACGACAAATGCGCCTTCCTGAACGTTTTGTGTCTGCACATTCAGACGTACCTGCAAATTTGCTTCGAGGCCTCCGCCAATTACATAGCCAATCGGTTGGCTGGGGATGAGTTCGCTTGAGTTTTCCATTTTATTCATGCTCCAGTTCGGTCAAGACGTCTAAAACGTTGGTGAGTCGCTGATAGTCATCCCGCAAAAGGGTGATGATTTTTTGGCAAGCCCCTTGATACCACTCCGGCTCACTCCGGGCTTCGTGACATTTCTTTGCCTGACGCAAATGTGCTGCCAACAATTCTTCGACCGGCTGGTCAATCAGACGCAAAATATGGCGCAGATAGGCTTGGTCATTCAATGAGGTGAAGCGGCAAAGCTCCTCTTCGTCGCAGAGCTGCAAGACGTCCAGGCTAAGTGGTGGACGAGGGGGAAGGCGGTGTGAAATTTGCTCGTTTTGAGCATAACCAACCGTCAAAACGTGGATTTCAACAGGCAAATTGCGGTTATAACGATTGTCTGCCACGTATTCAGTCGGAATGCTGACACCCGAAACCAACTGGCGCACCAGACTGTCATCGTTGATCAGAATATTGGTAATCAAGCCATATATTTCGCTTTTATCTTCCAGGCTCACTTTGACCAATGCGCCAAAAGCCGGGGTGTCGAGCTCGCTAACGCGACAGCCGGCGACGAAATTGCTATTTTCTGCCCTTAAGAGCTTGCCAATGGGAATGCTTTTTCGAGTTTCTGTCATTTTCCTGTCAATTCCTTTGCGTGAGCTTTGTTTGAACGAGCGGCAATAAAACCGCTTTCGGGAGGGATTTTGGAAAGCAAAATGTTTTCGAGCTCGTCAACTTCGTTTTGCTTCACAATTGCCAATTCGTGTGAGCGGTGAAGACTGTATGGATAGGGATGGGAATCTAAAACTTGTGCATCATGGTAAATTGCACTGTGAACAAAAGACACGAGTTCGGGGCTTTCGGCAATCCAAAGCGGGATTTCAATACGGGCAAGCCAGGGTTGCTCTTCGGATGCGCTGACATTCAGGTAAAAGAAAGCCACTTTCAGGCGGTCACTCGACATGCCGGTTTGTTTTGAAACAATTTCGAAAAGAGCAGAGCGCTCCGAGGGCTTGATGATTTTTGCCAGAAGGATGCGGTCACTCACTTGTGCTTTTTTTGAATTAAGCTCAGGTTTGGAAAGCCCCAGCCCACGACAATATTCATCCAACATTTTATGAATCAGGGCAGAACCGGGTTTATCAATATAACCCGCACTGAGAATGCCCTCTTTTTGCATCTCTTGATCGAGGTCAAAAACCTGCTTTTGAGCCTTGCGTGCGTTTAGCCCTTTGATGTTGCTTTTAATGTCGCTACGATAGAACAAGTCAAGCGGACCATCGGTCAGGGTTAGGACCGGCCGAGGAAGCTGCGGGCTGACTTCGTCACGAATCAAGCTGCGCTCTATCACGTCACGCTTCAGCGAAATATCTTCTTCACCAAGCAATTTGCCGTCGACGACGATTTCTTCATAATCAAGCAAAGTTGAGACCAGTTTAATCTCCGGTGCTTCCATGCTTCCAAAGCAGACCTTAAACAAGCCGACGTTCACCAATCCAAATTGTAAAGAGCGATGGCGACTGGGCACAATCTGTGAGCCATCGGCTGCAATCAGGCTATATTTCTCCGGAAGAGTGCTTATCGGGAAACTTCCCAGCGGATTCTCATTGAGAGGTTTTGCCGCATAGAGCGTGCTTTGTTCTTGCTCGGCAAATTCAATCAGCTCGCGCAAGCGTTTCGGATCAGCCGAAGCTTCAGCGTAGAGATTGCGTAAATGCTTTGCGTGCTCTTCGTTTTGCGCTTGCCATTTCAGCGCCTGCTCGGCATATTTTTGGGCAGAGTTGTCAACAGAAGCATAATTTAAGGGCATGTCATCTCCAAAACTTGTGAGCAGAAGCGAATCATAGGTCAATTATAACTATGAATTTTCTATCTTTTGATCGAATCCATTATGAATAATTCTCAACCTTACAGGCAGATAAAATAGCCTTTTTCAGGCCTTAAAATTATGTTTGTTTTATTCTCTTATTCGCATACATCCCATCGAGTAAATCACTGTTTTGTGGCATTTTCAATCACTGTTTTGAGGCGTTTTCAATCACTGCTTTGAGGCAATTTTGATCACTGTTTTGTGGCATTTTTGATCACTGTTTTGTGGCGGGTTTAGTAAGGAAAAGGCCTGCCTTTTCCAGGATAGCGCGGGCGCTATCCCTACGTTTCCCTGCGAGGACGGCATATTTTTCACAAATCCTCGCACATTGACCTAATGCGCTGTTCTTCTTTAATAAACGCTATTCTGATAAAATCAAGCAGATTTCCCTATAACGGAACTTATAAACCCTTTATATCGTCTATATCTTAACGTGAGAAAGCTTAGGAGTATTATGAAAAACAAAACTTTATATTTTCTGCTTCCGGTGCTAATTTTGGCCGGTCTTTTGACAGGAGCATGTCAAACTGTCCCCAACGCAAACGCCCAACCCACAGCCGAAGCTGGTAATATGCGCACCATTGCCGTTACCGGCACAGGCGAAATCATCTTAGTTCCAGATATGGCTTATATCAATGTCGGTGTCCATACCGAGGCGGAGGATGTTAGCACGGCCGTTGCCAACAATAACCGTCAGGCAAATGATATTATCAAAGCCATTGCCAAATTAGGTATTGAAGAAAAAGATATTCAAACTTCCAACTTCAATGTCTACACCATGAATAATTATGACAACATGGGCAATGTCACAGGAACTTCTTTTTCTGTGGATAACACACTTTACATTATTGTTCGCGACTTACCCAAATTGAGCGAAATTTTGGATGCTGCCCTGGTTGCCGGTGCAAACCAGATTTATGGCATCAATTTCGATATCGCTGACCGCCAGGCAGCTTTGGACCGTGCCCGCGACCTGGCAATTGAAGATGCCCAAAACAAAGCCCAGTCCGTTGCAACAACCATTGGTGTAACTTTGGGCAAAATTCAAAACGTCAACATCGTCAACAATTCCTATGTTCAATCTGCTGCCGGATACCAGGGCGGCGGAATGGGATCCGCTGACACTGCCGCCTCAACTGTGCCGATTTCAGCCGGACAGATTGTGGTCAATGCCAGTGCCGATTTAGTCTTCGCCTTCGGTGATTAGGCTGCGATACTTTTCTAAAGCAAGCTCTACTAAAGACCTTCGAGACTGTTCGGAGGTCTTTTTCTTTAAAATCAAGTAGATTTTAAGCCTCCCAAACCAATTATTCTTGTTAAGATTTACAGGTGCTTCTGCCCCTAATCCCCGCAAGCTGATGATATAATACAAAAAATCCTGTTGAGTGAAAGAGGTTTCAATGACTTGTAACACCAATAAAGAAACAATTATTTGCGAAAATGCACCAGCTGCTATTGGTCCATATTCCGTAGCAGTGGCTACCGATGGTTTGGTTTTTATTTCCGGTCAACTCGGACTGGATAAAGATAGCGGCATGATGGTCGAAGGCGGTATTCAAGCCCAAACCCGTAAAGCCCTCGAAAACATGAGCGCCATCCTCGAAAGCGCTAACTTAAGTATGGAAAATGTCGTCAAAACCACCGTCTTTTTGATGGATATGGGTCAATTTGCCGAAATGAATGCGGTTTATGCTGAGTTTTTCACGAGCGATTTCCCCGCTCGCTCCGCCATCCAGGTTTCAGCTTTGCCAAAAGCCGGCATTGTCGAAATCGAAGCAATTGCGGTTAAACCCAGCAAATAAACTGAATAATTAGCGATAGCTGAAAATCAATGCCACCGACTGTTTCTGTAATCATTCCTTGTCGGAATGAAGAGAAAACGATTCATTTCGTTCTGGAAGCCATCCATGCACAATCTTATCCGTTGGAATTAATGGAAGTGATTATTGCGGATGGACTTTCGGTTGATGCAACGCGGCAGGCAATTCAAAGTTTCGCTGAAGATCACCCCAAACTCAAAATCAGTTTAATCGACAATCCTAAACAGATAATCCCGGCTGCTCTCAACCTGGCTATTAATGCTGCAAACAGTGAGATTATCATCCGCATGGATGCCCACTCGCTCCCCTCGCCTGATTATGTTCGACTTTGCGTTGAAGCGCTCGAAGCCGACAAAGCCGAAAACGTCGGCGGGGTCTGGAAAATCCGCCCGCAAAATAATTCATGGATTGCCCGTTCAATTGCAGCGGCAGCGATGAATCCTTTAGCCGTTGGCGACGCACATTATCGATTTACAGACAAAGCGGCTTACGTCGATACCGTTCCCTATGGTGCCTATAAGCGTGAGCTTTTTGATAAGATAGGCAGCTATGATGAAAGTTTGCTGGCAAACGAAGATTATGAACTTAACACGCGTATCCGGCAATCCGGTGGACGGATTTGGCTTGACCCTGCTATCGAATGTACCTATTTCGCCCGACCAAACCTGGCAAAATTAGCCCAACAATACTGGAACTATGGCTATTGGAAAGCGCAGATGCTCAAACGCTACCCCGAAACGCTGCGATACAGGCAAGCAATTCCGCCTCTTTTTGTTTTGGGCTTAGTGTTTTTAATCATTCTTGGCTTCTTCTGGCGGCCTGCTTGGGCAGTTCTGGGCTTTGTTTTTGGTTTATATTTAATCATTCAATGGCTGGTTGCATTGAAAATCTCTTTAAAGCAAGGTGATTTTTGGCTAAGTTTTGGAATTGTCCTTGCAACACTTACAATGCATTTATCTTGGGGAAGCGCCCTTATTTACGGCTTATTTTCCTCTCCGAAAAGGAAGTGAACTATGGAAGAAAACCCAGTCCACAAACCAAGGAACAGCTTTAGATTAGAACAAAACGAGCAAACGCTGGTTCTGGTTTTAGGCGATATCATTACCGCTACCATTGCCTTGTTTGCGTCTTTATGGATTTGGTCGCTTGGTGATACCTGGCTGGGTTTATCCAAAGAGTTTTTTCTTGTTCGGATCCCTGCTTGGTTTTACTTGCTTCCTCTTTTTTGGGCGGTCTTGCTGGTAGATTCCTACGATGTCCGCAAGGGCGGCAACATGAAAGCAACGCTTAAATCAATGAGCGTGTCTTTTGTTGTGGCGGCAATCATTTATTTGGTAATTTATTTCGCCTCCGAACCGGAAAGCTTGCCTCGTTTTGCTGTGGCCGTTTTTTTGGTTCTGGCAGTGCTGTTTACGCTGATTTGGCGTTTAATTTATGTCCGGCTTTTTTCGCAAGTAAGTCAGCAAAGGCGGGCTTTGATTATCGGTGCCGGCAGAGCCGGTTCAACCTTAGCAAAAGTTGTTTCCGAACAAGACCCTGCCCCTTTCAACCTGATTGGCTTAATTGATGATGATGGTGAAAAACAAGGCAAACTGATTGAGGGTTTCCCCGTGGTTGGTTGCCACGAAGACTTGGATCGGATTATCGCCGAGCAGAACATCACCGACCTAATTTTAGCAATTTCAAACGAAATGAGCCCCGGTATGTTCCAAACCATTTTGCAAGCTCAGGAAGACGGACTGAACATGTCGACCATGCAAGGTGCCTACGAAGCGCTCACCAATCGCATTCCGATTTCTTTGCTTGCTTCTGATTGGGTAATTCGTTCTTTCATTGAGCGAAAACCGACCAGCGGCTTTTACCGCCTGACAATGCGTCTGATAGATTTAGTCCTCGGTTTGATTGGAATGGCTGGCTTGATTGTCCTTTATCCTCTCATTGCCATTCTTATCAAAATTGATTCAAATGGTCCGGTAATTTTTAAACAAATCCGGCTCGGTCGTGGAGGAAAACCCTACACAATCTACAAATTCCGAACCATGGTTTTGAGTCAGGACATGGAAAATGAAGCCCTGGTTACTTCAACCAACGACCCACGTATTACAGCGATTGGACGTTTTTTGCGAAAATCTCACCTCGACGAAATTCCTCAGATTGTCAATGTAATGCGAGGAGAGATGAGTTTTGTCGGTCCGCGCAGTGAGCGCAGTGAACTGGTTTCGATCTTCCAACGCGAAGTGCCTTTTTATCGCGCCCGGATGTTGGTTAAACCCGGCATAACCGGCTGGGCACAAATTCATCAGAATTACGCCGAAACGATTGAAGAAACAGCAGTCAAACTGGAATATGACCTCTATTACATCGAGAACGCTTCGGTTTTAATGGATATTACGATTATTATCCGAACGATCTCAAATGTTTTAGGTTTCAAAGGGCGGTAAAGTGTCTTTTGTCGAAATAACGCCTGAGTTAAGTCTTGATCAGGCTATACCAAATCGGCATATCTTGCAGTTAGCAGAATGGGCGAAATTTAAGCAAGCCTTTGGCTGGCAAAGTAAAGTCTTTCGCACCGAATCGGCGATTGCTCAGGTATTGTTCAAATCTCTGCCACTTGGTTTTTCAATCGCTTACCTTCCCAAAGGTCCAATTGGGGAAGACTGGCAAAGCCTTTTGAGCCAAATTGACCAGGAATGTAAAAAGCGCAAAGCGGTCTTTCTTCAAATTGAACCCGATTGCAATTTGCCCTTATCCCCTGAAATTGAAGCACCGTTTGCAGATAAATTCTTAAAAGAAGAACATACCATTCAACCTCGTCGAACCGTTTTGATTTCGCTCAAGCCTTCCGAAGAAGAGCTGCTTGCCGACATGAAGCAAAAAACGCGTTACAACATCCGTTTGGCAAGCAAGAAGGGCGTTGTGGTAAAAACCAGCGATGATATTCAGGGCTTTTACCAAATGATGCAAACCACCGGCACGCGCGATGGCTTTGCTGTGCACAGCCTTGATTATTATCAAAAAGCTTTTGACCTCTTCAACCCATCAGGTAAAGCTGTTTTGTTGGCTGCCTATCACGAAGGAACGCCGCTTGCTTATTTAATGCTCTTTCTAAACGGAGAGCGCTCCTGGTATTTTTATGGCGCTTCGGACAACAGCCAGCGTAACCTCATGCCCACCTACTTATTGCAATGGGAAGCGATGCGTTATGCAAAAGCGCATGGTGCCACAGAATATGACCTCTGGGGTATTCCCGATTCCGAAGAAGAAACCTTGGAAGCCGATTTTACGAATCGTGCCGATGGGCTTTGGGGGGTCTATCGCTTCAAACGTGGCTTTGGCGGAGAAATCGTCCGGACAAGTCCGGCTTTCATCAAAATATATAAACCGCTGCTCTATAAAATCTACCAAAAAATCAGGGCGGGAAGGGATTCGGATTAAGGTGTTCCCCCTCTCTGAAGCAGAAATTAAGAATTGGGATAAACTCCTGCTCAAATTCCCTAATGCGCACGTCCTGCAAACCAGTCAATGGGCTGAAGCAAAAGCACAAAACGGCTGGCAGCCGCGCTACTTTTGGAGTGGTAAGAGCCCTGAGGCAGCCGACGCTCTGGTGATGATTCTTAAACGCCAGGTCAGTTTTTTGGGCTTAAAGTTCACCGTGCTCTACGCCCCCAAAGGTCCCGTTTTAGATTGGCAAAACGCCCAACTGGTTGAAGAAACGCTGCAATTCTTGCAAGATTTCGCCAAAAAAGAAAAAGCGATTTTTGTCAAAATCGACCCGGATGTCCTGATTGGCACCGGCGAAGCCGGAGGGGACGACTTGCGGATACCAGAGCGGCTTGAAGCGCGCGGCTGGCGTTTTTCACAAGACCAAATTCAATTCCGTAACACGGTTTTGATTGACCTGAGCCAAAGCGAAGAAGATTTATTGGCGGCGATGAAGCAAAAAACGCGTTATAACATTCGTCTGGCAACCAAAAAGGGAGTCGTTATTCGTGAAGGCAAAATCGAAGAATTAGCCATGCTCTATAAAATGTACGCCGAGACAGCCGTCCGAGACGATTTTGTCATTCGCGGTCAAGAGTATTACCTCAAAACCTGGCGCATTTTTCTGGAAGCCGGAATGGCTAAAATATTGGTTGCCGAGGCAGAAAATCAGCCAATTGCGGCATTAATTCTCTTCCATTTCAATGGAACCAGCCGTTACATGTACGGCATGTCCACCGCCCAGGCACGCGAGTTGATGCCAAACTATCTTTTGCAGTGGGAAGCCATTCGCCTCTCGAAATCACTCGCTTGCCAAAGCTACGACCTTTGGGGTGCGCCGGATGTTTTTGACGAATCAGATTCAATGTGGGGTGTTTATCGTTTCAAACAAGGCTTCAACGGCACAACTGCCCGACACATTGGTGCCTGGGATTTCACTCCCCAACCCCTGCTTTATAAAATCTATACTCAATATTTGCCTAAGCTGCTCGATCTCATGCGTCGTCGTGGAAAATCTGAGAATAAAAAACAGATTCAGGGTTAAAACAAAGCCTACTTTCCACCCATCAATAAGCCATCATCTGTTTTTGACCTTAGTTGGCTGGTTCTGCAAGAGTTTGGTCATGGACGGAAAATATCAAACGACAGCTCTGGACGGATGCCTCTGATTTCAAAACGTCCACATTGAACGGCTGTTTTCCCTGTTTAAATTCTCGGATTAATGATTTCGTCCAAATTTGTAGACAATTTCACTTCAATTTTCTGTATAAGTACTGTATAATTCTACTCAAGAATGTACACCTGACATGGTTCTGAAGCATAACCATGGTTTTGGATCGCTTGGCAATTGATAGATAGTGGAACGGACGGGCTGCTCCCTCCGATTTAATGGAATTATTCGCTCTTCTCGCAAAGGAGCAAAAAAGGTAAGACGACAGTTGATGTTTTTGAATTTAAGATTAATACTCTATTCTTAAATGTAGTCGAAGCATAAATCGATTCCGGATTTTCTATCTATTTCTTCCCAAGCACGGATTTTGAAGCCATAGCACAGAACCCTGACTTTTTTGATAACAATGGGAAATCTGATAACCAATATCCAGGCGCAAAAGCGCAATCGCAATCGGGTTAATATCTACCTTGATGACGAATTTGCTTTCTCGCTGGACCGCATGGCAGCCGCTTGGCTAACCGTTGGCAAGCAAATCGGCAAAGAAGACATTTTTCGCCTTCAAGAGAAAGATGAATTCGAAACCGCTCTTAACCGCGCTTTACACTTTTTGAGTTATCGCGCCCGTTCTGAGAAAGAGATGCGAACCTACCTTGCTAATAAAGGATATGAAGAGCCTCAGATTGAGCGAGTAATAGCTCGCTTGAAAGAAGAAAACCTGATTGACGATCTCGATTTCGCCCAAAACTGGCTGGATAGTCGCCAAAGACACCATCCTCGCAGTCAAAGCGTAATGAAATACGAATTGCGCCAAAAAGGCGTCGCCGAATCTGAGATCGAAGAAGCACTTCGGACATCCGGTTTGGATGATGTAGAGCTTGTTATGAAGGTCGGCCGAAAACTTTCCCCTCGTTATCAAAACCTTGACCAAATGGAATTTAACCGAAAACTGGCCGCTGCAATGCAGCGGCGCGGTTTCACTTATGCCATCGTCAAAGATTGCCTTTCGATCCTTTGGGAGGAAAAGTCTGAAAGCTCAGGTGTGGACTAAAAGAAACTGGAGCTATTGACACAATGAAAATTTATTTACAAACTGTACCCCCTGGAGTCTCTCCCCCTTCGCCACTTCCCTATATTCTGATTGGGGTTGCCCTTATTCTTGGTGTGGGGATAGGCTACCTCATTTTTACGAGTGTTCGTAAAAAGCGTGATGAGAAACTGAAGCAAACTTCCAACGACATCATCGCCGAAGCTCGCGAAAAAGCCAGTCAGGAAATTTTGACTGCAAAGGATGAAGCCCTTAATATTATCCTCGAAGCAGAAGGCGAACTTAAAAGCCGCCGCAACGAGTTGACCAAAGATGAAGAACGCCTCGGGCGTCGCCGCGAAGAGCTGGATGTCCGTTGGGACCAAATGCAAAAGCGAGATGAAAACCTCAACAAGCGCCAGAGTCGGGTTGACAAACGCGCAAATGAAATCGACGCGCTTTATGCAGAACGGGAAGCCGAATTGCAGCGTGTTGCTGAATTAACAGTTGACGAAGCTCGTGAAATCTTGCTTCAAGAAGTTGAGAAAGAAGCACATGCCGATATGGCGCGCATCGTTCGCCAGATAGAAAACGAAGCCCGCGAAACCGGGAAAGAAAAAGCCCGTGAGATGATTGCCGATGCGATTCAGCGCGTCGCCTCTGACAAAGTTGCCGAAGTTACCACCTCGGTTGTCCCCCTCCCGAACGAGGAAATGAAGGGACGCATCGTCGGTCGTAATGGTCGCAACATTCGCGCTTTTGAGCAGGTTACCGGTGTGGATGTGATTGTGGACGACACCCCTGAAGCGGTAACCGTTTCTTGCTTCGATTCGGTTCGCCGTGAAATCGCCCGTCGCACTCTGATTCGTTTGGTTAATGACGGAAGGATTCACCCCGCTTATATTGAAAAAATCCTTGAAGAAGAACGCAAGGAAATGGATGAAGACATCATCAAAGCCGGTAAAGATGCCGTCTACGAAGCCGGTGTGCACGGTTTGCACCCTGAAATCGTCAAGAAGCTTGGGCGTTTGAAGTATCGCACCTCTTACGGGCAGAACCAACTTGCTCATGCCGTGGAAACTTCCAAGATTGCCACTATTTTGGCTGCCGAACTGGGTGCGGATGTAGAAACAGCCCGAGCGGCTGCGCTCTTGCACGACCTCGGCAAAGCGATGGACCACAACGCCGAAGGCACGCATGCCCTGCTTGGTGCTGAATTTGCCCGCCGACATGGCGTAAATGCAAAAGTTGTTAACGCGATTGCCTCCCATCACCACGAAACCGACCAGGAAAGTATCGAAGCGATTTTAGTTGAAGCTGCCGATGCCATCTCGGGTGCCCGCCCTGGTGCCCGCCGCGAAGATTTGGAACAATACATCAAGCGTTTGAAAGCTTTGGAAACCATTGCCAACAACCACCCAGGTGTTGAACAGAGCTACGCTATCCAAGCCGGCCGCGAAGTGCGCATTATCGTCAAACCGGAAGATGTTGACGATTACGAAGCTCACAATCTGGCGAAAAACATCGCCGACGAAATCGAACAAACCATGCAATACCCGGGTCAAATCCAGGTAACCGTCATCCGCGAAACCCGATCTGTAAGCTACGCGAAGTAAAATTTAATCCTTATAGGAAGTATTTGCCGAAGCCCTCGTGTTGAGGGCTTCGGCTTTTTAGATCAGCTTAGTTTAAATCAGCATTTCAATTTTTTGCCATATTAGGACAACTCATTTTGAATTGACTTTTTTTTCAAAAGCCGTAAACTGAATAAAAGGAGTGATGGAAGTATGCAAACACTATCTATCCGTCAAAAGAAGATTATTCAATATTTGCTTAGCTCAACGGGCTTTACAACTATTCGTGAATTAGCGAATAATCAAAAAGCGAGTGAAAGATCTATTCGCTACGACCTTGATTATATTGATTATTTTCTCACCAGTCTGGATTTATCTCTTGAAAGGGTTACTAATAAGGGGATAAGCTTAACCCTCAACGATAAACAACTTGAAACTATGCGAGAAGCACTCTTTCAAAAGACGGTTGAGAATTTGTCAACAGAAGATTATATACTCTTTCTCAAATGTCAATTACTTATTTTAAATCATATTACCATAAACTCAATAATCACCAATTTTGACAAAAGTTATTATCATGTAGAAAAATTAATCAAACATATTCAGGAAGATTTCTCGACATACAAACTCAATATAATAACGAAAAAGGGCAAAGGCGTGAAATTGATTGGTCATGAATCCAATATCCGACTTGCATTTCAAGAACTCTTAAAATCGATAAATTCTTTTCAAGAGTATGAAAAGTTGATTTTTGAACCCTATTTTTCAAATTATTATGGCTTGGTAGATAAGTGCATAGACTTTATAGAAACTGCTTTACCATATCAGTATTTAAACAAAGAGCTATTGAGACAGCAAATGGCATTTGTTCTATTGCGAGAAAAGGACTTTGGTATAGATATAACTCTGGTGGACAAGGAGATTCTGGATACTCAAGAGTACAGTTATCTTAAAGTCTTTGGGGAAACCCAAGATCTCTCTGAAAGTGAAATTATATCTTTAGCTCAAGCTTTACTATCAACTCAAATTGCGCCAAAACAACTATCAGGATTGGAGGAGTCTCATCAATATAAAGTTCTTCAAAGCGGTTCATTTGCGCATGAAATCTCTCAGTATATTTTCTCAGAGATTAGACGTGTTCTAGGAGATGACTTTATTATCCAGCCAAATATTGTTAAAAACCTCTTCCTACATTTAAAAGTTGCTGTTTTCAGGGCTCAAAATAACATAAAGATAGAAAATTCCTATATAAATACCATTCGCATTGAACTTCCGCTAATTTATGAATTAACCAAAGATATTTTATATCACACGGAGCAAAGATTCCAAATTAAATTTGACAAAGCCGAAGAAGCTTATATAGCCATGCATTTAGCTGCTATTTATAACAACATTTCAATGGAAGCGCTTAAACCTAGGGTCGCTTTTTATAGTGACCAAAGTTTGGCTAGTTCAATTTATTTATCATCTAAATTTCAGCAAGCCTTTCCAAATATCGATTTTATCAAGTGTTATTCTGAAAAAGAAGTTGAAAAATTACTCTCTGATGACTCAATTGATTTATTAATCACCACCACCAAATTAATTCACGCTGATCCCCCCTTTTACGTACAAAATTTAGTAATTAACCCCTCTTTATCAAATGCAGATTATCTGAAAATTCAAGAGGCAATGCTCAACCTAACTTACTCAAAGAATTGTAAAAACTTTTTAATTAATTATAAAAACAGCGGAGAAACGAATAGGGCTTATCTTCGCTCATTTGTAGAATTAAACGAAATACAAGTGCTAAACTCTGTGGATAATTGGGAAATGGCTATTTATCAAGCTGCAAAACCTTTGATAGAAAGCAAGAAGCTAGAAAAAACTTATGTAGAAAAAATTATCTCAATTATTAACGAATATGGGACTTACATGGTCATCATTCCTGGCATTGCTTTTGTTCATGCGGGCACTGATGATGGCATTAATTGTACTTGCTCTTCCGTCCTAGTTCTAAAAAATCCAATTAAGTTTGGCAACCAAGGAGATACTAAGATATATACAATAGTTGTTTGTGGAATTAAAGGAAACGAAAAACTACTCCTCGATTTAATTTATATTTTTGAAAAAAAGATCAACCTCGCTGCTTTACAGTCGGCGAATATTACTCCAGATCTAATTTATAGCATGCATAGTTGAAATCCCTGAAAAAATGAAAGGAGAAGGACTATGGAATAAAAACTTTTGATTATCAATATTATCATGATCTACATATAGAAAAATTATAATTGAGAGGAAAAAATGGAAGGAATAAAAAATATAATTGACAGCATCTTTGCTGTCGGCCCTGCTGTTGTCATGCCTATCATACTTTTTGTATTGGCACTGGCATTTAGACAAAAAATTAGCACTAGCTTAAAAGGCGCATTGACAGTTGGTATTGGTTTCATTGGTATTAGTGCTGTTTTAGGTGCGGTGTTTGGCGTCCTCGGGCCAGTTGTCACCAAAATGGCCGCGACTTTTGGATTAAGTTTAACTGGATTGGATGTCGGTTGGCCAGTTGTAGCTTCAATTGTTTGGGGCGTTAGCTTTTCGGCCTTAATCATCCCAATCGCTTTTTTAGTCAATATTGTAATGCTTTCACTCAACTGGACCAAAACATTCGATGCCGATGTCTGGAATTACAAGTACTGGGCGTTTGCAGCTGTTATCGTTTACATTTGGACGAAAAACATGCTTCTTGCTTGGGTCATCGCCATTGCGTTGGAAATTATTGTCCTCAAATTGGCAGATTGGATGGCACCTCTAACCCAAAGTTATTTCGGCATACCTGGCACTTCATTGCCCCATATTGAAACGATAAACTGGGCTCCCATCAACATGGCATTAGATAAATTAATCTTTTCGCGTATACCTGCTTTGAATAAGGTTAAAGCTAATCCAGAATCCTTACAACGCAAATTTGGTGTTTGGGGTGAGCCAATTATGATTGGCTTTTATACCGGTATCTTGCTTGGTGTTTTAGCTCGCCAAACTGTTTTGGAAATCTTTACAGCAGGAGTTTTTCTGGCAGCTTTGATGTTCTTACAAGGACGCATGATTGGAGTCCTTATGGAAGGTTTGATGCCAATCATTAATGGAGTTCAGGAAACATTCTCTCGTATTAAACGCTTCGAGGGTAGGGAAATTTATATCGGAATTGATGCTGGTCCGATCGGATTATCAAATCCAACTTCTATTTTGGTGGGTTATTTGTTGCTACCAGTCGTTTTGCTTATGGGTTTCTTCCCCGGTAATCGAATTTTGCCTTTGGCAGACCTTGCTGTTATACCAATTTTTGTGATGTTTGCAGCTGCAGCATCTAAAGGTAATTTTGTAAAGACAATTCTAAATGGCTTGGTTAGTTTAGTCGGAATAATGTATATGACAAACGAATTTGCAGTGCCATTGACTGAAGCTGCTTTACTATCAAATTACGTTATGCCTGCAGGCATCCTTTTAGTCTCTTCGCTAGATCTCGGTTCGAACCTTCTGATATTCATTTTGGTCATGCCTATCATTGCTTTTGCAACAGGCAATCCAATAAAAGCCGTTGTTCCCATTGTTTTTGGTATTATTTACATTTTGGCGTGGTGGTACGCCAAAGACCAACCAAAAAAGTTAGCTACTGAATTCAGCGAATCTTTGGAAATCAACAATTAATTATGGAGTAAGCAATGGAACCGCGGAAATTTATATTGTCTTTTCCTAATAATAGCCAGGAAACAATTGGGAAAATCGATAAGTTTTACACTGAAAGTGGTTACTTGCGTGTAGATCCTCAAAAACCAGGCGAAATTCTCTATACAAAAGGGAAAAAATGGGCAACATATCTCGGACTAGTAAACTGGGACTTAATTTTTCGAACAGTCAAAGTTGAACTATTGCCAAATGAGAACAAAGTCCGTCTCACCTATTTATTCTCTTGGTTAACCAATATTGGTGTTTTATTACGCTCTTCTGGTCCAGAATTGACAAGCTTGAAGAGCTGTTTGGACAATCCCAAACTTTCAATTGAAAGATATAGGTAATAAAAGGAGTTAAAATGTTTAATGAAGCAAATGCAAGGCAAGAAATCTGTAATATTATGGGCAGAATATATAACAAAGGGATGGTTTCAAGTGCTGGCGGTAATGTTAGCATTGTAAATCGAGAAGAAAGCTATATATTGGTTACTCCAACCCATATAGATAAGGTTAACCTTTTGCCTGAGCATATCGTAAAAGTAAATTTAACTAATGGTGAAATAATCGGAGGAGGGGCTTGCTCATCCGAAACGATTAACCACTTGAGCATCTATCATTCTCGCAAGGACATAAATGCTATTGCACATGCGCATCCCACCACTGCAGTTGGCATGGTTACCGCTGGACACCTTCCAACAACGGTTACTTCAGAATTTGTTGTCATGATTCGTAAATTAGGTGTGGTTGATTTTTATCCTGCAGGGGATAAAACCGTTGAAGAATTGACTAAAGCGCTCGAAGAGACTGATGTTGTCTTGCTAAAACATCATGGGGTTTTCGCCGTTGGTAATTCGCTTTTGAATGCAATGACAAAAATTGAAGTCTTGGAAGAAGCTGCGAAAGTTGCTTTTGTTGCACAGGTATTTGGGGGGATGCCAGAGATTCCCCAAGACAAAGTCATTGAATGTATCAAAACTTATGCGAAATAAGAGATTGGCTAATTAATGGCACAAAAAAAATTAATTTATGTAGCTTGTGGAAGTGCTGCTGCTACTTCAAACTTGGTAAAGTCAAGGTTGGATGATTTGTTAAAGAAAGAAAGTATTCCAGCCATAATTGAAGTGTGTCGGGTTTCTGAACTGCCGAATAAAGTTAATTCAAGAAAGCCGAATCTTGTTATTGTTACCGCCGGTTCCGTAATCAGCGTTTCCCTCCCGGAAGATGTTCCCATTTTACCAGGTTTGCCCTTAATGACCATGGTTGGTGTTCAATCTTTCATTGAACAAGTAAAACAAAAGCTTTTACAGGAGTAGTGTAATGGAAATAATTACACTTGATGTCAACGGAAACCGTGAGCAGGTTTTATCTACGATGAGTGATTACTTAACGCAAAAGAGTTTCGTTAAGGATACTTATAAAGAAGCTTTACTTAAAAGAGAGCGTCAATACCCTACAGGACTCCAATTTTTAAACAATACAATAATTGCAATCCCGCATACTGACATAGAACATGTCAATAAAGAAGCGATGATTGTTGCTGTCCCTAAAAATGGAATCAAATTCTATCAAATGGACGAACCAGAGACAGAATTGCTTGTCGATATGATTTTTCTTTTAGTAATTAAGGATACTGCGAAGTACATCAATATTCTCTCAAAATTAACTCTCAATTTACAACACGAGGAATTGCAAATTTTAATTAAGAACAGAAAAGCTGATGAAGTTGTTCAGTATCTCAGTGACACGGGAATTTTTTCGTAACTAGCTTTTACCGATGTTTAGTAGTTTGTGCTATTAAAGGTACTAACAAGTGAACTGCACCCCCAAAGTTGAACAATAAAGCCAACCAGGAGGTGCAGTTTCTTTATATAATCTCGGTCCAACAAACTGGTTGCGGTTCAATAACCTGGCTTTTAGTTGAGAAAATCGCCTTTCCTTTGGGTTTGCAAAGCTTTGAGGAAAAAAAGCGGAAACCAAGACTATGCTACCAATTGTTAAGGAATTTCAGGTTTGACTCCAGAGAATAAGGGTTGCGCTAAATTCAGCTCTTAAACCATGTCTTCCAGGATTTTTTGGTAAAAAGATACTCAAATATTGCTTTTCAGTTTTACTCAGTCTTTACAAAGCCCTATCTTCCCCCTTTACATCCTTCTTTTATCCTTATTCAGAGATTAAAAAACATGGAGAAAAAAATGAAAAAATCCTTATATCTTGTTCTTAGCGCATTTCTTGCTATGGCTTTATTCGCAGGCTGCGCAACAAGCAACACAAGTAACAACCAAACTATCAGTGTTGTTTCTCGTGAAGATGGCAGTGGTACCCGTGGTGCCTTTATTGAACTCTTCGGAATCGAAGTAAAAGGTGATGA
>Ga0265295_1001018_pt1 | contig 52239 bp, 51 predicted proteins | sample Munlansysbiofilm_FD_192503 | JGI IMG/M metagenome (GOLD analysis project Ga0265295, IMG submission 192503) | Leachate microbial communities from a municipal landfill in Southern Ontario, Canada - Methane capture system biofilm | ecosystem: Engineered > Solid waste > Landfill > Unclassified ... | reverse complement strand
TTGCCTGCCCCACATGTCGGCAGAAAGAGGAAATTAGTTTAATGGCAAACTAAATATCAGGAAGGGGGAAGGGGAAATCGCTACTATTCAGATGATGAAGCCAAACGAGATAAGGACATGAGTTGAGACGCTTCGGCGACAGAGATGTGCAGAATTTCGGAAATCTGTTCCGCATCCATCCCCTGTTGTGCCAATGCGGCTACATGGCGATAACGATTTGGCGCAGCGCCAGAGCGGGGCGCACTTTGCAGCCGGGCGACCAGATCTTCCTGCGGCAAGGTGGCACGCGGCATCTCCTGCGCTGTATGGGTGCGCATCTGGTGATCTTCAAGGCGGTTTATGCGCTGGAGAGCGTGATTCAGCTGACGTTCCGATTCAGCCAGCCGCTCCTGCACGCGCTGCAGACGTTTATTGAGGCGGCGCAGAATTAGCCCCATGCACAACACCATAAATGCAAGCAGCGCCGCCACCACATCTATCTGGGTTAGCACTTGCATAACTGTTACGCTGTTAAAGTACTCTGGCATCAGAAATCCTTATCCCGTTCCAGCTTTACTTTGAGCTTTACCAACGCCTGGCTGTGCAGTTGAGAGATACGCCCTTCAGTAAGGTCGAGAACCTCGGCGATCTCCTTCTGGTTCAATTCTTCGTAGTAGTAGAGGGAGACCACTAGACGCTCATTTTCCGATAACGTCTCTAAATGGCGTGCGATTTGGAGGGTCAGGTCGTGGTCTTCTAAACATTCCTGCGCGCTCGGGGAGTCATCTTGGAGCAGATCCATAAAGCTGCGGGTCTCCTCCTGTTGATCCAGCACCTCGTTCAGGCTCACACACCCCAGATGCCCTACTTGCGTCAACATCGCACGGTATTCATCCACGCTGAGCTCAAGTTCAGCGGCGATCTCTTCCTCTTCGGGAGGGCGTCCTAGACGGTGCTCCAGCAATCTAATCGCCTTGGAGATACGTCCTTGTTTCCCGCGCAGGGAGCGGGAGAACCAATCCATCTTGCGCACCTCGTCATAGATGGCTCCGCGAATACGCCGCTCGGCAAAGGTTTTAAACATAATGCCGCGCTCAGGCTCAAAGCGAGATGCTGCGTCCATTAACCCTTCCATCGCCGCACTCATCATATCGTCACGGGTGACAAAACCTGGCACCTGACTCTGCATACGCTCAACCACCATACGCACTAAAGGCATATGTTCACGCGCCAGATCGATGGTAGGAGAACTGGTGTTTGAATAAAATCCGTACGGTGATGACATCTTAAGCATTGCTCCCTAGCGATAACAACCGCTTGAAGAAAAACTGCAACGAACCCTTGGGTTGGGTATGTCCGGTTTCGGCCACAAGCTTCCGCGCCAGTTGTTCAAACGCCTGGCTTACTTTGTTGGCGGGATACATCTCCACCATCACCTTCTGACACCGTACGGTTTCGTACATTTTGCGCTCAAACGGGATCCCGCCCATGTAGTCGATGGATATATCCAAGTAACGATTCGACACCATGGTGAGCTTCCGATACACATCCAGCGCTTCGTCGGAGTGGCGCACCGAGTTAACAATCAGACTGAAAGATTTTTCGTGATACTGTGATGACAGCAGTTTCATAAGGGCGTAAGCATCAGTTATGGCCGTGGGTTCAGGGCTGGTAACTACTAAGATATCCTGCGCCGCCTGGTTGAAGTAGGTGACATTGTCAGAAATCCCCGCTTCAGTATCGATCAACACCACATCGTAATCTCCAGGCAGGTTTTCAAGATCGTCGAGCAAGCGCATCTTGTGCCCAGAGTCGAGACGGGTGAATTTCTGCACCCCGGAGCCTGCGGGGAGGATATGGATGCCGTAGGGACCTTCTACCAAAATTTCGGACAGGCTGTGCTGCCCGGAAAAGAAATGGTTGAGATTGTACTGCGGCGCCAGGCCAAACACTACATCAATATTGGCAAGTCCAAGGTCAGCATCAATGATCAGAACCTTTTTCCCCATCTTCCCCAGCGCCACGGCGAGATTCGACACTACTGCGGTCTTCCCTACCCCACCCTTGCCACTGGTGATGGACAACACCCGTGCGGCGCGATTGCTTCCTGCATTCATGCGGGGGCTGTCACTTAGATGGTCACTCATAGACCGCAGGGTTCCGGCCTGATCAGCGTGCTCAGACGATACATTGCTCATCAATTTTATCCTTCACTACTTCCGAGAACCAAGTCTCCGACATGTTCGGGGGTGAGCAGAACAATGTCCTCGGGAACTTTTTGCCCATTGGTCACATACGATAAGGGGCAATTATGGCGTACGTGGATATTCAGCAGCACTCCAGCGCTTTCACACTCGTCGAGCTTCGTCAGCAGCAGGCTGCGAGGTTCAAGAACGCTAAAGCGCTTGTATGTTTCGTATAAATCTCGATCGCGGGTAGTGGCAGAAAGAACCAAGTGGGCTTCAATCCGTGGATCGACTGCGAGAAACGCTTCCAGATCATCCAAGCTCACGCTATCACGCGGACTGCGACCGGCGGTGTCAATGAGGACAAGGTCTTTGTTCTGGTGCCGCTCTAGAACCTGCTGCAGATGTTCGGGGCGTACCACCACTTCGACCGGCAGATTCATGATTTCACCGTACACCTTCAACTGCTCCACCGCAGCAATGCGATAGGTGTCGATGGTAATAAGAGCCACCCTCTTCCCCCCCGCCAGCAGATATGCGGCTGCGAGTTTAGCGATGGTGGTGGTTTTTCCTACACCGGTGGGTCCAATCAAGGCTATCCGGCGTTGCTCCCCCTCCTGCTGCGGAAAAATTGGACCATGGGTTTGCACCAGATCAGCTATGGTAGCGTGCAAAAAGGTGCGCAACTGCTCTTTGTCTGCTATCTGTGCCGCAGTGAGCTGACCGGTTACGAAATGGGCGATGGTCTGTGCAGTTTCAGGTTCGATGCCATAGTCCTGCAGACGCTGCAACACCTCCCCTTCCGGTCCCAGCTCGGCAGCTGCCTTATACCCGACCTTGGGATTAAAACTGTGCGCTGGGGGAACGGAGATGCGCGGACGGGCCAACTGCTCCAGACGCTGCGGCAGATCCTCTACCAGATCACCCACCATCTTGCGCAACGATCCCAGTTCGGCGCGCAGCTGCGCCACATCGTAATGATCATTTGAAGCTTGAGGTGATACCGCCTGTGAGTAAGGCTGGGCAGGCGTGTATTCATGCGCTGGTTGTGAATGGGGCGCGATATCCGCAGCAGAGCTGATTACCGGCTGGCGCCGCCATAACTGCGCATAGGTCAGTTCAGCTTCAGCACTTTCGATATGCTCTGAGAAAGCTTTCGAATTCTGGGGTGCAAAAGGGGCAGCATCGAGCGCGGATCCACCAGGTAACGCAGAGCTGTGCTGCTGGCTAATATCCATTTCGGCATCCGCGTCAATTGCGGCAGTTACTTCGAGTACGGGCTTGCCGAACAGTCCCATCCCACCCTTACGCACCGTGCGTGACGAAAGGATAAGGGCATCAGGCCCTAGCTCTTCCTTTATCATGCGCAAGGCTGAAGACATATCTTCTGATTCAAAAACCTTAACTTGCATCCATCCTCACGGTTCCGACGGAACGCACCTGCAGGTGTGGAGCAATCTCGTTGTGTGAGATTACCGCCAAGCTGGGCAGGTAACGTTCGGTCAGTTTTTTGACATGTGGTCGAATTGTTGGCGAACACAGCAGCACCGGAGTGGTGCCGCCACTAAAGTTTTGTACCTGTTGTGCAATCACATCCAGAATGGTCTGTGCCTGGCGAGGATCTAGTGCCAGATACGTGCCCCCATGCTCGGTGCGCTGGAGTGCCGCGCTGAAAATCTCTTCCACGCGCCGTTCGAGAGTCATAACCGCCAGCATCCCATCCTGGGCATACGCGGAGCTTATCTGCCGCGCCAAGGCGCTGCGCACATGTTCGGTCAGAGCGTCTGGATCATTTACCCCTGTGCTGTAATCAGCCATGGTCTCAAGGATGGTGCGCAAATCACGGATTGAAACCCCTTCGCGCAGTAAATTTTGCAGCACGCGCATGATGAGACCCAGGCTTAAAGGGTCGGGTACGAGTTCTTCTACCAGCTTGGGATACACCTTCTTTAAGTTATCAAGCAAATTCTGTGCCTCTTGGCGCCCAATCAGTTCGTGTGCGTGACGCTTTATCACCTCGCTGATGTGGGTAGCCATCACCGTAGTGCAATCCACCACGGTGTAACCGGCAATTTGGGCGCGCTCCTTTTTATCTTCTGAGATCCAGAGCGCAGGAAGGCCGAAGGCGGGCTCTTTGGTTTCAATCCCTTTGATGGTCTCGGTAGCCATGCCGGGGTTCATCGCCATATGGTGTCCCGGCAGCATCTCTGCCCCTGCTACTTTTACCCCCTTGAGAACAAGACTATACTCGTTGGGTTTAAGCTGAAGGTTATCTTTAATATGTACCGGCGGTACGATATAGCCAGATTCGAGGGCAAACTGCTTGCGGATGGAGCGGATCCGCGTAAGAAGCTCTCCCTCCTGTGCGGCATCAACAAAGGGGATCAAACCATACCCCACTTCAAGCTCCAGCAGATCCACGTGCAGCATCTTGTCGTAATCTTCATCTTCAGCCTCTAGACGTGGACGTGCCTGTGCGCGTGCCTCCTCTTGCGCAGCCACCACTTCAAGCTCCTGCGTCTGTTGCATCCGAAAAGCGATCAAACCTAAAACAATGGACAAGGTTACAAAGGGGCCAAACGGCATCCCCGGAATGATGGCGAATGCGAGGAGAATAGCGGCAACTACCCACAATGCCTGGGGGTGGATACTGAACTGGGCTTTAAGATCGGAACCAAAGTCGCTGGTGCCGGCGGTGCGCGTAACCAAAATGCCCGAGGCAGTGGAGATAATCAATGCAGGGATTTGCCCCACCAATCCATCACCGACGGTGAGAATAGTGTAATTTTGTGCCGCCTCTACCGCAGGCATCCCCTTTTGCATTACTCCGATTACAAATCCGGCACCGATGTTGATGAGGGTTATGATTATCCCCGCAATAGCATCGCCACGCACAAACTTACTTGCACCATCCATGGCGCCAAAGAAATCTGCTTCCTTCGCAATGTCGGCGCGCCGCTGTTTCGCTTCTTGGTCGTTGATAAGACCTGCATTCAAGTCGGCATCAATTGCCATCTGCTTACCCGGCATTGCATCGAGGGTAAAGCGCGCAGAAACCTCGGCCACACGCCCGGCACCTTTGGTGATAACCATGAAGTTGATAACCACCAGGATAACGAAGATAACAATACCCACCACATAGTTACCCCCAACCACAAACTGTCCAAACGACATGATCACTGCGCCTGCAGCTGAAGGACCGGTATCACCATGCAGGAGGATCAACCGCGTGGACGCCACATTAAGGGAAAGGCGAAACAACGTAGTGGCAAGCAGCACTGCGGGGAAGATGGCAAACTCCACCGAGCGCGACATGTAGAGGCTCATAACCAGAATAAGGAGCGCGATGGTGATGTTCAGAGAGAGAAAAATATCCAGCAATATAGCCGGTAGCGGGATGATCATCAGCATCAGGATCGAAACTAGAGCCAGAGCCGCCACCACATCACTGCGTACCAGCAGGTTCACCCATTTATTTTGTGTAATTATCTCGAACATCAGTCAACTACCAGATATCTGCGGAAGATCCCTTTGGAAAGGGATCTTCCGCTATGGCTAAGAGAAGCGCCAAGGCAAGGCGCGCGGTTGTCATACTGTGTGGCTTAAACATGTAACTAAAAGGTGCCAGGTGGCCCAGCAACATAGCGTTTAATTACCTTTGGGTCGCCATCAACGCTTTAGGGTGTAAACATAGGCGAGTATCTCTGCAACCGCCTTAAACATCGACTCGGGGATAACGTCACCTATTTCCACCCCATAAAGCGCACGCGCTACCGCCACATTCTCTACCAGAGGCACATCGTGTTCACGCGCGATTTCACGTATTTTGTATGCTAACTCTTCTGCCCCTTTTGCAACAACCACTGGGGCATCTGTTGTTTCATTGTTGTAGCTGATAGCGACAGAAATGTGGGTTGGGTTAGTGATAACCACATCTGCCTGCGGCACCGCCTCCAGCATGCGTCCGCGTGACATCTCTTGTTGCAGCGCACGGATACGCGACTTAAGATGGGGGTCACCTTCACTATCTTTGAACTCCTCTTTCTGCTCCTGTTTGGTCATCTTCATCTTTTCTTCCATCTCCCAACGGACAAAAAGATAGTCGATCAGAGCGAGGAGCAGCATCACCCCGCAACACTTAAGCAGAACAGTCAGAGCTACATCACCCACATAGGCCAGGGTGCTTATCACTTCCATATCCACAAGTTCGAGCGCGCGCTGAAACTCGTTAGCTACAGTGCTGTAGGCCACATACCCTACCACCCCCACCTTCACCAGCGATTTCAACAACTCCACCAAAGAGCGCTTCGATACAAAGCGGGCCGCCCCTTTGATAGGGTCGAGTTTGCTAAAATCGGGAACCAGAGGTTTGCCGGTTATCAGCCAGCCAATCTGCACAAAACTGGAAAGAAATCCCACCACCAGCACTAGAAGCCACAGGGGTAGAATCAGCCCTGCGCCCTGACGCAGCACGAACAGCAGCAGCTGGACTACTGATTCCGGTGTGACAAAAAAAGTGCCGGAGTTGTTCAGCAGATGCTCGATTAAGCGGGTGAGGTCGGTCCAAAAGGATTCAGCGTAAAAATACCAGAGGAGGATGGAAGAAGCCAGCAATAGCGCGGTGTTAACTTCCTTACTTTGCGCCACCTGCCCCTTTTTCCTGAAGTCGGAGCGCCGTTTATCCGTGGCTTGTTCTGTGCGTTCCTGTCCCTGCTCCTCTGCCATTAGCCCCGCAGCCCTTCAAATAACCACCAGAACCGTTCCGGCAATGCGGCAAATTCCGCTTGCAACAACGATATCACAACCGCCATGGTCAGGCCGGTTATTATGAAGGCGAGTCCTATATTGATGGGAAATGAGAGGAGAAACACATTGAGCTGTGGAAACACCCGCGACATAATCCCGAGAATCAGTCCTGAAAGGAGTAAGACCGCGAGCACTGGAGCACTGAAGCGCACTGCAAGTATCAACATACTGCTCATCAGTTCAACAATATATGGAACCGCAGGACCGGAAAGATCGAGGAATCCAGGAGGGACAAGGTCGTAAGAAGCTACCAAAGTGCGCAAAAAGATGTGGTGCCCATCGATGGCAAGAAACACTAAAATCGCAAATACATTCTGAAACTGTGACATCAGGGATATCTGGCGCTGGTTCTGCGGATCGTACACATTAGCCGCCGCAAACCCCATCTGATAGCCCACCACCGTCCCGCCAAACTCCACCGCGGTGAAGATGAGACGCGCCACAAAACCGATCATGGCACCGAGTATCACTTCATTCGCCATGAGAATCCCCATGGCAAGAGTGGTAAAAGCAACTCCTGAGAGGTTAATATCCACCACCGGAAACACCAGAATGGTGAGCATGATGGCGAGCGCGATTTTCGCGCGCATGGGCACCATATTGGTCCCGAATACGGGCATGCTGGTGATAATAGCCGCAACGCGCGCCAGACACACCAGCATCTGTTGCACTGTTGCTACGGACACCAGAGAAAGTTCCACCTATCAGCCTCCAACCGTGCCGATAGACTGAAATACATTATTAGTAAACGAGATCATCACCTGAATAATCCACGGCGCAGCAATTATCAACGACACCAGCACTGCAACAATCTTAGGGATAAAGGTCATGGTCTGTTCATTGATCTGGGTTGCCGCTTGGAAGATACTCACCATCAGACCAACCACCAGTCCGGACAACAGCATCGGAGCTGCAATCATAAGCACGGTTCGCACTGCGTTCTGGCCCAGATCGACTACAAATTCAGGGGTCAATATGTGTCTCCTTTCGCGCTATGGATACCATTGCGGCATCCCTTTCGGCCCTACGCGCAATAACTAGGTAAAGCTGCGTATCAGAGAGCCTACCACCAGCCCCCAGCCATCTACGAGCACAAACAGAAGGAGCTTAAACGGCAGTGAAATCATGGGAGGAGGAAGCATCATCATCCCCATTGACATTAACACGGAAGCGACAACCATATCGATCACCAGAAAAGGGACATAGATCATAAACCCGATCTGGAAGGCGCGGTTTAGTTCGGAGAGCATAAATGCGGGGATAAGGGTGGTAGTTTTCACCTCTTCAGGCCCTATAGGCTGGTCATCTCCAGCAATATCGATAAGAAGGGCAAGGTCTTTCTCGCGCGTCTGACCAAACATAAATTCGCGCATGGGAAGCACCGCTGCGTCGAGAGCGCTTTCCAGGGCGATCTCTCCTTGCAAATAGGGTTGAATCGCATTGTCGTTCATGGTGCTAAACACCGGACTCATAATGAAAAACGTGAGAAACAGTGCCAGCCCAATAATTATCTGATTTGGCGGCATTTGCTGTGTTGCCATAGCTTGGCGCACAAATGACAACACCACTACAACGCGGATAAATGCAGTAGTCATCAGAAGTATCGCCGGTGCCATAGACATGATGGTAAGAACCAGCAACACCTGAATGGCGGTAGAAACCTCAGCCGGAGTGGTGGCGTCTGTAACCCCAAAGGAGATAGTGGGGATCTCGATAGCCACACCAACCTGTGGCAGGAATACCAGCGCCAGAAACACAAGTGCGGTTACACTTCTGAACACGACTTATCCTCCTGAGATTCCGCAGGTGTATCTGTGGGTGCTGCAGCTTGAATGGGGGTGGATTGGGGGCTCGACGCTGCAACGCTATGTGAATTTGTTCCAGCTACAAAGTGCTTTTTTGCTTTAAACTGGCGCTGGAGTAACAGCGCAAAAGGGCTTTTAGCCGCAGCATGCGGTGTAACCGTTCCATCTGGCGCTTTGTGTACTGCATCGGGGTCAAGGTGCGGGGCTTCCCATTTCGACAAGAGACGAATCTGCTCCCCAGCCGCAGAGATAAAAAAGCGCCGCCCATCCACATCCACCACATACAGGGCGCGTTTAGGTCCCAAGTGGCGCACTGCGCGGACATTGATAGAATCTTGCGCCGCTGCGCCAGGCAGCCACGTGCGTGACTTGCGTGCCAGAGCGTACAACAGCAGAAACAGCCCTATAACCACCCCTAGCGCAGCCAGCATCTTCAAGGTCATGGGGAAAAGAGAGAGGTCGTTGGGGTCTGCAGGCGCTGTAAAAGCAAGCTTTGGGGCTGCTATAAAAAGGAAAAGCAAAAAAAAGCGCATAGAAATCAGGCCAGATTTTCTATACGTTCAGCCGGACTTACCACATCGGTGAGGCGCAGCCCGAGTTTGTCATCTACCATAACCACTTCACCCCGCGCTATCAGGCGCGAGTTGACATATACATCCAGCGGCTCATTGGCCTGTTTCCCCAGTTCTACGACATATCCTTCATCCATTTGGAGCAGGTCACGCACCAACATGCGCGAACGCCCCACCTCAACCGAAACATCCAGAGGAATATCGAGCAGAAGTTCGAGATTTTTGATGTTTTCTCTGCCCACTTCCTTACTTTTCTTACCGCTAGGGTTACTCTCGCCTTGGGTGGAAGTTTTCAGTTCCGCCTGTTCTGCGGCTTGTTGCTGATCTTCTTCGGCCATTTTATTCTCTCCTATGCAGACGATCTACGATCCGTACCGCTTTTTTGTTGTCACGCAATCCGGCAAATGCAGAAAACTTTGGCTGCCCTTCCACGAGCAGCTGCACCGTGCTTTCAGGGTTACATCCCAGCTCGATGATATCTCCTGCACGCAGATCGAGAATCTCACGTACATTGAGTTTGACCCGCGCTAACTCCGCCGCAACTACAACTTCCATCTCTGCAACCTGCTCGGCCATGTAGTCACGCCACTGCCCCGTGGGACCTGCCATACCAAGTTCAGTCTTCAGTTTCTCCCGGACAGGGTCCAGAGAACTGTAGGGGATGGCCAGGCGCAGATTACCTTCAATCTCCTCTATTTTAACCTTAAATGTTGCAACCATCATATCTGTGTCAGACGCAACAATATTCACTAGCCGGGGGTTGGTCTCTACATGGATCAGGGAGGAGTTGAGCTGTTCAATGGGGCTGAACGCTTTGTTTAGCTCTGTGCAGGTGTCAGAAAAGATATCTCGCGACAGATTCAGCTCTATGGCAGTCAGGCTGCGCTTCGGTGGATCGGTATGCAGATCTGCTGAGCCGCCAAGAATGATCTCGATCTGACTGAAAGCAAGATTGGAATCAAAAATAAGGAGTGCGTTTTTTTTAAGCGGCTCAATCCCGATTACCCCAAAAAGCTCGTAGTTCATACACTCTTCCACCAGAGTGCCGAACTCAACTTCCTGCATGAGATCGCGCACTACGGTCACAGTACGCTGCACCCGACTGGAGATGGAAAAGGCGAGATTGCGCGCAAAGGAGTCGAGAAGAATATCGAAGTTGGGCAGGCGAATCCCGCTCTGGGTGCGCGACTGCACGAGGCTGAAGCTACTTACTTTTCTCGGCCTTACAGAAAAGTCAGCTTCTTCAACCTCCAACTCAACATCCAGAGCACCTTCACGAACCGCGGAAAGGAGTTCGGATATCTCTTCTTTGGATAAAATCCGTTCCAATATAAACCCCTACTGCACCACAAATTCGGTAAAATATATCCCCTTGACCTTGCCTTTAGTCAGAAGCTTATTCAAACGTGCAATTATCTCTGCGCGCAGTTGAAGTTTCCCCTGCAGGTCGCTAAGTTCTGCAAAGGTTTTATTCCCAATTAAGAGTAATATCGCATCCCTGATCTGAGCCATCCGCTCCATCACCTCTGCTGCGGTCGCTTCACTCTCAAGCTCTAGCGTTATCGCGGCCTTGAGGTAGCGAGTCTCATTTTTATCCAAAATATTAATGATAAAATCATCGATATTCACCATGGGACCGATAGTTGTACGCCCTTGATCATAGGCAGACCCATCAGTTCCACCCGTTACAGAAGGTCCGGAACTGTTTACCCCCAGCAGATACGCGGCAACCCCGACTGAGAGCAGCACCACAGTCACCCCTGCTACAATCAGGATCAACCTACCTTTTCCCCCTTTGTCTTGCTTTTCCTCATCAGCCATCTACTACTCCTGCGGCGCTATTTATACAGTTCTAGTATATGCACAGCCAAAACCTTACACCATTAAAACGGTAATTGTTCGTTGGCATCAATCAGATACGGCAGTTGCTCGCGGTAATCACCAATACTTTCGAGCACAAATTCTACCCGCCGGTTTTTAGCTCGACCTTCAGGTGTATCGTTAGGCGCAATTGGGTGTTGATCACCATATCCAACCGCAGACATCCGCTCCAACGGGAGTAGGTCATTTTCCTGAAAAAAGCGCAGCACTGCGATGGAGCGCATTACCGAGAGTTCCCAGTTGCTCATATCGGAACGTAAAAATGGAATATTATCTGTATGCCCCTCGATACGTGCCTGCAGTGGCAAAGGTGCTATCAGTCCTGCAACTTTACGCAATACCGGATGGGATGTTTCTTTTAACCGATCGGAGCCTGGCTCAAACAAAACCGCATCGTTAATGCGCAAAATAACTGCGCCACGATCTTTCACCAGCTCGATGGAGCTATCAAGGCGCAAACGGTTCATCTGCGTTACTATCCGCGTGTAGGTGCGCTGTACCAGGTCATCCTGAATCGGGGCAATCTCCACTATAGTGGGTTGAGATATCTGTTGCTGGTCTTGCCCTCCGAACACTCCAAACGCGCCACGCAGAGAACCGGCAGCCTTTTCAAACTTGATCTGATCCATGCTCGCCATGGAAAGAAGGAGCACAAAAAAGGTCAGCAACAGGGTAACCATGTCGCTATAGGTCACCATCCATTCTGGGGCGCCGGCTTTTTGTTTTTTCTGCCTCTTCTTTGCCACAAACAATACTCCGGAAGATCAACTACAATAAGAAGACGATGTGTCCGTTTGACTACCTTTTATTAAAATTACTCACCCGCATACTGGGTGCAACAAAAGCGTGCAGGCGCTGCTCCATGATACGTGGGTTTTCGCCGGCAAGGATGGAGCTCATCCCCTCGGCAATGATAATTTTACACAATACCTCAGAAGCGGAGCGGTACCTGAGCTTACCAGACATAGGGTTAAACAGGACATTAGCAGCGACCGCGCCATAGAAGGTGGTGAGCAGTGCAACTGCCATCGCAGGGCCAATAGTGGCGGGATCATCCATGGTCTGTAACATCTGCACAAGACCGATCAGGGTACCTACCATCCCGATAGCAGGGGCATATGCGGCCATATTGGCAAAAATCTCCGCTCCACTCTCGTGGCGTTCCTGAATGTAGTAAATCTCGTGTTCGAGCATCTGCTTGAGGGATTCCGGCTCCTGCCCGTCCACCGCCATCTGTAACCCTTTAAGGAAAAACGGGTCATCAATCTGCGACATTACCGACTGCAGTGAGAGGATCCCCTCTTTGCGTGCCTTGGTGGCAAACTCGATAAGTTGAGAGATAATATCAGTTGGGCTTTGCTCTTTTACAAACAGGGTCTTTTTTGCGATTGCAACCGCGCGAAACAACTCCTTAAACGGGTAGTGCACCAGAGTGGAGCCTAATGTACCACCCCCTACAATCATAATGGCAGCGGGATCTATAAACAAAAACAAAGATCCGCCCGTCATGATTGCGGCAATCATGAGGCCGAAGGCGGCTATTACTCCTAAAATAGTCGATAGATCCATGTGTTATACCTAGTTAAACCTTGTCTAGTTGCAGTGATATGGACAGAAGCGAAAACGTGTACGCAACCATCCTACTTCACCCCAGCCCCAATTAATGCTGGGCGACACAATTATTATACATACTAACAAAATTGCCGTCACTCTACTACGAAGTGCAATAAGATTAAACACCTAAACATCGCCTTCAAGCAGAAGTGGCGCCGGATAGGGTTGTCCGGCGCCACTTCTGAATTACTGCTCCATACGTTCAAGCCCTCTTCTAGGTCTAGCGTTTCAGATTGATCAATTCACCGAGAAGCTCATCGGTGGTGGTGATAATCTTGGAGTTCGCCTGAAAACCACGCTGGGTGGTGATCATTTTAACAAACTCCTGCGCCAGGTCGACATTCGACATCTCGAGGGAGTTGGTGAAGATCTTACCTACGCCTGAACCTACGGTACCGATTACTGCTGTACCAGACTCATCCGTAGCCTCGTAGAGGTTATTGCCCACCTTGGTAAGTCCCAGAGGGTTGGAAAATTTCGCCAGGGCTATTCTGGCAAGCTTACGCGGCTCCCCATTGGAGTAGTTGCCCAGGATATTCCCATCTCCGTCGATGGACAGACTCACCAGGGTACCGGTGGCATATCCATCCTGTGACTGGGAGATTACGTCCGATTCACTGGAGTACTGGGTGGCGCCGAAAACAAAATCAATAGTCTGTCCTGCATCGGATTCATTATTCCACGCCAATGCATCTGCTAGGGTAGGTACCGTAGGAGCCAAAACCCCTTCAAACTTTTCCGTATCTGTGGTTAAAGGGTATGGTTCTGCTGCTATACTGGTGGTCTCGTAGAGATTGCCATCAGCATCGTATGCTCTATAATCATCTTCAGTACCATCTCCATCAAAATCATAATCATCTGATGCCTGCCAATTTGCTGCACTTATAGTCCCAACAGCATATATGCTATCGCTGGTGTCCTTTACATTTACCAGTCGACCACCCGTGTCGAAAGTGAGTACACTGCGTCCAACCTCAGCCCATTCTGATGCACTGGTATCCCAACCTTCAATTTCGGCGCCACTCACAACCGTATGTGATTCCCACTGCATATACCCATCTGGATTCCCTTCAGGGTCAAGCTTGTTGAAATAGGTAGTAACCAGGTGTTCGCGCCCTAATGAATCAAAAATACGTACCGAAGAAGCATAATTGCTTGTACCGGATGGATCCTGAATATCAAATGATGACGGTGATGTTGTTGGAGGAGTAGTGGTGTCATCAATAACATATCCGCCTAAAAATGGCGCATTGGCATTGAGATTAGTCATTAAATTAACGGTTTCGGTCTTCTTTGCAGGGGCAAAGGTTTTAGTCTCAATCTGCAGGTCGGTGACATCCCCCATGGTTTCGCCGGTTTGTTCATCCAGATAATACCCCTGCACCGCATACCCCTCGGGATTGACTAAGGTTCCAGCGTAGTCGAAGTTAAATGCACCCGCACGCGTGTAGTTGAGCGCTCCAGTCTCGGGATTACTCACCATGAAAAAACCGGGTCCCTCGATAGCCAAATCGGTATTGGATTCGGTATTTTCGAAGGTTCCCTGGCTGAAGATGTTATCTACACTGGAGAGTCCCACTCCACGCCCTACCTGTGAAGTACCCCCAGACCCGGACACAGAAGCGGAAAGCATATCGGAGAAAACCGTGCGGCTTGCCTTAAACCCGATGGTGTTGCTGTTCGCGATATTGTTGCCCAATACGGTCATGGCATTGCCGTTGGCGTTAAGGCCACTTACCCCAGTGTACAATGAACTTTGAATTCCCATGTTATCCTCCTCGAAAGCACGGCTGACTGTCCGTGTTCTGTGGGCTCCCTGTTGTTGAGGACCGGCCCGTTTATGTGATTATTTTTCTTTTTTATGCGGTTTTTGTTACGCAATTATGGCGCTGTCGATATTGGTAAAGATGTTGCCTTTTAACTGCTCCTTATCTGCCACGGTTACCACGGTATTGTCCTTGACGCTTACCACCATGGCGTTGTTGTCTAAAAGCACCAGCGAATCGCGACAACCTTTCGCCTGCGCTTGAGATACCGCCTGATTCAGACGTCCTATACTGGCGGGGCTTAGCTCAATGCCGCGGCTCTGCATGCGTGCGGTAGCGTGTTTTGAAAAAGTAACCCCTCCCCCGCGTAGCTGCTGTTCCAGCACCGAGCCGAAGCCAGAAGTGGCTTTTTCAGCTCCGTTGTTGCGCGCGGGGCTGCGTGCTGGGGCAGCCGGGCTTGGAGCATGAATATTTTTCGGCGGAATGTAGATATTGTCAGCCACATCAAATTCCCCTTACGCTCTCAACCTCAGCAAGTCTAAACGTCCCTGAATCGGTAACTATCATATCGGTGCCATCAACCATATCCACCCCGATAACCCGGCTTTGCACGAGAGGGTGCGCTGCTACCGGATCCTCGCCGTTAAATGCTGAGATTGCCACACTGTACTTACCATGCGGGAGTTTATTGCCACTGTCGCCAACCCCGTCCCACTCAAGCATGTGCTGCCCTGCGTTCATCTGGGTCAGGGGTTTAGCGGCTACGGTATAGCCTGCTGCATCGCGGATATATAACACCCCTTGCTCTGCAGCTTCGTCCATGTTGTAGCCCAATTTTAGCGGCTCACCGCTATAGGTGAATTCCGAGCCCTTGGACACCACTTCGGTACCGATCATAGATAAGGCTGAGAGACGCTGTACCGCCGCAGTGTTGCCCCCCATCTGCTCTAGAGAGGCGTTGATGTTAAATAACTGTTCCAGCGAACTGAACTGCGCCAGTTGCGCGGTAAATTCGGTAGCATCTGCCGGATTCATGGGATCCTGATGTTTAAGCTGTTCCACCATCAGAGTGAGGAATTCATCTTTACCCAGTTCATTGTGCTTCGACGTGATGTTGCTCCCACTGTTTGCGCTTGCGGATGTAATACTGGATATATCGGCCATAATAACCTCTATTCGTTAGTATGCTTCGCTGTTATCAGACGTGAACACTCAGACCGCCTGCAGATGCAACCCGCCGTGGCGCATCTGCGCTGTCCAACGGGTCAATCTCGACCTCTGCAAGGCGGGTGGAGTTGCCAGCCTCGCGTTGACGTGAAAGCTCATCATCACTTTGGGCTCCGGCATGATCTTCGGCACGGCTATCCCCCAGGCTAACCTGAAAGTCCTCCACTGTTACCCCCTGGTCTTCCATGGCGGTGCGTAAGCGGGGGAAATTCTGCTCCAGGATTTCACGCACCTGTTGATTCTGTGCCTGGATCTGCAGCTTCAGCTGATCCCCTTCCATCACCATGCGGATACTGAGCTCGCCAAGCTCTTCAGGATACAACTTGACCGTAACTATACTGCTATCGCCGCGCGCATGCAGATTCAGATGTTGAATGGTCTGATCCACCACTCTGGCGTTAGGCATAGTGACCCCATTTTTCAGGGTAAAAAACCCTGGGTCAGTACTGCTGTTACCAGCCCCAACCCCTTTTTGCGCGGCAGAGAAATCGACCGCACCACTCTCCTTGGCGCCCGCGGTCTCCGTCATCCCGCCAATATCTGCTGCAGCGGTGCCCAGGGTGGTTGCACTTCCTCCTCCGAGCTGCGCCTGCCCCTCGAAGGTATTCTTACCTATCGTGTCAGCGGTGTTTGAGGTGGCTGTTGCCATCTGTGCGCGAAGCTGCTGTGCCAGACTCTGGGCCTGCTCTTGTGGAGTGACTCCTGAAATCTTGGGTGCGTGCACATCCGCTGGCGCGCTGCTCTGCTGCCCCTGACGCTCGCGCAAGGGGGAAAAGGCTGCTGTTTTATTGAGCAATGCGGCAAAACGGGGATCGTCTATCTTGGTCGCTAAGTTTTTTGAAGCGCTATCTTTTTCGGCGCGCAGGATAAAACCATCCAAAACTTCTGGCTGTTTCAGCTGCTCAACTCCACTGTGCACCCGAGCACTCTGTTGTGCCCTGTACATCGCTTGCTCCATCAAGGCAAGGAGGTCTGTGAGCTTCCCCTTTAATGCCCCGTTCTCTGCAGCATTGGTGTTGACAGGACTTATCTCATTCATCTGCTTCAGCGTTGCAAGAATTTCCTGAAGCTTCTGGGTCTGGGCTTCACTCAATTTCAGGTGCGACAACTCTTCGCCATCTACCGAAGCAACTCCATCGCCAGCAAGGATAGCCTGCAGCTCAACAGCAACCTTACTCCCCCCCGCGTGTTGCTCCAAGGTTTGCAGCGCATTTTTCAAGTGGTTCTGGAGTTGTGCCTGTTCGGCTTTGGTTAAGCTTAGGCTAGTATCCTTAAGCGCTCTGTCTTGCGAATCTGCCCCATTTTTCGTCTGCGTGGCAACGGTATCAACACTGGCACGCTCTTGTGCAAGATCTGCAGCGGCACGGGTGTCAGATTTATGTGCTTGCCCTGCAACTGCGGCTCCGGCTAGGCTTTCTTCACCTTGGGTAGGTTTATGCTCTTGGCGCACATCAGCGGTGCGGTTCGTAGAACTATTACGCTTAGAACTATTTTGTGCTTGAGCGCGCGCGGCAACCTCACGCATGGTAGGTTCGAACGCAGAGCGTTCACTCGCATCGCTTCTGTGGGTATCGGACGTGGAGCGTGGACCTCTGTTGAAGTCTGTGGAGCCTGGTGCTTGAGATTGGTGCATGAATGGTAAGGTGTGCATATGTTACCTCATCTATGGCCAGCGCCGGTTAGATTAAGATTGGAAAGTTTTGTTATCAATCTGCTTTAAGGGTTGAGTATGCCTTGCTGATGCGTGCAGCTTTTTCCCCTTCCATACTTTCGAGTACTGCACCTGCACTGCGCGCCTTCATGCCCCCTAAAATACCCACAACCAGGTCAGTATCAAGTTCGAGAAAAACTTCTGCTGCCCGGGCGGGCTCCATGCGGTTGTACATTTGGCTGAGCTGTGCAACGCGCTCCAGCTCCTGTGCATCTCTTTCGGCAAGCATCTCTTCCAATTTAAGGCGCAACTGCTCCAGTTGTTCGAGCTTCTTATCGACTTCAACCTGCAGAATGTTTAATTTCAGCGCGCGCTGCTCTAATTCCTGCTCTCTTTTATTCAGCTGTTCGCGGTTTTGCTTAAACTTTGCCAGCAGCCGACGCTCCTCTACCGACGCAATTTCATCATCGTGTGTTTCTCCATTCTGAGCAGTAACACTTGTTGGCGGCGTAATAAGGGCTAGACAGAGAACCACAATGCTACAAAAAACTAGGGTGCGGATATTCATACATCATCCTTGAAGTAACGCAGGGTCGTCATTTCATCGAGTTCATTCATCTCTTGGATCTTCATCTCCTGCTCTAGTTCAGCAAGTTTTTTCTCTTTGAGTTTAGCAAGCAGGTGTTTGTTCTTGCTCGCCTCTAACAACTCTTCTCGGCACTTATGGATAAAGTCTTGAGCCCTTTTGTGCTCTCCGTCCAATTCGAGCAAATGTTGGCGCTGATGTTCGAGCCTATTTTCATACAACATGAATTCATGGCTGAGCATCCCCTTGCTCTGGCGCTCTTCGTATTCAATACTCAAGGATTCAAGGTGCTCTTGCGCCTCATTTATACGTGCACAAACTTGCTGTTCTGCACTGACGGCCTGAAACAGTTTCTGCTGCGCCTGATCTTCAAGGCGCTGACGATGGTCAAGCACAACCTGCAATTTAAAAGGTTTCATAGCAAATATCTTTCTCCCCTGAATCTATGTAGCGGGATAGTCGCAGCACTTGCGCAACATTGCCACACCTGCAACCTTATAATACACCAAGGCACATGCAGGCAGTTGGCAAGTCTTTAAAGAACATTGAATTTAATGGCAGGGATCGGGCATTAAGAGATGGATGGAGGGGTGGGTTAATCTCGATCTTTGTTGCGGCGATCCAGAACCAGTTTTTGCATACGCTCGATTGAATCTTCTAACTGACCAAGCTCATTCATCCCCTGACGTAAAAATTCATTTACCGCATCGATACGGGATATAGCGTAGTCAATTTTTGGGTTACTTCCAGGCACATAGGCACCGATATTTATCAAATCTTCTGCTTCTTTATGAGTGGCAAGAATTTCGCGGATTTTACTGCTGTATTTGATGTGATCTTCATCCACAATATCGCGCATCACTCGGCTGGCAGAGTGGAGAATATCGATGCATGGATAGTGGTTTTTAGCTGCCAGATCGCGGGATAGAACAATGTGCCCATCCAGGATGGAGCGGACACTGTCGGCGATGGGTTCATTCATATCATCCCCTTCTACCAAGACCGTGTACAGCGCCGTGATAGTGCCAGCGTTTTTGAAGCTCCCTGCACGCTCGAGCAGCTTGGGAAGCATGGCAAAAACTGACGGGGTGTAGCCTTTAGTGGTGGGCGGCTCTCCAATGGCAAGTCCAACCTCGCGCATCGCCATGGCGAAACGGGTTACAGAATCCATCATGAGGAGAACATTTTTACCTTTGTTGCAGAAATATTCTGCCAGGGTGGTGGCGACAAAAGCACCCCGCATGCGGAGCAAGGGAGAACGGTCTGAAGTAGCGGCAAGTACGACAGAGCGCGCGAGCCCTGCGGTACCCAGGTCGCGTTCAACGAATTCACGCACCTCACGCCCGCGCTCACCAATCAGGGCAATGATATTCACATCCGCACGCGAATGTTTGGCCATAGTGCCAAGAAGTACACTCTTACCTACCCCTGAGCCGGCCATAATCCCCATCCGCTGCCCCTTGCCACAAGTGAGCATGGCGTTGATGGAACGCACACCAAGATCGAGCGGTTCGACAATCTTTTTACGCTCCATAGGCCCGGGTGGAAGGGCATACAGTGGCATTTGTTTATCTACCCGCGGCGGATTACCTCCATCAATAGGCTGTCCCATAGCATCTATGATACGTCCCAGCAGGGCATCGCTGCATCCCATGGTAGCACTGCTGCGCAACACCCGAATCAGGCTACCGGGACCTAAGCCGCGTAACTCCCCCAGGGGCATAAGTAAAGTAAAACCATCGCTGAACCCAACAACCTCAGCAGCAACAGGCTCGCCTGAGCTGAGGGGTAAAATTTCGCACAGAGTCCCAACCGTAGCGGAGGTGCAGTAACCCTCAACTACCAATCCGACAATCTTGGTAACCTTCCCCCAAACTTTCATGGTCTGAACTTCACCCAGGTTTGTTGGCAAGGTTCTCACTCTGAATACACCATGGTTTCTTTAAGATGGGAAAAAATTTCATCAAGCTGAGTTTCCAACGTTGCGTCCACCCGTCCCGCTGTGGACTCAAGCACACACCCGCCGCGAGTGATGGAACTGTCTGCAACAAACTCGATATTTCGTAAGCCACTCAAGCTCGCAAGAAACAGGGGTTTGTGCTCGCTAAGGACCTTTATATCTTCGGGGTTGACCTTGATATGGAACTCTTCCGCCTCCACTGCAGCACTGATGGCCTGCTGAATAATATGCACTACAGCTTCTTTACGTTCATCGATCTCGTAGTTAAGTATCCGCTCTGCTATCGCCATAACTAAGTGCAACATATCTTCGGCGCTGCGTTGCATAATGGCTTCACTCTGACTACTGAGCCTCTTTGCCGCCTCCATAAAAGCTGTGGTGGCTTGAGCAAGCTTCGCCTCCACCTCATTTTTGCCGGCAGTCACCCCTTTTTGATACGCCTGCTCTTCGATAGCTTCAACATCAATTTCAGGTTGGAGCGCATCAGGCGCAGAAGTTGAGGATATATTTTTTGATGTTTTTGCTGCAGATAGCGTTTTGCTACCCGAACTCCCCATAGGCGCTGCTGCTGGCTGAATCTGAGAATTAACGACAAAAAGCCCGGGTTCTTTCTCACTTAGTTCATCTAGATTACGCATACTTACGTGCACGTAACTGCCAGATTCAAGTTCGCGCCAGATCTTAGACAAGAGCATCCCCCGATCCGCGCCCCGGGATCACTATCTGCCCCTCTTCTTCAAGTTTCAGGGCGAGCTTGACGATACTCTGCTGCATCGCTTCAACATCTGTAAGGCGTACTGGCCCCATAGCTTCCAAGTCTTCCTGTATCATCTCGGCAGCACGATTGGATATGCAAGAGAATATCTTAGCTTTCAGGTCGTCGGGAGCAGTTTTCAGCGCCATTGTGAGGGTGTCATTGTTAACTTCGCGCAGAATCATCTGCATGGCGCGGTTGTCAATGTTGATCATATCGCCAAAGGTGAACATCTTTTTGCGAATAGATTCGGCAAGCGCGGAGTCGGTTGCGTCAATACCATCAAGAATCTTGCGATCGGCTCCTTTCTCCATGCGTCCAAGGATATCCACCACCTTGTCTACACCACCAACTTCGTGTTGTTCTTTGCTGACAATACCCCCAATCTCACGCATCAGGGCATCTTCAATCTGACTTAAAACTTCAGGCGCAACCCGATCTATTTTAGCAATTCGCATCGTCACTTCTGCGGTGAGATCATCTGCTAGATATTTCATTACCTTGCTCGCATGCTCGGACTTCTGCGTCGACAGGATAAGGGCGATCGTTTGCGGATGTTCGTTCTCGAGTAAACTCGCCACCATACGCGGCTGCATGGTAGCTATGGTTTCAAGCGGGCGCGATTCCACTCCGCTCATAATCTCTTTGTAGATCTGGTTAGCCTGCTCATCACCAGTTCCGCTCAACGCATTGCGGACAAAATCTTTGCTTTTTACATATTTACCCGGGTTCTTCTTCTGCAATGAGCGGAATTCCTGCATAACATTTGCTGCAAGCTCAGCCGGAATATGCTCAATATTCATCATAGCCTTGCTTATAGCGCGCACTTCTGCAGGGGGCAATTCTTTGAAAATCGATGTAGTGATCGACTCTCCCAGACATAACAGCAAAACTGCCGCCTTTTCTGCTCCGGTCATGCGACCCAATTGCATTTGATCGGCGTTCACACTAATTACTCCATCTGTAAAATTTATTCGTTATCTGAAATCCACGAGCGAATCACCTGTGCAGGTGAGTTCTCTGCTTTGAGGATATCCTGGCGAACCTGCTCGGTTGGATCCAGCTGGGTTTTACTACTGCGCCCTGCCGCCATTTCTGCTTCAAGTTCTTTTACCGTTTTCATATGCTGCGTAGTGGATTCAGACTGCAGGGTTTTCAGGGTCGGGCGTAGCAGAAATAAGTACAGCAATATAGCTCCGGCGCCCATGGCAAGATACTGAAACACGGGCATAAAAGGGACAATCCGATCTTGCCAAGTCAGTTCCGGGATCTCTGGACTGGTATAGAACTGGTTCGCTAGGGGCATGGAGGTGACGGTTATCTTGTCTCCCCGGGTGGGGTCTATCCCGATGGCGCTCTGCACCATTTGACGGATCCCTTCAATCTCCTGCTCAGATCGAACCAGCGTGGCTCCCACTTCAGTTGCAGTACCATCTTCCGCCACGGCGAGTTGCTCTCCTACCAAAACCGATACCGACAAAGAGCTGATAATCCCCACCGGTGATTTCATGCGATTGACAACTTTGCTGATTTCGTAATTGATGGTCTCGGCACTACTCGATCCACCTCCACCACCACCAAAGGCAGCGATACGAGGATCACCGAGATTCCCCTCTACCCCTGGGACCCCACCTACACCGCCGGGATTCTCTGTTTTCTGCTCGCTCATCTGCTCGCTGCGTGGTACCACAGCCTTGGGGTCATAGAGCTCTTCGATTTTTTCTTTCTGCGCAAAATCGAGCTGTGCGGTAACCTTGACCAGCGAGTTTGCAGGACCAAGCGCGCGATCGAGCAACTCTTGGGCACGATTCTCAAGGTGACGTTCTACCGCACGCTGATATTCGAGCATCCCCGGCGTCATGGGACCATCCAGCCCCTCTTCCGGACGTTTCGACAGCTCTTTGCCCGTAGTGTCTACAACACTTACGTAGGCTGAATCCAAGCCTTCAACACTGCCAGCCACCAGATTGACTATCCCTTCCACTTGGTCGTCTTTCAGCTTTCGCCCGGGCACCAGCCGCACCACGATGGAGGCGGTGGATCTTTGCTGCTGACTTTTGAACAGCCGTTTTTCCGAAAGAGCCAGATGCACCCGCGCTGCCTCTACTGGAGCTAGGGATGCTATGGTGCGCGACAATTCACCCTGCAGCGCGCGCTGATAATTGACCTTCTGGACAAAGTCGGTAATACCTAAACTCTGTTTATCAAATATCTCAAACCCTACCCCACCCCCCTGCGGAAGTCCGGAACTGGTGAGTTGAAGACGAGTCTCATGCACCTTTTCTGCAGGGATATAAATACTGCGACCATCTCCGCGGAGTTCGTAGGGGATATTATTTTCTTTAAGCCAGATAGCAATTGCTGACGCATCAGAGTCCGACAGGTTAGCAAACAGCATCTGATGGTTAACCTGGCGTGCCTGCAGGATCAGTATGGCAAACAGCGTCAGAGAAAACAGCACCACTGCCGCCAGGCTAATCTTGCGCGACAGGGGCCAATCTCGGATAACGCTGAGCAAGCTCCATTTCACTTCTTCATCTGCCATAAAATTCACCATTTAAACGTTAACAATTCATGCATCCACCAGAGAACAGCGTCAAACCTTTCAGTGCGTTACACCTGCATGCGCATAATTTCCTGGTATGCGTCCAGAGCTTTATTGCGCATCTGCACCAACAGCCGCATAGAGATATCTGCTTCTTCCATGCTCAACATCACCTCGTGCAGGTTTTCTGCTTTCCCAGTTTGAAGTGCTACCGCCGCCTTATCCGCGTTAAGCTGGGCTTCATTGGTCTGACTCACCGCATTGGCAAGCAAATCTGCAAACCCAGTGGTGCCGGTGTTTTTTTGCACTCCGCTATCAGGGAACAAACTCTTTAGATGCGTATCTATAGAAATATCCTGGATCATGTATTACCTCCCAATCTCTAAAGCTTTCAACGCCATACGCTTACTCGCTTTGATGCTGGTGATATTGGCCTCATACGCGCGTGTTGCCATCATCATGTCCGCGGTTTCTTCAAGCAAATTGATATTGGGCATAGCCACGTAGCCGTTTTCATCTGCATCTGGATGCCCAGGATCAAACATCATGCGCGGTTCCATCTGATCAGTGACAATCTGGCTGACGCGCACTCCCTGGGGCTGAACCTGTTGCAGAGCACCATTCAACTGCTGATTAAAGCTTGGTTGCAGCGTCTCAAACACTACCATTTTACGCCGATATGGTCCCCCTTGCGGAGTTCGCGTAGTCTCGATATTCGCCATATTCGCACTGATGGTGTCTAGGCGGATACGTTGTGCCTTCAAAGCCGATGACGATATGTTAAATGAGTTGAACACATCCATACAAACCTCCGTATCTTAATAATGTGGCGCATCAATTGCGCACATCGTGAACATTTACCCTTTGTTTGCTGCACTTTGCCTGTGCAGGTAAGATTTCTTATTGCCCCTGAATAGCGTATTTCAGTATCCCCATTTTTTTATTCAGCAATTGGGTTGTAGCTTCATAGTAGAGCTGGTTCTTGGCCATTACCACCATTTCGTGATCCATGTCTACACTGTTGCGATCCCCGAGACCACTGGTATCAGGATGCGCCACAATGCGCCCCTGCACCTGCTGGATAGATTCGCCCTGGCGTGGGAGATGGAGGGGATGGGTGCGCACCATATTGGAATCATTTGCCGCTACCGCCGCACGGAGTTGATCTTCAAATTCAAAACTCTTTGTCGCATAGCCGGGCGTTTCCGCATTAGCAATATTGGAAGCGATAACCTGCTGATTTTGCATACGCAAATCAAGGCTCTTTTTAAGTACGGCTGCAGTGGAATCGAACAAACCGTTAACGCTCATATAAACCTCACCTGTTCAAGTGTCTATTCTTGCTCAATTAAAACGTTGAATCAGTAAACTTTGTTGTGCCAGACGTTTCCAGCGTGAGTCCCCATTAGAATCGGCAACCAAGGTCAGAAAAGTTAGCCCTTCCTCCCGCTTCCCCTGCTCTATGAGAAGGGTACCCATGCGATACTGTGCCGGCAGTCGATACTCTTCGGTAGCTTCCACGCGCTGATAGTACTTCAGCGCCGCCGCGTAATCCTGTTGTGCATACAGTGCTTCAGCGTATACGAACAGATCTTCAGGTTCCGCGGTGCTACCCCCTGCTACTCTGCGCAGCTGTTCCCCGGCCACAACAATCTCATTTTTGCGCCAGAAGTATCGCCCTGCAAAACGATCGAGGGCGTCATTACGGGGACGTTCTTGTGCACGCATAAGGCTTTCTGCTTCATCTTCCCGCCCAAGTTCAAGCAGCGCTTTTACATATTCTAGGTAGATTGAGGCAGCACGCTCTTCGTTAATCCATGTTCCTGCATCGTTAAATTGCTCTAAATAGCGCTGCGCGTACATCTCCACGCTGGGGTAATCCCCCAAGGCATACAGAGCCTCAATCAACGGAACATATACAGGCTCTAGCTTTTCTTTCTCGGCGGTGGCATCTACAATGTACTGGTAAAGTTTTACGGCGCGGGGGTAAAACTCCAACTCACTAAATATCTGCCCTAAGTTAAGGAGAAAAAGATAACTACGTTGGGTGGTCACCAAGATATCGCGATTTTGATCTACCAGAAGCATGGCGTCGAAATGCTGCCCCTGCCCAATCAGGTACTCAATATAAGGGGGTAAAATCTCCGCCAGCAGCGCCTGTGCATACGGACGCAACTCAGACACTCGATCCTGGTGGAGAAAATCCCTTAAGAGGCTTACCGCCTGTTCCGGGCGCTGCAACAGGTGATATGTCAGCCCCTGTTTAAATTGGACTTCCGCCTTCCCCGCTCGGGTCGGCATCTCTTGGCGCAATTGGATAAAATCAGCCAACGCCTGTTCCCTACTTCCCATATCAGCACTTGCGGCTCCCATGTCGGCTATTTTTAACTGTGCAAGTTTGGCTGCATAACTGCCAGGCATAATGCTGGAGAGCAGTTTCAGCGCCGCAGCACTGTCGCCAGCATGGAGCATGCTTTTAGCGTTAACATATTTCACCAGATCGCGCCGATCCTGATCTTTAACTACATCGTGCAGACGGGTAAAAACTTCCTGCGCCTCAGTGTAGCGCTTCTCTTTATACAGAGCTTGAGCGTATGATCCGAGAGAAAGAGGCGCATCATCAAGTTGACCGGTGGCATCAAGCTCAGCATATATCTCCAATGCAGCCTTGAAATTATCCTGCTTAAATCGGGCATCTGCTTCACGCCTGCGCAACACTGAAGCTGGCCTGATCCCTCTGCCCTGCAGCCCTTCAAGCAGTTGCAATGCAATTTCACTCCGCCCAGCGGCCAACTCAGCTTCAGCTTGCAACAAGGTCACGTACGGCTGCTGCCCCAGACGGGAATGCGCCGAAACACCTAAACCCAACTCAGCGAGCAAATCAAAGGGATAATCCTGGTTGCAACTCAAAAGGTACAGGTTGAGCATATCCGCACAAAGCTCTATCTCCTCTGTACTTTCTATACTCTGCGACGTGCCATCCGCTGGAGCTGTCTTTTGCATGGGGGAGTATGGCTGCAAAATAGTTCGGGCGGCGTTACATTTACCCTCACGCAGGGCGATCTCGGCCAACACTATATCTCTTACCTGTTTTTCAAACGCGGAAAGGGTTTCGAAACCAGTGCCCGTGTAGGCATTCCGTGCGACTCCCCACTTCTCGGCCTGCCCCGCATCCAACACTTCGCCCGGCACCAAGTCACGTGCAGGGAGGTAGAGAGCCAGGACAGGAAAGGGAGGCAAGGTGTAGCGTAGAGGGATGTCTAAGTCAAAAGAGCCTTCATACGCATAGAAAAACTGCTCCCACTGCCCACTGTATTTTGATGCAATAACCCGCCTACTTACCCCTCCAGCAGGATCTATATGTATCCCTCCGGGCAGCGACCTAGAGATAGCTGGCCGAGTCCCTTTCACCTGCTCACGCCAGTATACATCGAGGGCAATCTCGTTTTCATCTACGCGCTTTACCGCATTTACAAACACCGGAGGGCGACGCAGTAAAAAAGAGAGGAGCAGGCGCTGGGGGGATTCACCAATCAAGATTCTTGCAACAGACTCACTCCCCTTAGGTACCGTAACCCCTGCGCGCACGAAGGTATCCAGCAAAATTATTTCAATCTTTTGCCCCGAGGTTGTCAGCTCATATGAAGGGATGCGGTCAAAACCCAACACAATCCGCACCGTATTCACATCTTGCTCTATACGTACCCGTTTCAACTCAATCTCTGGGGCAGCAAACGCCTCTACTCCACACCCTACAAACAGCACCAGCGCAAGCAGAAGCACAACGGATCGCATATGTGTATGGACAGAAAAATACAAATCAACAAACCTAGAGATCAAATCGGTTAAAAGTACAACCCCTAACATCTACTATGGAGATGGCAATGCCGCCTATCCAGCGCGCAAAACAATACATGTAGCAATCTGCACAACAAAACATGCAATAAGCCGTGCAATAAACACGCCACTTTTTAAATGCAAATATACACCTAAAACCACATGAATGTATGGAGTTATATTCACGTAAACCTGCCTAACCCTCCACCTGCGTCAATTAGCTAGGTTTTTATAGTCATAATTTTGACTTAAGGCAAAAAGGTGTTTTGAAATCATATGGCTTGTATTACAATCAGGCATCATTTAATGTGCTGAAAATAAAAAAAGAACACACAATTCACAGCACTGAGACCAAGTAAAGACTTGGCTTTCACAGGCTTTTAACTTAACATCATATATGTATTAAAAGTTTTTTCAACTGCTACGCTTGGTTCACCCTTTAAACTGAAGTGTGTATATGATTAATTGGACAGGCATACCTGCACTGGGGCCTGCCTATATGCAAATAGCAATATTAAATACATGCAGTTACACCCTTAACACCCACTTTCGCATACCCCCTGATCAATACCGCCTTATGGAGAGAACAGACCCATGACCGATGATTTGAGCAGCGATCAGATAGAAATCATTGAAGATTTTGTCCAGGAAAGTCAGGACATGATCGAACAACTAGAGCCCACCATCATTGAGTTAGGTCAAGACACGGGGCAGGACACAATAAATGCGGTTTTCCGTCTGTTCCACTCCATGAAAGGGAGTGCCGGCTTTCTGGAATTCGACCATGTAACGAAAGTGGCCCATTCGGCTGAGAACCTGCTCGAGATGGTACGCTCTGGCAAACTTGAGCTTAAGCCTGAACATGTGAATTTACTCTGTGAGTCATGCGACTTCTCTAAAGAAGCTTTAGTACATGTATCCGAAAAATTTTCTGACGAAGCCATGGCTGAACAGGCAGCAGAAATGGTGGAGAAGTTTAAAAACATAATGGATGAAGGTGTCGAGAACAGCTCCGACTCGGAACCCAAAAAAGAAGCTGCCGCAGCTGAAGATAGCGGCGCAAACGTTGCCCAAGAAGAAAGCGCAGAGGAGGAAGACTTCACCCTCGACATAACCGACGATATGGTGGTGCGCTATATTCAGGAAGCTGAAGAGCTGCTCGAATCGGCGGAAGATGGTCTACTTGAGTGGGAAAAAGACCCCAGTAATGTCGAAATTCTGGGGATGATTTTCCGCAATATCCACAGTTTTAAAGGCAATAGCGGATTTTTCGGCTACGCCAACTTGGAAAAGCTCAGTCACGCCATAGAAAATGTCCTCGATATCATCAAAGGTGGGGGGCACTTTGGAGTGGACAACCCCTTTGCAATCCTTCTGAATGCGGTGGATGCCCTCAGAGACTGCGTGAGCAACCTATCAGGGCATGGCGGTAAAGACCATATAGAAGACTTAGAGCACCATCTGGAAGCGCTCCGAGAACTACCCGCTCCGCGCCTGGGTGAACTCTTGGTTAAACAGGGAATTGTTCAAGAAGAAGATATTGAATCTATTCTTTCTATCCAGAAAAAACCTATGGGTGAATACCTCGTGGAGATGGGCAAGGCCACGCGTGAAGATATTGATAAAACCATACAGACGCAAAAATCAGAAAGAAAAGAGATCAAGCAGCCAGAACGCAAAGCCAAAACGAATCCACCTGTGAAACGGCAAGATATCCGCGTGGATCTGACCAAGCTCGACAGCCTTATAAATTTGATTGGCGAGATGGTTATCGCGGAAAACATGTTGATTCACAACCCCGATCTTGAAGGGTTGGAATTGGAGAATTTCAACAAGGCTGCGCAACAGATGACAAAACTGGTGCGCGAACTTCAGGAAATGGCGATGGTGATTCGCATGATACCTGTTTCTGGTTTATTTCGCCGCATGATCCGTCTAGTCCATGACCTGTCGGCCAAAGCGGGTAAAAAAGTTGACCTGAAACTGGCAGGTGAAGGGACCGAGGTAGACAAGACCGTTATCGAGACCATCACCGATCCGCTGGTACACCTGTTGCGTAACTCCATGGATCACGGGCTTGAACCTCCAGAAGAACGGCGCGCTGCAGGTAAAAACGAAACCGGTACCATCAAGCTCTCTGCCTGTCACGAAGAGGGAGAAGTCTGGATCACCATTGAAGATGACGGACGTGGTCTGAATCGGGAGAAAATCCTTGCAAAAGCCATTCAAAATGGCCTGATTGAAGGGGATGGGTCAGACCTGCCCGACAAATACATATACAACCTGATCTTTCAGCCCGGGTTCTCTACCGCAGAAAAAATCACCGACATCTCTGGGCGCGGAGTTGGCATGGATGTGGTGAAGCAAAATCTAGAAAAAATCAAGGGCAAAATAGATGTTAGCAGCGTTCCTGGGCAGGGGAGCATCGTCAAGCTGCGCATCCCACTTACCCTTGCCATCATTGACGGCATGTTGGTTCGGGTTGGCGATGTACACTGCATTGTACCTGTACTTGCGATCAGAGAAGCGTTTCGCCCCGAGGCAGAAGCTATCACCAACACCCCAGACAACCAAGAGCTGGTGCGTGTACGCGATGCATTCTTACCTGTGGTCAAACTTCACGACCTCCTCGACGTAGAGCCAGACAACCACGACCTAACTGAGGGGATACTTATCGTACTCGAACACCAAGATCGCTATGTATGCCTGCAGGTAGATGAGATTATGGGGCAACAGCAAACCGTAATCAAAGGGCTGTCAGAATACATCGGCAATGTGCAGGGGTGTTCTGGATGCACCATTCTTGGCAATGGAGATATCTGCCTGATCCTGGATGTTGGTAGCCTAGTTGAAAGGGCATAGGAGGGAGCATATGTCCATGAAGGCTGAGCGTTCCAATAATAACCCAGCTACTGGTACCATGATGAACATCAGCGATAGTGAGTTCGCTGCCCTGCGGAAGATGATCTATACCCGCTTTGGTATCAATCTTACCGAGAAAAAACGTTCTCTTTTAGTTGGGCGGCTGCAAAAAATGCTGCGTACCAATAAAATTAACACCTTTGAAGACTACTATCGCCACTTGGAACAGGATACCAGCGGCAAAGCGGTAAGTGATCTGATAAATCTGATCTCGACCAACTACACATATTTCAACCGCGAGAAAGAGCATTTTGATTACTACCTGAGCACCGCCCTCCCCAGCGTGTGTGAAGCGCTACATAAGCGTGGAGAGAAAGATCTACGCGTCTGGTGTGCCGGCTGCTCTACCGGAGAGGAAGCGTACACTCTGCTAATGTTGACGCATGAATATCTGGGGAGCGAATACCCGCGCTGGGATGCCGGACTCCTGGCCACAGACATTTCGGAACGGGTTCTCACCACTGCGCGCGCAGGGATCTATCCTGCAGACAGGGTTGCGTCCTTGCCGGAGAAGCTGCAGCGCAAATATTTCACCAAGCTGCAATCTGGGCAGATGCAGGTAAACCAGAACATTCGGCAAGAAGTCACCTTCCGGCGCTTCAACCTTATGAATACCTCTTTTCCTTTCAAGCGTCCGTTTCACATAATTTTTTGCCGTAATGTGATGATATATTTTGACCAAACCACGCGCGATGCGTTGGTGCAACGGTTTCATCGTTTTCTGGAGCCAAAGGGATATTTTTTTATCGGACATTCAGAAACTCTCGGGCGCGACAGCGAACTATTTCGCTATATCATGCCCGCAGTGTACCAAAAAGGGGCTAACCATTCATGACCAAGAAAATCCGTGTGCTTGTCGTAGATGATTCTGCCCTTATCCGGCAGATCCTCACCAAGGGTCTATCCATGGACCCACAGATCGAGGTAGTGGGCTCCGCGATAGATCCATATGTTGCACGCGATAAAATAATCAAACTGCGTCCCGATGTGCTGACATTGGATGTTGAAATGCCGCGCATGGATGGAGTGGAATTTCTGCGCAAGCTGATGCCGCAATATCCTATCCCTGTCGTTATGGTGAGCTCTTTGACCCAACGGGGCAAACAGATAACTATTGAGGCCCTCGAGGCCGGAGCAGTGGATTTTGTTTCCAAACCCACTAGCAACGTGGCGCACGGGATGAATAGCATGCTCTGCGAGCTGCGCAAAAAAGTCAAGAATGCAGCCGGCGCAAATGTATCCCACTGGAAGAACAAAACACCATCTAAGCCTAGCGCGCTGATGGCGATGTCGTCACGCGCGCTGGCTGAATCTACAGACAAGGTTATCGCCATCGGTGCCTCCACTGGGGGTACCGAGGCACTAAAAAAAGTGGTGTGCAAGTTCCCTGCTACTGCACCAGGGGTGGTAATTGTACAGCACATGCCGCCAGGTTTTACCAAGATGTTTGCCGAACGCCTCAATCAACTCTGCGCCATGGAGGTGAAAGAGGCAGAAACCGGCGATCGAATCCGGAGCGGTAGAATCCTGATTGCACCTGGGGCTAAACAATTGACAGTGGTGCGTTCCGGGGGGATGTACCTGGTTCGCTGTGAGCCCGGGGAGAAGGTCAGTGGTCACTGCCCCTCTGTCGATGTTATGATGCATTCGATCGCCAAAAACGTGGGAGCCAATGCCATCGGAGTGATGCTCACCGGAATGGGCTCCGATGGTGCAGAGGGGATGTTGGCCATGCGCAACGCCGGCGCACGCAATATCGCCCAAGATGAAGCGAGTTGTGTAGTCTTTGGGATGCCGAAAGTTGCATACGAAAAAGGGGGCGCAGAAAAACTTGTCCCTTTGGAGAATATCGCCGCAAAAGTGATTTCCATGTTAACGGAGAAATAAGAAGCCATGGGCAATATTATTCTCGGAGTTGGCGAACTTGGCGCCACTAACGATCCAGCTGGTTGCGTTAAAACCTATGCGCTTGGATCTTGCGTGGCGGTGATCCTGATGTGTCCTAAAACCCGCACCATAGGTATGGTTCATGTTGCCCTGCCCGAATCTAAAATCAACCCCGACAAGGTAAAAACCAGACCGGGGTACTTTGCCGACACCGGAATCCCCGCATTAATTAAAAAAATGGCTACCCTTGGCTGCGACCCCAGTGGACGAGGCTTTATTGTCAAACTCGCCGGTGGTGCCCGCATCATGGATCCCAACAACACCTTCAATATCGGCAAGCGCAATGCACTAGCAGTAAAGAAGACCCTGTGGAAGTACTCCCTCGGCGCAGTAGCCGAGGATCTGGGTGAAACATACAGCAGAACGGTTACGGTTTCCGTGGCAACAGGTGAAACTCTGATAAGCTCCCCCGGACGCAAGGACTGGAAGATATAGAAATGGAGAAGACCATGGAACAACGTGCTACGCGCGCTGACATCCTCGCGGCAATACAAGAGATCCCCCTACTCTCTCCCAGTGCATCACGTCTATTGCAGATAGCATCTAAAGAAGACTACGACATCAGCGAAATCATTGATGTAGTCAAATGCGATTCCGCCCTTACCGCCAGGCTCCTGAAAATGGTAAACTCAGTAGCCTACGGCCTGGTACACCAAGTAACCAGTATTGACCGTGCGGTAAGTTACCTGGGCGAACGTATCGTTGCTGGGATTGCTCTGGAAGACAGCGCCAAAGCCTTATTTAATAAAGAACTCGAAGGCTATGAAGGACCGGCGGGAGAATTATGGGAACATGATCTGCGCACCGCAATCGCAGCACGAGAGATTGCGCGTCATTGCCGCACTGAAATGAGTAAAGATCTCGCTTTCACTGGGGGGATTCTACACGCCATTGGCAAAGCGGTATTAAGCGACTTTCTGCATGATTCTGCACCTGATTTGTTGGCAGATATCGACAGTCGCGATGTTAAGGACTACCTTGCGGGTGAGCGCAACATCCTCGGAATAGATCACGCTGAAGCAGGCTTTGAACTGGCGAAGGCGTGGGCGCTGCCTGAACCGCTACAGATGGCAATTCGGTACCATCACACACCGCAGCAGGCTCCAGAGCAATATCGGCCTCTGGTTTATGCTGTACACTTAGGCTGTATTATTGCCATGATGTCTGGAAGCCAATCTTCAGATGCGTTGCAGTACCACTTAGATAAAAGCTATACCGATTACTTTAACATCACCAATGAACATATCGCCATGGCACTACTAGAAGTCAATGAAAGTGCAGACATTATCCAATCTGCACTTTCCGAAGGCAGGGAGCAATCAGAATGAAGCGTATTGTAATAGCCGATGACTCAGGTACCGCAAGGATGATGATCAGACGCTGCCTCGAAATCATAGGCTTTAATGAAGCTGAATTTGAAGAGGCGAAGGATGGGCGTGAAGCACTCGCTCTGATGAAGAAAAACACCCCTGATCTTCTAGTAAGCGACCTGAATATGCCAAGCATGGATGGAGAAACCCTGCTACAGTGGGTCAAGGCTAGTCCCAAACTAGTCAATGTTCCGGTGCTGGTGATATCAAGCATCACCAATCCGGCTAAAACTGCCGAACTCAAACAAAAAGGTGCATTTGCAGTAATAGGTAAGCCGATAAGCCCCGCCTTGCTGAATGAGGCCCTCGCACCCTTTTTAACAGAATAGAAAGGCCGTTTTTATGGAGGAACTGCAGCAGTTACTTGGAGAAAAACTCTCCGGCGTGGTAGAGGAAACCTTTGAAAATATGGCTTTCATCAGCACTGAAGAAGTTGACGCAGAGCAGTTGCCGCTCGATACGGAACCGCTGCGCAAAGCGCGTCTGCTTGTCACTGCCCCCATAGTGATAGAGATTCATCTCCATATGGCGGAAGAACTCCTGCGTCAGATTGTAGAAACTATGTACACCATCGATGCAGAAGAAATCACCACTGAGCAAATCTTGGACGTGCTCACTGAAACCCTTAACACTCTCGGCGGGTGTCTTATGACCCAGCTGTTACCTTCAGATCAAGCTTTTTCGTTGAGCTTGCCAGAACTTGTGACAGAAGAGTTCCCCTTGGCAGATGAAAACATTGTGCTTTCGGCATATTATCTCGCAGATGAGCTTCCGCTAAAGGTGAAAATTTCTGCCGCGGCGACCGAAGAACTTGGAGCGCTACTAAAGCACTGAATTGGCACTAGTCGAGCGCATTTCAATTAATATCGACACTACAAGGAGAAAACATATGGGTAAGCGAATCTTGATAATTGATGACTCTAGCACCATGAGAAAAATTGTATCCCGCTCTTTGCGCCAGGCCGGGTTAGATTTTGATGAAATCCTCGAAGCTGCCGATGGGCAGGAAGCTCTGGATCTGCTTGAGAAAGAAAAAGTTGATCTCATCCTTAGCGACATCAATATGCCCAACATGGATGGAATGGAGTTCTTGCGTCAGAAAAAGGAGAACGACTCCATTAAGGATATTCCAGTGGTTATGATCACTACCGAAGGCGGCGCGGATATAATTGGTGAAGCGAAATCTCTGGGCGCTGCAGGTAGCATTAAAAAACCGTTTAAGCCTGAAACCATTAATGAGGTGCTCAGTGACCTGATCTAATGTAACCATCCCCTGCGCCTCCATCTCCTTGTCCTTCATTTATATAGATTTGGGTGCAGAATTTACTTTCAGCAGGAGATCTTCTGTGGATTTACAAAAACACATCACCGATGCAACAACTGAAATCTTTGAAACAATGATTATGCTCGATATAAATGCGGGTGATCCTATAGTTGAAAAAATCAACAATTTCAAGCGTTCAGTTTCTGGTGTCATCGGTCTTGCCGGGTCCTGCAAGGGGATGTTGGCTATCCACCTGCCAGATAAAGTAGCGATGTCTATAACCGGCAGTTTTTTAGGCATGGACGTTACTGAGGTTAACGATGATGTAACCGATGCCATTGGTGAACTAGCCAACATGGTAGCAGGTAACATCAAAATGATCCTCGATGAGAAGGGCAACAATGTCACTGTTTCCATTCCATCGTGTGTCCACGGCGATGAATACACCCTGGATACGGTGTCTGATTCTAAGCGCGTGGTAATTCCGTTCAATATCGAAAGCGGGCAATTTCTGGTGGAACTCCAGATTAAAAATTAAAGCTATCTAGCTAAAACATTAGCAACTTAATGTATCCCTTGACGCATAATACGCAGGCGGAGAGAATAGGAGTTCATCTTGAAAACGGATCTGCAACAGAACATAATCGATGCGACTCAGAATGTATTCGATACCATGTTGATGTTGCCTATCACCTCTGGGGAGCCACTTGCCGACAAAGTGTATCAATTTAAAGATAGTGTATCCGGAATGCTGGGTTTTTCCGGTGACATTCAAGGGATGCTCACCATCCACTGCCCGCAAAAAGTAGCTTTCGCCATAACAGAGCAACTCCTGGGGATGAGTGTTGCCAGCGTAGACGAAGATGTGAAAGACACTATCGGAGAGATGGCGAATATGATCTTAGGGGGGATCAAGGATGCGTTTCTGCATCAAGGTACCGATATCAACCTTGCAATTCCCACCGTTATGGCCGGACGTTCCTATCAAGTAAAAGGGGTCGATTACGCTTCCTGGACTACGGTCCCCTTTTGCCTTAATGATGGTGAATTTCTGGTCGAATTAAAACTCAAAACTCTGAAGTAGCAGGTATTTTTGTGGCAGATAGAGCAGTCGTTGATCGCGTGTTTAACGCCATTATCGAGCAAGCTTCTGAAGAGGTAGGCGCCCTTCTTGGTGCTACTGTCACTCTTGGGGACCATCAAACCAAGATTCTGAACAAAGAACAGGTTTTTGAAATAAAACGCAACCGTTCTGTTCTCAGCACCATGGAGATCAGCGGAGATCAAAACGGAAAAGGGTTTTTAATAACCGACCAGAAAGACGCTATCGTTTTGGGTGGCACCCTGATCATGCTCCCACCTGATCAGATAGAAGAGAACTGTAATCAGCGTACCTTTGAAGGTGAAGCAGCAGACGCCTTTGGCGAAGTAGCAAACATCATAGCCGGAGTGTATACCTCCATCTTTCTGGAGATGTATCCGGAAAATCTGCACTTCAAACGCACCGATGTTGAAGATTTTCTCCCCTCTCGACTCGACCCAGAGGCTAACCACCCCTTCCCCCCGGGGGAATACTTCTACTCCAGCTGTTCTATAACCCTCGAAGAACAAAATATGGGGATCCTAGAAGCGATCATCCCGGCAGAAATCCTCGGTTTAGCCCAACAGAGTTCAGAAGCACCCGATTCTTCTGTTGCTGATACGACACCTGAGAATGCCGAACAACTTGTTGAGGAAAGTCCCCCCGATGCAGAAACTTCTGCACCTCAAGAGGAAGAAGAAACCACACCAGATGCTGATGAGAAGATGGAGGGGGAACAAGAGAAGTATGTTGAACTTTCTGTAGCAGACCGAGCGCTTAAAGCCTCTCTGGAACAATGCGCTGAAGAGATCAGCACCATGCTTGGAATTGAGGTGGAACTGAGCAGCTTAACTACTGCTTATATCTCCAAAGAGGAATACTTCTCCAAGCCCGGGCCAAAATCTACCGTCACAGAAATGATTGTGAACGGAAACGATGCTGACGCATCATACTTCATTGTAAGCCTGAAAGACTCTATCTACTTCGGCGGCACCCTGGTAATGTTGCCGGAAGATGAGTTGGTTAACAGAATGCACACTGGCGAGCTCGACGGAGAAATTGAAGACGCCTATGGCGAGGTGGCCAATATTATCAGCGGTGGAATTGTACAGAACTTTGATGAGATGTACCCACGCAAATTCCACGTCAAAAAAGGCAATGTAGAAGCCTTCACCCCCTCCAAAGTGATGGTGGAAAACCCAAAACCGTTCCCAGATGGAGAGTATTACAGCGTCAGCGCAAGCATGGACTGCGACACCCAGGACCTTGGGCGCCTAACCTATCTTATCCCCATAGAGCTGCTCCATATCCCCCCCCGTCCGGAACAAAGCACTTGGGGCGACAGCGCTACACCTGAAGCAGCCCCTTCAAGTACCGCGGCAAAAACACCAGCCGCCCAGAAAACAGAAGGAAAAGGGGAAGCAAAAGGTACCGCACGCACGGAGCAGGTAGCCGATGCCTCTGCGGCACAAAAAACAAAAGTTGCTGCACCTGAAGGTGCACCACCACAAGACACACAAGAAGAGTCCAGAGAAGCAGTTGTCGCGGTAGTATACAAAGATAGCGCCTCTGCCGCCCCATACACCGAAATTCTGAACGAATGTGGCCACTCCCCTGCCCTTCTGGCAGCAAATCAAAGTTTCAACTCGCTGCGCAAAAACAAAGTGTGTGGCTCTCTCCTCATAATTGATCAGGTAGATGACGATGCTTTTGCCCTTATGATAAAAATCCGCTCTGAGACTCCGGCCGATCAGCCCCTTATTGTGGCAGGCCCAGACTGGACCCGCAGCGCGGTGTTAAAAGCAGTCAAATATGGAGTAACTGACATTATCCCCACCCCAGCTACTGCCGCCGAGATTAAGGAGAAGGTGGAGCACAACCTGAAAATTTCTTGCTAATCCTCCGGTAAATAGCCACAATAAGTCTTGACCCTTAACTAACCAGAATTACGCATAAAGTGGAAAATCCTTGGCCAAATCAATTGTGCTAGATATTGACAATTCTCTTGATCCGCAGTTGCTTGACTATCTGAAGCAAGTGCTTGGAGAAGATCTACACCTGATGCACTCACCTGCACAGGTGCAAGACGCCATACGGCAGCACAAAATAAAACTTTGCTTTTGCCCTGTAGCTACCAATCCTCTCGAAAGCGCAACCCTGCTTAAAGAGATCAAGACAAAGTCTCCCACCACCATCACTCTACTGGTGGTGCCGCAAGGGACCCGTGCCTCCATCAGCGAAATTCTCCAGATTGGGGCGCACTTTTACCTTCACACCCCCTGCAGTAACGCAGAGATCGCAGAAATTATCGCGCGCGCTGAACAGCAGTATGCTGCCAAAAACGACATAGACAAAGAGACGCAGGATCAGCTAGAGATGTTCCCGGAGATTATCGGCCAAACGGCGGAAATGAAAGAGCTCTTCAACATGATACGCCTCCTCGCCGATGACAGTGATAGCACCATCTTGATTCACGGGGATAGCGGTACGGGTAAAGAGCTGGTCGCAAAAGCGGTACACAACAACAGCCCCAGACGGCACCAGAACTTTGTTCCTATTAACTGCGCTGCCATCCCAGAAGATCTTCTTGAAAGCGAACTATTCGGGCATGAAAAAGGATCGTTCACCGGTGCTACCGCCAACAAAAAAGGGCGCCTGCATCATGCCGAAGGGGGAACGCTGTTTCTGGACGAGATTGGAGATATGCAACCTTTACTCCAAGCGAAGATTCTGCGGGTAATTCAGGAAAAAGAGTTTGAACCAGTTGGAAGTGTTAAAAGTGTAAGTGTAGACGTGCGCATTGTTGCCGCAACCCATCGCAATTTAGAAGAAGCGATAAAAAATGGCTCTTTCCGCGAGGACTTGTACTACCGCCTTAACGTAGTGCCTCTACATATTCCGCCACTGCATCGGCGGCGCGATGATATCCCCTTATTGCTAGAGACATTTGCTCAGCGCTTTTGCACCAGTAAAAAACGCGCCCTATTCAGCTTTGCGCAAAGCACCATTGAGTATCTGCAGCAGTATTCGTGGCCTGGGAATGTGCGCGAACTGGAAAACCTGGTACAACGCCTCTCGATCCTACATACAGGAAACACCGTGTTTCCTGACGATCTGCCGGAGAAATATCTGCACGAAGAGTCTGCAGTTCCGTTGGGCACAGTTCTAAGTGGGGGCAAAACCGACTTTAATGCCCAAGTGAGTGAATTTGAAGACCGCCTTATCCTCCAAGCCCTTATGAAAACCGGAGGCAACAAAAAAGAGGCTGCTGAGTTGCTGAACCTGAAACGCACCACCCTGCTGGAAAAAATAAAAAAGAAACAGCTCGGCAAAAACCGAAAGTAGTAATCTTGACTTAGGTCAAAACTATTCCTTTCTTTTTTTGCTATGTTGCAACGACTATGCTTTCAACAACAGACTTGACCCCAAAAGAAAAAAAAGACTTGGAAACCCTCGCATGGTTTACCTCAGTCTATTGTCAGGCTCACCACACTGAGCAGCATCACCAGCTGGACCAACTCATACTTGAGCTCCCCTCTTTGCAGCGTTTCACTTATTGTTCCGAATGTAGAGAGTTCCTCACCTATGCCCTTGCACGCCGCCTGAAATGTCCGCTGGAAGAAAAAGTATCCTGCAAACACTGCCCAATCCACTGCTACCGGCCCGGCCATCGAGAGAAGGTGCGTGAAATAATGCGCTATTCTGGTAAAACTCTTATTAAACGTGGACGCCTGGACTTGCTGTTGCGCTATCTGTTTTGATTTGTGTGTTAATCTTTCCAAGGTAAAAATGGATTTGCAAAACCGCATTTATGGCGAAACTATGTCTATAATGTAGATTAACCACACAGAACGATGGAGGCAGAGCGATGGAGGATATACAGATGAGTTCAGATCGCATCAGTGACCACAGGGAGTTTCTCAAAGATTCGCTCCGCCTGAAAATAAACTTCTATTTGTCTGATCAACACCAAGATATTCCGCCCCCACCCCTACAAAAACCAGCTAGAGCAGAGCAAAAAATAATCCCCCTGCCTGGGGAAGATACCTGGGATCAATTTCTAGGGACCGATCTTGTGCACGCAATTGCACAGCGCAAGAGTGAACGAAGTTTTCTGCCGGAATCTATCAGCGTAGAAGAGTTGGCGTATCTGCTATGGGCGACACAAGGGGTGAAAAAAAAGGTTGCCCCCGAAACAGCGCGAAGAACTGTTCCGTCTGCTGGCTGCCGCCATCCGTTCGAAACGTATCTTCTTATCAATAAAATCGAAGGTCTTGCTTGCGGTATTTATCGCTACCTTCCATTGGAACACGCCCTTGTTCTGGAACAACTCGAAGACAACCTAACTGCCAAATTGATCCCAGCAACCCTAGGGCAACAGTTTATAGCTTCTGCACCAGTTGTGTTTGTGTGGGCGGCAATTCCATACCGGAGCGAATGGCGCTATCTCGAATCGGCGCACCGAGTTATGCTCCTCGATGCTGGGCATATCTGCCAAAACCTATATCTTGCCTGTCAGGCTCTAGAGTGTGGCACCTGCGCAATCGCGGCCTACAATCAGAACGAGATGGATCTACTGCTTGGACTGGATGGAGAAGATGAATTTACCGTTTACTTAGCCCCAGTGGGGAAGGTAGCGAAACAGTAGCTGAACTTACTGTAGGTGTAAACAAAAAAAGGGGCCGCCGCGAAGGCTAACCCCTTGAATTTATTGGTGCGCAATGCAGGATTCGAACCTGCGACCTCTAGCTCCGGAGGCTAGCGCTCTATCCAGCTGAGCTAATTGCGCATGCGCAGGATGGTATAACGTATCTGCGCGCGAAACGCAACTGCTAATCGTTTAGTGACTGTTGGAATACGCTTATCCCCTGGGAATGCCCTGCTGTGGGTCTATATGCCTAAAAACTCGGCCTCGGCTTATAACACCCCCTGTGGGATCTCCCTTCCAGCTTCATGCGCCATTTTGAGGGTGTGCAGATACATAGATCTAGCGTAATGGATACCCACCTGATCTAAGGGTTTGTCGCGTCCAGCGATCACATGCCCTTCCCAGGAGACCATACTGCCACCACAGTGACACAGCTCTAAACACCTCTCCCAAGTCAGGCGCCATAATTCTGGAGCTTTATGTATCTTCACCCATGTTTTAAAATCAGGTTCTTTCTCCTGCAGTTCATGCGCATCCCACAGCTCGCCCTGCTTCTCTTGCTGTTTGTCTCTTGACACCTGGCGCTACCTCAATCGTCCGTTGTAGTCTAAGGAATATCTTCTTGGTCAATCTTGCAAAAAGTGCTGCACTAATTTACACTCGACGACGCTGCATTTCTACTCTTAATGGGCATCAAACTCAGATCTGTACAAAACCAGCACCACAAAATAAAACCACCCACTCATTCAAAAGTTAAAATGCAGTTGCAAACCATTTAACATCTTCAGATAACGGGGGTCAATTACGTGAATACTTCAGCAGACCAGCAGGAAGCAGTAAAACAGTTCCGCACCAAGCTGCTTCAAGCGCAAAAACTGTTCAGCGAGGAAGCCAATTCCGACGCTGAATTTAAGCAGTTTAGTACATTTATCGACCTGCTGCATAACAATGCAGTTCCGGCTGACCTCGCTGCACTGAAACCTACTGAACTGAAAACACTGTGTCTGCAAATACTGGAGCGGATCAAACAACGCAGGGGTGCATTGGATGTCCACTTTTTCCCTATCAATCGGCAAGATCAGGGAATTCTGGTATGTAGCAGCCTTGAAGCACCTTTTCTACTAGACTCCCTGCTGCTGTTACTCCGGCGCGAGCGTCTATACTGGCAGCTTATTTCCCGCCTGCGTCTGAAAATTACCCGTAGCGCCACCGCTATAACGGCGCTGGAGGACGCAAAGTTTGGCCAGGGCAACGAATCACTACTGATCGTCCAGAGTGAAGAGGCAGCTGGTGCCGAAGAGGTCCTGGATAAAATCCGGCAGATATTAGCGGCTGTGCTTCAGGTTGAATCCGACCGCGAGGCGTTGCAAGACACCATGATACAACTCCAGTCTCAGGCTGAGAGGATCGGGCAAGGATGCTTCTGGGAATGGCTGCTAAAAGACAATTTTGTCCCCCTGTCTTACCGCCAGCTTCATCCCGGAACCCTAGAATCCGTCCCAGCAACACACGCAGGGGAGAAAACCATCCTCGGAATTGGCGCTGATCCATCCCATAGCCGCCTCACCCTTCCCCAGAACTACTCCCTGTGCGATATGGACACGCAGGCATGTATCACCCAAAGCGGCACTCTGGCGGTCACCCAGAGCGCTAAATCAAGCCCGATCTGGCGCAAAGAATTGTTGACCTACATCTCGCTGTGGGGGCAGAACAGTGCCGGTGAAGATGTAATTCACGACATTGCCGGCCTCTACACCCAGCATTCCCGCGGGGGTTCGCCTCTAGAGATCCCCGAGCTGCGCGCCAAGATGGAAGAAGCCATGCTAAACCTCGGCATTCAACCGGATAGCTACAACTACAGCAAAACCAAAGATCTGCTCTCGGCGTTTCCCATTACGGAGCTGTTTTTCTGCGGGCAGGAACAACTCCAGGACATCATAAAATCGTTGCTATTTTCGCACCCATCGAGTGTAAGAACCATCTTGCTCGACCACGACTCCAGGCGCCTGAATTTGCTGTTTATTGTACCGCACTCGCTTAACCCCAGCGTTGATTTCCCCTCTATTGAAGCGTACTTAAAACAGCTCCACGGCGCTGAGGTTATAAGTTCGCGAGTGCTACACCTCGATGCTGAACACTTTATTGTGCAGGTGCAACTCATCGGTGCTAACATCAACACTAATATTGACCTGCCATTGCTCAGCACAAACCTGACGGAGAACATCCTTAGCTGGGAACAAAAACTGCGCCGCGAGCTCATCCTGCACAAAGGGAGTAAAAAAGGGATGGAGCTGTGGAAAGTATACCGCCACGCTTTTTGCATAAACTATCGCACGCGGGTCTCACCCAAAATGTGTCTGCACGACATCGACATGCTGGAACGCTTACGCGCTCAAGAAGGTGAGCAGATAAATATGTGGAAACCATCCCACTCCGATTCACGCAGCTTTTTGCTGTTTTACAACACCGAGCACGACCACCTTAACGAGTTGATGCCGCTTCTGGTAAACCTAGATTTAACCATTAGCGACGAAGTTGACTTCATTGTACAGCTGCCTGATTTTAAAGCATATATCAAGAGTTTTGGGGTGCTGGACAACCTCCCGGATTCTGCCAATCTGTTTGAGCTTAAAGATATACTTATCGAGTCTTTATGCGCTATGCGCGCAGGGCGGAGCGAAAATGACTACCTTAATTGTCTTACAGTGCGAACTGGGCTTGACTGGCAACAAATCGACGTATTTCGCGCCTATCGCAACTACTATTTCCAATTGGGTTCCCCTTTTACCAAACGAACTCTAGAGGCCACCTTAATCAACAATCCACGTGCCGCGCGGGCGCTGTACAGTTATTTTACCGCGCGCTTTAAGCCTGAGGAAAAATGGACCGATCTAATGGTGCGCGAAGAGGAGGGTTTGTCTCCGGCACGCCAAGAACTGATTGAAAGCTTAGCTGACGTTCATGATGTTAATGAAGATCGCATTTTACGTACTATGTTCAACCTTATCGACTCCACCGTGCGCACCAACTTTTTTATCCGGCGCACACAGGAAGATTACTTTATCGCCCTGAAGATCAGCTCTATCGGCATTGCAGAGATGCCAACGCCACGTCCGATGTATGAGGTATATGTCCACAATGCGTCCATGGAGGGGATACATCTGCGCGGTGGGAAAGTGGCACGTGGCGGGGTACGCTGGTCGGACCGCCCTGATGATTTCCGCACCGAGGTGTTAGGGTTACTTAAAACCCAGATGACTAAAAATACCCTTATCGTCCCTATGGGTTCTAAGGGGGGGTTTGTGGTCAAAACTCCTTTTGAGGACCGCAACACCGGGATGGAACTGTCTAAACATGCGTACCAAACGTTCATTCGTGCCTTGCTCGACCTTACCGATAACCGTCAAGGGGCAGAGATTATCACGCCGGAAAACATGATCTGCTACGACGGACAAGATCCATATATGGTAGTGGCAGCTGACAAAGGGACTGCACATTTATCCGACACCGCCAACGCCATCAGTGCTGAGTATGGATACTGGCTTGATGATGCCTTTGCCAGCGGCGGCTCCCAAGGTTACGACCATAAAAAACTTGGAATTACCGCACGTGGAGCTTGGGTTAATGTTAAGCGCCATTTTCGTGAAATGGGGATCGACATCCAAACTACCCCCTTTACGGTGGTAGGGATTGGAGATATGAGCGGAGACGTTTTCGGTAATGGGATGCTCCAGTCTACCCAGATCAAGCTCTGCGCTGCCTTTAACCATCGCCATATATTTATTGACCCTGACCCTGACCCAGCCACCAGCTTTGCTGAGCGCAAACGTCTATTTGAGTTGCCACGCAGTAGTTGGGACGACTACAACGCTGAACTGATCTCTGCTGGTGGAGGGGTGTTTGACCGCCATGCCAAGGAGATCCCCATCTCTGCGGAGGTACAACGCTGGCTCGGTGTACGTCACACCTCAATGTCTGGTGACATCTTAGTGCAGACGTTGCTCCAGGCCCCGGTCGATCTTCTCTGGAATGGTGGAATCGGCACATACGTCAAACACTCGCTCGAAACCAATGCTGATGCAGATGATCGCGCCAATGACAACGCACGCGTGGATGGCAACAAACTAAGAGCCCTAGTGGTTGGAGAGGGTGGGAACCTTGGCTTCACCCAACTGGGACGGGTTGAATACGCCCTGGGGGGTGGACGGATAAATACCGACGCGATAGACAATTCCGGCGGGGTGGATTGTTCGGACCATGAAGTAAACCTCAAGATTTTCATGCAGCACCTTAAGAGTCATGGGATACTGCAAGATATAAATAAACGTAATCTTGAATTGCAGAGTCTGACCAATCAGGTGTGCGATGCAGTTCTGCACAACAACTACACCCAGAGCCTTGCTCTGTCACTGGATAAGCTCCGCAACAATCAAGAGATTGAGCCATTTAGTGACTTGGCTATGCACCTTGAAGATACAGGACTGTTGGATCCAGTTAGCGAGGGGTTACCCAAAGCCAAGGAGGTCTTCGGGCGCAAACAAGGCTATACACGGCCAGAGCTGGCTATTTTGCTGGCCTACAGCAAAATGCACCTTCTCAGCTCCATGCTCGACTCCACTTACATCGATGGCCATTTCGCCTTAGCGTATCTAGCAGGATATTTTCCTGAGAAGATGCAGATTAAGTACGCACATCTTCTCAACGAACATCCGCTGCGGCGTGAGATCATTGCCACGGTATTAACCAACCACATCATAGATCAATCTGGATCGACCACCTGTTTCCGCCTCGCACGCAGGCACAACATCCAAGTGATCGATACCGTACCGCCATATCTGATTTACGATCGCATTTTAGATGGTCCCCGACTCCGTGCACAGCTGTATGAGTTGGACAATAAAATGGTTGTAGAGGAACAGTACACCCTACTTCTACGTCTTGAAAACACCATCTCTACCATGTGCGACTGGGCCCTGCGCCACAAGAACAGCACCACCCCAGAGGGGATCCCCGTAAGGATGGAACAACTGCACGAGTACCGCACTTTGCTGAGTAGCATCCTAAAACCGGAACAATGGGAAGCATGCCGCGCCGAAGCAGACACTTTGTGCGCGTACGGCATGGATGCGGATGCAGCGCTGGAGCTGGCAACCCTCCCTTACCTGGAAAACTTTATCCCTCTAGTTCAATTGCATGAAAAAATCGGCGGAGAGATGTATCCCCTAGCTGCAACTATGGCAGAAGCGATGAAAACACTGCAGCTCGAAGATCTGCTGCAGGGCTTAAACCAAGTGCCGCTGCGCGACAGCTGGGACAGACACAGCCACCGTATGCTGAAGAATAAGTTTCAGCAGGAAATCTTCGCTCTTACTGAAGAGGTTATGCGCGAATGTAACGGGAATATAGACAACCTGCTTTCAAAGCAACGCCCCGCTTTTATGCGTTATAAAAAATATGTGAAAATGCTCGATGAAGGGAGCAATGCAACCTTTCATCCCTATATGGTAGTACTTGATCAACTGCAAAAGCTGCGCTAACGTTGCGCCCGATACTATTTCTGCATACAGCGCTATTGCAACATAACTTATAAAGCTACGGAAAGATTGCCATGTCTGAACAGAAAATAACCGCACAAAAAAAAGCGAAGCAAAAAACAATTGTAGACATTCAGAAACTTTATACTGAAAAAACTAAAATCACCGTTCTGACCGCATATGACTACCCTTTCGCTCGCATCATGGATGAAGCTGGTATCGATATGATTCTGGTGGGTGACTCCCTCGGCAGCACCGTAGCGGGGTACGACACCACCCTGCCCGTTACCATGGAGGAGATGCTCTACCATACGCGCTACGTGGTGCGCGGCAGCAGCAGCGCTCTGGTTATTACCGACATGCCCTTTATGTCGTATCAGGCAGATGTGCGCGATGCATGTATCAATGCCGGGCGTTTAGTCAAGGAGGGGGGCGCGCATGCGGTTAAGGTTGAAGGGGGCGAAAATATCGCCGCCACCATCGCTGCCATCGTCAATATGGATGTGCCCGTGGTGGGACACATTGGCCTCACCCCGCAGTCAATCCACCGTATGGGAGGGTTTAAGGTGCAGGGGCGCCAAAATGAACAAGCCAAGCAACTGCTCGCCGATGCCAAAGCGGTAGAGCAAGCCGGAGCCTTCGCGCTGGTACTCGAAGGGATCCCCGCAGCGCTGGCAAAAGAGATAACCGACAGTATCAGCATCCCCACCATCGGCATTGGCGCCGGCGCCGATTGTTCCGGCCAAGTGCTGGTGATCCATGACATCCTTGGCTTGTGCGAAAAATACTCACCCAAGTTTGTCAAGCGCTATGCAGATGTAACTGCGATCATCCGCACCAGTGTTGAAAGCTATATTCGCGATGTGCGCGAGGGTTCGTTTCCCAGTGAAGAGCACTCCTTCAAATAGCCATGGGCCACGCTGTCACAGTGATCGATAAAGGAAACATATGATGAATATTATACGCCAGGTAGATGAAATGCAGGCGTGCGTCCTCTCCCTTCGAACCGCAGGGAAACGGATTGCCTTCGTCCCCACTATGGGGTACTTGCATGAGGGGCACTTGTCGCTTGCGCGGGCAGCACGCAAGCATGGTGAGGTGGTGATCCTCTCGATTTTCGTCAACCCCACCCAATTCGGGGCTGGGGAAGATTTTGCCAGCTACCCGCGCGACTTAAGTCGTGACAGCGCCCTGGCTGAAGCAGCAGGAGTTGATATCATTTTTGCTCCTGAAGCGGCAGATATGTACCCATCTGGGCATGCCACCAGCGTACATGTAGAAGGGATAACTGAAACTCTATGCGGTGTCAGCCGCCCCGACCATTTTGACGGCGTCACTACAGTGGTGAGCAAGCTCTTCGGCATTGTTCAGCCCCATGCCGCGTTGTTCGGGATGAAAGACTTCCAGCAACTTGCGGTGATACGCCGCATGACCGCAGATCTTAACATCCCAACCCAGATCATCGGCATGCCCATTGTGCGCGAAGCTGACGGACTGGCCATGAGTTCGCGCAATAAGTACCTATCCGCAGAAATGCGCCACCAAGCCCTGGCATTGTCCGATTCGATCCGCGCCGCCACAACTGCCGCACTCCAGGGGGAAACCGATGCCGCAACACTTGTGGAATTAGTTAAACGTAGAATTACCCAAGAACCAGACGCGCGCATCGACTATGTGGAAATTTGTCACGCCACCTCTTTGCAGGCGATGGAGAACGTAGATAAAAACTCGGTCATCCTAGTGGCGGTATTTTTTGGCACCACGCGCCTTATCGATAACCACTATCTTCTTGCCCCCATGGACTGATGCCCATACACCTGTACAGCAGTCGCTACCTTGTCCCCATTGAGAGTGCCCCCTTAGAACAGGGTGCCATAGCGGTTAAGCACGATCGCATCCTCGCCCTCGGAGAAACAGCGCATCTTGTGCAGCGCTACCCGCACGCGCCATGCACCGATTTCGGCGCTTCGATCCTCCTCCCAGCGCTGATCAATGCGCACACCCATCTGGAGCTAAGTCATTTCCCACGCTGGCAGGAGCAAACCAGCGCTGCTACCGCCCCAAGGGAGCGCAAAGGGGAACAAGGGTTTACCGCCTGGATTCTGCGCCTGATCGAAATTAAAAAAGCGCTGGGGCGCGATCCGGAGATTTATCGGCGTGCGTGGCTCACCGGTCTGCACCTGGCTCAGTGTGCTGGCACCGGCTATATCGGGGATATCCTCACCACCCCACAACTAAGTGCGACCGCAGCAGAACATCTGCCTGGGCGCGGCTACGTTGAGATTATCGGGCATGATCCAACCCAGGTTCACACCCGCCTCAGCCACCTTGAGCACTGGGCCGAACATGCACCATACGCCCTCTGGGGTGCCGCGCCACATGCGCCCTACACCATGAGTCAAGAGATGCTCAAACTCAGCTTCCGCGCCACGGCTGCACACCGTCTGCCTAGCTCAATCCACTTGGCTGAATCTGACGAAGAGGTGGAGTTTCTTTCCACTGCATCTGGCCCCATGGCACAAGAGTTCTACCCCTACGTCAACTGGATGCACCACCTCAAGCCAGCACGCCGCATGCGTCCACTCGCATCTTTGCGCCAAGCAGGGGGGCTGCGTCGGGACACCCTCTTGGTGCATGGGGTTCACCTCAACAAAAGCGAAATTAAAGAGGTTGCCGCAAGTGGCGCCAGCGTGGTGTTGTGTCCGCGCTCCAATGCCCATCTGCATTGCGGCAAAGCCCCAGCCGGAGAATATGTGCGCGCTGGCGTTCCACTTGCGCTAGGCACCGACAGTCTTGCAAGCAACAATTCTCTGTCCATTTGGGATGAGATGGCCTTCGCCCTCCAGTGGTTTGAGGGGGAGTTATCCCCTCAGCAACTCCTGCACATGGCTACCCGCGGCGGGGCCCGCGCACTAGGGCTGAACGATGTCGGCACCTTGGCACCAGGACAGCGCGCTACTTTTGTGGTAGTAACCCCACCTGCCCTCCCCACCTTGACGGAGATGGCAGAATTTTTGTGCCATTCGAGCCGCAGCGGAGAGGTAACCGCCCTGTACCGAGATGGCGCCAAGGTTGATCTCTCCACCTGCAATGAGGACAAATCTATATGAAAGATGCCATTAAACATTTTTTTCACCAGCTTCTTCACCCCCAGCGCATCATCAGCGCAAGTGGCACCGTGGTAGAAATAAAGCCAAAACGCCTTGCTCTGGTGGAATGCGCCAGCAAGAGCGCCTGCGTTGGATGTGGAGCCGCTGGGAAATGCTGCGAAACAGGCCCCGGCGCTGACAACAGACGCATCCTCGCGGACAACCTCCCATACGCGCGCGTGGGGGATAAAGTGAAGGTAGAGATAGAAACCAGTGCTGGCATCCTCGATTCCGAATCTGTTCAATATATGATCGCTTTTGTTATGCTTGCACTCGGGCTTGGGCTCGGTTATGGTATCGCTTCGGCGATAGCCGTGGGGATATCCGCAGCGGCACTGGCCGTACTTTTAGGTGCGGCTTTCATGACCGGAACAATAGGTGTGTTGCGCTTTGGGCGCCAGGCTATAGTGCAGACTGCCCTCGCAAAAATTGTTGAAATACAACAGACTACCTCGGAAGACAGGCCATAACTGCCATGGGTATTAAAATCATTGCCAAAAACAAAAAAGCCTACCACGATTACTTCATCGAAGAAGTATACGAGGCAGGCATCGCCCTGCAGGGCACCGAAGTAAAATCACTGCGGCTAGGCAACGTCAACCTCAAAGAATCGTTCTGCCGCATTAAAAATGGCGAAGTGTTCATCAACAACATGCACATCAGCCCTTACGAACTCGGGAATCGAGAAAATCACGACCCCACCCGGGTGCGTAAACTTCTTCTTCATCGGAGTGAAATCGACAAACTCACACGTAAAAGCGATGAAAAGGGGTTAACTCTCGTACCTACCAAGATCTACTTTAAAAACAGTATGGTTAAACTTGAAATAGGGGTAGGAAAAGGGAAGAAGCACTACGACAAACGCGAATCCCTGAAGCAGAAGCAGGCAGAGCGCGAAGTACACAAAGCGATCAAAGATAACCTAAATCGTTGACAATAAGATAAAAAGATGCCACAATGCACCATCTAGCGTAAAAACATTAAAACCTATCAAAACTTATAAAAACTAATACATCGCAATGGGGGTGCCAAGGTTTCGACGGGGATTGGAAGCGAAGGTTGCATGCCGGGGACGCCAGTTGGCCTCGTTAAAAAACTGGCAACAATACAAACGCCGATACTGACGTTTCGTACGCACTGGCAGCTTAATAGCTGCCTCGTCTCTGATATACTTTGTCTGTGAGTTTTTAGAGACGTCATTTTAGCAGACTAGTTGCTGTTCGTGTCCGCAGTTCAGCAGCGAAACTTTAGTGGAATCGCCATTTACATGACCCTGTCCGTGGGGGCTGTACCTGGTTAAACTTAAAACACCGGACTACGCATGTAGACGCCTTACGTGAAAGATTTTCGGACGCGGGTTCGATTCCCGCCACCTCCACCATTTAAAAAAGACAAACCCGTCTCTCTGGGGTCATTCTCCGGGGTGACGGGTTTTCTTTTTCTCCTTGTTTATAAAGGGTTTGCGCCCGTTTCACATCTTTCCAAAGCACCTCTTCGCACCATCGATTCTCCCCATCCTCCCGCCTTTTTTTCTCTGTTTGGCCCCTGATTCTCTGTTTTCTCCGGACCAAGTCCGAAGCTCGTCCGGAAAGCTACATCCTTGATTGATATGGGTTTGCGGCTGGTTGCCGTTTTGGGCGGTTGTCTTAGGTCATCGCTCGATGCCGCAACCGGACGTTTTTTTCGAAATCACCCACCTCGACCATGAAAAGAAGCGTGGTCAACTCCGGTTTCCTGCCCCCGAAGAAGAAAAGCCGACGCTGATGGTCGGCTCTCTGGGGTGGTCTCCGGTCCGGTCGTCAGTCGGTGGCGAAGCCGAACTGGCGGCGCTGCTCGGCCCAGTCCTCGGGGAAGGTCTGGGTCAGCTTGGCCAGCGAGAGCCCGTTGGGTTCCTCGCCGTTGATCAGGGCTTCGACGATGTCGGGGGCCAGGGTCGTCAGCTTGAGGATGCGGGCCACATACGAGCCATCGACGTCGAGGGTACGGGCAAGCTCGCTGATGGACTTGATCTGGCCGGATTCGAGGATGTCGGCCCAGGAAAAGGCCCTTGCCAGAGCCTGGAGGACGGCGGACTGTACCGGCTCCTGCGCCCCGGGGATATCTCCATCCAGGGCCTGGGGAGCGATGACCGTCTTGCGGCCGCGCATGCGCCGGATCAGCATCGGGATGTGGATCTGCAGGTTGCCGTTGTCGGCTACGGTAATGGTCGGCTTCATTTTCATCGGCTTACCCTCCGTTCGGTGACTTCGCATGCCAGACCAGCCAGCTCGGCGATGAGTGTTGTCAGCCCGTTGGTGCGCAGCTCCATATCGATTCCGGTCTCCCGGATCTCCACCTTATCCACCAGGAGGCGGATGAGCCGGTTTCGCTCCACCGGGAAAAGGTCTTCCCAGAAGCCCTCGACATTCTGGAAGGCCTCCGAGACATCCTGCTCCGTGATGCTGTTCCCCCGGTAGGCTCTGCATCGCTCGCTCACGTGCGTCAGTTGTTTCGAGAGCTCGACCGCCTGGCGGTTGACGGTCGTGAGCATCTCGGCCTTGCCCGGCTGATCGCTGCCGGGTTTCATCAGTTCGAGTGCCTGCTCCCTCGCCTGCGACAGCTCCATCTCGAGCTGGGCTTTCTGCTTGAACAGCCGCTCCCGCTCCGCCTGCTCGATGTCCCGGGCCGCGAAGAAGGTTTTGGCCACCAGCGTCGGCGTGCGAAACACCGCGCTCAACTGCTCAATCACGGCCTGCTCGATGTCCCAGGCGGGAATCCGTTTGAGCGGACACCGGCTCACGGTCCGCTTGCTGTCCTTCTGGCAGATGTAATAGCTGTAGTAGCGGCCGTTCTTGCGGGCGTAGGTCGGTCCCATAGCGCATCCGCAGTGGCCGCAGCGGATGACGCCTTTCAACGGGGCGACCATTTTGGTTCTGGCCATCGAAACCTTGACCGGTTTGTTGTCCTCCAGGATGGCCTGAACCTTGTCCCAGGTCGCCCGGTCGATGATCCCTTCGTGCTCACCAGGGTAACTACGGTCCTTGTGGGCGATCTCGCCGATATAGATCCGGTTGTTCAGCAGCCGGTAGATGTGGCCTGTATTCCATTCTGAGCCCTCGCGCACCTTACCTTTCTTGGTGGTCCAGGCCTTGGTGCGGTATCCCTGTTCGTTCAAT
>Ga0265295_1001017_pt1 | contig 52300 bp, 40 predicted proteins | sample Munlansysbiofilm_FD_192503 | JGI IMG/M metagenome (GOLD analysis project Ga0265295, IMG submission 192503) | Leachate microbial communities from a municipal landfill in Southern Ontario, Canada - Methane capture system biofilm | ecosystem: Engineered > Solid waste > Landfill > Unclassified ... | reverse complement strand
AATTCTCTTGTACGGTAGTCTGTGTAAATCCTGATCAACGCCGCCTGGTGTGAGTGCCATAATCCAATCGCCTCGCATATTATATAATTCGGGTACTAGGTAACCAATTTTAACAACCACAATGTCTGCTTCACGTGGATTTAGCCCTAGGTTTGTAAAATCGGACTCGTAATGGTACGGTTTTCGTTTATTTGTAACGATAACCCTTACGCTACCCACGCGAACTACTACCTCGGTTCCTGCATTTTTATCGCCATGAAGGATGGCTTCTACGGTGCCCTCCAACTTTATGGGGCCTTCGTACCTATTATCAATTTCAGCGCCAGCAAAGGCTTCTATTCTGCCTCCTATGCCCACTTCAATGGCTTTGGTTACGAGTTGCGGTCCTGGTAATGATGCATAAATCAACAATTTACCATCCTGCTTCTTAAATGCATCCTGTTCAAGTATTTGTTTAAGTGTCCAGGTAACATCTCCGGCACCTCCAGCTGTGGGGTTATCGCCCATATCACTGATAATAAAGGGTTTTTTATTACTATTGATGGCCATTTCTAAACATTCAGCCAGCGGAGCAACCGGAGCCACAAATTCAAACTGGTCGCGAACATCCCAAAATGACTGGGCCAACTTTTCGGCTGAACGTTTTACCTCGTTCTTATCATCGCCTGTAACCATTACCACTGCTTTGTTGCGTGGTTCATCGGCCCATGCGTAACCTACCCAAATGGCTGCATCTAGCACCCCTTGTTGCTTTGTAATTGGGTCAACCTGGGCGTACAGACTTTTGGCTGGTTCAATGCGTGTGCTGGTTTTTTCGCCGGGTAGAAGAATGGGAATGGGAATCCACGCCTTGTAAGCGGGTTTGCCTTTCCCCGACTCTAAGCGGTCGAGTAGGTTTACCAGCGTTCGTTTTTTCGATTCAATGGCATCTTCGTGTGGTGCTAAACGATAACAGGTAATCAGGTCAGACTGATGGGCAAGCTGCCACGATACGTTTCCATGCAAATCCATGGAGGTGGAGATTAAAGCATTTGTACCAACAACCTCTCGAACACGCTGAATCATATCACCTTCGGGGTCATCAAGTCCAACAACACTCATGGCGCCGTGTATATCAAAAAAAACGCCATTGTAGGGTAGGTTTTCTTTTAATCTATCCAACATTTCTGTCATTAGCGTATCGTAGGCTGCGCGGGTAACAATTCCACCAGGAATTGCGTGGCCTCTTAATGCAGGAAAATACTGTGCTCGCTGTCGCGTGGCAGAGTCCTCATGTAAAAAAGGGTAGTACGAGAAAATTTCTTCACCTCGACGAGCGCGGAAGTCCTCAACGTGGGTTTGCGCTGGCGAAAAGGTGCTACATTCTATGGCTAGCCCAGCAATGGCGATACGTGCTTTACCCGTTGTTGTTTTTCCGTTTTGCGATTGGCAGCCCATCAATCCACTTAGGATTAGTGATATGGCGAGTATTCGTTTGAAATTCATAGCGTTGGTTTTATGGTTTACTTATGGTTGTTCAGAATGTTTAACATACTCTTTATTTGTGATGAGTCAACCGTGATATGGTGGAATTCGTTCGGCGTATCTTTCCCACTCATACTCACGTTACTGTTTTTGAATTGCATACCACCATCAATATACATTTTTGCGCTGGAGTGATACTCATTGGCTTGGGTTAAATGTATTAAGTTGCTAAGATTTATATCGTTAATTCCGCTTCCAGGCATGACAATAATCTCATTGTTTGCTTTCTGCACCAATTGGGCTAAAATATCTGCGCCTTTTTCGGCATTAGGGTAACCGCCAGAGGTTAGTATTCTTTTAATTCCCAATGCTTTAAGTTGCTCTAATGCAACTAAAAGATTAATACACATATCAAACGCTCTATGAAATGTGACTTCCATAGGTTCAGCCAATCGGATTACTTCGGCGGTTCGCTGCAAATCAATTTCACCTGTTGGTGTTAAAAATCCAATAACAATTCCATTTGCGCCCAGCTTTTTAATTTGGGCGATATCTTCTTTTATAAGGTGGTACTCGGTATCTGAATACAAAAAATCGCCACCACGGGGGCGAACAATTACGTTAACCGGAATCTGCAACTGCCTTACCACCAAATCTATCGTGGCATAGGATGGAGTTGTGCCACCCTCGGCTATATTGTCGCACAGTTCTATTCGGTGCGCTCCGGCTTGTGCTGCCTTGAGTGCCGACTCTGCTGTAAAGCAACAAATTTCCAATTTATGTTTTGTCATGGTTATACTTTTCTATAAAAGCAAGTTGTAAGTTTGAACTTATTCTTGTGTTAGCGTTTTTTACACTTAAAAAATACGGTCATTGGCACGCCTGCTAAAACCAATAAACCTTTTATAGTATGGTATGTAAAAAGTGTTTTGTAAACAATTATGTGATAACTCTGGAAATAGAAACCAGAGGACTAATATTATTAACCACGACTAATTGTGGGACGGGTTTTAGTTAAAGCAAAGTTAGGGAAAATACTTTAAAAATAGAGGATAGAGCGTTTAATTACAATACTGCCTAGAGTAGGCAATATGGATAAACAGATTTTTAAATAGTTTTTTAAATTTTAAACCCAATAACCAAGATATCGTCAATTTGATGATATTTTTGACCTTTCCATTTTTCTAATGTAACATCAAGAATTTCTTTTTGCTCTGAAAAACTGTGGGTATGAATATCGAGTAGTAAAGTTTTGAAGTTTTTCTTTAGGAATTTTCTTCCATTTTCACCACCAAACTGATCGATATAACCATCAGAAAAAATATAAAAACGATCATCGGCTTTAAGGTCTATCATATTGTTTTTAAATTCACTTTTAGCTCCTAAATGGACTCCAATTGGCATTTTATCGGCAGGGTAGGGAATTAATTCACCGCTACGGATTAACCATAATGGATTATAAGCTCCTGCATAGCTTAGTTTCATGTTCTCCATATCGATAACACAAAAAGCCATATCCATTCCGTCTTTTGCTTCACCAATTTTACCTTCTTGACGTAATGATGCTTTAATTTTATCTCGAAGACTGGTTAAAATAAAACTCGCATCGCGCTGGCAATCGTTACTATTAACTATTTCGTTTAAACTAGCTATGCCTAGCATACTCATAAAAGCACCTGGTACGCCATGCCCTGTGCAGTCTGCGGCAGCTAAAAAAATTAAATTTTCTCGTCGAGAAAACCAGTAAAAATCGCCCGATACAATATCACGGGGCTTATTTAAGACAAAGACATCTTTAAATACATTTGTTAAGTCGTTTAATGGCGGAATTACGGCAGTTTGAATTCTACTGGCGTAAAGGATACTATCAATAGTATCTTTATTTTTCTTTTCAATTTCGTCACGTTGCGCCTCTATTTCTTCTTTTTGTAGCTGAATTTTAGCTGTACGGTTTTTAACTTCTTCCTCGAGTTCATCTTTCGCTTTTTCAAGAGAACGAGTTCTGTAGATTATGATGAAATAAACAAATCCAATTAGCGAAATAATGCCTATGGAAATAAACCACCATGTTTGCCAGAAAGGGGGACGAATTTTAAAAGAAAAGCTTGTATTTTCTGTTTCATACCATTCACCAGTTTCATTTGTAGCTTGTAATTTGAATGTGTATTCTCCAGGAATTAGATTTGAGTAAGTCACGCTTTTAATATTGTTGGGCGTACTCCAGTCCAAATCATAATTAATTAATTTATATCGGTACAACACCCGTTCAGGTGCACTATACCAAAGGCTAATAAAATCAAACGTAAAATGGTTTTGTTTGAATTTAAACACTGTTTTTCCTTCAGGTATTGTATCGAAATATACTTTTTTGTTTGTGAGTAATATTTGTGGCTTGGTTTTTTGATTGTACGATCTGGTCGTGTTATATTTTAAGATCGATTTTTTTCCTGTAATCCAGATATTTGAATTGTTATCCTGAAAAATTGCATTCAATGTTGGTTCAAAATTATTTAAACCGAAATCATTACCATAAAAAGAGAGCGTTTCGTCGTTGATATTCAAAAGATCAATTCCAGATTGACTTACGAGCACAATTTTATCAACTCCATCATACAAAATACTCAGGTAAGCATTTGAGTGTAACCCAATATTCGTATTAAAAATTTTAATAGTATCATTGTTATATCGAATTATCCCTTGGCTGGCAGTTGATATCCAAATATTTTGTTTTCTATCCTGAGTTATCCCATAAAATTTCGTAATATTTAAATCTGCTAGCTTACTAATGCTTATAACTTTGTCATTTTCAATAAATGCTAGCCCTCCATCCATAGCAAGCCAAATCCGATTTTTCGAATCAATAAAAGAAGAGTATACATAATTGCTTGGTAATCCAGAACTTACATTCTTTGTTTTGAACCTTTTTGCTAAATTATATTGGTAGGTTGAAATGCCACCTCCAAGGGTAGAAAATACAACGAGTTCATCTTTCCCCGTTATGGAGATAATATTATTGTTTCCTAACCCATTTTCTGTAGTAAAGTTTTCAACCTTTAAACGGTCGGGTGAAATTCGAAAAACACCATATCCATAGGTTCCTAACCAAATATAGCCTTTTGTATCCTGATATATTGAAATAAATGCTTTTCCTGAGAGCGCATTATTAATAACAAATTCATTAGTCGTGTTATTTATACTCCCATCCCTATTCATCAAGAAAACTCCGTTTTCGGTTGCAATCCATGATGTGTTTTTTGCATCGATAATATAATTGTAAATATTTGAAACATTTAACCCATCGCTTTTATCGAGAAAGGATAATATGCTCGATGGACTTTGAACAACCCCTTTTCTTGATGTAATCCAAATATTCTCTTCACGATCAATAAAAATATGATTTGTGCGGTTGGTTAGTAATCCTTCATTATTTGTAAATTGTCTTACGTTATACGAATCATTATCTTTTGAGAGAAATATGATACCTGCTTTTTTTGTACTAACCCAGATTTCATTATTGCGTACTATGAAATTATTTAATGAACCAAATTGCTCAGTTAGGAGAGGAGTGAATGAAGTATCAGTAAGATTTAAAATAACCAAACCCTCATCCTCCATACCAATTAGAACACGGCTTGAGTCAATAAAACAAAAATCTTTTACAATATTATCAGGAAGTCCATATTTCATTGATATTTGAATAAAAGAGTTCTCTTTCTGGTCATAAATATTTAATCCATAATCTGTGGCAATCCATATCCTATTTTTATCGTCTTGACTAATTTTATAAATATAATTATCTGATAACCCATCCTCTTTATTGATATTATATACCCGCTTATGGTTATAATAATAAACACCCTCACCTGCAGTTCCAAACCAGATATTGCTCTCGTTATCAATAAAAAAAGTGGTAATCTTTTGTTTCGGTAACCCTTCTTCGGGCATCCATTTACGAAACTTTCCGGGAGTTCCAGTTGTAATTTCACCAGAAGTATGACCAATCCAGAAAACACCCGATGAATCCTGAAATAGCGCAGATATTTCATTTGTATAGAGAGAGTCTGCTGTTGTGAAATTTTGATATTCTATGCCATCAAAACGGGTTAAGCCTTCCGATGTACCAAACCAAATAAAGCCAGAATTATCCTGGAATGTGAAATCCACATCATAATTGCGTACATTTTGTAATATGTCGAATTGCTTAAAATGAGGAAGTTGCCCGATTGAAAAAAGGGGAATAAACCAAAGTAATATGGTGGTTATTGCGCGCAACGATCTATTTTTCAGGCTTTAAAACAATCTTGATCTTGACCTTTATTTCTTCTGCAATTTTCTGGTTCACAATACTGGGGATGCTAATATTATGATCTTCGAGAAAAACTGTAAAGTTTGAACTAATTTCTATGTTAGTTTTTGTAACAACCATTTTGCATCTGATGATCCTGTTTTCTTTAATACCGTGAACTGAGAAAAATCCTTTACCTCTAATATCGTACGTCCCAGGTTTTGAAAAATCGTACTCTTCAATAATCTTTCCTTCAAAAGTGGCTTTAGGATATTTACTCGTTTCAATATAGTTTTCATTAAAATGTGTTTGTTGAAGCTTTGAGTTAAACCCCTCAAAGGATGCCATTGAAATATCGAACGAGAAAGAACGATCGCTGAGGCTTATCATTCCCTCCAGTTTATCGGATTTAGCTTCAATAAGCTCCAACGGAGCATCAGATGTAAATTCAATTGTTCCGGCAGAACTAATGAAAATATTTTGCGCACTCAAGTTGGTGATGAAACTCAGAATTATAACTGGTAAGATTATTGTTCTCATAATAAAGTATTTAAATATGTTTTAAACGTTTTCAATGATATAAAAGTTCATTTGTTTTCATTCTTTTAAAGTGAGAAGTCTATCTATTTAGAATACGAAGCAGATAGTCCCAGCCATTTACTTATCGAAATCTTTATCAAATAAACTGTTTTATGCAGGCTTTGCCAATAAGGGTACAATCCTAAAAACCTTTTATTTATTTTATTGAATCAACAATGTTATTTAAAGAACAGGCATATTGGTGCCTTCAAATTTATTTCCCTGCATCCGTAGCCTATGTCTTACGCTAAAATGAACTCTCTGGGCCATCATTACATAACAAATAGTTGTTCGTATCCTATTATAATCACCCAAGAAGGGGTTGTGCCAATCTCTGAGATCTATTCGATAAACCCCAACTTGTGCTGCCTTGAGTGCTGCTTCTGCGGTGAAAACAACAAATTTCCAACTTACGTTTTGTTCTACTTGTACTTTTTTATTAAAGCAAGTTGTAAGTTTGAACTTATTCTTGTGTTAGCGTTTTTTATACTTAAAAAACACGGTCATTGCAACGCCTGCTAAAACCAATAAACCTCCTATAATATGGTATGTAAATAATGTTTCGTTGAGAATCAAAATACCTCCAGCAATAGAAACCAATGGGCTAAGATTATTGAATACGGCTATTTGTGAGGCGGGAACCTGAGTTAAGGCAAAATTAGTGAGAAAAGCCGTAACCATTGAGGAGAGCACGCCTAAATAAAGCACAGGCCAAAGAAACTCCATATGAACCAAAGGGTTAAAGAATTGGTTTAAGGTTTGGGCTTGAATATGACCAGCAATGCTAAATCCGTTAAATATTACAAATGCGAGTATTGTCATCCATACCGTAATCTCCATGGCGGAAAAATTAGCGCTAACTACCTTTCCCAGAACGTAATATACCACTAGTGCAAATACAGATAATATCAACAGTAGTAAACCCTTTAGGTTAGTGCTCCCCGAACTATCTCCAGTACTATAAATTATGTAAACAATACCTGCAATTGATAATACAATCCCAATTTTTTGTAATAACGTGGTTTTCTCTTTCAAAAAGAAGCTGGCTGCAACTAGCGTAATAATTGGCACTGTGGCAAAAATAATTCCTGCTTCAGAGGCGGTGCTGTGTTGCAACCCAAAAGTTTGCAGTGCAAAAAACAGTAATGGATAGAATAGGGATAGTAGTAATAACCACTTGGCCTTTTTGAAACTAAAACGGGGCAGTTTAATGAAACCAAGAATCCACAAAAGTACTATGGAGATTGCTGCTGCTGTAAAACGATGGGCAAGCAAGTCCATAGCGCTTGAATAGCGTAATCCGATTTTTACAAAAATAAATGATAACCCTATGATAATAGTTACCAGTATGAGCCCAATGTATGCGTGACGTTGTTTATTGTGTATAGCCATCTTGTTTAATTAAAATTGTACAATATGTTTGTTATTTTTAGTTTTAGCCAAGTCCAATTGCCGCTATCTAATTCCCAGTCCAACTCAGACTCCACAGGAATTGTTATCCCATTTCGTACTTCGGTTTTGGTTGCTGTAACTGTCCATTTTGTTGGTTTGGTGTCTTTTATGTCTTTGTAGCGCATTGTTGTAAACTTCTTAAAAACTCCATTTTCATCAAAGTAAAATATGCCCGAACCTTTTGTCCCGTTGTATTCTAATGTTGCATTGGCAGAAAAATTATCAAGCCCCTCCCAAGTTATGTATGGGCTTATAGCAGCGGAGGGAAACCAAACAATTTCCGCTAAATATCTTTGCAGTGTTGCTTCGTTAATCTTGTTATCATCCCTTGCATTTACTACTGGTATGAAGGATAACAGTTTAATTGTCATTTCGCCTTTACCATTTTCAAACTTATCCCTTCCTGATACATTCATCAAAGGAAACATTTTTAAATTTACAGACCAATTAAATGCAGGCGGACTAGTTGTGAAGTATTGCGTGGCTATAGCATTGTACCATTCTTTTTGCTCAGGTTTCATTAGCATTTTTAAATTCTGCTCAACAAAAACTGTTTTAACAACCTCTTTGCTAACAGTTCCGCTGTTTAGTAGCCATTTCTGGACTATTAGTGGTAATTTCAAAATTGTTTGTTCTGAAACAATGTTGTTATCGGGGTCATTTAATTCTAACTCCGAAAGCATTTGAATTGTTTCGGTATTCACCATTTTTTCAAAACGGTTTGCCGAATAAGCTATAAAAACTGAGGCAAAGATTATAATATTTAGGACTGTACCAAATTTGGCATCATTCCAATAGATTATAATTAGAACCTGAGATAATAAAACAGCTAAAAATCCCATTACCCACCAAAATTTGCAATGGATCAACATTAGCACTAGTATTGCCGCAAACGCTAAAAATGCTAGCAACCACAAAATCCCTAGCGGTACGGAAATTGGTTGAGATATTGCCTTAAATTCGGATAGGCCAAAGGCTTTCAGAAATCCGAATAAATGGATAACCCCGTGTATTCCAATTAGTAAACTTAAAACTATTCTCATTGATATGGTTTTTGAATATTGACCATAGGCATTTATTAGCTGAAAACAGATTATCTAATTGTTATATTTAAATCATTCATTTTTAGCTCTTTATGTGGGTTATTCTGATTCTCTGCAGCTAGTTCTATTACGTTTACTCCTTTAGTAGTTAGCCTTACCTTACTTAGAGTATACTTTTTAATATGGGTGATCGAATCTGCTTCTAAACTCAAGACTGGAATTTTATAGGATTCATCATTTACAGAAAGTTTTATCTCATTATCAAAAGTAGAAGATACAATTGTCACTTCAAACGGTTCTTCTGAACTGTTTAAAATACACCATTTCATTTTCACTACCGTGGGTTTGCTCGAGTAATAATCGTGCCCACTATAGCTATGATAGGTTTCTGCATTGTCGGGGGTTAAAATAAATTTGCCATTATTGTTCGCTTTTATCGCGTTTTCAGGAGTGTACAATAAATCATCTTTGTATTCAAGCACAACAGCAGTAATGTATCTATCTTTAATTATTCCTTCTGAAAGTTCAATTTCGCAGCCGTTAGTTGAGATTTTGCTGTTTAATAAAAGGCTAGGGTCGGAGAGAGGGTAAATTTTCGTAATGTTAACATCTAACCCTTTAATAAAAAGCCAATTAACCTCAGGGTAGTTGACTATATGAAGATACAATTTTTTGGGCTTTGCTGTTATAAACCCCCACTCTGGTTTGGCTATTGGCGATTCTCTTGTACCGTAAATCGATTCGCCGTTGTTTTTTAACCATTCTCCCATGCCCATAAGTACTTGCTTCTCAAATGAAACAACAGAGCCATCGGCCTTGGGCCCAATGTTGAGCAAGTAGTTTCCACCCGAACTAACTACTTTAACTAGATCGTATACTTTTTCATTAATTTTAGTCTCTACGTCAGGTCTTTCTTGCCAAGAGCGGTAGCTCCACGTTTCGCGAAACATGGATGCTGGACTTTGCCACGGAACGCCCATTTTAAAATCAGGCTGGTAGTTATCGCCCATAACAATAAAATCACCCTGGTCATTCCAAATTCTACCACTTACCAAACAGTTTGGTTGTAGTTCCTTGACCAGCAAAACTATTTCTTTGCTTTGCTGGTGTGTTGGAGCGCCCATATCGAACCACAGTTCAGATACCTCGCCATAATTTGTTAATAATTCTCGAATTTGGTTCAGATTATATTTATGGTGTTTAGGAGGTATCGAATCCGAATTTCGTACCGAGGTAAAAGGCAATGCATCAGGGTAATCCCAGTCAATTAGCGAAAAGTACACACCAAATTTAAGGTCGTGCCGCTTGCAGGCTTCAGCCAAGTCTCTTAGAATATCTTTTTTATATGGAGTAGCATCAAGCACGTTAAACGGGGTAAACTCCGAGGCGAACATACAAAACCCATCATGGTGTTTTGCTGTCATAATTATTGATTTCATACCCGCACCCTTTGCCAGTAAGGCTATTGAATCTGCATTCCAGTTTGTTGGGTTAAATATTGAAGCCAGTTTCCGGTATTCCGCTGTGGGTATTTTTGCATGCCCTTTTATTTGTTCGCTGTACCCCGTAATTTTTTGTCCATCCCAAATCCCTGCAGGAATCGAATATAGACCCCAATGTATGAACATCGAAAATTTTTGCTCTTGCCATATGGCCATATGTTCCTGGTTATCGTCAATGCCCGCTTGGTCTGTTTTATTCGTTGCACATGATGAACATAATAAGAGTAAGGATGCAACAATTAAGGTTTTAGAAAAAAAAATTCTACACATAATTTTTGTTTTTATACTTCCATTAAAGTTATTGGTAAGGTGTGTATTTGCCTAATATATTGGACGTTATATTAATTAAAAAGCAAGGTGTAAGTAGTTTAGTTACTTTACGACATAAAACTATAAATAATTATGAAGTTTCCTCATTAATCTTCAAACTGAATTATGTACAAACTATTATGACTACCTAAAATTGAATATTTACCCGAAAAATGTTGTCTGTAGTTTTGTTTAATTGATAGGAGTGAGGGAGGAAGCAATTTAATCAGTAAAACATATAAAACACTCATTATTTACTGAAATTTACCATAGTACTGCGTCACTATTCTATTAGTGATAATATGTTAATAAATACTCGCTTTATTTTAATATGAAAGTCATTAAAAAATGGTAAATTAGCACGTTTTAAAACTTAAGGATAAACAACTATTTTTTATTACAAGAAATATATTTATAAATGACTGGAGAAGAAAAAATTAAAGCGGTTAACATTGAGGATGAAATGAAGACTGCCTACATTGATTATTCAATGTCGGTTATCGTTTCAAGAGCATTGCCCGATGTTAGGGATGGATTAAAACCTGTTCACCGTAGGGTGCTTTTCGGAATGGATGGCTTGAGCCTGGGTTCCGGTAAGACTTACAAAAAATCAGCTCGTATTGTTGGAGAAGTGCTAGGTAAATACCACCCACACGGCGATACGTCTGTTTACGATGCTATGGTGCGTATGGCTCAAGTATGGTCGTTGCGCTACCCTTTGGTTGAAGGACAAGGAAACTTTGGCTCTATTGATGGTGATAGCCCAGCAGCAATGCGATACACTGAGGCTAGACTTATGAAGATTGCCGAGGATGTGATGGGTGATATGGAGAAGGATACCGTTGATTTTAGGCTAAACTTCGATGATACCATAGAGGAGCCTACCGTAATGCCATCACGAATACCCCTTCTTTTAGTAAATGGGGCATCGGGTATAGCGGTTGGTATGGCTACCAATATGCCTCCACATAACCTCACGGAGGTTGTTAACGCTGCCTGTGCATATATTGACGATCCAGATATTGATATTGAAGAGCTTATCAAATTTGTTCAAGGTCCCGATTTTCCAACTGGTGCCATAATATATGGTATACAAGGAATTAAAGATGCATATAGAAGTGGAAAGGGAAGGGTGGTAATTCGTTCGGCAACAGAAATTGAGCAAACAGATACTGGCCGCACCAAAATTATTATTACCGAAACTCCCTATTTGGTAAATAAGGCCGATATGATTAAAAAAATAGCCGACCTTATTAACGAGAAAAAAATTGAGGGTATAAGTTACATTAATGATGAGTCGGATCGGCACGGTACTCGGGTAGTTATAATCCTAAAAAGGGATGCTGTTGCCAATGTGGTATTAAATAATTTATTTAAGCAAACAGCCTTACAATCTTCATTCTCAATTAATAACATTGCACTTGTTGATGGCAGACCAAGACTGCTGAACCTTAAAGATTTAATAAAGTACTTTGTTAAACATAGGCATGAGGTTGTAGTTCGCCGTACACGTTTTGAGCTAGATCAGGCACAAAAACGCGCTCATATTCTCGAAGGATTACTTATTGCCATTGATAATATTGATGAGGTTATTACCATTATAAGAGCAGCACAAACCCCCGATGAGGCTCGAGAAAAATTAATGGAACGCTTTAGCCTAAGCGATCTTCAAGCTAGGGCAATTATTGATATGCGTTTGAGAAGCTTAACCGGGCTTGAACGCAATAAGGTTAAGGATGAGCACGCTGAGCTCATGAAGCTAATTAATTACTATAACTCTGTTCTGCAAGACGAAGCCTTGCAAATGAAAATTATAAAGGACGAGCTTCTTGAAGTTAAAGAGAAATATGGCGATGCACGAAGAACTTTAATTATTCCTGATGCAGAAGAGTTTAACCCTGAAGATTTTTATGCAGATGAGGATGTGGTAATTACCATCTCTAAATTAGGTTACATTAAACGTACGGTGCTTTCTGAGTATCGTTTGCAGGCAAGAGGAGGGATAGGCGCCAAAGGAGTAGCTGCCCGCGATGAGGACTTCATCGAGCATCTTTTTATAGCGTCAATGCATAATACTATGCTTTTCTTTACCGAGAAAGGGAAGTGCTTCTGGTTAAAAGTTTACGAAATACCAGAGGGCAATAAGGCTTCTAAGGGTAGGGCAATCCAAAACCTGATTAATATTGAACCCGACGATCAAGTAAAAGCATATATTAATGTTAAAACTCTTACCGACCCCGAATATGTGAGCAAGAAATTCATCATATTGGGTACTAAGAGGGGCATTATTAAGAAAACATCACTCGAAGCCTATAGCAGGCCACGACAAAATGGAGTTATAGCCTTAACCGTTAGGGATGGCGACCAGTTGCTCGAAGCTTGCTTAACTGATGGCAACTGCCATATGATGCTGGCTGCACACAACGGTAAGGCCATTAAATTCCCCGAAAGCATAGTGAGAGCTATTGGGCGTACCAGTGGAGGCGTTCGCGGAATTTCCATTGACCCAAGTGATGAGGTTATTGGCATGGTTTGTGTAAATGAGTCTGATAAGGTTGATATTCTTGTTGTTTCCGAGAAAGGGTATGGTAAGCGTTCTAATTTTGATGACTACAGAACAACAAACCGTGGGGGCAAGGGGGTTAAAACAATAAACATTACCGAAAAAACAGGTAAACTTATTGCAATTAAGCCAGTTACTGATGAAAACGACCTGATGATTATTAATAAAAGTGGCATTACAATAAGGTTGGCCGTTTCAGATGTTCGAGTAGCTGGTAGGGCAACGCAGGGGGTTAGGCTTATTAATCTCAGGAAAGATGATACGATTGCTGCCGTTGCAAAGGTTGATGCGGACGACGAAAACCTAAATATAGACGAACCTAATATTGAAGAGATACAAGAAGAAAACGAAAACTAGTTATATTTTTAAGTGATTAATTTTAATAAAAACAAACCAGAACGTAATGAAACGTATAATTTTATTTTTAGCTGCCGCCGTAATGGCTACATCATTACTTGCACAAACTTCACAGCAAGTAAATTTCAAGTCGCTGCAAAAGAAAGTTGACAAAAGCAACGTTAATCTTAAGCATGAAAAGAAAAGTCTTAAGTACAAAACGTGGCTATCGCACGGTGAACTTATGCTCGATGTTTACGATGCAATGATCCTTAGCTCACGAACAGGTATGTCAATCTCAGAATTTAATTTGATTGTAGGGAAACCAAATGAGCAGAAAGAATTTGAAGCAGAAGGCAATACGATTACCGAGTACAAAATGGATAGGGTGAATTTTTATTTTATAAATGGTGTTCTTGAGTACTGGACATTTACCGACAATCTTGTTGAGCAGCCTCTTAATAAGGCTTACGATAGCTTTATGAAGGCTAGGGAACTTGATGAGAAAGGGAAGGCAAATAAAAACCTAACTGAGTCGCTAAATAAACTTAGATTTGCCAATATTTCAGAAGGTACTAGTGATTATGCTAAAAAAGATTACAAGATAGCAACCGAACATTTTGGTAATGCTGTTAAGATAGGCGAGGATCCGTTAGTAGCACAAGTTGACACTGTCGTAATCTACTATACAGGGTTATCGGCACAGCTAGCTACCGATTATGAAACAGCTATTAAGTTTTATAAAAAAGCCATTGAGTATGGTTATGATGGAGGTGGAGGAAATATTTACTATAACCTTTTTGAGGCATATCAGAGCTTAGACAAAGCTGAAGAAGGATTACAATACCTTGAGAATGGTTTTGTTAAATACCCTCAGAATCAGTCCATTCTGTATGGTCTAATTAACTATTACATTAATAAGGGTGAAGACCCAAGTAAGGTTCTAGAATACATACATAAGGCAATGGAAGTGGATGTGAATTCACCTTCATTATACTTTGCTGAGGGTATGCTACAGGATAAACTAGGTAACTTTGAAGCTGCCGAAAACTCATACAAAAAAGCCATTGAAATTAAGCCCGACTTTTTTGATGCACTATACAATATTGGTGTACTTTATTACAATAAGGGGGTAAAGTATATTGAAGAAGCTAACTTGGTGCCAGCAAGAGAGGTAGAAAAGTATGACTCGTTGTTAGATAAAGCAAGTATCGAGTTTAAGCACAGCCTTCCTTATATGGAAAAGGCATATGAACTTGATACCTCCAACGAGGTGGTGCTTGAGACATTACGTACTCTTTACTTCAGGTTCCGTAATGAGAGCCAGGAGTACCAAGATAAGTATGACAAGTTTAACAAAATTATTAAAGGAGAATAACCTTTAGATAGGAGTATACTAAAGACCAGTACTTTGTTACTGGTCTTTTTTTATATATGAGTATCTGGGTAGCATTGTTATTTACAGTAATCTATTTAACATAATGTAGATTATATTACATTTATGTTTGCAATTTAACGAGCAGTTTTTACTCAAAATACGCCTGTAATAATTACTTTAATAAAAAGAGAAATTACTAAGGCTAATTAAATAATTATATCTAAAATTGAGGGCGCAAATCATCATCATTTATTTGCACTTGTAGTAAATATTTACGTATAATTGTAAAAAAATTAAGTTTGACTTTATGAATAGGAAGAAACTGGTTATCAGCTACAAAAACCTAAGCCCTGAGTTAATAGCTCTGGTAAAAAAGAAGTATCCAGGCGGATATCACGATCATGTTGTAAAGGTTACTAAACCTAACAATGAATTTTTTCATGCATTTACTTTGGATACTGATGAAGCAAACTACCTTATAAAGGTAAATGTTAAGATTGACACCAAGCCAAAGGATGAGGATGATGAGAAAGGTTTCTATAGTGATTCTGATAGTATTGGAACCGATTCCGACTCATTTCCCAATGATGTTGAGGACGAGCAAGAAGATTCTTTTGGGGACGATTCTTTTGGGGACGACGACTAAGTGACATTTCGGCTCTTGGGTTTTTCCCAAACTCAAACAACCCAGCACTTTTCTGCTGGGTTGTTTGTATTTATTCCGGTTATCTTCTGTATGCTATAGACACTTTCTAAAGCGGATCTTACCCTTGTAAGTATATAATTTATGTAGTTATATCTCTGGAAATGCTAGCCTATACAGGTAAGTGAAGGTATTCCCTTATGTACAGATTCCACCCTTAGATTAATTTTTTTCGAACTTTTGAGCATTCCTTTTGGGCAGTCTACCTCTATCGTGTTGCCAAACAAATCCTGTACTTTTATAACCAATTTACCTGAATTTTTCTTACTTTTTTCTACTTCGATAATATTAAAGGGATACGTGTTGCCCTCGCTGTATAGTGGATGCTTAGGCTCCAGATAAACTTTGCCTGTGCAGCTAACTTTTTCAACCTTACAGTCAATTATAGTCCCAGGCTTAATACCAAAATTGCTATAGCGACTTGCAGAGAGCAGTAATCGCCTACCAGATACTGAGTGCCTAAGCTGAAAAAAACAACCTTGTTCAGGTATTGAAACCATTTTAAGTACCTGAAATGGGTACACTTCACCCTCCTTCAACTTCATATTGTGCAGTGCCTATTTAACAAGTGCTTTGCAGATTCGTTTTGCCAGTGCTGGCCCTTGATAAATAAAGCCGGTGTATAGTTGTATTAAGCTTGCACCTGCTGCTAGTTTCTCTAATGCATCCTTCTCGGTCATAATCCCCCCCACCCCTATGATTGGCATTTTTCCATTGGTTTTGTCGTGAATGTATCGAATTACCTCGGTTGAACGATCTTTTATTGGTAGTCCGCTTAGCCCTCCGTTCCCTATGCTATCTATTTCTCTTTCGGGCGTTGCTAAATTCTGGCGTGATGTGGTAGTATTGGTGGCTACAAATCCATCCAGGCCCATTTCCGTTGCTATACTAATATTGCTGTCTAACATCTCTATAGTTAAATCGGGCGAAATTTTAAGAAGTATGGGTTTGCGTACCTTTTGCAGCTGTCTGTGTTGAGTTAAAGCACCGAGAATGGCTCTTAGATTGTCAGTATCCTGCAAATCTTTTAGATCTTTAATATTGGGGCAGCTAACGTTAACCACAAAGTAGTCAACCACTGGATAGAGTTCTTTAAAGCATTCCAAATAATCTGTTACCGCATCTATATTTGGAGTTGCAGTATTCTTCCCTATGTTTCCGCCAACGACAACGTTCCTACGCTTGTTCTCAAGCATCTTTTTAGCGTTGCTAACGCCCTTATTGTTGAATCCCATTCGGTTTATAAGCGCCTTATCGGCTTTAAGTCGAAACGAGCGCGGCTTAGGGTTTCCTGGTTGTGGTTTTGGGGTTACAGTTCCTATTTCGATGAACGAAAAGCCGAATGCATCAAAATGGTTATAGAGTTCGGCATTCTTGTCAAACCCGGCAGCTAACCCCACAGGGTTTTTAAAGTCGATACCAAAAACATTCCTTTTAAGTTTAGGGTGAGCGTATGAAAAAGCCGACTTACTAAGATATTTAATGCCTGGAATGGCAAAAAAAAACTTAATGAGGTTTACTATTAGGGCGTGAACTGTTTCGGGTTTTAATAAAAATAGAAGTGGGCGAACAAGATGTGTATACATAATTTTTTTTATGCAAAACTAAACTATTATAAATGATGTTGCAAGAATCTTTAGTCTAAAAGCTAATCAGGTAAGTACTCTGTAAAGGTCTTATCCTTGTAAAATACGATAACCCGCTCAACATTCTTTCCAAATAAGAGATCCTCAGGAGGTTTAACTTTAGATTGCGCCACTGCATCTGCGTTAAGTGTTGAATTAGTGAGACTTGACGTTTTAACTGGTTGTTCACTGCTTGACTGTTCAGTAAACAGACTAGTCTGAATCGCCTTTTGGTACATATCGCCCTTACCCATAATTAGCCAGTTAGGGTTTATTTTCGAGAATTTTGTTAAAATATTCTGTAGCATATCAAACGAAGGGTTATTACGCCCCGATAGTATATGGGATATTGAGCTACGCTGCATTCCAATTAACTCTGCAAATTGTGCAGGAGTAAGCCCTTCAGCTGATATTATTTTCTGTAATCTGGATTTCATATCTAATCTAGCGGTTATTTTACAAATGTAACACTATTATTTTACAAATGCAGACAAACAATCAACACATATGTGAACACTAGGATGCCACAAATGTAAACAGTCTCGTGCGAAATGGTATCAATAGATTAAACTTGGAATGCTTCCCACGTAGTTTACTGCTAAAGAGGCCTGTATTTGGGCATAAAGTCTAAAGTTAATCCTTAAACGCGCATATAAACCCCGGAATTGGCCCATTATAGCAGTTATAATTGCAAAGTAAGGCTTTTAGTGTTCATACTTCGGGGTGCCTTAAACATCGTATTTGATATGCCTAATAGATACCATATAGTTTTTCAGCATAATGAGGGGAATATCCTTGTAAGTATAGCTAATTAGATCAAAAAGAGTCATAAAATTTCTATCTAATGCCTTGTTCTGGCAACATAAAGATGGGTAAACCTCTAATTTCCACATATAATTGAGTGAAATCTAAAAGATTCCAGTTAGTTCCCCAAATCCTCACTAATTAAGTACCTTTTATAGCCTTAAACCTTTGCTTTGTGGTATGCCCTTTGCCATCAGTGGTATTACCTATCCACGTATGGTATTATAAAGACAGATGGATGCCTTTGTGTTTTATATGATTTTTAAATTAAAGGTGCACTTAACTATTAAACTATTACTTTATATAGTATGGTTATAATGCTAGTTTTAAACTAATTAATCGCATAAATATCATTTAATTAGCTTGTTTATCATCTAATACTTCGATTAATCTTTAACTATAACTTCAATGTACCTATATATAAGACTGATTAACAGTATTATAAAATCATAGTTGCACTATATTTGACACATCAAACAATTGGATTGAATTTAGTCTTTTGGACCAACTTAATAGGTTACACTTGTGAACAAAGTGTTTGCTAGATTTAAATTTATTTATGCATTCTATTAGCCCACCTCTACCCTTCTAACACACTACTGAGCAAAATTCTGTATATTCTGTTCATTGCTTGAGAGTTGTTCCTTTGTTGTGTTACAAGTGTAAACAAATTAGTAAAAGGGTTTCCAAACACTTCCTAAAATAGGATTTTGGTTGCCTTTACGTATTTAACATAATTAATGAGACAGGAAGGAGAAATTCAGAGAAGAAAAAAACAGCAGATCTATAAGCCGGGTTCTGTACTTTAGGCAAACCTAAAGTTTCTACCATTTATCTAGGCTACCTGTCGCCAGATAGCTCATGCAACCTACCCCTCGCAACTTTCCGAGGAAACCAAAGCGAGCAGCTCTGTAAATTGTTTTCACAATTAGTTACGATGTACATGGTCTTGCACCCCATTAGGCGTACGGCTCTCGTTGTTGCCAACGAAACCGGTGGGCTCTTACCCCACCTTTTCACCCTTACCGCCCTGGAAAACCAGCGCGACGGTTATTTTCTGTTACGCTACTGTACCCTTGCGGATACCTTCCCGTTAGGAAAAATGGCGCTCTGTGGTGCCCGGACTTTCCTCATTGTATTAACAACGTGGTAGAACGATCTGCTGATTTATAATTAACGTATTCTTTTGATTTAGGTTATGGGGCTATCGCTTCACGTTTCGAAGAAATACCATTGTAGCGCCATAGCCATATTCTTTAAATGAAGCGTCTTGATATTTAAGATTCGAGTATTTATTGTCAAGCTCTTTACGGATTTCGTGCTTAAGTTTCCCATTGCCAACTCCGTGAATAAAAACCATTTTGCGTGCTTTTGATTTTAATCCACCTTCTAGAGCTACTTTAAATCGTGCCAACTGAATCTCGATAATCTCTCCAGCTGATAGTTTGCTGGAGTTCTCAACCAACTCATGTATGTGTAAGTCAATCTCTTCAACTTCAGGCTCCTGAAGCTTAACTATTGGCTTAGCTACTGTGTCTTTTTGCTTTATTACCTCCTCGATGTTCTTGTCGGTTAGCGTGTTCAAAAGTTGTTCCTTTTTCGAGTCGACAAGCGAGTAAATAATTGCTTTTTCATTAAAAAAATCATTGTCGGCAAAACTCCCTGCTCGAAAAAATTTAGTGGGATTGATACGTAAATCGTAAAACTCGGGTTGCTGAGGCGTAAAATCGATGTTTTTAAAGAAAATACACTGAATATTGAACGTAATATCAGTATTCAGGCTTTCTCTTTTGTAACTTTTAACAAGTTCTTTTGAGTCAGGATACAAAAAACCAGCATTAATCGGGCTAACTGTGCTCTCATTCCATTTTGAGAGAGCATAAAACACTCTGTACGGACTATCGTTAACTAGGTATAGCTGCTGATCCGATTCTGTTGTTTTTTGCTGGTCAACGGCCACAAAAGCAAGGTGCAGGCCAACCATTTCGCCAGTTTCATCCTTATCATCATCTTCTAAAAAAAGGATGTTGGCTAAATCCTCAATTTCTGGCTCTGACTCCTGCTCGGGCTCTATTGTTTCCTTTCCTTTAATGGTACTGTCGTCTTGGGTATAACTCCTACTCCCACTATACTTTGGTTCCGATGCGGGGTTAACCACAATAACCTCGGATAGCATTACGGGCGTTTCAAACCCATCATTACTAAGCACGTAAACAGTATTTTTATCAATGCGAGTAACTTTTCCGCCACCCACATCGTTTAAAAACCTAACCTTATCACCAACTTTACACTTCATTACAAATCAACTAATAAATTATATTACTTTTGCCCACAAAGTTAATCATTTTTCAAAGCATATTTAGTTGGACGCAATATATAAACAGGTAAGCATTTCGGATTACGACTACAAACTTGATGAGCAGCGGATTGCAAAGCATCCATTAGGTGAAAGAGATTCGTCTAAATTATTGATATATAAAGATGGAGTGGTCAGCAGTTCAACTTTTAGTTCAATAGTAAATGAGGTTGCACCCAATGATTTAATGGTGTTTAATAACTCAAAGGTGGTGCAGGCTCGACTTTACTTTACAAAGGAAACTGGGGCTACAATCGAAGTATTCTTACTTAATCCTGTAAATCCCAACGATTACCAGCTAGCATTTGAGCAAACGCAGCAAAACCAGTGGAATTGTATTGTAGGAAATATTAAGCGTTGGAAAGGAGAAGTGCTTAAACTACATATTGTTGAATATAATATGATGCTTCAAGCCAGAATGCTTGGTCGTACGGATGATGGTGCCTTGGTTCAGTTCTCATGGGATAATCCTACCGTTAGTTTTGCACAAATAATTGAGATCGTTGGTGAGGTGCCAATTCCTCCATACCTCGATAGGCAGCCCGAAGCCATTGATAAAAGCAGATACCAAACGGTTTATGCTAAGCCTGAAGGCTCCGTTGCAGCCCCCACCGCAGGCTTACATTTTACCAACAGGGTTATGGACATGCTAACGAGTAAAGGGGTTAAATTTATTGAAACCACTCTACACGTTGGGGCTGGTACGTTTAGACCCGTTAAAAGCGACACTATTGGCGGCCACGATATGCATACCGAGCGAATTTACGTAACTAGCGAACTAATTAGTAGCTTACTTTTATCAAAACGGAATATTATTGCTGTTGGAACTACCTCGCTACGAACCCTTGAAAGCATATACTGGTTAGGCGTAAAAGTAATTGAAGGGCTTATTGCCAACGAATGCTACTTTGTAAACCAGTGGGACGGTTACACGTTACGGCAAGATCTTACGCTAGTTGAAGTGCTTATCAGCCTTAAAAAGCACTTAGATGCAAGCCAGAAAGGCTATTTAACAGCCAGTACTCAAATGATTATTGTTCCTGGGTATAAGTTTAGGGTTGTTAATAGATTAATTACAAATTTTCATCAGCCTCGTAGCACCCTGCTGCTTTTGGTAGCTGCATTTATTGGAAGCGCTTGGAAAGATGTTTACCAGTACGCTCTAAATAACGATTTTAGGTTTTTGAGTTACGGAGACAGCTCAATATTAAGTAGAAGGTAGAGTATCCTATGTGTACTCAATGATTTTACTTAAACTTATACTTTTATTATTTAGTTATAATACTCAGATAAATAATTAGTTAATTGAAATTTTACAATAAATATATGTCAGAAGTAAATAGTTTTTTACCCACATCGAAAAAGGAGATGTTAGCATTAGGGAGGTCGCAGGTAGATGTAATTCTATTTACAGGCGATGTTTATGTTGATCATCCATCGTTTGGGGCTGCCGTTATAGGCAGAGTGCTCGAACACGCTGGATACAGCGTGGCTATTGTTCCACAGCCCAACTGGCGTGACGACCTTCGAGATTTTAGCAAGCTAGGTGAGCCACGTCTTTTTTTCGCAGTAACATCGGGCTGTATGGATTCAATGGTAAACCACTACACGGCCAATAAGCGTTTGCGAAGCGACGACGCTTATAGTGCAGGTGGAAAATCAGGATTTCGACCCGATTACGCTGTAAAGGTATACTCGCAAATTATTAAAAAGAAATATCCAAACATTCCTCTAATTATAGGAGGTGTAGAGGCTTCATTACGGCGTTTTGCCCATTACGACTACTGGTCGGACAGTTTAATGCCAAGCATACTGTTTGAAAGTGAGGCTGATATGCTAGTGTATGGTATGGGCGAGAAGGCAATTGTAGAGATTGCCAATAGGCTAAGAGATGGAGATACCATAGGAAATGTTACCGATATACCTCAAACAGCATATTTATCGAAAGATAATTATTTGCCTGATGGCGAGACTATTGAACTTAATAGCTTTAACAGTTGCTTGAAGGAATCATCTCTTTTTGGCAAAAACTTTCGCATTATCGAAGAAGAGTCTAATAAACTTAGTGCAAAAAGACTGATTGAGCCCTATACAGATGCTAGCGTTATTGTGAATGCTCCTTACCCTGTTCCGTCTACCAGCGAAATGGATGCATGGTGGGATTTGCCATACCAGCGAGCGCCCCATCCCCGTTATAAGGGGAAAACAATTCCTGCTTGGGAAATGATAAAATTTTCGGTAAATATACATCGGGGGTGTTTTGGTGGCTGCAGCTTTTGCACTATATCTGCCCATCAAGGTAAATTTATTGCTAGCCGCTCAGAGAATTCTATCATAAAAGAGATTGGTAAAATTTCAGTTGACCCGGATTTTAAGGGTTACCTAACCGATTTGGGCGGACCTTCGGCAAATATGTACAAGATGCAGGGTATTGATTTGAGAATATGTTCAAAATGTAAAAAACCATCATGTATTTACCCTAAAATTTGCAGCAATCTGCAAACAAGCCATGAGCCACTTATTGCGTTGTACGGAAAAGTACGTGCGCTACCCTATATTAAGAAAGCATTTATAGGAAGTGGAATTCGTTACGATCTATTTTCTGATTGGAGTGTTGCTTCAAATAGACAGTACTTTGAAGATGTATTTCAGCATCATGTGTCGGGCAGATTAAAAGTGGCTCCTGAACATACGGAAGATGATGTATTGAAACACATGCGCAAACCTTCGTTTAAACTATTTGAAGAACTTAAAACAAAATTTGAAGTCCTTAATAGGAAATATTCGCTTAAGCAACAACTTATTCCTTATTTCATTTCAAGCCATCCAGGATGTAGACTACAGGATATGAAATTATTGGTTGAACGATTAAAAAGTTTAAAAATTCAGCCGGAGCAAATTCAAGACTTTACCCCAACACCAATGACCTTAGCCTCCACAATATTTTTTACAGGCGTTGATCCATACACCAATAAACCCGTGTTTGTAGAGCGTAGTAAAGAAGGGAAAATTGAGCAACGGGACAATTTTTTCTGGTACAAAAAGCCAGAAAGTAAAGTAGCACTTCCAAAAAAAGGGAAACAAAATACAATAACTAGTAAAAAGAAACCAAGACGTAGTTAAAAATTTTACGCTTATGTTTACTTAACGATATAATGATTACAATAAGAAAGGATCAGTAACTTTAGTTAAACTAAAGATGTAAATTATTAGTCGTAAGTTACAGACAGTTAGGCTATAATAAAAAAGAGAGGGCATAAACCCTCTCTTTAAATAATTAGAATATGTGGAGTTACCTGAAACTTATCCCAACGCCACCAGCAAACAATGGGTATTTGCCCAACGTATAATCGGCGTGAATTGAGAAAACCCCAAACCTAAGCCTTGCACCCACATTTGCACTAAATGAATTTAATGGAAAATCTAGGATGAATGGGTCGGTTATTGTCTCGTTGTTTGTTTGCCCAACTTGGTAGTCTCCTTCTAGCCCTATGCTTGTAGTTGCTTTACTAAAGCCTAAACCAGCATAAACTGATAGGAAAGGAATTGATTTACCAACTAGTATGCGTCCGGTAAAGCCAGATGCATCAAGTGCAAGTTTTTGATTTCGAGAGGCATCAATATCATAACCATAGCTAAACTTAGTGTAACCAAGCATAATAGATAGGTCAATGGGAACACTTTTCAGTCCAGGGATAAAATCTTTAAACTGGTTTTTAACGCCTACACCCCACATATTTAAATTGCCAAATTTCCCAAGATTAACAGCTGGAAGGAAACGTACCGAAATTTCTGTGCTTAATGGAAGTCCTATGCTAGCCTGTATGAATGGAACAGGCATAATAATTAAATTGGCACCCTGTGGGAGGTTAAATTGAACCCCAGAGGCGTCCTTAAACTGCATAGTTGGCCCTGTTTCTACCTTTCCAGCAATTGTGGGAGCCATGTTATCAAGAGGATTTGCCAGTTCAATTTTATCCAGTCCAAGCGAAGAAACATCAAAACTTCTTGAGTCAACAGGCGTAAGCGTAGCCGAGGTTGTTAGGGTAACATTAAAACCAAGCGTTTTATGAGGCTTTGCAGCCTGATACCAACCTCCATTAAGTGAAGAACCAACCATTTTCCCGAATGGCTCGAGGTAAGCATGTCCGATTATTTTTGCATCATCTAAACCTGCATTAAGAATTTGAGTTATATCATTCTGCGCAGTTAACGAGTTAGAATTGAATGCAATAAATAAAACTGCGACGATAAATTTTAGACTTGATTTTTTCATAGTTTAATTGGAATTAGTGTGCTTTTGTATGTTATCTCTATCTAAACAAATGTTTATCTAGTTTGGTTTAACTAAATTAGTAAAAAATTCAATATGCGAGCAACTATAAACTTAATATAGAAAAAATCTATGGGAAAATGGTAAACATTCATAAATTTGCATAAAAGCAATACTAATGAGCATTACTCCTTTAGCAGAACGGCTTAGACCTAAAACATTAGACGAATACATTGGGCAATCGCATTTAGTTGGAAGCGGTAAGATTATTCGAATGATGATAGAGTCGGGCAAGTTATCGTCCTTTATCCTATGGGGACCACCAGGAGTGGGTAAAACCACGCTGGCAAATATTATTGCCAACGCTCTAAGCAGGCCATTTCATACGCTAAGCGCGGTTAATTCGGGTGTAAAGGATGTGCGAGAAGTTATTGAAAAGGCACGCTCGCAGCGTTTTTTCAACCACCCCTCACCTATTCTTTTTATCGATGAAATTCATCGTTTTAGCAAATCGCAGCAAGATTCGCTTTTAGGTGCTGTTGAAGAGGGCGTTGTAACCCTAATTGGAGCCACAACCGAAAATCCTTCATTCGAAATAATTTCCCCACTCCTATCACGATGTCAGGTATATGTACTAAAATCGTTGGAGGAAAACGACCTTAACACCCTTTTAATCAGAGCCATTGAAACTGATTTTGATTACAAAAAGCTTGATATTAACATAGTTGAAACCGAAGCACTTTTTCGATACTCTGGAGGCGACGCCCGAAAACTTCTTAATATCTTAGAGATTGTTATAACCTCTCAAGAGTCGAATATCACAATTAGTAATGCTATTGTTACTGAAAAGTTACAGGAAAATATTGCGCGCTACGACAAGAGCGGTGAACAGCATTACGATATAGTTTCAGCTTTTATCAAATCTATAAGAGGTAGTGATCCAAATGCTTCGGTATATTGGCTTGCACGAATGGTTGAAGGTGGAGAAGATCCTAAATTTATAGCCAGGCGATTACTTATCCTAGCTTCAGAAGATATTGGATTAGCTAATCCAAATGCCCTACTGCTTGCAACAAGTTGTTTTCAGGCTGTTTCAATGGTTGGCTGGCCCGAATCACGAATAATACTTTCCGAAACAGCTATTTATTTAGCAACAAGTCCTAAAAGCAATTCGGCATATAAGGCTATTAGTGATGCGCAGGCGGTGGTTATAGAAACGGGTGACCTGCCAGTACCGCTTCATTTGCGCAACGCCCCCACAAAGCTTATGAAAGAAATGGACTATGGAAAAAACTACAAGTATGCTCATAATTACGAAGGGAATTTTGCTGCGGAAGAATTTTTGCCCACGAAACTATCAGGAAAAAAACTCTATTCTCCACAAGAAAATGCGAAGGAAACAGATATAGAGCGTAGGTTGCAAAAATTATGGGGAGAAAAATATAAGTAGCGTATAATTAAGAAATATACTGACTCAACTGCAGGTGTGTATTAATTTTAGCAAGAAGTAGTGACGAATTAATAGGCTTCGAAATATAGTCATCGCACCCCGCTTCAATACACTTTATATTATCATTTGGCATTGCGTACGCTGTTTGCGCAATAATTTTGATGGTAGTGTTAGTTTTTTTAATTAATTCGGTTGCCTCGTAGCCATTTAGCTTGGGCATTTGGATGTCCATCAGCACTAAATTTACATTCGGATTCTGTTGGCAATAATCAACTGCAGATTGGCCGTCGCGCGCCCAATGCACATCGGCATTAGTTTTTGACAGAATAGCCTTAAGTAACTTAAAGTTAGCCTCCACATCCTCGGCAACCAGAATTACCTTACCGCTCCAGTTGTATTCTTTTTCAGTTGGGCTGAATACAGTATACTTATCAGCTGTTTCTTTAACCTCTGAGAAAGGGAGTGTAAAATAAAAGGTTGAACCTTTACCCTCTTCGGATTCAATCCAAATTTCTCCTTCTAGCAAGTTTACTATGTGCTTACTAATAAAAAGCCCAATACCCGTGCCACCATATTTTCGTGTAGAACCTTCTTCTATCTGTCTGAACTGTTCGAAGATTATAGCTTTTTTGTTTTCAGGAATCCCAATACCCGTATCGCGAACAAAGAATTTGATATGCTGTTTTTCTTTACACTTAATATATCCAAACTCAACAGAACCCTTGTCAGTGAACTTAATGGCGTTTCCTATTAGATTTGAGAGCACTTGTCTCAATCTAAGTTCATCGGTATAAAATATATTATTCTCGTCGTCGTTTAGGTTAAGCAGTCGTATATCGATATGGTCTTTCTCTTGTTTAAATTTTACCTCGTTAAAAAAAGTGTAAAGTTCAAAAATTAGGTCGTCAATATTTACCTGCTCTTTATTTAGGGCGAGCTGGCTCGCTTCAATTTTAGATATGTCCATAATGTCGTCAATTAGGTTAACCAACATTGCGCCATTATGACATATTATATCTAAATACTTAAACTGTGAATCTTTCTCCAGCTCATCATCCTTAAGCAGCTGAGCAAACCCCATAATACCATTCATAGGGGTGCGAATTTCGTGGCTCATATTTGCTAAAAAATTTGATTTTAGCATATCGGCTTCTCGAGCTACCTTTTGTGCAGCTGATAGTTCTTTTTTAGTCTGTTCAAGCTCGTTTAAATTTTTTGTGTAAAGCCTAAAAAGTTGACTATACTCTAAATCGTGGCTGGTAATTTTTGCATTAAGGTCGTCAACCCGTTTATTCAGGCTGTCTTCCTCATCGGTGAAATGTTTTATTCTTTTGCTAAAGGAGTAAATACGTTTTCTTTGAATGAAAAACACTAGTAAGAAAACCACAAATAGGAGTGAGAGAAGGACTAAAAGGAATGGAATTGATAAACTAATGGAACAAATATTTGCTGTAAGCATATTTTCATCCAAAAAATTGGTTGTTAGGTACATACTCTTTGTTGAAAGTACGCTCATTGCTTTTAGGGGTATGAACAGAGTGCTTAAAAACTAATAATATACTTTATTGAATTTTAATGTATTTAACTTACTACTTATAAAGTTATACAAAATATTTAATTTGCAAGCGTTAATTAAAAAAAAACAGCCAGACAATTAGTTAATTGTCTGGCTGGCAGGCTATTTGCGGTTTAATGATATAAATCAATTAAAATATTAGAAGAAAATACCCAAGCTAAAAATCCATTGAGGGTTACGCTGGTCGAAACTGTATTCTTTGGTACCAATATTAATGCTGTCACCAAGTTTACTTAGGTTACCCTCGTATCTAACGTCAAAGGTTAAGGTTTTTAGAATATCGAGTCCTACGCCCACCTGATACCCAAATACAGCTTTATTGATTGCATTATCAACATTGTTTGCTTCACCAGCAAGGGTCGTTATTTTATCTTGTAATCCATCTTTTTCGCCTAGGGTAAACGATGCAACAGGTCCTAATCCAATACGTGCTGGGCCAAATTTCCAACCTACCATAATCGGAATATCAAATTTATTAAACTTTTGGCTAGTTAAGGTGGTTACATTCAATGCTTCTTGTTCTGAGAAAACGAATTCACCTTTGGACTGAGTGAAAATCAGCTCGGGCTGAATAAATAAACCTACAACCTGAATACGGGTAAATAGACCAAAGTGAAAACCCAACTTTGAATTACCCTGTTCAATAATAAAGTTTTTTGCACCATCAATTGTTGGTATTGAAATAGTCGTTTTATCGATTGAAATGTTTGATGAGTTAACCCCACCCTTAATACCATATTTAAAAAATTGTGCGTTAGCACCCCCTACCATAAGTAGGGTTGCGGCAATAACTAATGATAATCGTTTCATAATATGCAGTTTAAGTAAATAATTAATTGTTTTCTCACTAAAATGTTATGTGTTTATTAAAACAAACATCGTGCCTAAAAAAGCGGGCTAAACATTCGAGCCACCGACTCGTTAAAACTTTGTCGTAATGGGCGTTTGTTCCAATGGGTTGCATTTATTTTTTTGCTTCGTTTAATGTCCCGGAAGAACTGATTTTCTAGTTTCTCTGTCACTTCAGCATCGTAAATCATTGCCATAATTTCGAAATTATCCTCAAAACTTCTAATGTCCATATTGGCTGAACCTACCGAGGAGAAGCTCGTGTCAATCATTAAAATTTTTGAGTGATTAAATCCATTCTGAAATAGGTAAACCTTAATACCTGCGTTGAGTAATTCGGAAACATACGACATTGAACTCCAGTAAACTACGGTTGAATCGGATTTTCCTGGTAGCACTATTCGCACATCTACCCCACTAAGCGATGCCGTTTTAAGAGCGGTTAGAATGCTCTCGTTGGGTACAAAGTATGGAGTAGAAATATAGATGTGTTTTTTGGCGTGAGTAATGGCAGTGAAAAACGCTTGCATTATAGAAGCCCAATCGGAATCGGGCCCACTTACCGTAACTTGAATAGGGTGAGTTTCTGGAATGATGTGCTCGGGGAAATACTTGTCCTTACCAGATACTATTTTTTTACTCACAAAAAACCAATCCGTAAGAAACACGATTTGGAGCATTTTTACTGTATCTCCATCTATTCGAAGAACCGTATCATACCACATTCCGAGAGATTCATCCCCCTCAAGGTACCGGTCGGCTATATTCATACCTCCCATAAATGCTACTTTACCATCGATTACAATAATTTTACGGTGATTTCGATAGTTGGCTTTACTGGTTAAAAACGGGAATTTAACCTTCATAAAGGGGTGTACCTCCACCCCCGCATCCTTAAGTTCATTTATAAACTTTCTTGATGTTCTCCACGACCCTACATCGTCGTATATTAGACGCACTTCAACACCAGTGCGAGCCTTTTTTATAAGTTTTTCCTTAATAATATTGCCAATCCTATCGCTAGCAATTATATAGAATACCAAATGGATTGAGTCCTCAGCCTTGTCGATAGTATCGATAATAGCCTGAAATGTCTTTTTTCCGGTCTGAAAAATTTCAACCTGATTGTGAAGTGTAAGTAAAGCCTTGCTATTATTTAATAGCAAGGTAATTATGTTCAAATTATCTGCAATGCTAGGCTCTGTGAAAAAAGCGTCATTTTTTATATCGGATAGCTGGGTTTTGCTAAGGCGTTCAATCTGCTCAAGGTCTTTGATTACCTTACGGTTAAAAATCTTTTCCTTTCGATGATTTTGTCCAAAAAAGATGTAAAACATCAATCCAATTATTGGCAGAAGGATAAGAATCAGTACCCAAACACTGGTTTTTGCGGGGTCGCGTTTTTCGTGGATAACCATTATGGCTGTTGACAATACGGTAAAAAAGTATATCAACACTATTATAAAAGCGAGGCGTGGTGGTAAAATGGTATTTAAAAAGTCAATTAGCATAGTCGAAACTCTATTGCAGCTAAAGTTACCAACAATTTTAGAACAACCATTGGTTAAGCCTAATATTATTTAAGACTAGCTTACACGAGAATACGGGTAAATGCTAGTTATAATTGATTATTTAGAGTTTTGGCTGGATTGGTGTAAACTGTTTTTTTGAGAGTTGAAGCGTACAATGTAAAGATGAACTTGGTTCTTTTTTAATGGTAAAACCTACCGAGAAAACCTATTTAGGTTAGTAATAATATCAATATTTTCGGGTTTTGTAAGGCTAATAACCTTCTCATACTGAATATCTCCCTGAAAACTAATACAAAAAAGCGTTTTATGATTTGAAACGATTACAACCATTTCCGAAATATTCTTATCGTCGGAACATAGAACCTTAACATCAATCATTTCACTTCCATTATCTATTGAAGCCAGATTGTGAAATTTTATCTTTCTGAGTTGTGAGTTTATATCTCTGTGAAGCTCCTCTTCTTTTGACGCAGAATCAAGTGGTATAATAAGAAATAACAGTTTTTTTGTATCGTTTAGCAAGTCCTTGAGTTTAGCAGTGCTTGGCACTGTTTCATCTAAAAAAATTGCGACCATAGCAGGCGGCACCGATATTACCCTGCCCATCCCTTGTGCTTGATACTCCTTAAAAATATCACCAGAAGTTTTAGCCGATTTGCTAGAACTATTGTTCACGCAGCTGCTGAATAGAGACAATGTGAGTATGAAGACGAGAGTATGCGTAAAAGATTTAATCATTTGGTTACAAATAAATTTAACTATTTAGCGGGTAACCTTTTCATAAAGGTTGTTTTATTAACAATATACCTAACGTGTGTACCTACGCCAATTTGTCCAGTTTTATCGGTAGCTAAAACTTCGAATACGAGTTTTTTCTCCTCAATTTGAGTAAGTGTAGCCTTACATTCAACTTCAACACCAATAGGCGTTGCTTTTAGGTGCCTTATATCGACTTTTGTACCTACTGTGGTCTCATCGTTTAATAAGTAGTTTGATACCGCACACATTGCTGCATTCTCAATAAATGAAATCATTGCAGGAGTTGCTAAAACTGGCAGTGTTCCTGATTTGTGGGCGATTGCCGTATTTTCTGTTTGTACGATTAAAGACAGCGTATGACTTAATCCGACTCTTAAACTGTTACCCATAAACGATTTATATACGTTAAAATAACTTTTAGGGTTTTAGCAATTTGCTATAGTTCGATAAAAAATTGAAACCTTTCTAACCCTCTCTGAAATTTTGATAAAGATATTAATTATAGCGCATCAATCATACCGTTTATTTTAATCTCTTTTGTTTGCGGGAAGGATTTTTTACAATTACATCCGAAGAGATTCTATCCATTCGGTCGAAGGCCGTTTTGTTACCCAAAATAATGCTAAGCATTAAATTTATACTACATCCTGTAAAAATGGCAAGCATAATCATTATTTGGTATCGTATGGCTGTGGCGGGCGAATTGCCTCCCAGAATTTGCCCTGTCATCATACCCGGCAAGGATATTAAGCCCATTACCGAAGTGTTAGCAATCATTGGGTTAAGGGCTTTTTTTAGAGCTTGTACTATAAACGGATTGACAGCCTGTTTTTTGCTATGCCCATTTATTAGAAGGAAGTAGTAAAGGTTTTGGTTTTTGGTTAACCCCTCGAAGTAGGCATTTAGCCCCACAATATTATGGTTCATTGCATTGCCCAATATCATTCCGGATATGGGAATAAAGTACTGCGATTCGAACACGTAAGGCAGACGGATTATAACCCCTAGAAAGAATGCATCAATAATTACTATGCTTGTTACTGCCGAAATTATTAACGGAAGCGCAAGCATTTTTGGGTTAAGGTTACTTCGTTTTAGCGTTGTAAAAACTCCCACTAATATCATTATTACTACCCAAGCAGAATTTAGGTATGGGTTGTTTTGTTCGAAAATATATTCGAGGTAAAGCGCCACTGCCGACAGCTGGACAGTCATACGCGCTACTGCAATAAGTGTTGCCCTAGTTAAACCTACCCGAAAGTACCAAAACCCTGCTATGGGAATTAGTAGTGCAAGAAAGCTAAGACAAAGATTTAGCAAAGAAATATCCTGAATTGCACTCATAATTGGATTACTTGCTCACACCTTTCTTCCCATTCGGGGTTATGTGACGTTGACACCATAGAAATATTTGGGTTAGACCAAATAAGGTCCATTAGCTTTTCTGATGAATTTTTATCGAGAGCCGATGTTGGTTCATCGAGAAATAATATGGGGCGCTGCAAGGATAAAATAAGTGAAATCAGCATTCGCTGTTTCTCTCCGCCACTTATTTCTGCAAAAGGTTGCTGCATAATATTGGGCGAAAGCAATAGCTTTTCGAGGTACGAAAAGGCTGACTTGGGCTCGATTTGCAATAGTTGTGCTAGCTCTACCCCATTACTTACCATTAAATCGATTCCTTGAGGTAGGTATGCAATTTGCTGGCGAATTATGTGTGCAGTTTGACTATTAAATACCTGATTATTAAAGCTAATGCAACCCTCATCGGGTGCAATTACACCTGCCAGCATACGTAATAGGGTGGTTTTGCCCTTACCCGATGCGCCTGTAATGGTAACTTTTTGTCCTTTTTTAACAAGGAAACTAAGTTTTTCGAAAATTACCCGTTGCTCAAAATATTTCGTAAGGTTATTAACCTCTATTTCAAACATATTTATTTTTTCATATTTTAATGTCCAATTCTTGTTATTGAGCGGTGTATTCTGCTACAAAAATAGCGGTTATATTTGACAAAAGTCTGCTCAATAAAAAAGCGTTTCGAAATTTATTTCGAAACGCTTTTGGCAAAATAGTTCAATTCTTACAGAATTGTTTTATCAATAAACTTTGAATTCATAAGCCTTGCAACAGCCATATAGGATGGTGAAAAACGAACCTTATCGCCAACTTTATAACGGCATTTTTTTCTTTTGTCGACAGGTCCCAAGTCATAAACGCTCATATCCGAAGTGGTTCCGGCAAAGCGTATTTCTTTATCCTTTGGAATAAGCTCGTGAACATCAACATCTAAAATTCCAAAATCGAGAATAGCCCTATAGCTATAATCCCAATCAAAATCGTCGGCTGTGTGGCCAATGTTTCCATCGGTAACAATGCCATCGGGGCTTGTTTCTTTGAGTTCAAGTTCAATTACGTTGCCTAAATACTCGAAGGCCTCGGTTGAAAGGTCGAGAAATATTTCGCCATCAAATGGTGAAATGCCCAAAAAGGCAGTTTCGCCAATACGTAAATGGTTAATATTTTTGGGCATAGCCGATTTGCCAACTAAAGGTAGAGAAATGGAACTTCCCCCTGATATAATTGGAAGGTTTGTATTAAATTTAGCATCGATAAGCTGCTTGTATAGCGACATTTGCACAAGTTTATCGTAGGTTGGCTGAATGCCGTACATACAACCAAGATTTGTGCCTATCCCCTCAATCACGATATTTTCCAAATCGAATACCCTCTTATAGAACTCAATAACCTTATCTCTTAAAATTCCTTCGCGCAGTTCCCCAAGCTCTATCATAATAATTACCCTATGCTTTTTCCCTTGTCGTCCGGCTTCAGCATTAAGAGCCTCAATGGTACGGTAAGAAGAGTTTAGGGAGATGTCGGCATAGGTAACTATATCTTCAATGGTATCCATTGCCGGAGGTTTAACGTACATAGTAACGATATCGGGATTAATATCCTTGATAATTTTAAGTCCTGATGTACGAGAGTCTCCAACGCTATGCAGTCCTTTTACAACTGGATGAAAAAGGAGTTTTTCGAGAAATTCTTGATGCCCCGATAATACCTTAACAACTAGGGTCCACGTAACGTTTTGTTTATCTAGATACTTATTTAACTTCTCAACGTTTTCAATAATATCGTCAGATTTTACAACTAATTCGGCCATTGCTTATTTATTTTTAGTAAAACGCATTTCGGCGTATTTGTTTGTAAAACCTAAGCGTTCGTAAAGGTTTTTAGCCGGATTATCATACTCTACGTGAAGTTTAACATCGCCATTAACTCGGCTAATGGCTTCATTTATAAGTTGCTTTCCAATGCCTTTGCCTCTTATATTAGCATCAACGGCAATATAAACAAGTATGTTCTCTGGAATAAAACCCTCCATACCGGTTTCGTTCATAACTACAACTCCTACTAAACGACCATCGTAATGTCCGGTTAAGACGAAACCTCCTGTGCCTCCATTTTTTTTGAAAGCATAGTCGATGCACTTGCCAATAGAAACCTTCTCATCACGAAAACGGTCGAGATGTGTATATAAAAAGTCAATAATGTCGTTTCTGGAAATGTTTATTAATTCTTTCTCGTTGTTAATTTGCCTTACTTTTAGCATATTAATTTATTTGGTTAAACAATTGCTGTTTTTAAGTAGTAGATTTTTACTTTGGTGGGAAATGTAAAACAGCACACTATACGAATTTATGCAAATCTACATAAAATACAAAAAAAATCAAAATGTAGCTGGCTATGTAAACGCTTACGTTTGCATAAAGCGTGCAGTTTTGCCACCAACTGTTATAATAATTTGCTAGGTTTGTGGGAGTATTGGTAGGTTTGGGTATACTTTAAAAAAACTTACAATAAAAGCTAAAATATTTATGAAGGCCGCCTCGATAAAACAGATTAAAACTGAACTGAAACTTTTACAACCCGATGAGTTAGTTAATGCTTGCATTAGATTAGCCAAGTTTAGGGTTGAAAATAAGGAGTTGCTTACTTACCTTTTGTTTGAATCGGATAATGAGCAAAGGTATGTGCAGAGGTCGAAAGAGCATATCAGCGAAGAGTTTTCAACCTTAAATAAGAGTCAAATTTACCTAGCAAAAAAAACCATTCGTAAGGTACTACGAACTACAAATAAGCTAATTAAGTACTCGGGTAATAAACAGACGGAGGTTGAATTACTAATATTTTTTTGCAAAGAACTTAAAAGCAAAGGGTTACCTATGCAACCAAATACCGTAATAGGAAATATTTACTTTAGGCAGTATCAGAAAATTGAGAAGATATACGACTCGCTACACCCCGACTTACAATTCGATTTTGCCGATGATGTTGAGATGTTGAAGTGATGGTTGTTGGCTTTTGGCCTTTTGCTATTAGCCTTTAGTTGTTGGAGCGTTCCGAGTTTCGAGTTTTGCGTTTTGCGTTGTCGAATCGGGTTTGCAAACTCGCAATCCTTTTTGCTATGGCTATTGAAAATTTTCGCTGCCCATTCGAGTATGCCCCTAACCCCTCTTACTACTTACTACTTAATCCTTACTCCTTAAAGCACTAGAACCTCGTTTTTTTAGGTCGGTTAGTGTTTTGAGAGCGCTTAAGTTTTTCGTATTTCTCTTGTCGATTTTTGGGCCCGCCAAGGTTAACCTTCTTGTTCTTCGCCTTCTTTTCGTGGAATGCACCCTGCCCCACTGTTTTTTTCTTCTTAGGAACGGTTAGGTACTCTTTATCGCCTGGATTAGGCGCTTTCTCATCTTCGGTAAGCACGTTTGATATTGCCAAACCAGCTGGCAAGGGTTCTATGGGTATTTGCTTTGAAATAAACTCTTCTATTTGTAGTTTATATTCCTCTTCGGCCTCGGTAATGAAGGATATTGCTGCTCCGAACTTATCGGCACGCCCTGTACGACCAATACGGTGAAGGTAATCGCCTGCCATATCGGGCATATCGAAGTTAATAACGTGGCTAACATCGGTAATATCCATACCTCGGGCCACAATATCGGTGGCAATAAGTATTCGATGCGCTCCCTCTTCAAATTGCTTTAACGCCGAAAGACGAGTATTATGAGCTTTGTTTGAGTGAATTACGCTTATATTATCCGGAAATTTATTGGTTATCAGTTCGAAAAGACGGTCGGCAATCCTTTTTGACCTAACGAACACCATTACCTTGCTAAGGTCTTGGTCTTCTGTAAGTAAATATTCTAAAAGATTAGCTTTAGTGTTAAAGTTTGGAACATTGTACGCTACTTGTTCAATCTTTGCAATGGGTGTTCCGTGCGGATGAATTTCAATTTTAATGGGGTTGGGAATTAGGTCGGTTACCAGTTTTTCAACTTCGGGGCTAAGTGTTGCCGAAAACATAAGGTTTTGGCGTTTTGATGGTAGCATATCGAGTACATTAACAAGCTGTTGTCTTAGCCCCATACTGAGCATTTCGTCAATCTCATCAATAACCACTTTTTTTACCGATTTCAGTCTGAGTACTCCAGTAAAAGCGAGGTCAATTAGCCTGCCAGGAGTGGCCACAAGTACATCGAGCCCATCATACACCATTTGTTTCTGTGTATTGATATTGGTATCGCCATAAACTCCTGCCGACCGAATACCGTAATATTCGGTTAGCTTTTTTATTTCATTAACAATTTGAACCACTAGCACCCTTGTGGGTGCTATGATTAGTACACGAAACTCCCTTTGCTCTGAGTAGGTAAGCGAATTAAGCAAGGGCAGCAGGTAAGCAAATGTTTTACCAGTTCCGGTTTGAGCAATACCAATTACATTTTTCCCCGATTTAATGGCGGGAAAAGTTTTTTGCTGAATTGGAGTTGGATAAACGTAATCTAAATCGTTTAGAGCTTGTAAAAAGGGCTTTTTTAGGCCTAATTCTTCAAATGTCACGGTTCTGGTATTTACTTATTGTTATAAAATATTGATGCGAAGCTATATTGCAAAAGTTGGCAGATAAATATAGGTTACTTCTTCTTTTTCTTCTTCTTTGTTTGGTTAAAAGCTTCTTGCTCCTTGATTAACGATTGCCAGTCGTGCGATGAATCTTCAGAAAAATCGATGGTTGCTTCGTAATCTGAGTTACTAATTGTTAGCACAGAGATGGATGCATTTAAAAACGATTCGATTTGCTCAAGGGTTGGTTTTTCTTCTGCACTACAAAACGACACAGCCTTACCGCGTTGAGTTCCTCGTCCTGTTCGGCCTACCCTATGTACGTAATTTTCAGCTAAATCCGGGAGGTCGTAGTTAACTACAAACTCAACATTGGGTATATCAATACCCCTTGCGCTAATATCGGTGGCTATTAGAACCATATTTTTGCCGCTTTTAAAGAAATCCATTACCTCAGAGCGCTCACTTTGAGTTTTGCTGCTATGCATAGTTTGACTTGGAATTCCGACCCGTTCAAGAGCCTTGGCAACCCTTTCGGCACGCACTTTTGTTCGCACAAAAACAAGTATTTTGCTAGAAGGGTTCTCTTTAACTAGGTTTTCGAGGAAAAAGCGTTTATCGTCCATTTCGATAAAAGCCACCGAATGGTCGATGTTTTTTGAAATAGGGTCTTTAGGTGATATCTGAATTCGAACAGCGTGGTCCACTAGACCATAGGCCAAATCCTTTATATGCGAGTTAATTGTGGCAGAGAAAAACAGCGTTTGCCTGTAACGGGGAATGCGCCTTATAAGCTGCTCCATATCGTTAATGAAGCCCAGCTCTAGCATATGGTCGGCCTCATCAATAATTAGCATTGAAACATTCGAAAATTTCAGGTATCCCTGACTGGCTAAATCGAACAACCGGCCGGGGGTTGCAACTAGCACATCGACCCCGCTTTTGAGCAACCCTATTTGCGTGTCTTGTTCAACACCACCATATACACCAACAATATGTAGGTTGGTGCCCTTTGCTAACTCTTTAAACACATTGGCTACCTGTATGGCCAGCTCGTGCGTTGGAACCATTACCAAACATTGGGTTGTATAGGGTTCGCGCGGATTTCGTTTGGTTACCAGTAGCTGTATTGTGGGTATTGCGAATGCTCCAGTTTTTCCTGTTCCAGTTTGGGCAATAGCTAGCAAATCCTGACCTTTAAGCGTAGGGGGAATGGCTTTATACTGAATATCGGTTGGTCGTTTGTAACCAAGCGATTCTAAGTTTTTTTTAAGTGCAGGGATAAAGTTATACTGCTCGAACCTCATATAGATAATTTCTTGTTTATTAGCGTGCAAAGGTACTAAATTGGAACGAATAAATTTCCTACCACAATACCCTACGTGCTGTAAATTGAATATATAGCATAAAAAAACCGCAAAGAGAAGACTATAAGCATCTCTTTGCGGTTTTAGTTAGGAGGTTATTGCCTATTATTTTAATCCACTTCTTTCGAGTAGAGCGTCAATTGAAGGTTTGTGACCGCGGAAACGCTTGTAAAGCACCATTGGATGCTCGCTACCACCTTTTGAAAGAATATTCTTGCGGAACGAATCAGCGACATCAGTATTAAAAATACCTTTTTCTTTGAAAAGTGAGTAAGCATCAGCATCGAGCACTTCGGCCCACTTATAGCTGTAGTATCCGGCAGCATACCCCCCTGCAAAAATATGGCTAAATGCGGGACAAAAGGCTGTTTGTTTCACATTGGGTAGAACGCTAAGAGGTTCCATTAGGTTATTCTCAAAGCTAAGCACATCGCCGGTAAAGGGCTCGCTAATGCTATGCCAAGCCATATCTACCAAACCAAAACCAAGCTGGCGAATGGATAAGTTTCCAGTTAGAAAGTTTTGGCTGTCGATAATTGCTTTAACCAGCTTTTCGGGAATTGGCTCGCCTGTTTTATAATGAACAGCAAATAGGTCGAGGTACTCTTTTTCTGTACCCCAGTTTTCAAGTACTTGCGAGGGTAATTCAACAAAATCGCGAAAAACCGATGTACCCGATAGGTTTGGATAGGTTGTGTTTGCTAACATTCCGTGTAATGCGTGACCAAACTCGTGTAGAAACGTGGTAAACTCCTGAAATGTTAATAATGAAGGCGTATCCTTTGTTGGTTTGGTAAAGTTTGTAACTACCGAAACGAATGGACGAACATTTACGCCGTTAATAATGTATTGAGAGCGGTAGCTTGTCATCCACGCTCCGCCACCTTTGCCTTCGCGTGGGAAAAAGTCGAGATAAAGCAATGAAAGAAGCGAGTTATCCTTATCGTACACTTCAAAAACCTTTACATCGGCGTGGTAAACAGGCACGTTTGAAACAGGTTTGAAAGAGATACCGTATAGCTTACTAGCTAGCATAAAAACACCTTCTTGCACTTTTTCGAGCTGGAAGTATGGCTTAAGCTCTTCCTCATTTAAACTGAATAGCTTATTTTTCAGCTTCTCGGTATAAAAAGCCCAGTCCCATTTTTCAATTTTATGGCTTACACCAATTGATTTTGCAAATTCTTGAACCTCTTTAACCTCTTCTTTAGCGGTTGGCAATGACGCATCGAGCAGCTGATGTAAAAATTCAAGAACCTCGTTAGGAGTTTCGGCCATACGTTGCTCCAGTACATAATCTGCGTAGGTGTTGTAACCTAATATTTGCGCTACTTTAAGTCTTAGGTTAACAATTTGCCCTAAAATTTTCGTGTTGTCGTTTTCGTTACCATTTAGGCCGCGCTTAGTAAATGCGATATAAATTTTTTCGCGTAATTCTCTTTGTTCTGAGAATTTTAAAAATGGAATGTACATAGGAGCGTGAAGGGTTATAACCCAACCCTCAAGGTTTTTTTGCTGAGCCGAGAGAGCAGCGGCATCAATAAGTCCCTGAGGTAACCCAGCAAGCTCATCTTCGGTAGTTAAGTGAAGGAAAAAACCGTTCGTTTCGGCAAGCACATTCTCTTCAAATTGAAGAGAAAGTTCAGAAAGTTCGCGAGTAACTTTTCGATACTCTTGTTTTTCTTCCTCGTTTAGGTTGGCTCCGCTGCGAACAAAACCTAGGTATGTATTGTCGAGTAGAGTTAGCTGCTCGGGGTTTAGTAGCAACCTATCGGTTTCGTCGAAAACTTGCTTTACCCGTGCAAATAGCTTCTCATTTAAACCTATATCGTTCTGAAAGTCGGTGAGTTTAGGTGCAATTTCACGAATTACTTTTTGCAATTCGGGGCTGGTTTCGGCAGAGTTTAGGTTAAAAACTATGGAAGTAACGTCGTTTAGCCTTTTACCAGCAAAAGCCAATGCCTCAATGGTATTCTCAAAGGTAGGCTCCTGCGTGTTACTAATAAGCGCATCAATTTCTGCACGAGCTTCAACCATTGCTGAGTCAACTGCAGGAACGTAATGCTCAATTTTAATGGAGCTAAATGGGGGTGCGTTGTGCGGTGTTGAAAAGTCAACTAACAATGGATTTTCGTTTGATTTGGTACCGTTACACGATACCATTGTAAATCCGATAATAACTGCCATAACTAGTGTTCTATGTGTTTTCATATTTTAAATTTTAATTGTGCAAAGAAAGTAAATAATAACCATATTGGACAATGATTTTTTACAGGCAAGAGATATGTCTTGTCTAGTTACGAATGAGGTTTCAGGTTTTAGAAATATTTTGCGATGGTTTTATGGTAAGGGGTAAAGTTGAAACATCAGTGTAAAGCCAAGCATTCAGGTAAACTAACCTGTATCGATTTTATAGTAAGGTAACTTGAAAAATTTTGTTACACCCCACTCCCACTCGGTAACGATTATCGGTTCTATAACCAACAACCCAAATAATTTGTCCGTTCGACTCTAAAACGTAAACCTCTTGTTTTCGATGCAAAGGTACTTTTTGGTCGATGAGGAAATCGCTAACTTTTTTATGCCCCGTCATACCGAAAGGTACAAACAAATCGCCCTCGCGCCACGGACGAAGCACTAGTGGGAAAGTTAGCTTATCAAAATTAAATACTGCCGTAGAAGGGTTTTTGGGTATCACAAAAGTGGAATTTACAGCTAAAGTTTCGAGTTTTAGAGCAATGGGCTGTTCAATATGAGTTACGTTAGCCTCTATTTTAATCTCGGGTACTATGCTGTTATCTTCTAACTTTGAGAGCATTAGCCATTCCCTATCACGTACTAATTGGTACGATGGAGAGTAAAACACTTTTCCTGCTTGGGTAAACAACGACTTCTCTATTTCGAGCACGGTTGCTGGTGAAAATCCGAATGATGTAAATTCTTCTACCATAAAAACTTGTCGAAAAGGATAACCCTTGAGTAGCGACATTGAAAAGTGTACCTCGTTACCTTTATTGATTCTGGCCTGTTTGGCGAACTCTTCATTCATCTTTTCAATGGCCTGCCACGTAGAGTTTAAATAAATTGAAGTGTTGTAAAAGTTATCAATTATACCCTCGTTTACTTTTTGAAGTTCGGGAATTACGTTGTGTCTAATTCTGTTTCGAGCGTATTTTGTTTGACTGTTTGTTGAATCGTTTCGGTACGCAACGCCCTCGCTATGGGCAAACTCTTCAATCTGTTTGCGAAAGGCGAAAATTATTGGACGAATGACTCCATTCGCTGATGACTTTATGCCTGTAAGTCCTTTTAAACCTGTGCCACGGGCTAAATTTATGAGCATTGTTTCAACCACATCGTTTTTGTTGTGAGCAATGGCCACGGTAGTAAAATTACTATTTACACAAAGGTCTGTAAACCAGGCGTATCGCAATTCTCGGGCAGCAATTTGAATAGACACCTTGTTTTTTGCAGCATAATCTATTGTATTAAAGCGATTTAAGTGCAATTTAACCCCCATTTGCTCACACACCTTCTTAACCAATGCTTCGTCGCCATCGGACTCATCGCCCCGTAGCGAAAAGTTACAATGAGCAACTTCAAAATTGTATCCAGAAGCATTAAATAAATAAAGCATAACCATTGAATCGACGCCACCGCTTACGCCAAGAACTATTTTGGCATTGGATGGGATTAATGATTTTTCTTTGATAAAATTTTCAAATTCTTTAAGCATACTACTTAGATGTTAGTGCCTGAATAATTGCTTTTGCTTTAAGCAAGCACTCATTATATTCGTTGTGCGGGTTAGATTGACTTGTAATTGCTCCACCTACGTATGAAAGGTACTTGTTGGCCAATTGCGTAACACATTTTATGGGAATGGTAATTTCTCCTCTCATAATACTGCAAATATAGATAGAAAATGGGTTATTATATATGAGTTATGTGTGTAATCGAAATAATTCATATTTTTGTGATGCTGGAATTGAGCAGCATTTATCATTAGGATTTAAGCCTATAATAAATTAAAATAGATATGTTTCCCACATCAAAATCGTTTGTGTATACCCTTACTAGAGTAACCTCGAAGTATAGAACCGAGCTGGCGCAAAGGTTTTCCTCGCAAGGGTTTGTCGATATTACGCCCGATTATTGGATAGTTCTGGAATCGCTTGCTGAGGAGGATAACGTAAGCATAGGGCAGCTAGCCAAGCGGACTAGTAAGGACAACGCCGCCTTATCGAGAATTATTGATGGTATGGAGCGGAATGATTTGGCCGTGAGGGTTGCGAGCCCTAGCGATAAGCGATCGTACCATATTTCAATGACCAAGTACGCCAGAAGCATTATTGGTAAATTACAAGAAATTGAAAAACAAACACTTAACGAATGTGCCGAAGGCTTAAATCCAATAGAAGTAAAAGAACTTATTAGAATGCTTGACCATATTTACGACCGATTGGCATAGAAAAACAAGGGACAATTCGCTTTACTAAGCCAATTGCCCCCTGTGTGTTTATTGTGCTTTTATAAAATCAAGTGTTCATTGCACCGCATACGTTAATAACCTGACCGCTAACATAGCTTGATAGTTCTGATCCTAGGAAGACGCAAATATCAGCAACATCGTTAGGTGTTCCACCTCGACGCAATGGAATTTTCTGTATCCACTCATTACGAACCTCCTCAGGCAGTTGCTCCGTCATTTCAGAAATAATAAACCCAGGGGCAATCGCGTTACAACGAATATTTCTGGAGCCTAGCTCGCGAGCTATGGATTTAGTAAATCCAATAATACCTGCTTTTGAAGCAGAGTAGTTTGATTGACCAGCATTGCCCGAAACACCAACAACGGAACTCATATTGATGATTGAACCAAACTTTTGCTTAAGCATATACTTTTGAGCAGCCTTGGTTAGGTTGAAAACCGATTTTAGGTTAACATTCATAACCAAATCCCACTGGTCTTCGGTCATTCGCATTAACAGGGTATCGCGGGTTATACCAGCGTTGTTTACCAAAATGTCAATCCTGCCGAAATCTTTAATAATTTCATCAACAAGAGTTTGTGATGCATCGAAATTGCTTGCATCAGACACGTACCCTTTTGCCTTAACGCCAAGAGCATTTAGCTCTTTTTCGAGATTCTGAAAGTTTTCATCGGCTTTCATATCTGAAAATGCCACGTTGGCACCCTGCTTAGCAAAGGCAATGGCAACTGCACGTCCAATTCCACGTGCGCCACCAGTAATTAGACCTGTTTTTCCTTCTAGTAGTTTCATCTGTCTGTTTTTAATTTAAAATTGTCAGATGGAACACCCATAAATAGAATAGTCATTCGCTTGTATGCTATGACTATAGCTATGGATGTTTCATAGTTAGTTTATTTAATTACGAAAGCAAAGGTATGAAAAGATTCAATATTGTCCGAAGAAAAATTTTGGGCTTTGGCAAAATAGTGAGCGGGAACAGGCTTTTGTCTTTTTAAATTAAAGAATTGACTCAAAATGCTGGCGGAAAAGGTTAAACTGTTTTGTGCCCATATAAGAATGAAAAAGCGCGGCAAATAATTTGCCGCGCTTCCGTATTTATTGTAATAAACTAATGACTTTTAGGTAATTCAACAGTATTAATATCCACTGTAATTTCATCGAGTCGTTTAGCTGTTTTTTCGGGTATGTACTCTTGGTATCGACCGTTTAAGTGCTTTGCCAAGAATTTTTCCATTGCTGCAATAAAAGCCATATTATTGACTGGTCGAGCGTAACCATGCCCCTCATCGGGTGCATTGAGATACTCAACAGGAAAACCCCTATCGCGCAAGGCTATCACAATTTGGTCTGATTCGGCCTTATTTACCCGTGGGTCGTTTTGTCCCTGAACCACCATTAGAGGTGCAATAATTTTATCGGCCGAAAATAGAGGAGATTGCCTTTTTAGCTGCTCTAGCCCCTCTTCGGTATTGGGGTCGCCCATTCGTTCGTAAAAAGTTTTACGACCAGCTTCCCAGTATGGAGGTAATGAATTGATGAGCGTAATAAGGCTTGATGGCCCAACCAAAGAAACACCGCAGGTGTATAAGTCGGGAGTAAAAGCCAACCCTGCAAGGGTTGCATATCCGCCATACGAACCACCAAATATAGCAACGCGCTCCTTATCGACTACTCCTTGCTCAATAAGATGCTTTACACCCCAGGTAATATCGTCCTGCATTAAATCGCCCCACTGCTTATTACCCGCATTAAGAAACGCTTTACCAAAACCTGTTGATGCCCTGAAGTTGGGTTGCAAAACTGCATACCCCCTATTTGCCAAGAATTGGGCATAAGGGTTATATCCCCAGAAATCTCTAGCCCAGGGTCCTCCGTGGGGATTTACAACAAGCGGCAAGTTCTTTTCTTTTACTCCCTTTGGCAAGGTGAGGTATGCCTGAATCTCAAGCCCATCGGAGGATTTATAGGTAATGCTTTTAACAGGAGAAAGGTTAGCCCTATCTAATTTATCCCATAGTCTATTCTGAAAAGTTAGCTCTTTGGTTTCCACATTGTATATATAGGTTTCGCCAGGATTAATATCAGACCTAACGGAAACTAGCCACGTTTTTTCATCGGCAGTTGAACCATAGCGGCTAACCTCATCGTTTGGGAATTGCGCTTCGATGCCCTTAATATGCTCCTCAAAGTTTTTATCCTTATAGTAACGGCGTGTAAAACCATCGGTGTATGATGTGTAAAGAACGTCGAGGGTTAAGTCGGAAATTTCCATACCTCCAAAATCAACCTTACCCTCTGGGTCTGCTTCAACTAGCTGCATATCACCTGTTTCAATATCCATTTGGTAAAGTTGGGTAAGATTTACATCATCGCCAGCATTAGATACAATGTAGAGGTGCCTATTGTCTTTTAAAAAGGATAAAGGGTAAACTGTTTCGAATAAAGACCAATCTAAAAGAAGCGTTTCTCCCTTCTCGTCCACTCGCCACAGCTGAGTTGTGCCATCCATAAGTGAAAGAGCAGCTAACCGTAACTTTGCATCGTTATCGAAAATCCAGCCAGTGTACCTGTTGGTGTTCTCTCGAATTAGCGTGAGTTTACCAGTTGATATTTCAAGGCTGTACAGGTCGTGCCACGCCTTATCCCTATCGTTAATGCCCAGATAAATCAAATCGTGATTACTGCGAGGAGTATCGTAAATCATAACCCTAATATCCTTTAGGTTGGTCAGATTCCGTGCTTCGGGAATTACTCCAGTAGAAGCTGCTGCTGGGTTGATGGCGTAAATATTAAAATTCTCATCGCCGCCATTATCCTGTGCGTAAAGAATAAATTTCCCGTCGCGCGACCAAAAGTAACCAGATATTGGCCTTAGGGAATCTTTTGATACTGGAATAGCCTCTTCGAAGGATTCGTTAATTCCTTTAATCCAGATGTTTCGAGTGCCCTTATATTGTTTTAGAAATGATATATAGGCTCCATCGGGAGAGAGTTGCATTCCTGCTATCTCTGGGTCATCAAAAAAGTCTTCTCTATCTATTAGAGGGATGTCTTTGTTACCTGTGCAGCCCAGTAACGCTCCAAAGAGCACTAATGTTGCCGCAAAAATACGTGTTGGTTTCATAAGCTATAATTTAAAGGTTAATGGTTAACGTTTATTCTTTAGAATTTTTTATTTAAATATGCAACAATGCAAATTACGAAAGGATTAGCAGGAGCAAACAAATTGGGCAATTTATTTTTTAGGTTCATTTTTCTAATTCTTACTAATACCGTGTATAATTAAAAAATTAAGCTGTGCTTAACCGCACAGTTTAACAAGCCATTTACGTTTTTACTGCTATGAATATAAGATAAGACTCGAAACTCTGATAAATGTTACAAATTTGGTTCATTAAAATTACATAATTATTTCTAATTGAGTACTATACTTATTGTTTTTCAATTATTTTAAACTAATATTTAGGAATACAGCATATAAACCGTGGTGTAGGCTGTTGTAATATATATTTCGGGGAAATAGGAAGCACAAAAAAAGTGGCTAGGGGTTATTTCCTAAGCCACTTTTTTGATGTATGAAATTATGTTTGAAACTATAATTTACGAGTTAGCATACTATTTCTCTAAGCTTGATACTGCAAAGCTTGCTTCATCGAGGTTAGTACCTAGCTGAAATTTGCTTACTTTCATCTCGGAGCGGCGATTATTCTGTACATTTTTCATCTCCATTCCATAAGAAAAATATCGTCCGTTGCTTTGCTTGCGGTAATCGGTAAAAGTCATAAGTTTATTTAACTTATCCATTCTGTCGTACAGTTCGCTTTTTTGAATAAGATAGGTGCTCTTCTCTACATACGATACCCTTCTCTTAAAGCCATACTCACTTTCTACATCACGCGATTTTGCTACCGCTTCAACTTTCCAACAAGGCTTGCCGTTAACGGACTCTTCTCCTAGCAGATTATAGGTAAAATCGTCAACATTGGGGCGGCTCATATCGGCATTTGAAAACTCGGAGCCCATAAAACTTTTGCCACGTTCGGTGCTAACAATTCGTCTGGTTCGGCGCATTGATGGGAGGTACACCCACATATCGTCGGCCTTTTCCTCGTAATCGTAAATTAAAATTGCTGTACCCTGCACATCGGCGGGAGAAAGAAAGCGCATTAGGGTTTTGGTGGTATTACCAAATTTTCGGGTAGCAACTGCAACCTGTCGTTCGCGCGAATTGCCCCGGTTATCAAATATATAAAGGTTTGTTGCCATTTCCATTGCCTCAAACTCAATTGCCGCTGTTGATTTCTCGGTAATTTCGCGTGCATCCTGTGCAACTCCCTGAAATGCAAGGGCTAAAAATGCGATTGTTGTAATTAGTATTCTCTTCATAATGTTTTATTTGTATTCTAGTTAATATATCAAAAACTGTACCTTTTTTGGTTATTTAAAAATTACTGGTTAAAGCTAATGCTCTTGCCATTCTTTAATAAAAACTTGGGTTTGGTTATTATTGTAATTGCAGGTATAAGAATAAGTGCACAAAGCAGGCATAACAGCAATGAGAAGATGATAAGGAATGCAAAGGTTTTCAGAATCATCATTCCTGAGAAAAATAGTACGGCAAAACCAACTATAACTGAAATTGCGTTTATGGCTATTCCCCTACCCGTTGTTGTAAGCGTATTCTGAATGGCTTCAACATAGCTACGACCTAAACTTAGCTCGTACTTTAACCTCCAGAAAAGGTGAATTGTGTAATCGACCCCAATACCAATAGCTATTGATGAGAGCAAAGAGTTTCCGATATCGAGTTGAAAACCGAGCCATCCCATAAGTCCAAAATTACAGATTAGCGTAACCATTAGCGGAATGCTGCCCATAAGTCCAGCCGAAAAGGCACGAAAAATTAGTCCCAGAAGTATGGCAATTGCAACCAGCGCAAATATTAGCGAGTAGATTTGCCCTTTCACAATGGCATTGGCCATCTCTTTTTCCACTAGGCACTGTCCGGCAACTAAGGTGGCAGATGGTGTTTGACTAACCAACTCGCGAATAGCGAACTCAACCCTGTTAAGCTCATCAATACTGGTTGCTGCAAATTGCACGCTTAGCACGGCTTTGGTATAATCAAAATCTACTAGTTTCTCAAAATCTTCGGGGTCGCCACTCATACTGTAAAACTCAATGTATTGCGCAATGGCTTGGCGTGTGTCGGGAATTTTATCGTAAAATTCGCTATCGGGCTCGTTTAGCGAACGGCTAATAATTCGAATAACCGATGCCAATGAGGTTACGCTACCAACCCCCTCAACCTCTTCAAGCTGGGTTTCAAATCTATCCATAGCTTGCATAACCTCGGGTTCCATTATTTCGCCCTCAAAAAGCACGTTAATGTTTTTTGTGCCACCAAATTTCGCATCGGCAATATCGGTTGACACCCTGAGCGAGTGTTTGTTTGGCATCATCTTTTCGAGGTTAACGCTAACCTTTAGCCTTGTAATACCTAATCCGGCAAGAATCATAAAACTCACAAAAATATAAATTACTTTTCGTGGGTTATATATTGAAACCTTAGCCGACCATTTAAGTAGGTTATCGATTATTGATTTTTTACCGGTTGTGTATGCCTTAATGGGTTTGCCTTTCTTCATCTTTATCATTATAGCCGGAATAAAAAGCAAGCTGAGCGCTAGTGCAAAGCCAATTGCCACAGAACTTACAATACCCATTTGCTTGGCTGGCAACATAATATGTACAATTAAACCCATTACCCCAATAATAGTAGTTAATCCGGTGAGTAGTATGGGTTTAGATAGCTGTTTTAACGCTTCGGTTACTATTTGAACCATTGTCCAGTTGGGGTTTTTGGCGTTAAGTTCCTGATAACGAGCCACAATATGAACACCATAGTTGTTGGCAATGGCAATCATCATAATGGGTATTAGCACGGCCACTAGACTTAAATCGTACCCTAATATGGGCATAAGCCCCATTGCCAGCACGATTGACATAATTACCACCATAAATGGCAGTAGAACTCCCCTACGCTCTTTAAATGATAAGTATAAGAAGATGAGCATTATAATAAGCCCCAGGGGCATAAGTATTGCTATATCACGGGTGGCCTTGGCTTGAACCTCGGACCTTAGGTAAGGTAAGCCATTAAGATAAACCTTCTCGCTACCAGGGTTATTCTTGAGTGTAGTATTAATAAACTCGAAAATTTCTTCATCAGAAACGCCCTCGTTGGCACCAAGAATTATTGAGGTATACTTAAAATCATCGGAAATAAATAGTTTGTAAGCCAGTGGGTTATCAATTAATTCTTGTCGGAGTTGCTCGCGCTCATCATCAGTTTCGGGTATATACTTAACTGCGGGGTCGACAAGCATAGCGCCATCTTCGCCCCTAATGTACTTAGTTTCAAAAATAGACAATACGTCATTAACCAATTCCGAATATTTTAGCTCGTTGTTTATCTGATAAATCCTATTGAGTGTTTTAGGCGCTAATACATCGTCCGATTTAAAGATTATGAGGATGGGCTCAAACTTCCCAAAAATCTCCTCAAGCTTATCATTATTTATGTTTGCTTCAATTCCATCGGGCAGGTAATCCATCAGGTCGGGATTAATTTTTGCTTTGGAAAGCGGGAGAAGCATTAGTAAGGTAACTATTACCGGCACTATTATTAGCCATCTGCGGTAACGAGTTATAAATTGATTGACGTTCATATTATTTTGAATTATTATTGTTTGATATTTTATTAGTTAATGGCTGTTGGCTATTGGCTGTTGGCTATTGGCTGTTGGCTGTTGGCTGTTGGCTGTTGGCTGTTGGCTGTTGGCTGTTGGCTGTTGGCTGTTGGCTTTTGGCTGTTGGCTTTTGGCTGTTGGCGCTTTGCGGTGTTATGCAAACTCGTAACCAGCAACTCAACCTCAACCTTTTCATCTCCTAAAACCCTACTTCAAGTCCGAGGAAAACTCCGTTCATTACTCCGCCGGCCATATTAAAAATAGACTCATCGGGTCCAAGCATAAAGCTGCAACCAATATTTGCCGAAATGGCATCGGATAGGTTCCATTTAACTCTGCTCCTAATCATTTGCTCTTCGGTGGTAATGTTGTAAGCCCCGGTTAACTCAACATTCAATTGTTCGTAAAAAAACGAACGGTTAAGTGTTAAGAACAGCATATGGTTTGTTTTTTCTTGCTGATTAAAAATTTTACGATTGTACTTATTCGATTCAAACAACACCATTCCGGCAGCATACTCTTGCAATGCAGCAGAATTGAAACCCGTGAGAACAGGCTTTGCTAATTCTTTGAAATTAAAGGTATACTTTCCAACATACTGGAAAATGGCCATTATATCCCAAAAACTTTTTTCGATACCCACAACGTATGAGAAATCGGGATTGGGCACATTCATTTCAAGTATATCCTCATAGTCTTTCGTGATATTTAGTGCCATTTCGCCACGAACAATCCACGATTTTACGGGTAGTGCAAAGTCGGCTCCAAATGTTTGCATAAAGTATGGCTTGGGTGTAAAAGTTACCGCTAATGGGCTTAACGTATAGCTATCGAGGGCAAACCCGTAGAATGGATTATGACCAATAAAATAGGACGCCGCAAAGCTAATTGACGATGACTCAACATTGAACCTTGCAGCCAGCGAGCCTTTGTCGAAATTCAATTTTGGGTTATCAACCTGGTTAAAATAGGCAGGTTGACCCAGATCGAATAGTTCGTAACGATAAACCGATGGCTTATAAAAGGGAATCGCAATTAATTCAATATCAATTGTGTTGGTTGGTTTCCATTTTGTTCGAAGCATAAAATTCGACATTTTTTGGTCGTCGGGCTCGTAGGTAAGAAAAAAGTAATCGTTGGGGGTTATGTTGTTTGTTGGGTTAAACCCGTCGGTCCGCCCCCACACAACTATTTGGTTTCCTAAAAACAGATCAATTTTGTCGCTTCTATACCCAGCATAGGCTTCCTTTAATTGAAGTTGCAACTCTCTTTCGTTGTAAAATAGTCCTTCGCGCACACGTACATCGGCGTACAGGAATGCTTTCTGTTTTTCAAAGCGTCCTTTTAGGGCAAATTCTCCAAATACATTTGAGTAATCAAAATCTTTTGATCCTCCGTAGGCTACCCCTCGGGCAAAACCGTTCAACTCAAACGCCGATTTTTTTTCTTCGTTTGAAGTCGATTGAGATGTAAGATTATCGAATAGTCCCTGACTAAAAGCGAGAGAGCACGAGAATATCGAAAACAGTAAAATTAAAAAGTATTTTTTCATTTAAGTAAAAGTTAGGTTCCACATTATTTACTGCAAAGATAATTAAACAAAGGGCTACAGTGGTTTTTACTTTGAAATTAAGACCACCTATAGTGGTTCGAGTTTTAAAATTTGAACCTGTAAAACGGTGAGCGTTACGAGTTTTGTGTTTTCTCTGCAACCCATAACATTCTGATTGCATTAGGACAGGCTCTAAGGTAGACGCACCGCATAAGTTTAGAGTTACGTGTTCGATTCGCCAACTCGAAACCCCTAATCCGTAACTTTCTTAACCTTAACCTCAACCTTGCAACTTCTTTGACTATCGAATCAGATTTAAGCCACCCACTCTGCGAAATTAAAAAGGTCTTAAAGCGAAATGCTTTAAGACCTTTTTAATGGTGTGTATTTGCGTTTATTTCTTCTCTATCTCCTCATTAAAAGTTTTTATGCTTTCGTCAAGTGCTGTTTTCAGCGTTTTTATCTCCTTTTTTATTTCATCTTTCTTATCGCCGGTAGCGTCTTTAAACTCTTTCACCTTCTTATTCAGTTTTTCAGATGTTTGCTTAATATCGTCAAGTTTATTTTCAAGTTTGGCTTTGAGTTCGCCCTCAGTATTTTCGACTTTTTTTCTCATATCAGCGATATTCTCCTCGGTTTTGGTTCCAAATTCCTCGAAATTGTTAACCAGTTTATCAAACTCACCCTCGATAAAAAGTTTGGTTGTTTCGGCGGCTTCCTTTACCTCCTTTTTAACATCTTCTTTAGTTGTATCCTTCTTTTGTTCTGGCCCTGCACAAGCAATAACTAGTATGCTTGCAATGGCAATTGTAAATAGTTTGGCAATAGTTTTCATAGTAATTTTTATTTGGTTGAAGAAATGTTTTTAATAGTACTTGAAATATAATAAATGTAAGTCTACTAATCAAGTGTATGCTGCTTTTTTTTAAGATTCGTTTTTATATATGGTTTAGTACATTAAAAAATTAAGGATTAAAATCTTATTAACGCACTAAAATTAATGTATTACAAATTGAACTTTCTTGGTTAAAAAGATGTCATATCGACTAAACTTGATATTATTAACGCTTATATTTAGCAATCTAAATACCACTAAGTATGTTCGATTTGTCGAAGAAAGTTTGGCAATGGCTTGCTATGTTATGCTTGTCGCTTGTTTGGGGAAGCTCATTTATCCTTATGAAAAAAGGGTTGGTTGCTTTTTCGTTTACCCAACTTGCCGCAATACGTGTTTTTGTGGGCTTCTTGCTTCTCACCCCTTCAATTATTAAACATCTGCCTAAACTTAATAGGTCGAATACAAAAAATTTGGTGGTAGTGGGCTATGCTGGTATTTTCTTTCCTGCCTTTCTATTCGCTTTAGCCCAAACTCATATTTCAAG
>Ga0265295_1001015_pt1 | contig 52392 bp, 46 predicted proteins | sample Munlansysbiofilm_FD_192503 | JGI IMG/M metagenome (GOLD analysis project Ga0265295, IMG submission 192503) | Leachate microbial communities from a municipal landfill in Southern Ontario, Canada - Methane capture system biofilm | ecosystem: Engineered > Solid waste > Landfill > Unclassified ... | reverse complement strand
TGACTTGTCCCATGGGTGCTATTTTCCAACCATCTCATACGATAAACCAATTTTCTTTTTAAGAGCTTTGGTTTCTTTTACGAGCACGTTCTTATCAAGGGCATTTCTAACTGTAACCAGCAACCTGTTTAAATCAAGAGGTTTGGAGATATAGTCAAAAGCTCCAAGTTTGATAGCTTCTACAGCTGTTTCAATATTGCCATGACCGGAGATCATTACTACAGGAATATCATTGGTCTCCATAATTTTTTCAAGAACTTCTATGCCATCTATTCCGGGCATTTTTATGTCACAAAGAATAAGATCGTATGTGTTTTGCTTAACTTTCTCAAGCGCTGAATGTCCGTCTTCAGCTTCATCTACGATAAATTTTTCATATTCAAGAATATCTCTCAGTGAATTGCGGATACTTCTTTCGTCATCAATAATCAATATGTTGGGCATGGTAGGAAATAGTTTTTATTTTTGTTGCGAAAGTACAGGCTTTTTTTATGCAAGTGGAGTTTAAACTAAAGGGAAAAATAAAAACTTTTTTACTTGATGACAAGTTTAAAGCCAACTCCGTGAATATTTTCAATACTGACCTTCGAATCATCGGAGAGATATTTTCGGAGTTTGCTCACATACACATCCATGCTTCTTCCCATAAAGTAATCGTCATTACCCCAAATAACTTTTAGTGCAAGACCACGTGTGAGAACTTCATTGCGTTTCAGATAGAGCAATTTTAGCAGTTGTCCTTCTTTTTTTGTTAATTTTCTGGTGTCTTTGCCAATGGTCAAAATCAGGTTTTCTGAATTGAACGAATAATCACCTATCAAAATAACACTTTCCGTGCTTTTATCAAACAAGTTTTCAGTGAATTTTGTTCGCTTCAGAACAGCTTCAACGCGAACTAAGAGTTCTTCTATGTCGAAAGGCTTTGTGATGTAGTCATCTGCACCGCTTTTGTATCCCTCAAGCATATCCTCTTTTGTGGACTTTGCCGTGAGGAAAATGATAGGTGTGAATTCATCTTTTTTCCTAATTTCTCTTGCCAAAGTAATCCCATCCATTTTAGGCATCATGACGTCTAGTAAGACGAGATCAAATTTTTGACTGCTGTAATAAATCATCGCAGTGTCTCCGTCAAAACATGGAACGACATCATAATTTTTAAAGATAAGAATATCCTCTACAATTGAGTTGAGGTTCTTATCATCTTCCACAAAAAGAATCCTTGCTTTAGGTTGTTTACTTTTTATCATGTTTTTTTTATTTTATGAATATTTTTATTTCGAATGCTAATTAAAAATGTTGACCCGTTTCCAGTCCTGCTTTTTATCCTAATGTCTGCATTCATTTGTTTTAGTACAGTTTTAACATAATATAATCCCACTCCATATCCTGACTTTTCATGCTTATTTCCTTGCGGAACTCTATAAAATCGATCAAATATATGTTTCAAGTGTTTGGGCTCTATTCCAATGCCATTGTCGCTGACCTCAATGTATAATTTGTTATTTTCATTATATGTACTGATGTTGATTTCTGGTCGCTTCTCTCCAGAATATTTCCTGGAATTGTCTAGCAAATTGGTGATTGCATTAAAATAATGAGTTCTATCAATAAGGCATATAGGGTTTTTTGCTTTGAAATCGCAATGTATTTTAATATCAGATTCGTTGAAAACAGATAGATAAGAACTAAGGAAAAATTCAGTTAGCCCGTGAAGATTATGATGTCGCATTCTGAACCCAAACTTAATGTTGTTATAGTAGGCTGTGTTCAGTAGCTGCGTTGCTTGATGAAGCATTTTGTCGCTTTCTTGATGAATGATTCTAGCATAATTTTTTAGTTTGTCATCATTCATAGACGATCCCTGATGTCGGATTAATTCGCTGATTAATTGCACAGATGTGAGAGGGGTCTTAAATTCATGTACCATATTGTTCAATACATCAAGACGGATTTTTTGCGCTTTATGCTGCTTCTCCCAAAGGATGATGAGAAACCCAAGGGTAATAAAGCAGATCAAAAACCATAAAACATGGAAGAAAAGAAGAATTTGCCGATTGTTTTTTTTAGGAAGGTTAAGGATTTTAATCGTTGCAGTTCCAAAAGAAGGATGCTCAATTTGGGTCACTTCGTAGAATTTGTGGCTTGTTTCAGCTTTAACACCTTTTTTTAATTTGTCAATATTGAAACCATGAAGGAGTTTTCCATTATCATCTGTAAATGCCAATACAATCTCGTCCGTTGAGTAAACGCCTGAATAAATAGAGAAAATCATCGAATCAACTGAAGCAAAAACTTCAGATGCCGATACATTATCGTCCGTATTTGTGATGAATTCTTCAAATTGCTGGTTTAACACATAACTGAAAAGAAACCAATGCAGCTGTTCATAATCTTTAAGATGTTCCTTGATGTATTTGTTTTGGAGATAAAATCCTGATAAAAAGAATAACAACACAGCAACAACAGCTAAATGAAATCTGTATCCTTTGTAAAACATCAGAATTAGGATTTGTTAATTTTTTACAAACTTAAATATTTTTTATGAATAAATATCATGATATGTTTGTTAAAAGGAAAAAAAATGCATTTTATTTATCAACTAGTTGAATAAAAGTAGGTGTTAGTACAGGTTTATTCTGTTTTTTATTCAAATTCTGTTTTTTTTTATGCACCAATCATCAAAATTCAGTGGAACAAGGGTGAGGTATTATTAATTACATCATTTAATTTTAACATTTATATATAAGAGAGGTCGAAAAAGTTGATTGTTTTATTAAAATCCCTAAATTTGAAAAAAAAATAGCGATGAATATAATCCGTAAATCAATCCCGAATGCGTTAACACTTATGAATTTGCTTTCAGGTTTTGCAGGAATCTTGTTTTGGCAAAAAGATATTCTGTTTGCTGCATCTTGTGTGTTTTTTGCAATGGCTTTTGATTTTTTAGATGGCTTTTCTGCCCGATTGCTTAAGGCGACATCGCAAACCGGAAAGGAATTGGACTCATTGGCCGACATGGTTTCATTTGGCATTTTGCCTGCTTGTATTCTTTTTGGGGTTTTGTATCCTGATTTTGTTTGGTTAAGTTTTTCGGAGATAAAACCTGTAGTTTATTTGCTTGCGTTGATCCCGATGATGTCTGCAATACGCCTGGCTAAATTTAATCTCGACGAAACCCAAAGCAATGGATTTAAAGGATTGCCAACTCCCGCAAATGCATTTTGGATTGCGGCTGTGCCATTTATTGTTTTTAATGCATCTGAAAGTAGTTTAGCTTATCATTTGTTTTCCAAACAAACATCCATACTGATTTTTGCTATGATAAGCTCAGCATTGCTTGTAATCCCTGTTCCCTTGATGGCCTTGAAATTTAAAAACGTGAGTTTTAAAGAAAATATTTACAAATATTGTTTTATACTATTCTCTATATTGCTATTCCTGATCTTTGGGTGGACTGGCGTTCCAATGATTATTCTGCTATATATCCTTTTATCACTTTTTGTATATTTTTTGGGAAGCAAGAAGGATGTATCCTATTAATTATTTCGTCTTGGTAAAACCCTCATAATTAGCAAGATAAGCAGGATTGTAAAAGTTGAAAAAACAGCAATTCTGCCAAGATAATCGCCAAAGCGAACATATATTGTTAGCTTGTCATTTGCATTAATGGTATTAAGCAAGGCATGTTTTTCCCAGAAAGGAGCAGACTCGATAACGTCTCCTCGTTGATTGATAAATCCTGAGATTCCTGTATTGGCTGAACGTGCTATACTTCTTCTAGTTTCAATCGCTCTCAGAGATGCATAACTAAAATGTTGTCGGTATCCTGGTGTGTCTCCCCACCACCCATCATTTGTGATGATAAATAATAATTCAGCTCCCTTACGTACATATTGAGTTACGAATTCACCAAAAACAGATTCAAAACAAATGATAGGAGCAATGGGGACAATGCCATTTCCAAAAACTATAGGTTCAGGGCTTGTTCCCATGCTGCCACTTGTTCCTCCAAGGTCAATGGCAAATTTTTCCAAAGCTCCAAATAGCTTAGGATAGGGCATTCGTTCAACTCCAGGCACTAGCTTGGATTTGTGGTAATAATTCAACATTCCAGACGTGTCTATTTCCAGGGCTGTATTAAATGCATCCCAGCAGCATTCTCCCTTGGGGAATGTGCGTGCAGTGGCTGTTTTTTTGTAGTCGTACACTTCATAAGCATCTGCTCCAGATACGAGTACCGATCCAGGCAAATATTTGATGAGGGAATCTTTGATTTTAGTAATCGCTTGTGGCTCATCTGGCTCATTGAGATACAAGGATCCAGGGATTGATGTTTCAGGCCAAACAATAAAATCAGGACTATGTTCTGAAGCAAGAATTGTTTGACCAATCAATTTGTCCCAGATGACATCCCTGTATTCAGGAACGAATTTTTCTCCGTAAGGATCAACATTGGGTTGAACGACTAAGACTTTAACAGGATTGTTTTTTTCTGTGTAATTATAATAAATAAACCATGATAGGATTATAGGAACAACTAGTAGAGACAATGAAATGATACTAAGTTTTTTGATTTCAGAAGATGGGCGTTTTTCATATTTCATTTTTATCATTCTGAATAGCAAGATGTTTATTGTAAGCACCCATATTGATCCTCCAAAAGCACCTGTATATTCATACCATTGAACCGATTTTATTGCACTGGCAAATCCATTTCCCAAATGAAGCCATGGCCATGCAAGTTCCCAGTTTAAATGAAGATATTCTAAAGACATCCAAAAAACGACCAAGATAAAATATCCACTTGTATCTATTTTTGAAGAACCTCGGGCTAGAATAATTCTGCCCCTGTGAAAACATTGAAAAACAATTGCCATGAACATAGAGTTGAAGACAATTGCCATCGCTGCTCCAACGAAACTCGCATGATAAATCCACCAAGTTGCTATTAAATTCCACACAAAAAACCCGAGATATGTATAGAAAAAGACAGCAAACCTTGAAAACTTATCTCTGTTTTTGTATATGTTGTCTTCCACAATAAGCATTGGAATGAGAGCAACAAACAAAAGAGCGGCAATTCCTCTCTGTGGCCAGGCTAGACTAAGCAGTAGGCCTGAAAAGACAGACAGTAATAGCAACTGATGTTTTTTTAGCATTTTCATGTGTAGATGTTTTTATGCGAAAGTATGAATTTTTATGATCTCGCAACATACAATGTAACGAGCTTGTGAAAATGACAAAATCTGATAAACGCTTTATTTGTGACCTTCAATTTTTTAAGATATCGTTGTGAAAAAATATTGTAGATTTGTAAAAAAAATACCAATGCACCAGCTTGCAATTTTACTTATTTTTTTGCGTATCGGAACACCAGAGCTGATTGTCATAGCAGTGATTGTTTTGCTATTGTTTGGAGCCAAGCGCATACCAGATTTGATGAGAAGTTTAGGAAAAGGAATACGTGAGTTTAAGAATGCTTCCAATGATGAAGTGGAAGATGATAAGGATGATAAAAAGGATAAAAGCAAAGAAGAATAATTAGTCTGCTTTCTTTTTTTCTTCTTTCTTTACTTCTTCCCATAAATTGTCTTGTTGTTCAAGATTCAGATATTCAAATTTTAATCCTCTTGATTTTGCTAGTTCTTCCATCGCTTTGAAGCGCCTAATGAATTTTCTATTGGTTTTTTCCAGTGCATTTTCTGCATTAATATTGAGAAATCGCCCATAATTTATTAGTGCAAACAGCAAATCCCCAAATTCTTCTTCGGTTTTTTCAGTGGATTTCCCTGATTCGGTTTCGACTCTGAATTCGTTGAGTTCTTCAACAACTTTTTCCCAGACTTGTCCGTGTGTTTCCCATTCAAAACCCACTCCTTTGGCTTTTTCTTGTACTCGAAAGGCTTTTACCAGTGAAGGTAATGATACAGGCACACCATCAAGAACACCTTTTTTCCCTAAGTTAAGTTTTATCTTTTCCCAGTTTTCTTTTACATCCTGCTCATTAGCAACCTTAACGTCGCCAAAAACGTGAGGATGACGTTCAATAAGTTTTTTATTGATTCCTTCAAGCACACTGTTCATGTCAAAAGTTCCGGCTTCACTGCCCAATTTTGCGTAAAACACTAGATGTAGCATCAGGTCTCCAAGTTCTCCATTAATGTCTTGATGATTGTTGTCGAGAACGGCGTCTGCCAGCTCATAAACCTCTTCAATAGTCAGATATCGCAAACTTTCAAAAGTTTGTTTTTTGTCCCAAGGGCATTCTTCCCTTAATTTGTCCATAATTGAGAGAAGTTTCTCAAAGTTTTGAAGTTCCTTTTTCATTTCTATGAAAATAGTTGTCGTTTAAAAAATTAATCTCTTATTTTTGCAAAGATACCGGATTTTTTAATGAACATGAAACGACACTTTATGAGTTCTTGCTTTAGGCTTTCATTCAGGGAGATACTGTTGATTCTTTTGATGCAATTTGCACTCAAGGGAGTTTCCCAGTCTGACAAGCCTTCTAGCGGGATTGAGCTGAAAACTCATTATGGATTCTTGATGCCTCATCACGAATACATGCTTAAGCTTAATCAACAACATTTCCCGATTTTCCAATTTTCTTATTTCAGAGAAGGGGATCATGGTTTTGGTTGGCAAAAGTTGTATCGTTTTCCTCAGCATGGAATATCTGTAGTGTGGAGTCCGCTCAGCAGCCCTGATTATCTTGGACAGGGATTGGCTGTTATGCCGTTTGTCAATTTTCGAATGATTAAACAGAAAAAATTCTCAACTTCTTTTTTTGTGGGAGCTGGTCTTGGATATATAGAAAAGCCATTTGATATGCGAGAAAATTATAAAAATCAGGCCATTGGCTCTCGATTCAATGCGGCTATGATGGTCCAGTTGGAAATGAAATACCGACTTTCTGACTTTGCTTCCCTGAGTTGTGGAGCTTCTCTTACTCATTTTCAAACGGAAAAGCAAAAACTCCTAATCTTGGAATTAATAATGCTGGATTTTTTGCAGGATATAGTCAGTATTTTCCATTGAAAAAAAATGTAACCGAGAGAAAAGACAATGTTTTTTATAATAATGAAGATAAATGGGAGAAAAACATTTTTTTTGCTACAGCCATTAAACAAAACTATCCGGTGGGAGGAAAATCCTATCTCTATACGAATTGGTCTTTCAATATAAAACGAATATATAGTCCTAAAGGGAAATTCGGCGCTGGAATTGACATTGTTTATGACTTTTCTGATAAAGCGCATTTTGAAATGCAAGGCAGTGATGAATCATCCATCTTGTTTGCAAAACCAGCAATTTATGGATTGTATGATTTTAGGCTCGGAAGGACGTCAGTTTTTATGCATCTAGGAACATATCTTTATGCGTATGAGAAAAATCAAAACGTCGGTATGATTTACGATCGAGTAGGTATCCAGTTTTATATTTCTAAAAGCATCAGCGCTATCGTCGCTTTGAAAACTCATTATGCCAAAGCTGATTGTATCGAATGGGCTGTAAACTATAGTTTTTAAAATGAAAACAAATAATATTCCTTTTTTAATTTTGTTTGCAGGTTTGTTATTGGCAAATCTAGGGTTCAATTCCTGCAAAGAGAATCATATTCACGGTCCTGGCAAATCAACCGTAGAAATCAGGCAACTTGAAAGGTTCAATTCGATAGTTGTGTTTGATGATATTGAATTACACATGAGATTTGGTAGTTTTGAAACACCAAGGGCAGAAATAACTGGTGGTGAAAACTTAATTCCTTTTGTTTTAACTGAGGTTGAAAATGGTGTGCTGACAATATCTAATAAAAACAAATGGAATTGGATTCGGAATATTGAAAAAAGCAAAACTTCCATTACAATTTGGACTGATTCCATTAATCATGTTTTATATAGTGGTGTTGAGCCTCTTGTGTTTGATGATACTCTTCATGTAAAAGATTTTGTGTTTGAATCAAAAGATGGTATGGGGACAATCAGTCTAAAACTTAAAACTGATAGTGCAATTGTTATTTTACACACAGGTTCCCCAGACCTTTATATGTTCGGAGAATCAGTTCACACTCAACTTTACTCAAACAGTCATGGAATGTTGTATGCACTCGATTTCTTATCAGAAAATGTCACAGTACATTCTCGAGCAACATGCGATATCTATGTTTCTCCTAAAAATACCCTTGGAGTCACCATTGAGTACCTTGGAAATGTTTATTACACGAACACACCAAGGTTGTTGTGGGTTGGTGAAAGCAATAAGGGGAGATTAATAAAACTCGATTGATTAATAAGCTCTAGCGAAGATTACTCTTCTAGAAGACGGATTTCCTGAATAGATACATTTTCCTTCTTCTGGCTCAGCATCAAGTGGAATTGCCCTAATGGTTGCCTTGGTTTCGTCTTTGATTTTCTGTTCGGTTTCGGGCGTGCCATCCCAATGAGCCAATAAAAACCCCCCTTTTTCAATTGTCACTTTGAATTCATTCCATGTTTCAACTTTATAGGTGGATTTTTTTCTGAATTCTAAGGCTTTAGTGTAGATGTTTTTTTGAATCTCATCAAGAAGCTCAGAAATTTTTTCTGCCAATCCATTGAGTGGAGAATATGTTTTTTCTAGTGTGTCGCGACGGGCAACTTCAACAGTGTTTTTTTCCACATCTCTTGGACCTACGGCAATGCGAACTGGAACACCCTTCAGTTCATATTCTGCAAATTTCCATCCGGGTTTATTATTGTCCGTACTGTCATATTTCACTGAAATTCCCAGCTTCTTCATTGCGGCAATGGCTGGCTGAATATAATTATTGACTATTTCAAATTCTTCATTGTTTTTATAAATAGGGACAACAACAACTTGAATAGGAGCAAGTTTTGGAGGGAGAACGAGTCCCTTATCATCACTATGGCTCATAATGAGTGCTCCCACAAGCCTTGTGGACACTCCCCATGAAGTAGCCCAAACATATTCAAGTTGATTTTCTCTGGTCAGATATTTGACGTCAAATGCTTTAGCAAAATTTTGACCGAGAAAATGTGAAGTGCCTGCTTGTAGAGCTTTGCCATCTTGCATTAGTGCTTCAATGCAATACGTTTCTTCGGCGCCAGCAAATCGTTCGTTCGGGCTTTTTGTGCCTTTAATAACGGGAATTGCGAGAAATTCTTCAGCAAACGATGCGTAAACTTCAAGCATTTTTTCTGCTTCTTCTATTGCCTCTGCTTTTGTAGCGTGCGCAGTGTGTCCTTCTTGCCACAAAAACTCTGTGGTGCGCAGAAACATTCTGGTTCGCATTTCCCAGCGAACAACATTTGCCCATTGATTAATAAGTATGGGAAGATCCCGATATGATTGAATCCAGTTGCGGTATGAATCCCAGATGATAGTTTCTGATGTTGGCCGAACTATTAATTCTTCTTCTAGTTTTGCATCGGGATCAACAACCACTCCACCTGTTTCAGGATCGTTTTTTAGACGATAATGTGTAACTACAGCACATTCTTTGGCAAAACCTTCAACGTGACTTGCTTCCTTACTAAAAAAGGATTTTGGTATGAATATTGGGAAGTATGCATTCTCATGACCCGTTTCTTTAAACATTCCGTCTAGTATGGATTGCATTTTTTCCCAAATTGAATATCCATATGGCTTGATGGTCATGCAACCTCTGACCGCAGAATTCTCTGCTAGGCCAGCTTTTAGTACAAGATCATTGTACCATTGTGAATAGTTCTCTTCTCTGCTCGTTAAGAATTTTCCCATTTTATTGTTTTTGGTATGAAGTTTGTGTTTTACTATATTGAAAATGAAATCAATTGCAAAAATATAAATTTTTATGGAGGGTACAAAAATGAAAACAAAAATTAAAATCTGGATTATCCCGTTGATGCTGGTTGTCTTAAGTGGTTGCACCAAGCAACTCTACACAACCGCTCCCTATTACGACGACATTTATTACACAAAGAAAAATGCACCCGTCACGGAGCCCGCAACAACAACAACAACAAAATCTTCAACAGCAACTAATCCAAGATCTGAAACAGGAAACTACACAGATGAGTATGCTTATGAAGAAAATGATTTTTCTACCGAAACGTACGTAGATGAAACTGGTACAACTCAAGTAACCAATAATTATTACGGTGACGTTTATGAGTATGATGATTATTACGACTACGGATATGCAGCGCGTATTCGCAGATTCCATAACCATTATACCGGCTTCGGATACTATCATGCCTATTATACTAACTATTACTGGTACACTCATGATCCATATTACTGGGGAGTAAGTATATATCTTGGATACCCATTTTGGAGACCAAGTTATTACAGTTACTTTAGCCCATGGCATTATGGTTACGGTTGGTATGGATGGAATAGCCCTTACTACGGTGGTTGGGGATATCCAGGCTACTATGGTGGCGGATATGGCTGGGGTTATGGTGGTGGATATGGCTGGGGTTATGGTAATGGATATAATCATGGATATAATAATGGGTACTGGGATGGCTATAATGCAGGAACTGGATATTATTACTACAACAGTAACGATTATTATGGCAACACATATTATTACGGACCTCGTGATGGAATTGGATCAACAAACACACCTGGCGGTGGTTCTGGAAACATTAATGGGCGTAATAATTTGACATTTGGTGGCAATTTGGAAGCAAATAATAATATTGGACTAAACTCTAATACTTTGATCAAACCCACTGAATCAGTTACAAGTAATGCTAATGTATTAAGCCCAGGAAATAATGGAGTTACAAGGCCAATTGAGACAAGTTCGTCATCTAGTAGTGTTGTTGCTCCAGCTGAGACTACTCGTCCAGTTGAAACAACTCGCCCAATTGAAACAACTCGCCCAATTGAGACAACTCGTCCAGCTGAAACAACTCGCCCAATTGAGACAACTCGTCCAGCTGAAACAACTCGCCCAATTGAAACAACTCGCCCAGCTGAGACAACTCGTCCAATTCAAACAACTCGCCCAATTGAAACAACTCGCCCAGCTGAGACAACTCGTCCAATTCAAACAACTCGTCCAGTTGAAACTACTCGTCCAGTTGAAACAACTCGCCCAAACAGTTCAGGAAGAGATTATGAAAAGCCAAATTATTATCAGTCAAATCCGGTGAATACGAATGTAAACTCTAGTTCAAATTATACTCGTCCTTCTAATAATGCAAGTGGATCTTATACAAGACCTTCTTCTGGAAGCAATACTGGAAATACAACTCGTCCTTCATCAGGAACAAATAATTCAGGAAGTACATATACCCGTCCTTCTAATAATTCAGGAAGCTCATATACTCGCCCATCTTCCAGTTCAAATAGTTCTGGAAACACTTATACTCGTCCGTCTTCTGGCTCAAGCAATACAGGAACATATAGTCGTCCTTCATCAGGAAGCAGTAGCTCAGGATCATCTACTCGCCCTTCATCAGGAAGTAGCAGCTCAGGATCATATAGTCGTCCATCTTCATCAGGAAGTAGTAGTTCAGGATCATACAGTCGTCCTTCTTCTTCAGGAACAAGCCGCCCATCTTCATCAGGAAGTAGCAGTTCAGGATCCTATAGTCGTCCATCTTCATCAGGAAGTAGTAGTTCAGGATCATACAGTCGTCCTTCTTCTTCAGGATCAAGCCGTCCATCTTCATCAGGAAGTAGTTCTTCATACGGAGGTTCTTCAAGAAGTAGTGGAAGTAGTTCTTCAGGAAGTTCTTCAGGTTCATCTAGGAGTGGTGGAAGTTCATCACCTTCAAGACGATAACTAGTTGATTGTATAACTTTAAAAAGGAAAAAAATTATGAAAGCAACAACAAAAACAACTCTAGTTATTCTGTCAATGCTTCTGAGCATGACTCTTCTAGGGCAAAATCAAATAGACGCTTTAAGGTATTCCAGAGTTTTATTTGGAGGATCTGCAAGATATATGTCAATGGGTGGAGCGTTCTCAACTCTGGGAGCTGATTTTTCAACTCTTAGCACTAATCCGGCAGGTATTGGAGTTTACAAAAAATCTGAAATGACTTTTTCCCCGAGCGTTGGTTATACAAAAACGGGGGCTGACTATCTTGGCACTTACAGAGATGATTTTAAATACAACTTTAATTTTGCAAATTTCGGGATGGTATTTGCTGGCGACGTAGGATCTTCTGATTCAGAAAAACCTGAATGGAAGGGAATACAATTTGGCTTTGGGTATAATCGTTTGCAGAATTTTAATGGCAGAACGTTTATCGAAGGTCAGAATGATCTAAGTACAATTCTTGACGTTTATTCTGCTTATGCACAGGGCATTTCTCCAAACCAACTTAACCCCTTTGATACTGAACTCGCCTTTGGAACTTATTTACTTGATACAGTGGGTGGTTCTACAAATTATCTTCAGGCTCATTATGGAGGTGCGAAACAAACAAAGTCCATTACATCTTCTGGCGGAATTAATGAGATGGTAATGTCATTTGGCGGAAACTTTAATGATAGATTTTATATCGGTGCGACTTTGGGCTTCCCATTTATCAGATATGAAGAAATTGCCACGTATAAAGAAGTTGATGAACTGGATTCGCTTGCTAATTTTAAATCATTGACAATAAGTGATGATTTGCGCACATGGGGAAACGGTTTCAATTTTAAATTAGGAATGATATACAGAATAACTGACTGGGTCAGAATTTCAGGTGCGTTCCATACACCAACGTTTTATTCTTTGACCGATGAGTACACTCGTACAATGAGTTCACAACTTGAATCAGTTGGTAATTATAGCGACAAATCTCCAGTTGGAAGATATGAATATAATCTGATGACACCCATGCGGGTCATGGGAGGTGTTGCTTTTATTATAGCAAATATTGGATCTATTTCTGCGGAATATGAATTAGTGGATTATTCTGAAGCAAGGCTGAGAGAGAAAAACATCAGTGGTAGCTTTATTCAACAAAATGAAGACATCAGAGGTGCATATACTGCTGCTGGTAATCTTAGAGTCGGTACAGAATGGGTTGTGCAACCCTTTAGCATCAGAGCAGGTTATGCGTTGTACGGAAATCCATATAAAGGTGGATTAAATGATGGAGGTCAGCAGTTTATTTCCGGAGGCTTTGGCGTAAGACAACAGAATTATTTTATTGATTTTGGTTATGTGTATTCTGTAAGAGCAGAAGACTATTATCTTTATTCTTCTGTTCCTGAACCTGCAAAGACAGAAGAGACAAGGCATCAGTTTATTTGCACACTTGGGTTTAAGTTCTAAGAAAAAAAATAAAATTACCCTCCTAGAAAAAGCAGCTTTTGCTGCTTTTTCTTTTATTAACAAACTGTTAGAGAGAAATTTTTAACATAAAACCTTGATGTTAATAAAATTATTACTATTTTTGCACTCCGTTTTTAGAAATTAAGTATTAACCAAAACAACTACAACAATGTCAAAACGTTATGAAACCGTTTTCATCGTAACTCCCGTTTTGTCTGAAGAACAGACAAAGGAAACGGTAAAGAAATTCAAGGATTTGCTCATTGACAAAGGGGCAGCCATTGTTCATGAAGAAGACTGGGGTCTTCGAAAACTCGCTTATCAGATTCAGAAAAAATCAACAGGTTTTTATCATCTGCTTGAATGGGATTATCCAGGAGCAGAGAATCTTGTTTCATTGCTTGAACTAACATTTAAGCGTGATGAGCGCATTCTTCGTTATCTTACCGTATCTCTCGAAAAATACGGAATCGAGTATGCCGAAAGAAAAAGAAAACCCAAAGTTGAAAAAATTGCAGAGCCTGAATCTGCAGAGAATGAATAATAGTATTAACTCAAAAATTAAATTACAATGAGTCAACAATCAGAAGTAAGATATTTAACACCAATCAACGTTGATGTTAAAAAGAAAAAATATTGTCGTTTTAGGAAAAACAATATCAAATATATTGATTATAAAGATGCAGATTTTCTGCTTCGTTTTGTCAATGAGCAGGGGAAAATTCTGCCACGCCGTCTTACAGGCACATCAACCAAATATCAGAAGAAGGTTTCAAGAGCTATCAAAAGAGCTCGTCATTTGGCCCTTCTTCCTTTTGTAGCAGATCTTTTAAAATAGCGGAGGAATTACAATGGAAATTATTCTTTTACAGGACATAAAAAAAGTAGGATTTAAAAATGATATCGTTAGGGTAAAGAACGGTTATGCCAATAACTTTCTTATTCCCAATGGTATGGCCATTGTTGCCACTCCTTCTGCAAGAAAAGTGCAGGCAGAAACATTAAAACAACAAGAATTCAAAGCAGAACGTTTGCGTCAAGAAGCTGAAGTTTTGAGAGATAAAATTACTGATCTTCAATTAAAAGTTATGGTGAAAGCCTCAACAACAGGGAAGATCTTTGGTAGTGTAAACAATATTATGCTTGCAGATGCGATGAAAAGTCAGCATGATGTTGATATTGATCGCAAGCAAATTCATTTTGAACCTGTCAAGCAGGTAGGAACTTATACTGCTACCGTTTTGATTTTTAAGGATGTTGAAGCTGAATGCACCTTTGAGGTGATTGCAGAATAACATTCTGAGAGCGTTAAAAAACTAATACCCGAATATAATTTCCAATAAAAAATTTGCATTCGGGTATTCTTGTGTAGTATCTTTGTATATTATTTTTTAAAAAGAACCAACATCAATGAAATTATCCGACTTTAAATTTAACTTACCCACCGAATTGATCGCAATGTATCCTCTTGAAAATAGGGATGAAAGCAGGTTGATGATTGTTGACAGAGCTAAGGGGACTATTGAACATAAGTTTTTTGGTGAGATCATTGATTATTTCGGAGAAAACGATGTAATGGTGATTAATAATACAAAAGTATTTCCAGCTCGTCTTTATGGTAAAAAAGAAAAAACAGGTGCTCGTATTGAAGTATTTTTGCTCAGAGAACTGAATGCAGAAACAAAATTATGGGATGTATTGGTTGATCCAGCTAGAAAAATAAGAGTTGGGAACAAATTGTATTTTGGAAATTCTGATGAACTAGTTGCTGAAGTTATTGATAATACGACTTCGAGAGGTAGGACAATACGGTTTTTGTTTGATGGAGAGAATGATGAGTTTAAGTCAATTTTGAAGGAAATGGGAGAGGCTCCCTTACCCAAAATTATTTCGAGAGAAGTAGAACCAGAGGATAAAGATCGTTATCAAACCCTATTTGCCACAAATGAAGGTGCTGTAGCTGCTCCAACAGCTGGAATGCACTTTAGTCGAGAACTTATTAAAAAAATGCAGATTCGTGGAGTTGAATTTGCTGATATTACATTGCATGCTGGATTAGGAAACTTTAGAAATATTGAAGTTGAGGATTTAACCAAGCACAAAATCGAATCTGAAGAAATTATTATTAGCCAGGAAACTTGCGACAAGGTAAATCGTGCAAAACTAAATGGGAAGCGTATTTGTGGAATTGGCACAACTACTATGAGAACGATTGAGTCCAGTGTTACTCTCTCTGGTGAACTTAGACCTTATCTTGGGTGGACAAATCTTTTTATTTTTCCTCCATATAATTTCAGAGTTGCCAACACTATGGTTTCTAACTTTCATTTACCTCAGTCATCTCTAATGATTATGGCGTCAGCTTTTGCAGGATTTGATCTTCTTATGAAAGCATACAAAGTTGCTGTTGAAGAAAAATATCGATTCTTTACATTTGGCGATGCAATGATGATTATTTAATTTATTGTGTTAAAAACAGCAGTTATACTAGCCGGAGGTTCTGGAAATAGGATGCAATCAGACATCCCAAAACAATTTCTAATTTTGAATCATAAGCCTGTACTGTTTTATTCGCTCAATCTTTTTTATTCCTTGTTTCCCGAAACAGATATAATCATTGTTTTACCTGAAAAGCATATTGCAACGTGGAAATCACTGGTTTCTGAATATGAGATTTTAATTCCCCATAAAATTGTTTCTGGAGGTCCAACCAGATTCCATTCAGTAAAAAGTGGTTTGAAAATGTGTTCTGATGTAAAAGAAGATCATGTGGTTGCCATTCATGATGGAGTGCGACCACTGGTAAGTGTTTCAGTGATTCGAGAGGGGTTTGCTGTTGCCGGAAGAAAGGGGAGTGCTATTCCTGTAACTCCTGTTAATGAGACGTTGCGTGAAGTTAATGGCTCATTTAGCGAAATTGTTGCAAGAGAGAAATATTGTCTTGTTCAGACACCACAATTTTTTCAGTGTTCCCTAATCAAGGATTGCTATACGATTCAATACTCTGAAACATTCAGTGATGATGCTGGTGTTTTTGAGGCAAGCGGAAGACAGGTAACTCTCATCGACGGTAATCTTGAAAACATAAAAATTACTAATCCCTCAGATCTTATAGTTGCAAGTGCTCTTCTATGTCAGCAAGGATTTTAGATTTGTTTCCATTTGGGATTCACTGTTAATGAAAGAATAGCAGTAACAACTATATAAATAGGATATACAGGTTGAAAGAGAATATGATACAAATACATATTCGTGTTTCCCTTGAGTTTTTTTCCAGTGTAAAAGAGTATTGTGTCTGCAAGAGTTTTTAATGTAAGAACTGCAGCACAGGCAATCAGTGAGGTTTTTGTAAACAAAACTGCAAGCACGCAGATTGTGAATGACATCATAAAAACAATAAATGAAGTGAGCACTGCCATGGTATTTCTGTATAAAATAGATTTTGATGCCCAGCGTTGACGTTGCTTGATAAAATCAGTATAGCTTTTCGGAGAAGGTGTGGAAACAACAGCTTCATTATAAAAACAATACAGGACAGAGCGTGCTCCAAAATGCTTAATGACAGCATGTAAAAGAAATACATCATCACCCGAGGCATTTGATTTTCCTTTGATTTCCTTATGGATAATTTGATATGAGGTTTTCCTAATGAGCATATTTGCAGCATTGCAAAAAATGGGTTTTCCAATGCCAATAGCTCCCGCTCCACTTAGTACAAGAGACGAAAAATCAGCCCTGAAGACGAGATTACTTATGCTTTTGCGTTGTTGGTAAACAACAGCCCCGCAGACCATAACGCTATCATCTTTTAGTTTTCCTATCATTAGGTCAATCCATTGTTGAGGTACCATACAATCTGCATCTGTAAACATTACCATATCAAATGAGGCAGCCATAACACCGGCATGCTGCGCTGCTTTTTTCCCGTGTTCATGGTTTAGATCAATAGTTTTGAATATCAGGTTTTCGGAGATGCTTTTGATACTGCTAATAATGTTTATGCTATTGTCAGAAGAGTGATCATTTACAAAAATTACTTCAATGGTTCTTTGGTTTGTATTGAGAGATAATATAGATTGAATGAGCGTTGGAAGATTTTGTTCTTCGTTTTTAAACGGGATTACAATACTTGCATTTGTTTTATCATCCCTTTCTCGGAGATTTGATTTTTTAAGTTTTGCAACACCAAAGGAAAACAAAAGGATAAGGAAAACGTATCCTAAGGTGATTGTGGCTATAATAACAAGCAGGGTCATCATAGCTTGATTGTTGTTAATTTGACAGAGGGGAGCACAAACAGGCCTATAATGGCGGGAATAAACAGGTTGATGATCCATAATGCAGAAGCAGAAAGCAGAAGGGGAGTTTCAGGTGAGTCCGACATAGTTCCGCCTGCAAAGATGAAAAGCTGCACAATTGCAAGAGTGATTGCGCTTCTAGTGGCAATTTCAGAAATTGCAAACTGAGGAATAACAGTAATGACTAGATAAATAACAGCAATGAGCATTATTCCATCTGTCAAATCAATGATACAGCCGAATGCCCTTAGCAAACAGTAGAATTGAGATGTGTATACCATTAAGCGGATGAAGCTTAAAAAAAGCAACAGAATCTTTCCTGAAAAATTAAAGTCACCTATTATTTGTGAATGTTCAGCAATGAGTTTAAGTTTTTTCGATTTAAAGAATGCGAGGATTCTTGTGAGAATTTCCAATCTAAAGTAGAGCAATAAGGCGATTATTGTCATAAAAATAGTTCCGATCAATATTGCCACGGAAAGATGAATTTCTTTAAATCCGTGGTCAAATTTTGAATAAAAAAACAATAAAGCAGCTGAGGCAAGTAACAGAGTAGCAGTAATCTGAGCTAGTGAGGCAAAAATGTTTGCAAAAAATCCCTTCCAGCGCAATCCTTTGTCTAGCCAAAGTATTTTTCCAGCCACATCGCCTATTCTGTTGGGGAGGAACATACTGATTGTTATTCCTGAAATAACCCCACGAAAGGAAGCAGAAAGACTTGTATTTGAAAATGTCTTTGTCAGAAATTTCCATTTCCATATTTCAAGAGCCCAATTTAAAGGCATTAACATACAGGCAATGATTGCATACGTAGTAAATCCTGTATTAGAAAAAGAATGAATTAATTCATCATAAAAAGTTCCAGATTGGAATTTTTTGCCAAATTGAATCCACAAAAACAGAATTGAAACCCCAAGAATTACTATTCTTAGCGCAGCATTTAAAAAAACTCTTACCTTTGTATTCATTGATGGCTGTATATGAAAACTGAAAAAATTATTTTAGGCATTGATCCTGGGACGAATATTTTGGGTTATGGATTAATTGTCAGCAAAAATACAAAAATTGAAATCATTGATTGCGGAGTTTTATCTCTTGTGAAAACAAAAGACGTTTATATGAAGCTTCGGAAAATATATGAGTTTGTTATTGGGGTTATTGAAAAATATCATCCAGATGAAATGAGTATTGAAAGTCCGTTTTTTGGAAAGAATGTGCAATCGATGCTGAAACTTGGGCGTGCTCAAGGCGTTGCCATAGCAGCGGCATTGTCGTTGGAAGTTCCTGTTTTTGAATATAGTCCAAAAAAAATCAAGCAGTCAGTGACGGGAAACGGGAATGCATCTAAGGAGCAAGTGGCGGGGATGCTCGGAACAATGTATGGTTATGATTTCAAAAACCAATTGCTTGATGCCAGTGATGCTTTAGCTGTTGCTGTTTGTCATAGCTCGAAGAATTTTTTGCCCGGTCAGGGAACGGGATCAAAAAACTGGAGCACATTTATCAGCCAGAATCCTGATCGGATTGTATAATATTATTTTCTTTTTTGGTCTTTCCTCCGATAACCAGCCATACACCGACAAATAGAAATATTGAAGCAATGAGGACGGAATAAGTCAGTTGTTCTTTATAGTATAAATAACCGATCAATGTTGCAATAAAAGGCTGAAGATATATATAAAATCCCACGACAGTCGCAGAAAGTTTTTGCATTGCATAACTTGTAAGAATGTATGTGATAATTGTGGTTCCAAACACAACATAGACCAGTGACCACCATCCTATAGGAGTAATGTGGGCAAATGAAGCTCCTTCCATGTGATATATTGCAAAAGGTGCGTAAGTCAGCAGACCTGCATAAAAAGCATATTTGGTTACCTGAAATGGAGAGTATTTTACCATGAGAGGCTTGATAAGAATCAGATACATGCTATAAGCGATGATATTGGCGATGATTAAAAGATTTCCTGTAAAATGTAGATTGCCCAAGTCAAGGGATTTTCCTGATGTGACAATAATAACTGCTCCAACCAAACCTGCCAATATACCCACAATTTTACGAACAGTAATTTTTTCCTTGAGGAGCCATGCGGCAAATCCTGTTACAAGTAAGGGGCTTAAAGTGTGGAGGATGCTTGTTTCCACAGGCGTGCTGTGTTCAAGTCCCATAAAAAACAAAAGTTGGTTCAGTGTAACGCCCAGAAACCCCGCAATCGATACTCTCAATAAATGTTTTTTGCTCATTTTTTGTTTGTCCGGGAAGAAAAATCCAAGTATCCAGAATACAATTGCTGCAGTGATGACTCGAAAACTTACAATTTCGTATGGAGAGAAAGCGGGCATTGCACTTTTGGCTACCCAATAGTTTGCCCCAAAGAGCAATCCAGCAATGATAAGAGCAAGATGAGCCTGTTTTTTGTTTTGCATGATTATTTGTTCACTCTGCCACCGTTAGAAAATCTTTCGGCATAGTATTTTGTGTCTAGGTGATCAATAATCACCCCTCGTGAACTTGAGGCATGTACAAAATAATCGTTTGCAATATAAATTCCAACATGAGAAACCTGTTTGAAATTAATTTTAAAAAACACAAGGTCTCCACTTTTCAGATTATCCTTTTTTACTGTGGAGGATTGCTGCCAGAGGTCGTAGGCGCTGCGCTTTGTATCAATACTATATAGTTTCTTATAGATTGAAAGTACCATGCCGCTACAATCTGTTCCTTCCTTTGAGGTTCCTCCATACTTGTATGGAGTGCCCAGCCAGTTGTCAATTTCTTCAAGCAGTTTCAAGTCCTCATTTCCATTGAGAGTGATATTCCATTTTTTTTCGTAAACTGAGTATTCTTTGGTTTTTTCAGGTGAATCCTTTTCTTTTTGTTGCCGATGTCTTTTTACATGTTCCTGTTTGCTTGTAGAATCTTCGTCAATGAAATCAACTTTATATGTTGCTTCATTTTGCACACGTCCACTTTGTTGAGCTTCTCTGATATGTTCGATGAGACCTCTGCATGAGGTGAAAAAAACTGTACATAAAATCAGGATGATAATATTAATCCTTTTCATCATAGTATTGTGTATGCGTCAAAATTAGTGATGATTGTAGAAGAATGGGTGGATTGCACATTGAAGTTATAAACATTCAGGTGTTAAAGATATTGATATCTGAGAAAAAGTGTTGTTTTGTGAAAAAAGTTAGAAACAAAAAGCTATTTTGAATGTGTTACAACGAGTTTGCCCATTGTAAGCAATTTTTCGCATATTTTCTTAATGATGATATGTCGGTTCAATAAACCCAGTTGACGAAATTCAATTCTGCCTTCCGAAACATTTTCGGCTTGTCCTACCCAAATATTCACCTTATCAGCCATTTTAAGAAAATATGTCATTTCGTACGCAGGAGATTCTGTTGATGACAAAGTACCAATATCTTCGTCAAGAAGATTGTACACCTGATTCATGGTCACCATTCCTTCGGTAATCAATTCTGTGCCTTTCATTTTAAATGACGGGGGAGTTATTGAGTCACCGGATTCACGAATGTCAAGGTTGCTATTCATTACACGCGCAGCCATTTTTGAAGTAGCCCCACCACTGATGATATGTATTCCGCTAGAAGAAAAAAATGCATGAACAAATGCATCATCATCGGCAGATAATTTTGGAGGGCCGCTAAGAAGATTAACGACAATTCCTCTGCGGTTAGTTGCAACTACCACTGAGCAGTCATCTCCGCTGCCCTTTGACCAGTAAACTCGTGCCTGATCATGAACAAGACAGGCCAGTTTGTGTCCATCCAACCGATTTATGGGTAAATGAGACTGTAGAAAAGTGCTTACTCCTGAAGATTCCCATCCATTGACAAACAATTTTCCAATACCTGCCTGAGTAATTCCATCGGACATCAACATGAGTCCTTCGCCTTTTTTTATGACGCAACTTGATTCATGAACCACTGCTTTTTTGTGTGTGTACACCCGGTGTGGTAGAATCTGTGCATAAGATCGTCCTATTATTATTGGAGGCGGCATTTCATAGCCTAGTATGGTTGTTTGTCCATTGTTAAGAATCTGTGCAATAGTGAATACGGAAAACGGATCAACAGTGCCCCAGGCAGTATCCATGGTGGCCGATACCCGGTTGAATGCTTCGCGTATAGAGAGGCCCAATTTAATTTGAGTAAGGATTCTCGCAAGACAAAGATTTGCTGCAATATTAGCTTTAATGCCCGAGCCAAGGCCGTCGGTAACTACAATAGTTGTGGCATTTACATCTCGTGTTACACCCCACGCATCGCCACAGGGTTGCCCGGGCTTTTTGGACGATTGTGCTGCAAAAACGTCTGAGTGTATATACATGACCGATGCGTTTTTTTGTGAATTAGAGAAATTACTACTTATTGATAGAATCGATGAGGTTGTTCATCAAAACTTCCCCTTTGGCTGTGTTTTCACCAAGGAAACGAGCCATTTCCTGCGACATTTCAAGGAGATGATCGATGAGCTCTCCAGACCTGGTCACAGTTTCATTTTTAAGATCATCCAATTTGTCTTTACTCATTTTGCTGTCAGTCACATCAACAAATAAGCCCACAATTTGGTCTTTTTCATATAAGCGATAAGCAATAACATGGCATAGGAGATTATAGTTCTGATATTGGGTATAAGATTTTAGAACTTTCTCCTCACCTGAAATGAGTTTTTCAAACATTGCCGGATCAATAAGATAACTGATTTTGCGTCCGATTACAGAATCGGAGCAACTGAACATGTCTTTGAAAGACTGGTTCATTCGTAGGATTTCCAGTTCGGAATTCATCAGAACAAAGCCGTTTGGATCTTGTTCAATTATAGTATCAGCTTTTTGTTCTGCAAGTCTGCGCATATATGGCATGCACATTTCTGGTTCTGCCATACCTTCAAGAACAGCAATGGCCCTGTCGCGGCATGAATTATAGCCACAGGCAGTGCAATTCAGTTCGTCGGTTGGAATAAGTTTTCCTGTTTTGCTCAAAACTTCTCGTATCTGTTCTTCGGTAAATTTTGTTTTATGAACTGACTCTGGGATGCTGAAATATGATGATGTATTTTCGAAATTAACTTCTTTAGTGGGTTTACTACCAGGGTTTTCTTTAGAATAATTGTATACATCCATTAGTGCTGCAAAACTGTTTCGTTCTTTACGCATGACTGGACCATTAATACATCCACTCCGACAAAACGATGGTTCAATAACGCATGGTACTGGATTTGCTTGCAAATTTTCAAGGGCATCTTTGATTTCCTCAGCGCCACTTAAAGCCATTGTTCTTAAATCTGTAAGTGAATCTGAAATACCAGCAGTTTTCAATAACCCACCTTCGATTGGGAAAAGACGTGCAGTTCCATATACAGTAGAGTCAAATTTACTTTGTTCACATTCTTTTAAGCGGATATCCTTCAAACGAAACAATTCATCTAACTCTTCAAATGTGATGACAGCATCAACAATCCCATTCAAGGATTTCCAAGTTGCTTCATCTTTTTTTGCAACACAAGGTCCTGCAAAGACAACACGTATTCCTTTATTGGCTTCCTTGATCATTCTTGCATGAGTCGCCATTGGGGAAGCAATTGGAACGAGATATTTTACTAGATCCGGCATTTGATATCGGATATAGTTTACTGCTGCTGGACAGGCTGTGCAAATAGCAGGTGTCTTTTTGTTTTTTTCAATATACTCAGCTGTTGCTTGCGCTGTATACCATGCTGCTGTAGATGTTTCTTCGATAACATCGAAGCCAAGCATCCTTAATGCCGAAGGCAGGCGCTTGCGCTCCCATTCATTGTAATACGACACATAGGATGGCGCTATACTGATAGCTATACGATCTTTGATTTCAAACATTTGAAGCACCTTGCCATATTCGGTTCTGTATGTTTTTGCACTCTGAGGACATACTGTGATGCATGTTCCACATGAAATACATCTCTCAGGCACAACATTGGCTTGTCCATCTACCATGCGGATAGCATTGACAGGGCAAACACGCACGCATCTGTAGCAATCGCGGCATAGAGCTTTTGATGTGTAAACAACCGAAATATTTTCTACTTTCAATTCATCTGCATTCATGATCGAGAATATTTATGTTCTACAAATTTACTCAAAAAAATCATAAAAAAGTAGCAATGAACCATTAAGATTCATTGCTACTGAAGAATTATATTTCGAAAATCTCCATTTTCGTGTTAATTATGTTACTAATTAACCTGTAGTCCAAGACGTTTTATTTCGCTATGAAGCAATTCTTTAGCTTTTTCAAAAGTAGCATGTTCAAGAATTTTGTCATTGACACGCATTACTGGACCGTTTTGGCAACGTTCGAAACAGAAGGTTGCTTTCACATCGACCATGTCTTCTCGTCCTTCGAAACCTACAATATCCGAAAGCTTGTTTTCGCTTACATAATCTGCCAATTGGCTCAACAATTCGTGAGATCCACGGACGTAGCAATTGGTTCCAACACAAACATATACCTCGACTTGCGGATGCTCTGTGTTTCGGACATTAATGATTTGATCGGTGATCCTTTTTCGGCTTTTGTAGTGTGTGTGTAGTAAACGATGACCGATTTCACTACCTGGCTCGCCAAGAATTGATTTATATAGTTCTTTCACATAAGGATTGTCCTGTGATTTGTGGAGTTCAAGCTGTTTGTCAGCATTGTACAATCCCTGTATACGTTTTTCTCTGAAATCAGAAGCAAAACTAACGGGTTGTCCACCACCGGCAATACAACCACCGGGACAAGACATGATTTCAATTAAATCGTATCCGGAATCTCCTTTCATTACTTCGTCACAGATTTTAGCTGCATTGCTAAGTGTATGAGCAATTCCAAGTTTGAGGTGTATCTTTCCAAGTGTCATTTCAACCGTTCTGATTCCGTCCATTCCACGTACCTGCTTGAGGTCGGTGTCAATCAGTTTCTCTCCGGTTATTTTTTCATATGCAAAACGAAGTACAGCCTCGCTTACACCACCTGTGTTTCCAAAAATAACTCCTGCACCTGTTTTAAATCCAAGTGGAAGGTCAAATGATTCAGGCTTGATTGTAGCAAACTCTACTCCTGTTTCATGTATCATGCGACCAAGTTCGTCGGTTGATAAAACAAGATCAACATCCTGCATTCCGTTAGTGGTAAATTCTTCGCGACGTGCTTCGAATTTCTTGGCTGTACAAGGCATAATTGAAACTACAACTAGATTCTCTGGTTTCACCCCAAGAAGTTCTGGTAACATATGCTTTGCAACACTGCCAAACATTTGTTGTGGCGATTTGCATGAAGAAAGATTTGGTAATAATTCTGGATAATACTGTTCGGCAAATTTCACCCATGCTGGACAGCAAGAAGTAAATTGAGGTAATTTTTCGCCCTTTAGTTTTCTTTGAATAAATTCTGTTGCTTCTTCAACCACTGTAAGGTCAGCTGTAAACGACGTGTCATACACTTGATCGAAACCTATGTGTTTCAAGGCGGCAACAATTTGACCTGTTGTAATTGCACCTGGTTCCATTCCGAAACTTTCACCTAAAGCAACTCTTACAGCCGGTGCTATCTGAGCAACTACTACCTTTTCAGGGTTATGGATTTCCTTCCATACCAATTCTGTTTCTGATTTTGGAACCAAAGCTCCAACAGGACATGCAGATACGCATTGTCCACAGAAAACACATTCAACGTCATTCAGACTTTTGTCGAATGCTGTTGCAACAATAGTGTTCGCTCCACGGTTGATAAAATCAATTGCTCCAACAGCCTGCATCTCTTTACATACTCTGACACAATCACCGCATAGCACACATTTGTTTGGATCTCTGATAATGCTTGGTGAATCTGAATCCACCGGCATATCTTTTATGGTTTTTTTGAAGCGAACTTCTTTAACACCAAGTCTGCGAGCCAAATCCTGAAGCTTACAGTTGTTCGATCTTGAACAACTGGGGCAATCAATCTTATGATTCGCTAACAAAAGTTCCAAGTTGATTTTACGAATTTGTCTTACTTCGGCAGAACTGGTTTTTACAACCATGCCTGCTCGGGGAGCAGTTGAACAGGTTGTCTGTATACCCATACCATCAATTTCTGCAATACAAAGACGGCATGCACCATATACACTTAGATTTGAGTGATAACAGAAGGTTGGCATTTCAATACCTGCTTTTCGTATAAGTTCAAGCAAGTTTTTTTCATTTTCAATCGGAATATCAATTCCGTCTATATTTACTGTTTCTTTGGTTTCCATAGTTTTTTATTTTTACATGTTAAAACCTAATACTGCGTCAAACTTACATGCTTTAAAGCATTCGCCGCATTTAATACAAATAGCAGGATCAACTTTGTGTGGTTGTTTCTTTTCTCCTGTTATCGCACCTACCGGACATTTACGAGCACAAGCTGTGCACCCGATACATTTTTCAACATCAATAGTAATGTCCATCAATGCCGGACAATTATTAGTTGGGCAACGTTTATTTACTATATGTTCAAGATATTCTTCCTTAAATTTTACAATGGTTGATAATACTGGACTAGGGGCTGTTTTTCCTAAGCCGCAAAGCGATGCTTTTTTTACAACATTTCCAACTTCTTCGAGCAGGTGGAATGTTTCCATTGTTGCAGTGCCATCAATAATATCATCGAGTAGAGCTAGCATCTGTTTTGTTCCTTCACGACAAGGGATACATTTTCCGCAGCTTTCACTCTGAGTAAAATTCATAAAAAATCTAGCAATCTGAATCATGCAAGATTGCTGGTTCATAACGACAAGTCCACCAGACCCGACCATGGCACCGCAAGCAAGCAGGTTGTCATAGTCAAGTGGTAAGTCAATATTTTCAGCGGTGAGACAGCCTCCCGAAGGACCGCCAATCTGAACGGCTTTAAATCCTTGAGTGGAAATTTTCCCATCATCATCTGTTACTCCACCACCAATATTGTGTACAATTTCGCGCAACGTTGTTCCGAAAGGAACTTCAATAAGTCCTGTGTTGGCAACGTGTCCAGTCAATGCAAAAGTTTTTGTCCCTTTTGAAGTGGCTGTTCCATATTGGTTGAACCATGACGGACCATTACGTATGATTAGGGGAACTGCTGCGAGTGTTTCAACATTATTAATAATTGTTGGTTTTCCAAACAAACCTTCTTGAGCAGGAAATGGGGGTTTTGGCATTGGCATTCCACGTTTTCCTTCGATTGATGCCATAAGTGCTGTTTCTTCACCGCAAACAAAAGCACCTGCACCTTCCATCACATGAATATGCATACTGCGACCAGTTCCAAAAACATTATCTCCTAATATTCCGGCATCGAGTGCATCCTGGATGGCTTTGATCACCCGTTTCACTGCTAGTGGATATTCAAGTCTGACATAAACGTAACCTTCGTTAGCATTAATGGCTCGGGCGGCAATCATCATCCCTTCAATAATACGATGAGGATTCCCTTCCATAAGGCTTCGGTCCATAAATGCTCCTGGGTCACCTTCGTCACCATTGCAAATCACATATTTTTTATCTGATTCGACAACTCTTGCAAAATTCCATTTGCGACCTGTTGGAAAACCTCCGCCTCCTCGGCCTCTTAATCCTGATTCAATCAGGGTATCGCAAACTTCTTGATCTGTCATCGAAGTATATGCCTTTTCAGCTGCAAAATATCCGTCATGAGAAATATATTCGCGGATATTTTCTGGATCCACATGACCGCATTCGCCTAGTACTAATCGGTTCTGCAATTTGTAGAAAGGAATGTCAAGCTGCCCACGGTTTTTATTACCATTGGCAGGATTTACATATTGCAAACGCTCAATTAGCTGGCCTTCCATAACAGAAGTTTGTATAATTTCGGCTGCGTCTTCAGGTTTTACCTTTACATACATGATTTCGTCAGGCAGAATATTTACCAGTGGCCCTTGTGCGCAAAAGCCTTGACAACCACTATGGCTCAATTGAACACATTCGCCGTCATTGTTCTTTTCATCATGCTTATGATCATGCTTATCGAGTTCTAGCTCAATAAATGACTGAAGACCTGCGTCTTCAATAGCCTGCTGTAATGCATCATAAACTAAGAGAGCTCCATTTGCGATACAGCCTGTACCAGCACAAACAATTATCCGTTTGTTGACTCTTTTAAAGTTTTTACCGTACTTGTCTTTTATTTGTCCAAGAACAGCTTTATTCATTGTTTTCATATCAATTTTGTTTTTCGGATATTATTCATTTACAACTTTTGATTCTGCAGTAATAATGGCGTCAATGATTTCGCCACAGCGAGCAGAAGTGACTTCACCATATACTTTGTCATTGATCATCATTACTGGAGCTAGACCACAAGCGCCAAGACAGCTTACAGCTTCAATGGTAAACAGCATGTCATCTGTAGTGCTTTTGTCTGGCGACAGTTTTAGTTTTTCATACAATGTTCTAAGAAGTTTAGAAGAACCCTTTACGTGGCAGGCTGTGCCATCACAAGCACGTACTACATACTTACCTTTCGGTTCTAGCGTAAAATGGGCATAAAAGGTTGCTACTCCATATACTTCGGCAATTGGCATTCTAAGTGCCGTTGCTATGTATGTGAGCACCTGTGGAGGAAGGAAAAGGTACGAATCCTGCACCTGTTGAAGAATGGGGATTAGCCTAGCTTTGTCGTTGTTATTGGCCTCCAGGATCTCATGTACCTGCTGAAATTGTCTCAGACTTTTATTCGGTTCTGTTTTCATATGGTTATTTTTTTGAGCTCAACTTTGTGTTAGGCTCCGATTGATCAAGTTTGTTTAAAAGAACTGCCAGGTTGGCTGAAAAATGAGTGTCTTGTAAAATTATTGAGTCGGGAACACGCAATGCTACTGGGGCAAAATTCCAAATAGCACGGATTCCCCATACCACCATCTGCTCGGCAATTGATTGAGCCGATTCAGCAGGTGTAGTTATTATTCCCATGGATATATGTAGTCGCTGTGCCAAATTGCTGAACTTTGACATGCTGAAAATTTTAATCCCTGAAATTTCTGTTCCAATCTTGGAAGAATCATTGTCAAATGCTGCAATAATATTAACTCCTGCTTGACGAAATCCTTCATATTTAATAAGTGCACTGCCTAAATTTCCGGTACCCACAAGGAAAGCTTCGTGATTCTTGTGATATCCCAAAAAACTCTCTAGCGCCAAAAGTAATTCTTTAACAATATATCCAACACGAGGTTTCCCCGTTACCCCGGTGTATGCCAAGTCTTTTACAACCTGTGATGGATCAACCCTGAGTATCCGCGCAATTATTGGGGCCGAAATGTTAGGATCCCCAAGGTGATGAACTTCTCTGATTAGATTCAGGTAAAGCGGCAATCTCCTTATGGTCGGCTCAGGTATCCCAACAAATCTTTTAAGTTGGTTGTTTTTCTTGCTTTCCATGGGTTTTTTTATCTGATGCAAAGATACAAATTAAATACCCATATAAAGAAATATTTCTTTATATATTTTTCATGATTTGATTGCTTGTTTTACATTGTATATGGATAATTCAAATTAGAAGACCAATTTTGCACGTTAGTAAACTAAAATTCAAAATAATATTTTTTTAGTTAGAGATTAAATTCTTTATTAAAACAACTATACATTATATATATAGCGTATAAAATGTTATAGTTAGAAAGTTTGCTAAAGATTTTTGTTTTCTTGCTCGTATTTTTGAATTTTCGTCAACGAATATAACTTTATATGTCCCTTCATTTTTCTCTTGTTTGTTTTACTTTGTTGATAAAACTTTTGAGCAAGATAAAAAAGTGGATAATTTTCACTTTGAAGGCGGAAATATTTAGGTGTTAAATATTTTGAGATTAGATCTGAGTAAATGTGTTATTTTTGAAAACAAATTACAGTGTCCTATGTTAGACAAACCGCAGATGACTTTTCTTCAGATTTTGAATATGAGTCTAGGTTTTTTCGGTATTCAGTATGGTTTTGGTCTTCAAAATGCCAATGTGAGCAGAATTTTTGAAACAATGGGTGCTGAGGTGAGGATTATTCCGATCTTTTGGCTTGCTGCACCAATTACAAGTCTTTTTATTCAACCCCTTGTGGGAATGTATAGTGATCGAACTTGGAACAAAATAGGTAGGAGGAAGCCTTGGTTTATGCTAGGAGCAGTGTTTGCCTCCTTTGGTTTACTCATGATGCCTTATTCATCAGGATTATGGATGGCTGCAGGAGCCCTTTGGATAATGGATTCAGCTATTAATATGACCATGGATTCTTTTAGAGCTTTTGTGGGAGATATGATTTCAGATAGGCAGAGAAACAAGGCTTTTGCTCTTCAGAGTTTTATTATCGGGACAGGCTCTGTGCTTGCGTCTGTTATGCCATGGCTGCTTACGGGATTTGGCGTTAGCAATGTGGCAAAGAATGGAAGAATTCCTGAATCTGTGGCGGTGTCATTCTATATAGGAGCTGTTTTATTTATTATAACTGTATTGTGGACAATGTATACAACAAAGGAGCATTCACCAGCTCAGATGCTTCAGTTCGGTAAAAATAAAAACGTTGAAAACAACAAGGTATCCTTTTTTAAAGATATTTTTAAAATGCCAGAAATAATGAAAAAGCTTGCACTGGTGCAGTTTTTTACATGGACAGCCTTGTTTACAATATGGATTTTTATGACCTCATCCACAACGAGACATGTTTTTGGAACTACAGATCCTACATCTGAGTTGTATAACAAAGGGGCTAACTGGGTAGGAATTTGTTTTGCGGTTTACAATGGTTTTGGTGCCATATTTTCATTTATCCTTCCATATTTCGCCTCAAGATTTGGTCGGAGAATGACTCATTTTTTTTGTCTTCTGGCAGGGGCTGTAGGACTAGTGTCTGTGGTTTTTGCAACTACACCTTGGCAGATGATTCCTGGGATGATATTGCTTGGAATTGCTTGGGCTTCTTTGCTAAGTATGCCTTATGCCATCTTATCTGCTTCAGTTCCCTCCAACAAAATGGGGTTTTATATGGGAGTGTTTAGTTTCTTCATTTCTATTCCTAAAATAGTCACTGCTCTGTTTCTTGGTTTTGTTGTGAAAGTAATTTTTGGAGGTGATCCGCTGTGGTCTATTTTGAGTGCAGGAGTGATGATGTTTATTGCGTCTTTACTCATGTTGAGGGTTAAAGAAACAATGAGCGACTAATTATCTATTTTTGCATTTAATGAGCACACAAAAAGACTATTTGTTTCATCAACGCAGCAGCGGAATTCTTTTGCATGTTTCTTCATTGCCTGGGAAATGGGGTGTTGGCCGCTTGGGACGCGAAGCATATTCATTTGCTGACAAGTTGCACGAAGCAGGAATCAAACTTTGGCAGTTTTTGCCTCTGACTCCTGTTGGTGCTGGAGATTCTCCATATCAGTCTTGTGCTGCATATGCAGGAAGTCCATTGTTTATCAGTTTTGAGAAATTGCAGGAAGATGGATTATTACCTCAAGAAAATTTATCAAAGCTATTTGCTCATTTGGAGAATCCCATGGCTGATTATGAATATGCAAAGCGGGCATCTGATTTTTTTCTGCCACTAGCATTCATGAATTTTGAGCAGAATGGAGTTTTTAGAAAAGAATATGATGAGTTTTGTGCCTCAGAGCAATGGTGGCTTGAGGATTATTGTCTTTTTTCAGCAATTCGTTCGCAGTTGGGCGAAATTATGATTCAGGATTGGCCAGAGAAGTTGAAAAATAGAGAAAGGGAATCGCTGGAAGAGAAAACAATTGAACTTGCTTCTGAAATTGAGTATGAACGCTTTGTTCAGTTTGTGTTTTTCAGACAATGGAGAGAACTTAAGACGTATTGTAATGCAAAAGGAATCAGTCTCATGGGAGATGTTCCCATATATGTGTCGGCTGATAGTGTTGAGGTATGGAAAAATCCGGAATTGTTTGAAGTGAATGCTGACTTGACGCCGATACTAGTTGCAGGTGTTCCTCCTGATTATTTTAGTGAAACTGGTCAATTGTGGGGTAATCCCGTGTATCGTTGGAATGCGCATGAATTGGACGGATTTCAGTGGTGGCATAAGCGACTTGATTATTCTTTAAAGTTATTTGATACGGTGAGAATTGACCATTTTAGAGGTTTTTCTGAGTTTTGGGCCATTGCTGCAGGTCAGAACACAGCTGCTGACGGAACGTGGATATGTGCTCCAGGTCAGAAATTGTTTGATTTGTATATTGAGAAGAGGGGTTCTGTTCCAGTCATTGCAGAAGATTTGGGAATATTGAGCGAAGAGGCAATTGAATTAAGAATGAGATATGGGTTTCCAGGAATGAAAATTTTGCAATTTGCTTTTTCTAATTATCGGGAAAATGAATTTTTGCCTCATTTTTATGATAGAAACTGTGTGGTTTATACGGGAACACATGACAACAACACTTTGAGAGGATGGTTTGAAGAAGAGGCCAAACAAGAAGAGAAGGATACAGTGTTAGCATACGTTGGGCACGATCAAGACGAACTTGTAAACAATATCATTAAGCTTGCGTGGAGCTCAGTGGCAAATATGGTTATTATTCCGATGCAGGATATTTTGAATCTTGATTTTTTGGGTAGAATGAATGTGCCGGGGACCACAACTGGAAACTGGAAATGGAGAATGACTGAATCACAAGCGGAAGCTTTTCCCGTGAAGGAAATCCAAAAATTGAATGATTTATATTTCAGATAAAAGAAAATTAAATCGTTCAAAATTAAAGTTTTTTTAAGTGAGTCCACTGATAAAAAACGCACCAATTGCAACAGCACCAATAGCTAGAGGTGCAACAAAACGGATAAGAAAAACTAGAATTGAAGCAACAATTGGATGAATCTTTGATCCTTGTTTCAGTTCATCTATAAATGCAGCTTTGCCAAGTTTCCATCCTGTATAAATCACAATAAACAATGCTCCAAAGGTGAGAAAGATATTAGCTGAAATGTAATTCATGATATCAAAAACTGTCATTCCAAACAAGGTCATGTTTTTTAAAGGACCAAAAGACAATGTGCATAAAACTCCAATTGCAGTGATTGAAGCACTTCCAATCAGAGTTGCCTTTCCTCTGCTGATGTTTTTTTCTTCTTTTAGGTATGCTACTACAACTTCAAGAACGGAGATTGTGCTCGTAAGAGCTGCAATGGCGAGGAGACAGAAAAAGGCAATGCCAAAGGCATAACCGCCTGGCATAGATTGAAATACTTTGGGTAAAGTGACGAAAACAAGTCCAGGGCCACAGGCAGGGTTTTCTCCGAGAGCAAATAATGCAGGAAAAACCATTATTCCACTTAATACGGCAATCAAAGTGTCAGCAGAAGCAACCCATATTGATGTGCTCAAAAGAGGGGTGTCTTTACGAATATAGGAGCCGTAAGTAATGAGAGCTCCCATGCCGATGCTGAGTGAAAAGGCTGCTTGACCAAGGGCCATAAGAATAGATTGCAGAGTGAGTTTTCCAAAATGAGGTTCAAATAAAAATCGTAATCCAGCTCCAGCTCCTGGAAGGGTAATACTTCGAATACAAACAAATATAATCAGAACAAGCAGAAGAGGCATAAGGATTTTCGTGTATTTTTCTATGCCTTTTTGAACACCAGCTAGCACAACGCCAGCCGTAAGAGCCATAAATAGAAATTGCCAGATTAGTGGCCTATAGCTGCCAGAAGTAAAAGATTCAAAATCAGTGTTGAGTTCTGCTATGTTTTTTTCTGCAAAATTGCCACGAATAGCTTGTATAACATACTCAAGTGTCCATCCTGCCACAGTGCTGTAAAATGAAAGAATAACAAATGCTGCAACTATTCCCATGAGGCCAATGATCCACCAGGGAGATCCCGGAGAAAGTTTTTTGAATGATCCGAGGGCATTGCTTTGTGAACGTCGCCCTATCACAAATTCTGATAGCATGACGGGGATTCCGATTGCAAAAACAAAGCAAAGATATACGAGCAAAAAAGCACCACCTCCATTTTCTCCAGTGATGTATGGGAAGCGCCAAATGTTTCCCAAGCCTACGGCTGAACCTGTAGCTGCTGCAATAATTCCAAATCTCCCAGTAAAGCCTTCCCGGGGTTTAATTCCAGGTAGAAATGCCATTGTTCTTTTTTTTTGACAAACCTACATAAAAAAATAATTACAGAATATAAGAATTAGAAAAAAGAACAATAAAGGTGTGAAAGTAAATCATCAAAACATTAAATACTTGTATTAGGCATTCAGGATTAAAACGTTTTTATTAGTGAGGAGAAGATTTATTGTGTTAAATAAATTTAAAATCTTATTTTTGGCAAAGCAAAAAAAAATACAATTTTTTACATTTAAAAAACCAAATACAATGAAAATTTTAGTTCTGAATTGCGGAAGTTCGTCAATTAAGTATCAGCTTATAGACATGTGTTCCGAGTCGACAGTGTTAGCTAAAGGATTACTTGAACGTGTCGGGATGAGCGACAGTGAGTTAAAACATCAGGCCGAAGGGAAAGATACGTTTAAACTGATTCAGGATGTGCCTGATCATACCGTAGGGGTTGATCTCATTATTGATGCATTAATGCATCCTGTTCATGGTGTTATAAAGGATAAACATGAAATCAATGCTGTGGGACACCGTGTGGTTCATGGAGGAGAAAAATTTAGCGGAAGTGTTAGAATTACACAAGACATTATTGATAAAATGGAAGAATGTGTTGATTTGGCACCTCTTCATAATCCGGCTAATTTAAAGGGAATCTACGCAATTCAGAAACTTCTTCCCGAAGTGGAACAGTGTGGTGTTTTTGATACTTCATTTCATTCAACAATGCCTGAGCATGTGTTTTTGTATGGTATTTCTTATGATATGTATGAGAAATATCGTATTCGTAGATACGGGTTTCACGGAATTAGTCATCGTTTCGTTTCAAAGAAAGCTTGTGAGCATTTGAATATCGATTATAATAATGCAAAGATTGTTACATGCCACCTTGGGAATGGGGCTTCAATTGCAGCTATTCACAATGGAAAATCTGTTGACACATCCATGGGGTTTACACCCGTTGAAGGACTGATTATGGGAACTCGTTGTGGTGATCTTGATTTAGGCGTGTTTTTATACATTATGGAAAAAGAAGGCATGGATACCAAACAGGCAAACAATTATATCAATAAAAACTGTGGTGTTAAAGGTATTTCTGGCGTTTCATCTGATATGAGAGATTTGAAAGAAGCCGCTGATAGTGGAAATAAGCGTGCAGAGCTTGCGTTGCAAATGTATGGGTATCGTGTTAAAAAGTATATAGGCGCTTATGCTGCTGCTATGGGAGGGGTTGATGTTATTGTGTTTACTGGAGGTATTGGTGAAAATGACAATCTGACTCGTGAACAAAGCTGTGAAGGACTTGAATACATGGGGGTTGAGCTTGATAAGGAGCTCAATAATACCATCAAAGGGCAAGATGCTGTTATCACAAAACCTTCATCAAGAGCAAAGGTTGTTATTATTAGAACGAATGAAGAGCTAGTAATTGCAATGGATACACTTGATATAATTGAAGGAAGACTATAGGAAACTTGAATAAAAATGCCCTGGCTTTTTTGTCAGGGCATTTTTTTATGCACTGAATTTTGGGAGATGATTTGGTCTTGCAGTGGCGAAATAATCAGGATTTTCTCTCTGGTTTCATAAATTCGCTGTATTTTTGTAAATAGAAAAAAACAATCTCCCACATTATATGAGTATACTTAATAAAATTTTCAGCAGCAAGGCAGATAAAGACATGAAAATGTTGAGACCTGTTGTTGGGAAAGTGAATGCGCATTCACCTGCAATATCTAGTTTGAGCAACGATGAACTACGTGAAAAAACGATTAATTTCAGAAAAAAAATATTTGCAGCAGTAGAAGAAGAAGAAAAACAAATTGCTGAACTTCAACAGCGGATTGATACTGAATACGAAATGGATATCTCCGAAAAAGAAGAGATATACAAAAAAATTGAGGATCTGAATAAACAAAGCTATAAAAAAACTCAAGATTTGCTTGATGAAATATTGCCCGAAGTTTTTGCTGTTGTAAAAGATACTGCTCGACGCTTTTTTGAAAACGAAGAAATTGTAGTTACTGCTACAGAAATGGACAAAGATTTGTCAACAGAAAAGGACTTTGTTAAGATACAAGGTGATAAAGCAATTTATAAAAACTCATGGACCGCTGGTGGTAATATTATCAAATGGGACATGATCCATTATGATGTGCAGCTTATTGGTGGTGCTGTTCTTCATCAGGGTAAAATCGCAGAAATGGCTACCGGAGAAGGGAAAACACTTGTGGCTACTCTTCCAGTCTTTCTTAATGCGCTTCCTGGAAAAGGAGTTCATGTGGTTACGGTCAACGACTATCTTGCTAAACGTGACTCTGAATGGATGGGTGTGTTGTACCAGTTTCATGGACTAACAATTGACTGTATAGATAGGCATCAGCCTCATTCAAAGGAAAGAATAAAAGCATATCTTGCTGATATTACCTTTGGCACAAACAATGAATTTGGATTTGATTATCTCAGGGATAATATGTCTCGTTCAAAAGATGAACTTGTGCAACGTCCCCATAATTATGTAATTGTGGATGAGGTTGACTCCGTTCTTATTGATGATGCACGTACGCCTTTGATTATTAGTGGCCCCACGCCAAAAGGAGACAAACAGGAGTTTGATGAGTTGAAACCTTTTGTGCAGAAACTTGTCAATGAACAAAGAAGACTTGTCACACACGAGCTTGCTAAGGCAAGACAGTTGTATGAATCAAATACTCCTGAGGATGAAAAGGAAGCAGGAAAACTGATTCTTAGATGTCATAGAGGAATGCCCAAAACAAAAGCGGTGATTAAGTTTCTCAGTGAACCAGGAGTAAAATCACTCCTCTTAAAAACCGAAAATTTTTACATGCAGGAGCAGAGTAAGCATATGCATCTCGTTGATGATGAGCTGTTTTTTGTTATTGAAGAAAGGAATAATTCAATTGACCTTACTGAAAGAGGAATTGATTTATTGACAAAGGATACTGGGGATCCTACATTTTTTATCCTCCCAGATATAGGATCAGAAATTGCAGATATTGAAAAAAGCACTAAAACTGAATTAGAAAAAACAGAATACCGGAATGATATGATGCGTGACTTTGCAATAAAGTCAGAACGAGTTCACTCAATGAATCAGTTGCTTAAAGCTTATACTTTGTTTGAGATAGATGTTGAATACGTGGTGATGGATAACAAAATTAAAATTGTTGATGAGCAAACTGGTCGTATTTTAGAGGGAAGGAGATATTCAGACGGTCTGCATCAGGCTATTGAGGCAAAGGAAAATGTCAAGATTGAAGCTGCAACGCAAACGTATGCAACCATTACCCTCCAGAATTATTTTAGGATGTATAATAAACTGGCAGGGATGACAGGAACGGCTGAGACTGAAGCCGGTGAGTTTTGGGATATCTATAAGCTTGATGTTGTGGTGATTCCAACAAATCGTCCTATCATCAGAGATGACCATGAAGATTTTGTGTTTAAGACAAAACGTGAAAAATATAATGCTGTAATTGATGAGATTCAGAGTCTTGTAGAAAAGAAAAGACCTGTTTTGGTTGGGACTACAAGTGTTGAAATTTCAGAATTACTCAGCCGCATGCTCACATTAAGGAAGATAAAGCATAATGTGTTGAATGCCAAATTGCATCAAAAGGAGGCCGATGTTGTTCTTCAAGCTGGTTATGCAGGAGCTGTAACAATAGCTACCAACATGGCTGGTCGTGGAACTGACATTAAACTCGGTGAAGGTGTGAAAGAGGCTGGAGGTTTATCTATTATTGGAACGGAAAGGCATGAATCAAGGCGTGTTGACCGTCAGTTGCGTGGACGTGCTGGTCGTCAGGGTGACCCCGGAAGTAGCCAATTCTTTGTTTCTCTTGAGGATGATCTAATGCGTATTTTTGGCTCTGAACGGATTGCCAAAATCATGGATAGACTGGGTTTGAAAGAAGGCGAAGTAATTCAACATTCAATGATTACAAAGTCAATTGAACGCGCTCAGAGAAAAGTCGAAGAAAATAACTTTGGTATCAGAAAGCGTTTGTTGGAATATGATGACGTAATGAATCTTCAGCGTGAAGTCATTTACAGCAAGAGGCACAATGCGCTTTTTGGAGATAAATTAGCAATAGATGTCAATAATATGTTTGTTGATGTGGTGTATGGTGTTGTTGAAGATAATCAAGAAAATAGAGATTTTGAGAATTTCAGATCAAGCATGATTCGTATGTTTGGATTAGATCCCAAGATTGAAGAAAATGACTTTTTTGCTGCCCGTACAGAAAAAATTGCTGAAGATTTGTATGAGCAGGTATATTTAAATTATAGGCAGAACAATGAATTTCTTTCAAAGAAAGTTTTCCCGATAATTAAAGATGTTTATCAAAACTCAGGACGCAGATATGACAATATTGCCATCCCCTTTTCGGATGGAAAAAAGACAATGAATATTGTTGTTCCACTCCAAAAAGCCTATGAATCACAAGGTAAGGAGGTGAGCATTTCCATAGAGAAAGGGATTGTGCTTGCAATTATTGACGATAGCTGGAAAGAACATTTGCGTGAAATGGATGAACTGAAGCAGTCTGTGCAGCATGCCACATATGAACAGAAGGATCCACTCCTTATCTATAAGCTTGAATCGTTTAATTTGTTTAAGGGATTAACTGAGCGTATTAATAAGGAGATTGTAGTGTTTTTGAATCAGGGCAGAATTCCTGTGGGAGAAGAGCAAAATGTGAAAGAAGCCGAACAGCAAAAGACCAATCTGTCGAACTTGAAAACAGGTCGAGATACAAATGTTCCTGGACAGCAACAGCAGGCTTATCATGATCCTTCAGCAGCAAAGCCCGTTCAGACTCAGGTAAGAGTTGAAAAGAAAGTAGGAAGAAACGAACCTTGTCCCTGCGGAAGTGGAAAAAAATATAAAAATTGTCACGGAGCCTGATAGTATAGAATCAGATGGAAATATCATTGTTTTGGTCTTTTCTTCTGGCTTTGGGCCTTTGTTTTGACACATTTGCTGTATCTGTTTCAAGTGGAATCATCTGCAATAAGATTACATTCAGACAGGGATGCCGGTTTTCTTTTGTAATGGCTGTTTTTCAAGGAGCGATGCCGCTGCTTGGATGGTTGGTAGGAAAAGGAATTCATAAGCACATTGAAGCACTTGACCATTGGATTGCTGCTACATTACTGTTGGCAGTTGCCATAAAAATGATTGTTGATGCTTTTTCCATAGATAAAGATAGAAAATTAAATCCACTGAAGTTCACCACAATGATAACCCTTGGAATTGCAACAAGCGTAGATGCATTGGCTGTTGGATTTAGTTTTGCCTTTGTAAGTTCAGATATTCTGTGGGTAATCATAATGATTGCAATTGTCACTTTTTTGGCTGCAATGATAGGACTTCTCATAGGGAAAAAATCAGCTGGAAAATTCGGAAAACCTTTAGAAATTGTTGGAGGGATTATTTTAATTGTTATTGCAATAAAAATCTTGCTGTTGCATCTTTAAAATTTTTGTTAGCAACGTAACGAATGTTGTTGTAATTTCGTTATAAAGACGGATTTTATGGTGTTTTGAAACAGAATCTCTATTTTTGACAATCCTAGAAAATAAAATGAATAGAATTTGGATTTTTTTCTTGTTTTTTTTGATGTACCAACATGCTGAATGTCAGAATCTGGTAACAAATCCTGATTTTACAATATATTTTAGATGTCCACAATCATTTAATCAATACAACAATAACATTAAAGATTTGCTGCCGGGTTGGGGTACAGTGAATAAATCAACACCAGATTTTTTTCACCGCTGTAGCAAGAATTCAGATGTTGGGGTGCCTGATAATTTTGCAGGTTCCACAGAGCCCTTTATTGGTGATGGCTATATTGGGATGATTTTGCGCGTGGATGCTGAAACGTATCCGTTTTCTGCAACTTATTCTGAACATATCACAGGTGTTCTTGAAACTCCTCTTGAAAAAGGGAAGCATTATTGTCTTGTTTTTTATTATGCCTTTGCAGAAAACTCGGGGATTAAGACGAACGGGATAGGTGTATATTTTTCAAGGGAAAAACCTGATTTTCAGGATTATGAAGATGAGTATCAATTTCAACCGCAATTAATGTTGCATACCGATTCTATGTTGGGAACAAAACAAGGTTGGAATATGCTTTCAGCCGTTTTTACTGCGCAAGGTGGTGAAAAATATATTACCATAGGGAATTTTTTGCCGGTTTCTCTAAGCAGGGTCAGCAGAAATATCCCAAAGGTTTTAAATGACACCCGTTTTTTTGCCTATTATTATATGGATGCTTTTAGCCTTATTGAAATAGATGATGAAAAATCATGTCCATGTTCAGCACTTCTTTCTATTGCGAGGAATGAAAAACAAGCGGATACATTAAATTCTGTTAGGGATGATGTGGTTTTTGAGGCTGGAATGACTTACACCTTGAAAAATGTATATTTTGATTTTGAAAAGTCAATGTTGAGGGTTGAATTATTCGAAGAGCTTGATAAAGTGGCGAGTTTTATGAAGGCAAATGTGGATGTTCATGTGAGAATTATCGGGCATACTGACAATGTGGGTTCGTCATCATACAATCAGCATTTATCAGAAGAGAGAGCAAAAGCCGTTTTGGAGTATTTCTTTTCAAAGGGAATCCCACTGAAGAGGATGAAATATGAAGGAAGGGGATGTCTTTTTCCTCTGGCTGAAAATGATACAGAATGGGGAAGACAACAAAACCGTAGAGTTGAGGTGGAATTTTTTATTCCTTAAGAGAAATATCATGATCAATCCTTTTACGCAAGAGTATTTTATGAAGGAAGCCTTGAAACAGGCAAAAACGGCATACATGGAAGGAGAAGTGCCGGTGGGTGCAGTGATTGTTGCAGGGAATACAATTATTGCTCGCACTTATAATATGACAGAGAAATTGAATGATGTTACTGCCCATGCCGAAATGCTTGCTATAACTGCAGCTTCAAATCACCTAGGAGCTAAATATCTTCAAGATTGTACATTGTATGTGACTCTTGAGCCTTGTACTATGTGTGCATCAGCCCTTGCGTGGTCGCAGATTGGAAAAGTTGTTTGGGCAGCCTCTGACCCGAAAAAAGGGTTTACTCAGGTTACAACGCCATTATTACATCCCAAGACAGAAGTGATGTCTGGAATTATGGAGGATGAAGCTTCAGAGATGCTAAAAAACTTTTTTAAGAAGAAACGATGATTAGATTTTGAAAAGTTTTTTCAATTCATCAACCATATCTAATTTTTCCCAAGCAAAAAAGGTGACTTTTTTCATATTTTTGGTTTCTCCATCAATAACTTTGGTTACTGTTGAATCATCCTTATAAAAAACTTCAACTTCTTTTTCGTAGCTGTCTCGTCCAAAATGTCCATAGGAAGCAGTAGGTCCAAAAATTGGATTTTTAAGTCCGAATTTTTTTATGATTGTATATGGTCTGTAATCTATAGTTTCTTCAACGAGTTTTGCAATTTTGCTGTCAGGAAGGATTTTGCCGTTTTCATCTTTCACCTTTGCTGTACCATATGTGTTGATGTATATGTTCATAGGCTTGGCAATTCCGATTGCGTATGAAACTTGTGTCATCACTTCGTCTGCAACTCCTGCTGCAACAAGATTTTTTGCAAGATGACGCATGGCATAAGATGCTGAACGGTCAACTTTTGAAGAATCTTTTCCTGAAAAAGCTCCACCACCGTGAGCACCACGTCCGCCGTAAGTATCAACAATGATTTTTCTGCCTGTTAGGCCTGAATCACCGTGAGGACCACCAATGACAAATTTACCTGTTGGGTTCACATGTAATTTGTAGTCGCCTTTGAAAAGACTTCTTACATCTTCTGGAAGTAAGGGCAACACTCTGGGAATAAGAATTTCCTGGACATCTTTTTTAATGATGCGTTGCATTTCCTTTTCGTCAGCAAAATCATCATGTTGTGTTGAAATCACGATGGTATCGATGCGAATAGCATGATGGCTATCATCATATTCTATTGTTACCTGACTTTTTGAGTCGGGACGAACGTAGAGCATTTGTTTTCCTTCCTTGCGTATTTTGGCAAGTTCTTGAAGGAAAATATGTGATAATTCAATGGGCATTGGCATCAGGTTTTCCATTTCGCGGCTTGCATAGCCAAACATCATCCCTTGATCTCCTGCTCCTTGTTCTTCGGGGCTGCTTCTGTCAACACCCTGAAAAATATCATTGCTTTGTTCATGTATGGAAGAAATGATTCCGCACGAAGTGGCATCAAATCCATATTCTGGTTTTGTATAACCAATTTCTTTGATGACTTTTCTTGCGATTCCTTGCACATCAACGTATCCTAATGTTCTAACCTCGCCGGCAAGAACAACAAGTCCTGTTGTTACCATTGTTTCACAAGCTACTTTTGAATCTTTATCGTGGCGAAGAAATTCGTCAACAAGTGCATCGCTAATCTGATCGGCAACTTTGTCTGGGTGCCCCTCGGAAACAGACTCTGAAGTGAAAAAATATGACATAAATATGAGAGTTTTTAATTAAAAATTTTATGAATGCTTGCAAAATTACAAAATTTGCGGGAATGTTATCTGACTTTTAAAAAAAAAGGACTGTCTTTCGACAGCCCTTCATAGATTAATATAGGTTGAACAGAAGTTCCTTAGTTAGGTGGATAAACAAAGACATATAGTTTTAAAAAAAAACCTATTGCCCACCGGCTTCAGATTTCCAGTTGGTAAAATAGACTATGATGTCTGCTTCAGATTTCCATTTTGTGAAATAAACAACCCATTCGGCTTCACTTTTCCACTCGGTAAAATACCAAGTCCCTTTTTTCCCTTCGGCCTCGCTTTTCCATGTGGTGACATAAACCACAAGATTAGCTTCGCTTTTCCAATCAGTGACATATACTTTGTGTGAGGCTTCGCTTTGCCATGTGGTTTTATATACAACTTGGGCACAAGAAATTTTTGCCACAAAAAGACAAAAAAAGATGATAGTAAAATGTTTCATGTTCTTGTTTTTATGAAAATAAGCAAATATTGTTCCAAAAAGGGAAGATGGTCGGCACTGAAAAGAATTTAATTGAAGAGTATATTTGTGAATAATTTTATTCACAGCTTTTCTTTGAAGAAAAAGGAAGATGTTTAAGTTGTTTTAACAAAAATGCGAAGAATAAAAAATATTTCTCTCAAATAGTACACAAAATCTGCTTGTTTTTACCTTATTTTTATTAGTTTTGTAATATTCACAAAGCAAATTAAAAAACACACAATATGCAAAGATTAATGTTACTGGGAGATGAGGCCATTGCACAGGGAGCTATTGATGCAGGTCTGTCAGGGATTTATGCTTATCCCGGCACTCCATCTACTGAAATTAACGAATACATTCATTCTTCAAAGGAAGCAAAGGAGAAAGGGATAGTTTCTTGTTGGGCGGTTAATGAAAAAACGGCTATGGAAGGAGCCTTGGGAACATCGTATACAGGCAAACGCGCCATGGCAGCTATGAAACATGTGGGCTTAAATGTTGCAGCCGATCCTTTTATGAATTCTGCAATTACTGGCGCCAACGGAGGTCTTATTATTGTTTCAGCAGACGATCCTTCAATGCACTCATCACAGAATGAGCAAGACAGTCGATATTATGGGAAATTCGCTCTGATTCCGGTTCTTGAACCATCCAATCAGCAAGAAGCTTACGATATGACATTTTATGGATTTGAAATCTCAGAAAAGTTTAATGTTCCTGTTTTGATGAGAATTACAACACGTCTTGCACATTCGAGAGCGGCTGTGCAGACTAGAGAAAAGAGAAAACAAAATGAACTGAGTTTGCCTTCAAATCTTAGACAGTATGTGTTGCTTCCTGGAATTGCAAGAAAGCATTATAAGGGATTATTGGCCAACCAAGTGCTGTTTGAGGAAGCATCAGAGACTTCAGGATATAACAAATATATTGATGGTCCCGATAAATCAATGGGGATTATTACCTGTGGGTTGGGATATAACTATCTAATGGAGAATTATCCTGACGGAAAATGTCCGTTTCCTGTGGTTAAGATTTCACAGTACCCGCTGCCGGCAAAGATGATTCAAAAACTTGTTGATGCAACAGAAAAAATACTTGTGGTTGAAGACGGATATCCCATTGTTGAAGAACAAGTAAAAGGATTGTTGAGTATTGGAATCCACGTGAAGGGACGTCTTGATGGAACTATTCCTAGAGACGGTGAGTTGAATCCTAATATTTTAGCAACTGCCTTGGGATTGCCAAACACTGTAGGGCAGCCTATTCCACAATTGGTTGTGGGCCGTCCACCATCATTTTGTGCTGGATGTTCGCATATAGATTCATACAATGCTTTAAACGAGGCTCTAGAGGGCTACGGAGCTGGTAGGGTGTTTGCAGATATCGGATGTTATACGCTTGCTGCGCTGCCTCCTTTTCAAACGATTAATTCATGTGTTGACATGGGAGCTTCAATTACCATGGCCAAAGGAGCTGCAAATGCAGGATTGACTCCAGCTGTTGCTGTTATCGGTGACAGTACGTTTACACATAGTGGGATGACTGGATTGTTAGATGCAATCATTTCAAAATCTCCGATTACAGTTTTGATTTTAGACAACTCAACAACAGGAATGACTGGTGGACAACCATCAGCAGCTTTAGGGCGGATTAAAGATATTTGTCTTGGACTTGGAGTTGAGGAAGAACATCTTCATATTTTGAAACCATTGAAGAAAAATCACGAGGAAAACACTGCAATCATTAAAAAAGAACTTGCGTATCAGGGAGTTTCAGTCATTGTTCCCACCCGCGAATGTATTCAGACTCTCAGCAGAAGAATGCGTAACAAGTTTAAAGAAGCATAACATCAAAAAATCACATCAATGAAAAAAGATATTATATTAGCAGGAGTTGGTGGTCAGGGGATATTATCCATTGCTGCCACCATAGGATTAGCAGCCGTAGATTTTGGCTTACAACTAAAACAGGCCGAAGTGCACGGAATGAGCCAGAGGGGAGGAGATGTACAGTCACATTTTAGATTATCAGACAAAGAAATTATGTCCGATCTTATTCCCATAGGCAAGGCCGACATGATTATTTCCGTAGAACCAATGGAATCTCTAAGGTATTTGCCCATGCTGGGGCCTGATGGATGGGTGATTACCAGCACAGATCCGTACATCAATATTTCAAATTATCCAGATATTGACCAGGTGCTTTCTGAAGTGAAAAAATTTAAAAATCACGTAGCACTTCCAGCTGAAGCAATGGCAAAAGAAATAGATTCTCCGAAATCAGCAAATATTTTAATTTTAGGAGCGGCGATTCCTTTTATTGGAATCGATGTGGCTATGCTTGAGAAAGCATTGAAGAAATTATTTGGATCGAAGGGAGATGAAGTTGTGAATGGAAATATCAGAGCTTTGCATGCAGGACTTGAATTCTCAAAGAAATATATGGGATAGTTTGGTGCTGTATTTTGAGAAGTGGTCATTTGTAAATAACATTCAGAGGTATTCTTCTGAAAGATAGGGAATTATATATGATGAGAATAATTTGCGAAAATTCGGAACAGGCAGAATTGTATGTTCCTATAGGAACAACACTGCGTGAGCTTTGTTCGTTGGCAAAACCTAAACTTCAGTATGAAGTGCTTGGTGCATTGGTCAACAATAAGGCGAGGGAGATGAGTTACCCAGTTTTTAAACCTAAAAAGATACGTTTTTTTGACATTACTCATACAATTGGTCAGCATATGTATTTTCGGTCGCTGAGCTTTTTGCTTCATAAGGCTGTTAGGGATCTCTATCCAGAATGTCAATTAATTATTCAGCACTCTGTTTCCGGAGGAAAATATTGTGAACTACAAAACTTACCTGGAGAATTGAATGCCGAAGTTATTGCAGCTATTAAAAAAAGAATGCGTGCGCTTGTAGAAATGGATATCCCTTTTGAGAGAGAAGAGATGCTTACAGAGGACGCTATCCGACTATATGAAGAAAATAATTTACCAGACAAGAAAAAACTTTTTTCCACACGAAAACTTATTTTTACTTCAGTCTATAAACTTGAAAACACAGTAAATTATTATTATGGATATCTTGTGCCTTCAACCCGTTTTTTGCAAGTGTTTCATATTGAAAAATACTATAGTGGAATTCTACTTCAGTCTCCTTCAAGGCAAAATCCGAATAAATGTGTAAGAGTACAGAAATATGATAAGTTGTTTTCAGTGTTTCAGGAGCATAAGAAATGGGTCCAGATTTTAGGTGTTTCTCATGTCGGAGATCTGAATGAGTATGTCGCCAACAAAGAGGCGAGCAACTTGATTAAGGTTTCAGAAGCACTTCATGAAAAAAAATTGGCTCAGATTGCAGATGATATTCATTCCCGTGAAGGAGTGAAAATCATTCTTGTAAGTGGTCCTTCATCATCAGGGAAAACAACATTTTCCAAGCGCTTGTCTGTTCAGTTAGAAGTATTGGGATACAAAAGTGTTCAGATTTCAATGGATGATTATTTTGTTGAACGGGAGGATACTCCAAAGGATGAACATGGGAATTTTGATTTTGAGTCTCCCAATGCTCTCGATATTCCTTTGTTTAATCAACAACTCAGTGATTTGTTGTCAGATAAGGAAATTAATATGCCTGTATTCGATTTTAACCAAGGGCGTAAAGTCTATCCAGGAAAAAAACTTAAACTCACTAAAGATAATTTACTGGTTATTGAGGGTATCCACGCACTCAACCCCATGCTTACCGAATTGATTGATAATAAATACAAATATCGAATTTTTGTTTCAGCATTGACGCAAATCTCCGTTGATAATCAGAATCCTGTCCCCACCACTGATAATCGCTTAATTCGTAGGATTGTTAGGGATCACCGTTATAGAGGCTATAGTGCCTTAGATACCTTGAGACGTTGGCAGAGTGTAAGAAGGGGTGAGGAAAAATACATCTTCCCTTTTCAGGAGAATGTTGACAGTATGTTTAATTCAGCTTTGCTATGTGAACTTGGGGTATTGAAGGTATATGCCGAACCCATTTTAAGTGAAGTTCCCGAAAATGAACCTGAATTTTCAGAAGCAGTTAGATTGCTGAAATTTCTTTCATATTTTCATAGAATTGTGGAAAAAGAAATTCCTCCTACTTCAATTTTGAGGGAGTTTTTCGGAGGAAGTAGTTTTATTTATTAAAAGATGAAGCTAAAGGCTGTCTTAGGTATCAGTTGTATATTATAAAAAAAGATTGGTAATTAGTGTAAATCTCTAATTACCAATCTTTTTTAAAAAGCAAAAATCAATCAGTGATTATTTAAAAAAGAGGATTGATTCTCTAATTTTTGCTATAGCTTCTTTAAGTTGCTCTTCGGTGATAATGAGAGGAGGAGCAAAACGGATGATATGCTCGTGCGTTGGTTTTGCAAGCAGGCCATTTTCAGCCATTTTCACACAAACATCCCAAGCTTCTTTGCCATTTTTTGGAGTAATTCCAATAGCGTTCAGAAGGCCTTTACCTCTAACGAATTCAACCATATCGGTTTCTTCCATTAGTTTTCTCATTTCGGCACGGAATATTTCACCTAGTTTTTGAGCTTTTTCAGCAAGTTTTTCTTCAAGTACAACTTGAAGAGCTGCTACGGCAACTTTTGCTGCAATTGGGTTTCCACCAAATGTAGAACCATGTTGTCCGGGTTGCATTGTAAGCATGATTTCGTCATCTGCCAAAACTGCAGAAATAGGATAAACACCACCTGAAAGAGCTTTACCCATGATGACTATATCAGGACGAATGCCAACGTGATCACAAGCAAGCATTTTTCCTGTGCGGGCTACGCCAGTCTGTACTTCGTCAGCAATAAACAATACATTTTTTGCTTTACATAAAGCAAAAGCTTTTTTAAGATATTCATCTTCAGGAACATAAACGCCTGCTTCACCTTGAATTGGTTCAACGAGAAAACCAGCTACATTAGGATCTTGAAGAGCTTTTTCAAGAGCTTCGTAATTGTTATATTCAATCTGAACAAATCCTGGAGTATATGGACCATAGCCTCCAAAAGCGTCAGGATCAGTTGACATGGAAATGATAGTAATTGTTCTGCCGTGAAAGTTTCCATCACAAACAACTATTTTTGCTTGTCCTTCAGGAATCCCTTTTTTCTGATATCCCCATTTGCGGCAAAGTTTCAAAGCTGTTTCAACAGCTTCTGCTCCGGTGTTCATTGGCAACATTTTTTCGTAGCCAAATAAATCGGTAACAAATTTTTCATAAACACCAAGTGCGTCGCTGTAAAAAGCACGTGAAACGAGTGTTAGGTTGTTAGCCTGTTCTACAAGCGCACCTACAATGCGTGGGTGGCAGTGACCTTGGTTCACTGCTGAGTATGCGGAAAGAAAATCAAAGTATTGTTTTCCTTCAACATCCCATACGTATGCACCTTCACCGCGTGCTAAAACGACAGGTAGTGGGTGATAATTATGCGCACCGTACTTGTTTTCCAGTTCCATCAACTGTTTCGAATTCAATTTTTCATTCATAAAGCCTCCTTAAAGTAATTATTATTAATTGTTTTTCTTTTTTACAAAAGTAAATGTTTATAACAAAGCAAATGTAATACAAATTAAACATTTATTTCTAAAATGGATTGATAAACATCACTTTTTGTAATAATTATGTAAGAAAGTTGAAAAAATATTAAACCGATTGAAAATTTATTTAATTTTGCAAAGCTTTGCCCAGATGGTGAAATTGGTAGACACGCCAGCTTGAGGGGCTGGTGCTCGCAAGGGTGTGCAAGTTCGAATCTTGTTCTGGGCACAATAGGGAGGTTAACAGTTCTTAGAGTGCAATTTTATTCTAAATTGCCCGGATGGCGGAATTGGTAGACGCGCTAGTTTCAGGGACTAGTATTCGCAAGGATGTGCAGGTTCGAGCCCTGTTCCGGGCACAAAACATTGGCAGACAAAAGTCTGCTTTTTTTGTTTTTGGGAACAAGGCAAGAATCAGGTTTTTTATAATATTCAAGCATTGCAAGAGATTCTCTTTCTATAAATAGAAAAAGGCACTTTTATTTTTTCATTGTGTTTTCATATAGTTTGCTTACCTCATCCCAGTTAATCAGTTTCCAAAAAGCATCAAGATATGATTTACGCAGATTTTGATATTTGAGATAATAGGCATGTTCCCACACGTCAATTCCGAGAATGGGAGTTCCTCTTTCTTTGGTTATATCCATAAGAGGATTGTCTTGATTTGGAGTTGACGTTACCTGAAGCTTGCCGCTTGGGGTCACTATAAGCCAGGCCCAACCACTACCTAAACGCTTCATTGCAGCATTGTTGAGCTCATTCATGAGTTTTTCAACACTGCCAAAAGTTTCATTGATAGCAGAAAGTAATTTTTCAGAAGGCTGTTTGCTTCCTCCTGGTATCATCATCTTCCAGTATAAATCATGGTTGAACCATCCGCCTGCATTGTTGCGAATTGCATCTTCATAGACTGAAATTTTGGAAAAGATCTCTTCAAGACTCATCGATTCCATTTCTGTTCCTTGAGATGCTTTGATAAAATTGTTGAAATAGCCCCTGTGATGTTTGTCATAATGTATTTCAACTGTCTTTGCGTCAATATGAGGCTCTAGGGCGTCATAAGAATAGGGCAGAGCATTAAACTCATGTTTCTGCCCCATCGAAGCTGTCATTACTATTAGAATGATCAATATTGTGTTTAGGATTTTCATGTCAACGATTTTTATTTGATTATTGTTTCAAAACGTCTTGCAACCTCATCCCAGTTGATAATACTCATAAAAGCCTTAATATAGTCAGGACGGCGATTTTGGTAGTGCAGATAGTATGCATGTTCCCAAACATCAATTCCAAGAATGGGATAGGCTCTTTTTTCGGCCACATCCATTAGTGGGTTGTCTTGATTGGCTGTAGAACTGACCAATAGCTTCCCTGCTTCGTCAACGGATAGCCATGCCCAGCCACTTCCGAATCTTGTGAGGGCCGCTTGTGTAAATGCTTCTGCAAATTTTTCAAATCCTCCTAGGTCTTTATTAATTGCTTCTTTCAGCGTGCCTGAAGGTAGGTTGTTGTCATTGCCTGATTTTTTCATCACCTTCCAAAATAAACTATGGTTGTAATGTCCTCCGCCGTTATTGCGAATAGCAGCAGGTAGTTTTGAAATCTCAGTAAATAATTTTAGTAAGGGATAACCAGCAAGGTCATGTCCTTCTAGGGCTTTATTCAGATTGTTAATGTATGCCTGATGGTGCTTTGTGTGGTGTATTTCCATTGTTTGTGCATCTATAAATGGCTCAAGAGCATCATAGGCATATTGTAGTTTGGGTAATTCGTAGTTCTGTTTTAGACTATATTCGGGTAATAATTCTATCTTTTTCATGATATTATGGTTTAATTAAATTAGACTGACTATAAATAGCAAAAATCATTCCATAATAATGTATTAATTTTTGATGGCGTAAGTGTCATGTAATCAAATGAATAACTCGCTTGTCAGTTTGTCAGTCATAGGAAGAAATAAAAACAAATATCAAAACAACAGTCTGCACAGAAAAAATCATTAATTTTGCAACCTGAATTTATAGCGAGGTAGCTCAGATGGTTAGAGCGTCGGATTCATAACCCGGAGGTCACGAGTTCAATTCTCGTTCTCGCTACAAATAAAAAACCGGTCTTTTAAAAAGAACCGGTTTTTTTGTTTAATAAACCAAACTAAACAATGAATTTAGTAGCCTCCTTCGGTAGTCCAGACAAAAGCTCGAATACCTACTTCTTCATTAATTTCATCAATTTTTTTGATTTTTTTGAGGAGAGGATCCACGGCATCATCTTCAATAATGGCAAGAATTGCTGAATTCATTTCTGGCCAAGTGTGTGTTCCCATGCGTGGTTCACCTGTTTTTGAACCTCTTCCTTTCACATCACCCCAGAGAGTGTATCCTTTTATTTCAAGAAAATCGAGCATATATTCAACTTTTTCTGTGTGTGCTTGATTAAATGTGATCATGACTGCTTTCATAATTGTGTCAATTTTTTGTTACTTATTATCATTATTTTCAGTAAGGAAGCTCATGCTTTTTCTAAGTTTTAGAGTTTTTTCGTGTTCCCCTTTTCTTACAAGGATTGCATAGAGCATTGGAATAAGTATCAATGTAACAGCTGTAGAAAAAATTAGTCCACCAATGACAGTAATTCCCATTGGTTGCCAAATTTCAGAGCCTTCGCCACTGAGGACGGCCATTGGTAGCATTCCGAGAATTGTTGTTAGGGCTGTCATAAGAACCGGTCTGAGACGACTTTTCCCTGCAAGGGCTATAGCCTCATAGAGTTCGTGGCCTCTGTCGCGCATGAGATTGATGTAGTCAACCAGTACAATTCCATTTTTAACAACAATTCCAATAAGTAGGATGGCTCCAAGTCCTGCAATAATACTTAATGTTGTTCCTGTTATGAAAAGTGCGATAGCCACTCCACTGAATGAGAAAGGAATGGAGAACATAATAATAAATGGCATTTTGAATGATTCAAATTGTGAAGCCATCACGAGATATACAAGGATAAGGCTAAGTGCCATTAGTAAAGTAAGATCCTTGAATGATTTCATTTGGTCTTCGTATGAACCTCCTATATTGATCATTACGTTTGAAGGTACATCTATGTGCGTCATTTTAGACTTAATAGCATTTGCAAGTTCTCCAAGAGAAATGTCATGGGGCACTGCTGAAACAGTGACTAAGCGTTCTCTTCGTTTGTGTTCAATATTTGGTGGACTCCAATATTCGCTAATATTTGCAATTTCTTTCAGTGCAATCTTTTTTCCTGTTTGTGACATTATTGTAATGTTTTCAATGTCTCTTATGGAAGATCTGAATTTTTCATCGTACCTCACGACGATATCATATTCTTCTCCGAGTTCGCGGAGAAGGGAGGCTTTTTGGCCTGCAATTCTGTTGCGTATGCTTGTTGAAACATAGATACTATTGAGTCCGTGAAGGGCCATTTTTTCTTTGTCCAGTTGAATCATAACCTCTGGTTTTTCTTGCTGGCGGCTTATTGCCACTTCACGAGCACCAGGTATGGTTGAGATTGAATCTTTAATGATATTTGCAAGTGCAGTGGTTGTGTTAAAATCGTATCCAAAAATTTCAATAGCTACATTATTACCACCAAGACCACCGCCACCACCACCTGTTCCAACCTTATACTTTACTATTTCGGGGAATTCACCCAGTTTACTTCGGAGTTCATCAGCTATATCAAATACGCTCCGATCCCTCTCTTTGGGTTTAACAAGTCTCACTCCAAAATTAATGACATTTGTTCCGGTTTGGCTGAAAATAGAAAAGAAACTGCCTGCATCGTCAGCCCCTGCAGAAGTATAAAACACCTTATGCTCGGGAATATCTTTTTTTATAATTTCTTCTACTTCTTTGGCAATACGAATTGATTCCTCAACTCTGATACCCGTTTGTAACTCAATTGTTCCGGAAATACTGCTTTCATCAGATTGGGGCATAAAATCAGTCCCGATAAAACGAAACAGGAACATGGATGAAGCGAAAATAAGTAATGCAACAACTCCAATAACCAATTTGTGTCGGAGAGCATATCTTAGCGTTTTTTCATAA
>Ga0265295_1001014_pt1 | contig 52441 bp, 30 predicted proteins | sample Munlansysbiofilm_FD_192503 | JGI IMG/M metagenome (GOLD analysis project Ga0265295, IMG submission 192503) | Leachate microbial communities from a municipal landfill in Southern Ontario, Canada - Methane capture system biofilm | ecosystem: Engineered > Solid waste > Landfill > Unclassified ... | reverse complement strand
TCGCTTCAGTTTACGTTTACTCCTGATGCCAATTTCCATGTTGCCTCGGTTCTTGTTGACGGGGTAAGCGTTGGCCTTTCTGCCACGTATACCTTTAGCAATATTCATGATAACCACACCATTAGCGTTACTTTTACCGAAACTGCACCAACAACACATGCAATTACTGCAACTGCGGGCGCAAATGGAACAATATCGCCAAGTGGTGAAGTTCAGATTGGCGAGGGCGAAGACATTACCTTTGCCATCGCAGCAAATAGTGGGTATAATATAAACGATGTTTCGGTTGATGGTGTAAGCGTTGGAAGCGTTCAAACCTATACGTTTGAGAACGTAACAGCGGATCATACGATTGAGGCTACGTTTACGATTAAAAGCTACACGCTTACCTACACCGCTGGTGTAAATGGTTCACTTGATGGTAACGCAACCCAAACCGTGGATCATGGGGCTGATGGAACCGCCGTTACCGCCGTGCCGAACGATGGCTACCACTTCGTACAGTGGAGCGACGGGGTAACCGCCAACCCACGTACCGATGCCAATGTAATTGCTGATGTTACGGTTACTGCTACATTTGAACCGTCGACCCAAGTGCTAACCTTAGCCAACGTTGCAAACGGAACGCTAAGCGCCACTCCAACCGAAGGAATTGTTACCGGCAGCGAAATAACCATAACCGTCGCACCAGATGCAGAATACAAGCTAACCGAAGGGAGCTTACAGGCGTATAAGACGGAAGACGAAAATGTTGCGGTTACAATCAATGAGGATACCAACGGCAACCTGACCCTCATCATGCCAGCATTTGACGTTACTGTTACTGCTGCATTTGAATCAACAACAGGGGTAAACGATGCAACCAACGACATCCTGAGCGTATACCCTAATCCAGCTAAAGGGCATGTGCATATTAAGGGGCTAACAACTCCGGTTTGGGTTGAGGTTTACAGCCTGACAGGGAAAAAGGTCATGGCCCAAACAGTACAACCTGAGGAGCCTTTGAATCTGAGCGGTATACTGGAGGGTGTATATATAGTAAGAATAAAAGGGCAAACCTTTAAGCTTTTGGTTAATAAGTAAGAAGTAGTTTATTGCGATCTTGAATTGAATGGCGGTGCGATACTCGTACCGCCATTTTTTTAACTTTTTTTGGATAACGTCGTTTATATAAACAGCATTCCAGCTATCGCTGCCGCACGGTTGGCCTCGCCGAGCTCGCCCTTCGCCATCGGGGAGGTGCGTTGAGCTCGCCAAAAAAAGCTCGGTTGCATCGTGTGGCTTACGTAATTTCTTTTTTTTGATCCCCACACTACAAAACCCATACAGAAGCACCACCCCAAAAATAAAATACCTAAAAAACACCCTTGTAACCCCTTTTATACCAAACAATTACGCCAGTGGGACAAAAAATATCGCCAGTGGGACATAGAATTAGGTATTAAATAGTACCCTTGCACCACCATTTACATTTATGGAAAACCAAATAGTTTCGCAAACCAAAAATTTAGAAAATCCCACCGCATTAAGCTGGGTTTATATTCTATTTAATTTAAAAACGCGAGAGATGAATATTGCATTATCCTTTAATCTGCTTAATCGATTTAGCAATTTTGATACGGCGCAAAAGCTTGTTTACTGCCGAAACTTCAGCAACCCATTCGATTCTTTGGCGCACAAATTCCTTTTGGGGAACATCTCAGTTGAATCGGTAATGCACAACATTAAACAGGAGAACCCAACCCTAAGAGATTTGAGCCTTCAGGCAGCCTTCTTTAATCTGTGCAGAGTAGCCGTATAAGCTCAAAACTTCTAAATAGATTGTTTGATAAAATAAACGCTGTGAATAATATAACAATGCAACTAACTTCTAACAATAGAGGGTGCCCCAATACAGAGAACTGCGCAGGGGATATGGAGTTGGGGTATATTTCGATAGATGATCTACCGCAACAAATATGGTATATGGTAAGCCCCTCAAAATATGGCTTGGTCAATAGGGCCCACGCCAATTTTTTGGGTGGCGAGGCCGCTGACGTAAGCCACAAGAGTCTGTACGAAGTGATGTTGGAAATGGATGCGGACGAAAGCTACCGCAACAACCTAAAGGTTTTTGAGAGCAAAAAATCTTTACAGTGCTATGAATGGATGGCAGGGCCAGATTCAATACCGCGTTACCTCTCCATTACCAAAACGCCTATGATTAACAGTAGGGGCGAGGTGTACTGTTTACTTTGCACCGCCCACGACATAACGGAACAAATACAAATAAAAGAACACCTTAAAAACATAGAGGAGAGCTACAAAGTTGTTGTAAATAATTCCAGCGACGCTTTGGGTATGCTAAGCAATAGTGGCAAGGTGCTTTACCTCATCAAACCCCGAAAGGATTTCCTTGGTTACAGCAGCGATAACGTGGTGGGCAAGTCATTGGCCCAGTTTGTACCGCCGCAGGAATTTGATGGTATTTGCAAAAAATTTAAGCAAGCTTTAAGTAATAAAGAGGCCGAAAAGTTTGAAGCCAAGCTGCTGCATAAAAATGGCGGGGAGGTATATGTAGAAATAGTGGCCGCAGCAGTTAAATACGAGGGTAAACCCGCTATCCATCTTACGATAAGCGATATCAGCGCCCGAAAAAAAATGTATGCCGAGCTACAGGTGGCCAAAGAAAAAGCAGAGGAAAACGACAGGCTAAAATCGGCTTTTCTGGCCAATATGAACCACGAGATACGCAGCCCTCTCAACAGCATCATAGGTTTTGCTTCCATCTTGCACCGGGAGTTGGACCTGCCATCGGAAGAGGTGAAGAACTATACCCAAATAATAAACAACAGCGGCAACCACCTATTAAAGCTCATCAATGATATTGTCCATATTTCCAGTTTGGATTCGGGGCATATAAAACCGGTGTATGAAGCTGCTTCGATAAACGATTTGCTGCACGAGTTATATCACATTTATAACCAGCAGATAAAAGATATGCAAAAGCCCATCCTATTGCACATGGATGAGGTGGACTGCAACAGGCGGGTAAGTACCGATATTACAAGGTTGCGGCAGATATTGGAGAACCTGCTGGGTAATGCCCTTAAGTTCACTGCCCGCGGAAGCATCAACTTTGGCTATTGCATCAAAGGCGACTACATAGAGTTTTTTGTGCGCGACACCGGGGTGGGTATCGAAGAGGGGCAGCAAAAACTTATTTTTGATCGTTTTGTGCAGGCCAACGCAAATACAGAGAAACTGTATGGAGGAACAGGCTTGGGTCTTTCGATAAACAAGAGCCTTGCACAATTGTTAGGAGGGGATATTTGGGTACGGTCCAAACCCAACGAAGGATCTACGTTTTATTTTACCATTAAGTACAATCCCTGTTAGTACATCGGCGTCCTTCTCAATACAAATGGGAGGGGGGAGAGCCGCCCAGGGTTTTGCATAACCCCCGCTGCCGCACGACTCTGTCGTGTGGCTTTAGTACTATTAGTCCTTTATTTTCTTCTTTCCCCCACTACAAACCCATACAGAAGCACCACGCCAAAATAAAATACCTAAAAAAATACCAAAAAACACCTTTGTAACCCATTTTATATCAAGCAATTACACCAGTGGGACTAAATTTATCGCCAGTGGGACATAGAATTAGGTATTAAATAGTACCCTTGCACCACAATTTACCTTTATGGAAAACCCAATAGTTTCGCAAACCAAAAATTTAGAAAATCCCGCTGCATTAAGCTGGGTTTATATTCTGTTTAATTTTAAAACGCGAGAGATGAATATTGCATTATCATTTAATCTATCCAAACAGCTGAGCAATTTTGATACGGCACAAAAGCTGGTTTACTATCGAAACTTTAGCAGCCCATTCGATGCATTGGCGCACAAGTTTCTTTTGGAGAGCCTTTCGTTTGAGTCGGTAATGCACAACATTAAACAGGAGAACCCAACCCTAAGCAACTTAACACCCGAAATCAATAATAAATGACAGTTATGCTAACACTTTTTTGGCACAGTGCACCCTTTGTTTTCATAAAGGGAACAGCGCGCAGCCCTTCCACTTTAAGGGACAGAGGGGTTAGGACGGAAACCTTTCAACTGTATAAACACTTCGAAAAACTCAGTGCAACGCTTTATGAACTTTCAAACTTCAGATACTTTCACTCTCTAACATTATGAACTTTTAACTTTACATACTTTATAAACTCTTCACACTATGAAAAAAACAGTTCTACTCGTAGTCAGCTTATTGTTAGCAGTATGGCTGCAAGCGCAAGTTACACACACGGCAGATGTACCCACCGCAGGTACATTAAGCACGGTAGCCAGTAGCTACTTAACCACGGTAACCAACCTTACCGTTACAGGCACCATAGATGCCCGCGATTTTAAAATCATGCGCGACAACATGCCCCTTTTGGCAGTGTTGGACCTAAGCGGGGTAACAATAGCTGCCTATACAGGTCCCGATGGCACCCATCCTAGCGGTGGGCTATACCCCGAAAACGAAATACCTGGCAGGGCGTTTTATAAAAAAATAAGCTTAACAAGTTTTACCTATCCCTCGTCTGTTACGTCTATCGGGATCAGTGCTTTTGAAGATTGTTCAGGATTAACAGGCGAATTAACCATCCCTAATTCTGTTACTTCAATTGGTGGGGCTGCTTTTAGGGGCTGCTCAGGGTTCACAGGACAATTGACTCTTCCCACTTCAATTGTTACTCTTAAGGACTATGTTTTTAGTGGTTGTTCAGGTTTAACTGGCGACCTAACCATTCCTTCTTCTGTTACTTCAATTGGAGAACAGTCTTTTTATGGATGTAGTGGGTTAACGGGCAATTTAACCATCCCCTCGTCCGTTACTTCTATTGGTGATATTGCTTTTGGTTATTGTACAGGTTTCACGGGTAATTTAACCATCCCAGTTTCTGTTGAGTCTATAGGTAAAGGTGCTTTTACAAACTGTACAGGATTAACTGGCGGTTTAACCATCCCACCTTTAATTACTGCTATTTACGACTATACATTTTATAATTGTTATAGTTTAACCGGCGACTTAATTATTCCTTCTTCTGTTACTTCTATTGGAAGCAATGCTTTTAGAGGTTGTACAGGATTCACAGGCGAATTAACCATCCCCTCGTCCGTTACTTCTATTGGAGAAAATGTTTTTAGAGGTTGTTCAGCATTAACTTCCATAGTAAGCTTAGCAACAACACCTGTTGATTTAAGCGCTTCATCGGGTGTTTTTGACAATGTAAACAAAACAAGCTGCACCCTTTATGTGCCAATTGGCTCAGCCGCATTGTATAGAGCTGCTAACCAATGGCAAGATTTTACCCATATTATTGAGGGCGATGGATTTTGGCTTTGGGCTACCGAGGCAAATATTGAAAAAGCTGCCAATAGCACGGCAAGTATAGCGGTTCACTCGGGTGTAACGTGGACAGCCACAAGCAACCAAGCGTGGCTTGCCGTAAGCCCAAGCAGCTCATCGGACCGAGATGCTACCCTTACGCTTACCGCCCAAGGAAACACAGGCATTGAACGCACAGCAACGGTAACCGTTTCGGCAGCTGGCGTGGCAAACCAAACCATTGCTGTTAATCAGGATGGGATTAAGGAACAGCTGTTAACCATTGCAAGCGTTGGAAATGGAACAGTAACCGCATCGCCCAGCTCGGCGATTGCAGCAGGAATGGAAATTACGCTATCCATTACCCCCAATGTGGGTTACCAGTTAAAAGAGGGCAGCTTAAATGCCCACAAAACGGGCGACGAAACCACCACCGTAACCGTTACCAACGGTAAGTTTACCATGCCCCAATTCGATGTAACCCTTAACGCCGAGTTTGTAGTAAATAGCTTGAGCGTTACCGTAAATGGTACAGATAATGTAAGCGGCACTTCTCTTGAAAATGCGCTTACTGGAATTAATTTAGCTACAATAGCCTCTTTGGAAATAACAGCCGGAGCTTTTAATACCGCCGATTGGCAATGGCTAAGAACGAAAAAAGGAAACCTCAACGTTCTTACCCACTTTACCATAACCGATGGAATTGGCAGCGTGGCAAGTATTCCGAATAGTAGTTTTGGAAATTCATACTTTAATATTGTGCTACAAGAAGTAAGCGTAGCAAAAGTTGAAAAAATAGGAGTTGGTACATTTTATGGCTGTTCTACTCTGGTCGCCGCCAACTTCCCACAGGCAACAAGTATAGGAGATGGAGCATTCTACAATTGTACTTCATTAGCTACTGCCAACATTCCACAGGCAACAAGTTTAGGTGGGTCTGCATTCTTGGATTGTTCTTCACTGCTTAGCGCCAACTTTCCAGAGGTAACAAGCATAGGAGATGATGCATTCTACAATTGCACTTCATTAGCTACCGCCAACATTCCACAGGTAACAAGCATAGGAAAGTCTGCATTCGAAGCTTGTTCTTCACTGCTTAGCGCTAACTTTCCACAGGCAATAAGCGTAGGTGAATTTGCATTTAATCAGTGCAATTCATTAGCCGAAGCCAACTTTCCCCAAGCAACAAGCATTGAGTCTAAAGCGTTCCAGTACTGCGCTTTAGTGAATGCTGACTTTCCCGAAGCAGTAAGTATAGGTGCTGCTGCATTCCTTGGTAATTCTACTCTATCTGTTGCCAATTTTCCTAAAATAACCATTATTCCGGATAATGCATTTAGAGAGACAGCGTTAGTGACTGCCAGTTTTCCCGAAGCAACAAGTATAGGGAGTAGTGCATTCACGGAATGCTCACTAACTAGTGTTAATTTCCCTAAAGCCATAAGTATAGGGAATAATGCATTTTCCAATAACACTTCACTAGTTACTGTAAATTTCCCCGAAGTTACAAGCATAGAAGAGTATGCATTTAGCCAATGCTATTCATTAACCAGTGCCACTTTTCCTAAAGCCATAAGTATAGGGGGTAGCGCATTCCAAAGATGCGCTTTGCTGGCTGCCAGTTTCCCCGAAGTTACAAGCATAGAAGAGTATGCATTTAGCCAATGCTATTCATTAACCAGTGCCACCTTTCCCAAAGCAACAAGTATAGGGCGTGTTGCATTCCAGAGTTGCGCTTTGCTTACTGCCAGTTTTCCCGAAGTTACAAGCATAGGGGATAATGCATTCGACAATTGCTCATCACTTAATATTTTATCACTTGGCGCAGAACCGCCAGCTGCTGGCACAGAGGCTTTTTATGGTTGCCCCGTAACCCGATATCTTGTTCTGATAGATGCCAATGGTAACGAGCTCTCGGGCGAAGCACTTACTACTGCGCGCAGTAATTTCAAGCTGGTTGAAGATGGCAATACGGGCGATAACCTGTGGCACGGCTGGATATTCGACCAAATAGTGTATGATATTACAGTTAATGACTTTGAAAATGGCAGCGTAGCTTCTAATGTAACCTTAGCCCCAAGCGGAGCTGAGATTACCCTAACCGTTACGCCACAGGCAGGCTATCAGTTAAAGCCCGAAACCTTAAAAGCCCATAAAACCGGCGATACGGAAACGTTCGTAACCATTGCCGATGGCAAGTTTACTATGCCAGCTTACAATGTAACGATTACTGCCGAGTTCGAGGCAATATTCAACCTTACCGTTGCAAGTATCAGCAATGGTTCGGTATTGGCTTCACCCAGTAGTAAAATTACCTTTGGCACGGAGGTTACGCTAACCTCTACAGCTGACTATGGATACAAGTTTGTAGCGGGTAGTTTAAAAGCCCACAAAACTGGCGATGAAAACGAATTGGTACAAATTACCGATGGTAAGTTCAGTATGCCCGCCTTTGATGTAACAGTAACTGCCGAGTTTGAAGAGACCATTTTAGATGTTACCATTAACGGTACTACTACCCTAAGCGGCAATACGCTCGAAAATAGCCTTAACGGGGTCGATTTATCCACAATTACCTCGTTGGAAGTAACAGGAGGCGATATTTTCCATATCGCTGATTGGATTTTTCTAAAAAATGTAAAAGATGACCTCGCATTTTTAACCCACTTTACCATAGCCAGCGGAGTGGGCAGCGTGGCAAATATTCCAGGTGCATACGATGAAGATCCATACTTTAATACCAACATTCAAGAAGTAAGCGTTGCAAAAGTTACAAAAGTTGGGTTTTCTGCATTCGATGGTTGCACTAATTTAACTGTCGCCAGCTTCCCTCAGCTAACAAGTGTAGATGACTATGCATTTTATAATTGTGCTTCACTAATCACACTAACCCTTGGTGCTACACCCCCAAGCTTTGTTGGTTCTGAAACGTTTTTTAATTGTCCCGAAACCCGCTACCTTATTTTGGTCGATGCCCAGGGCTCCGCGCTATCGGGTAACGCACTAAATGAGGCGCAAGATGCTTATGGAAATGATATTGGCACGGAAAGTAATTTATGGTACGGCTGGATATTCGACCAAATTGTGTATCGTATTACAGATGCGAGTGCCGAAAATGGTCGCATCCTTTCGAGCGTAGCACCCGGTGGTGCAGAAGTAACCCTAATGGTTTTACCCGATGCGGGCTATAAACAAGTAGATGGAACTTTAAAAGCCCACAAAACCAACAATGCCGAAATAGCAGTAGCACTTACCAACGGCACGTTTACTATGCCCGAATACGGTGTAACCGTTACCGCCCAATTTGAGGTGAACACCCTAAATGTAACCGTTAATGGCAACCTAAACGTAAGCGGCAATACGCTCGAAAATGCCCTTAACGAGACAGGCTTGGGTTTAGATGCGGTATCGACCATAGAGGTTACGGGCGGAGGTTTTTTTAATACCACCGACTGGCACTGGCTAAAAGCCAACAGGAATAACCTTACCGCCCTTACTCACTTTACCATTACTAGCGGAGTGGGCAGCGTGGCAAATATTCCTAATACCGACAGTTTCAATCCATACTTTAACGCTATGCTACAGGAAGTAAGCGTGGCCAAAGTTGCAAGCATAGGCGATGGAGCATTCTACCAGCATTCATCACTCTCTACTGCCAATTTTCCAGATGCAACGAGTGTAGGATATAGTGCGTTTTATGAGTGTTCTGAGCTATCTGTTGCCAATTTCCCCGAAGTAGTAAGTATAGGGGAAGAAGCTTTTGAAGATTGCATTTCACTATCTACTGACAACTTTCCAAAGGTAAAAAGCATAGGTAATAGAGCGTTCTATAGGTGTTCTTCACTATCTACTGTTAATTTCCCTGCAGCAGCAAGCATAGGTGATAGAGCGTTCTTCAGGTGTTCCTCACTATCTACTGTCAACTTTCCACAGGCAATAAGCATAGGAAATAGAGCGTTTTATTATTGTTCCTCACTATCCGCTACCAATTTCCCCGAAGTAGTAAGTATAGGAGCAGAAGCATTCGAAGATTGCTCTTCGTTAGTTAACGCTAACTTTCCTCAGGCAATAAGCATAGATAAAGAAGCATTCAGGGACTGCTCTTCATTAGCTACCGGCTATTTTCCTCAGGTAACGAGTATAGGTGTTAGAGCGTTCTACAAGTGCTCTTCATTAACTACTGTCAACTTTCCACAGGTAACGAGTATAGGAGATAGAGCGTTTTATGAGTGTTATAAACTACCTTCTGCCAACTTTCCCGAAGTAGAAAGCATAGGGGTAGATGCATTCTGGAATTGCACTTCACTAAGCACACTATCTCTTGGCACTACACCGCCAAGTGTTGGTTCTGATGCGTTTTACGAGTGCCCCGCACCGCGCTACCTTGTTTTGGCAGATGCAGAAGGCAATAGGCTCACAGGCGATGCGTTGACCAATGCTCGAATTGCGTATAAAGATGTTGATGATGGTGATATGACCGATAATTTATGGTACGACTGGGATTTTGCGCAAACAGTGTATCTGGTTACCGATAATTCTCAAAATGGCAATATCGTTCCAAGTTTTGCAGCAGCCCCAAGCGGTACAGAAATAAACCTAACGGTTACACCCAATGCTGAATATAAGTTAACAGTTGGATCTTTAGAAGCCCACAAAACCAACGATGCTGAAACAGTAGTAGTAATTACCGACGGTGCGTTTACTATGCCCGAGTACGATGTAACCGTTACCGCCCAATTTGAGGTAAAGACCTTAAATGTTACCGTTAACGGTATCAATTACCTAAGCGGCAGTTCGCTCGAAAACACCCTTGGTGGCACTATTTTATCTTCAATTATTACCTTGGAAGTTACAGGCGGAGATGTTTTTAATTCCACCGACTGGCACTGGCTAAAATCCAACAGGGATAACCTTTCCGCCCTTACCCATTTTACCATAACCGATGGGGTTGGCAGCGTGGCAAATATTCCGGATGCGCCCGATTATGTACCCTATTTTAGTGCTTCGCTAAAAGAAGTAAGCGTGGCAAAAGTCGAACGGATAGGAATTAGTGCATTCGATGCTTGCACTAATCTAACTACTGCCAATTTTCCCCAAGCAACAACCATAGTTAAATATGCATTCTATGATTGCTCTTCTCTATATACTGCCAACTTCCCCGAAGTAGCAAGTATAGGAGTAGAGGCATTCTACAATTGCACTTCACTAACCACGCTAACCCTTGGCTCTACGCCGCCAAGCATTGGTAATAACGTGTTTTACCAATGCCCCGCACCGCGCTACCTTATTTTGGCAGATGCAGAGGGCAACATGCTCACAGGCGATGCGTTGACCAATGCTCAAATTGCGTATAAAGATGTTGATGATGGTGATATGACCGATAATTTATGGTACGGTTGGGATTTTGCCCAAACAATGTATCTTGTTAGCCCTATTAGTCAGAATGGTAGCATTGTTCCAAGTTACGCAGCAGCGCCAAGTAATACAGAAGTAACCCTAACGGTTACACCCAATGTGGGCTATATGTTAATAGACGGAACTTTAGAAGCCCACAAAACCAACGATGCAACAACGCCCGTAACCATTACCGATGGCAAGTTTACGATGCCAGCCTACGATGTGACGGTTACCGCCCAGTTTGAGGGCTTACCACAAACACTAACGGTAGCAACTGTTGATAATGGCAGCATCACCGCATCGCCAAGCACGGATATTGTTACGGATACCGAAATAACGCTAACCGTTACACCCAGTGTGGGTTACCAACTAAAAGACGGAAGCCTAAACGCTTACAAAACAGATAATCAGAGCGTTTCCATCTCAATTATCGACAATAAGTTTTTTATGCCAGCTTATGGGGCAACGGTAACCGCCGAGTTTGAAGTTATTAAATACAATTTAACCTACACCGCAGGTGCTAACGGTTCTCTCACAGGCGAAACTGTTCAAACTGTGAATTATGGAACCGATGGAACAACCGTTACCGCTGTGCCTAACAATGGTTACCACTTCGTAAAATGGAGCGATGATGTAACTTCCAACCCACGTACCGATGTAAATGTAACTGCTGATGTTACCGTTGAGGCAGAGTTTGCCATCAACACCTACACATTAACTTACACCGCAGGTGCAAATGGAACGCTTACAGGCGAAACTGTTCAAACAGTGAATCATGGAACTGATGGAACAGCCGTTACAGCAGTTGCAAATACGGGTTACGACTTCGTACAATGGAGCGATGGCTCAACTGCCAACCCCCGTACAGATGTAAATGTAACTGGTGATGTAACCGTTGAGGCAGAGTTTGCCATCAATACCTACACGCTGACCTACACCGCAGGTGCAAATGGTTCACTTACAGGCGAAACTACTCAAACTGTTAATTACGGAACCGATGGAACAACTATAACAGCCGTTGCTGATATAAACTATCACTTTGTAAAATGGAGCGATGGCGTAACCACCAATCCACGTACCGAAGCCAATGTAGTTGCTGATGTAACCGTTGAGGCAGAGTTTGCCATCAATACCTACACGCTGACCTACACCGCAGGTGCAAATGGTTCACTTACAGGTGAATCAGTTCAAACTGTTAATTACGGAACCGATGGAACAGCCGTTACCGCTGTGCCTAACGATGGTTACCACTTTGTAAAATGGAGCGATGATGTAACTGCCAACCCACGTACCGATGCCAATGTAGTTGCTGATGTAACCGTTGAGGCAGAGTTTGCCATCAACACCTACACGCTGACCTACACCGCAGGTGCAAATGGTTCACTTACAGGTGAATCAGTTCAAACTGTGAATCACGGTTCCGATGCAAATCCTGTTACCGCTGTGCCTAACGCTGGTTACCACTTTGTGAAATGGAGCGATGATGTAACTGCCAACCCACGTACCGATGCCAATGTAGTTGCTGATGTAACCGTTGAGGCAGAGTTTGCCATCAATACCTACACGCTGACCTACACCGCAGGTGCAAATGGCTCACTCATAGGTGAAGCAATCCAGACTGTTAATCACGGCTCCGATGGAACCACCGTAACCGCTGTTGCTGATATAAATTACCACTTCGCACAGTGGAGCGATGGCGTAACTGCCAATCCTCGCACCGATTTGAATGTAATTGAGGATGTAGCTGTAGAGGCTGAATTTGCCATTAACAGCTACACGTTAACCTACACCGCAGGTGCAAATGGTACAATCACGGGTGAAGCAACCCAAACCGTTAATCACGGAACCGATGGAACAGCCGTTACCGCTGTGCCTAACGCTGGTTACCACTTCGTAAAATGGAGTGATGATGTAACTGCCAATCCACGTACCGATGCCAATGTTACTGGTGATGTAACCGTTGAGGCAGAGTTTGCCATCAACACCTACACATTAACTTACACCGCAGGTGCAAATGGTTCAATCACAGGTGCAACAGTTCAAACTGTGAATCACGGTTCCGATGGAAATCCTGTTACCGCTGTGCCTAACGATGGTTACCACTTCGTGAAATGGAGTGATGATGTAACTGCCAATCCACGTATCGATGCCAATGTAGTTGCTGATGTAACCGTTGAGGCGGAATTTGCCATCAACACCTACACGTTAACTTACATTGCCGATGCAAATGGTACAATCACGGGTGAAGCAACCCAAACCGTTAATCACGGAACCGATGGAACAGCCGTTACCGCTGCGCCTAACGCTGGTTACCACTTCGTAAAATGGAGCGATGGCTCAACCAACAACCCACGTACCGATGCAAATGTAATGGATGATGTAACCGTTGAGGCTGAGTTTGCCATTAATACCTATACCATTGCAGCAACAGCCGGCGAGAACGGAACAATTTCTCCCGCTGGTGAGCAAACCGTGGAGCACGGCTCATCGCTTCAGTTTACCTTTACTCCAGATGCCAATTTCCATGTTGCCTCGGTTCTTGTTGACGGGGTAAGCGTTGGCCTTTCTGCCACGTATACCTTTAGCAATATTCATGATAACCACACCATTAGCGTTACTTTTGCCGAAACCGAGCCAATTACTTTTGCCATTACAGCAACTGCGGGTGCAAATGGAACAATATCGCCAAGTGGTGAAGTTCAGATAGGCGAGGGCGAAGACATTACCTTTGCCATCGCAGCAGATCATGGGTTTAATATAAACGATGTTTCGGTTGATGGTGTAAGCGTTGGGAGCGTTCAAACCTACACGTTTGAGAACGTAACAGCGGATCATACGATTGAGGCTACGTTTACGATTAAAAGCTACACGCTTACCTTCGAACTAATTGATGCCGATGAAACACCGATAGCAGGTGCCACTATTACCATTAATGAGCTAGATTTAACCTCTGATAGCGACGGAAAAGCAGAGATTAGTCTTACTAATGGTAATTATCCCTATAGTATTTCTTTAGATGGTTACGAAGTGGTATCGGACGAGGTAATCATTAGTGATGAGGACCAAACCGTTAAGGTGAACATGGTAAAACTTGGGTTGGATGATAATTCGCTTTCACGTGTAAATGTGTATCCTAATCCATTTAGCAATAGGCTTGTGGTTAGCAACGCCGGTGACGTTAGCCGTATTGTGGTTAACAACCTTATGGGTCAACCAATACAGGTTCTAACTAATAAAAACGCTAACCCTGAGTGGATTATTAATACCTCGTCGTTAAAGTTGGGTATTTACCTGGTAACGCTATACTCAGCCGATGGAAAACGAGTAGTTAGAAAGGTTGTTAAAGAGTAGAGTTTTTAGTTTGTAAATTAAAAGGGGCTGCCTAGAAAAAATAGGCAGCCCCTTTTTAATTTTTTGATGCAGTGCTGCCACACGGTTGACTTCGCCGAGCTCGTCCTTCGTCCTCGGTTGGCTTCCCTGAGCTCGCCACAAAATGGCTCGGCTGCATCGTGTGGCTTCATCGTTTTAATAATACTATTCGCATTTTCTTTTCTTGGTTTCCACACGGCAGGTCGTGCGGTAGCGGAGTAGCGCGTATTGTAAAGACACACGACCGTATGTCTCTACAATAATTAAAATTCCTTACCCTTCCCTTTGGGATAGTCGATGGAGTAATGAAGCCCACGGCTTTCGTGCATATTCTGGGCATTCTTAATGATTAGGTAGCCCACATTTATCATGTTGCGAAGCTCGCATAGGTTTTGGGTAAGTATCGATTTTCTAAATAGTTCCTCGGTTTCCTGATACAGGGTTTCGAGACGCACCAGAGCTCGTTCAAGCCTTAGGTTAGAGCGTACTATACCCACATAGTTACTCATAATTTGTTGCATCTCCTTGTAGCTCTGCGTAATAAGCACCATCTCCTCGTTGTGGGTTGTGCCCTCGTAGTCCCATTTAGGGATGTTCTGGTTGATTTTCAGAAGTTTAGATTTTGCAATGCTAGCTTTTGCTGTCCTGTCGGCATAAACCACAGCCTCTGTTAGCGAGTTTGATGCCAATCGGTTTGCTCCGTGTAATCCGGTGGATGCACACTCGCCAATGGCGTACAGGTTTTTAATGGTGCTCTCGCCATTTAAATCGACCTTAATACCACCGCAAAGATAATGAGCTGCGGGTACCACGGGAATCATCTCTTTAGTTATATCAATACCTATTGAAAGGCATTTTTGGTATATGTTTGGGAAGTGATTCTTAATCTCGTTGGCATCTTTAAAGGTTGCGTCGAGGAAAACGAAATCATCTCCACTAGTTTTCATCTCATTATCAATTGCACGTGCAACAATATCGCGTGGAGCAAGGGAGCCGCGCTTATCGTACTTATGCATAAACTCAGTGCCTTGCCTAGTTTTAAGAATTGCCCCAAAACCCCTCATGGCTTCGGTTATTAAAAAAGATGGTCGTTCGCCAGGATTATACAGCGAAGAGGGATGGAACTGAATAAACTCCATATTCTCAATGGTACCCTTAGCCCTGTAAACCATGGCAATACCATCGCCCGTAGCCACCAGCGGATTGGTGGTTGTATGGTAAATATTGCCCACGCCGCCCGTTGCAAATACGGTGCTTTTAGCTAGAAATGTGCTAACCTTTTGGGTTTTTGTATCCAGTATATAGGCGCCAAAACATTGAATATTGGGGGTTCTTCGGGTAACTTTTTCACCCAGATGGTGCTGCGTAATAACCTCAACAGCAAAGAAATTTTCGAAAACCTTAATATTCTTATGATTTTTTACCCGCAGGCTTAATGCTCGCTGTATTTCGTTGCCTGTGTTGTCTTTATGGTGAAGTATTCTATGCTCAGTATGACCGCCTTCGCGGGCTAAATCGTATTCGCCGCTTACCTGCTTGTCGAATTTTACACCCCACTGTATAAGCTGCTTTATTTGTTCTGGTGCTTCTGTGGCTACCATACGAACAACCTCCTCGTTGCAAAGCCCATCACCGCAAATGAGTGTATCCTGAATGTGCTTATCAATGCTATCGGGTTCGTAGGTTACTGCGGCAATTCCTCCTTGGGCGTAAGCGGTATTGGTCTCTTCAACGCCTGCCTTGCTAATTAGGTTTACTGTGCCGTACTCGGCAACTTTTAGTGCGAAGCTTAAACCGGCAATGCCCGTTCCAACAACCAAAAAATCGCTTGTGTGTGTAGCCATAGCGTTGTTTTTTTTCCAAAGGTAAATTATTGTGATGTGGAATACAAGCGGTTTATTTAGGTACTATTGGAAATATACCTAGTTTCTGGTTTCATCTCTACGTTGCTTGGCATTACTATATTTCTGATACTTAGCTCAACGTTCCTGTACATTTAACTGATGGATTGATAAGGCAGCAGCGTTATTGCACAGTAAAACCGCATTTGGGCATAAAAACTTTTTAAATCTACATCATAGGCCCCAGTAGGGCTGACTATGTATTGGCAACTGTGTTTTTTTGTCCGGCCAAAGGATAGTCTTTCACAAGAATGTTAGCTGAAAGGTTAAGCCGAGATGTTAGATTTCTAATCATCTCTATTGTTAGTTTTCTTTTTCTATTCAGTACTTCTGATACTCTATTTTTCCCGCCCATCTCATTTATTAAATCCGATTGTTTAAGTTGCATTTCCTCCATCCTTATCTTAATGGCTTCAATTGGGTCTGGCGCTTCAATTTGGAAATGCTTTTTTTCGTAATCATCGATAACTAAAGCCAAAATATCTGCTTCGTCACTTTCTGGTGTTCCCATTGGAGCATCGAAAAGATGTTCCATCTTTTTTAAAGCATTCTCATAGTCCTTGTTTGTCTTCAGGAGTAGTATATTCATGGCCTTCAGTATTAAATTATATTTGCATCAATTTTGTCATATTCAGCATGAGTTCCAATAAATCGAATAAACGCCCACTGTTTCTCGAAATTGAATTTAACAACCAAACGGTAAGAATTTCCTTTTATGTTAAAAACAACTCTGCCATTCTTAAGGATACTGGCTGTTGCATAAGTCTGTTTTACGTCATTTGGGGTTTTCCATACTGAGTTCATGCCTGTGTCGTACCATGTTTTCAAGTATTGTTCGGAGTCTGGATGCTTTTCCCAGTAATCTCGTAATGTGCCTTTTGCAAATATTCTTTCCATTCACTTCAACTGGATTTCGATGCAAAGATAACAAAAAGTTCCCACATAGGGAACTTTTTGGTGAAATTTCTTGACGTTTTATTGCTATATTATGTTAATAAACTGTTTGTTTAGAATAGCTTATAATATTAGGTTATTCTATTTATTCAGCCTACCAATCTCCAAATCCAACCACTCCTCAAGCGTACTATAAATTTCTGCTTGTGTCTCTTTTGGAAAACTTTTAATACGGGTTCTGTGGTCGCCATCGGATTTAATAAACCTCACTGCATTGGTTTTTTCGCCTGTAACAACAGCCGTTGCGCTCCATGGATCGTCCTCGCCGTATATGTAAAGCATATAGTTCCCTTCGGTTTGTACCCAATTGTTTACCCTTTGCATGGGCTCGGGGTTAAAGATTGCTTTATGCCCACTGGGCATAGTAAAGTCGAAGGTAATATTAGTTGTATCGGATAGGTAACGACCCCAAGGCTTAACCTCGTAGCCGTACATGCCTATTTCGGTCATAGCCTGGTAAAAGAACGGCCTAACAGCATCAACGCCGCTATCCTCAATAAAGGTAAATGAAGCGATGCGTATCCAGTGTTTGAAGAGTTCCTCATTGCTGGCTGTGGCATCGGGAATTTCTGTGCAGTCGAGACCGCCCCATTGCCAAAAGCCGAAGCTGTACTCTAGCACGTTCACATCATAGGCTCTGCTGAGCCCAAAGCCAAATTTATAGTCGTTGTCTTTTGCGTGTTGCTCAAGCATAGGCATTAACTTTTCTTTACGTTTAAATAGTTCCTCTTGAAAAACACGTACCCTTTCGCGGCACTGGGGGGTGCTCACGTTGGCAAGGAAGTGATAAACACGCTCGTCCTCGCTGCTGAAATTTAGCGGTGCAACGTAAGGAATGCTTGCATCAACATCGTTGGGATAGAAAGACCTGTGAAAAATGGTTGCCTGTCCGCCCTTGCTAATGCCCGTGCTAACCCATTTGGATTTGTAGAATGGTTTAAACGCATTGATAATGGCGTGGTGGTCGGTTGCAGCCTGAAAAACATTTAGGTATGCCCATGGTATGCTGTCCTTGGGTCGGCTTTTTTCGAAGAAACGGTGCTCAATATTAATTTGATTCGCATTGAGCAGCTTAGCTGGCTCGGTAGCACGAGGCGTATATATTTTATAACCCTCAATGGCAATAACCATGGGGTTATTAAAATTGTTATGACTATAAATAACCCTAAGAGGGAAGCGTTCCCCATCGGGATTGTTATGATCTAGCGGCATGGAGAACCACAGTTCCCAGCTTTCGGCAAATAGGGTATCAGCCTCTATTCTATTTAGGCTGTCGATATTTGCAATTTGGGCAATTACCTCTTCGGCTGTTTTGGGCTTGGGTTGGCAGCCTATAAGTATAAAGGCGCTTATAAGCACCGAAAATACTAGGGCGATAAAATTTTTCATCTCTGTAATTATTTAGGTTAGCTAATATTTTTGTAAATTTATTTTTTTTACCCTGTAATTGTTGATTAGTTAATAACGTTAATTCGAAATAACTAGCATTATCTTTCTAATTGTTGAAGTTTAACTATTGATACTCTTGTTGCAAAGCAACTTAACCTCAATGAATATGGGGCATTTTAACTGTTTGAACCCTACTGATTCGTTTTTATCTTCGTTTAATAATCCCGTATTGTTTGAATATTTATAGTATTTATCGTTTGCTATGTTGTGCGACCTCGTTGAGGTCGAATATATTATGCCTGTCTTTTTTGCTATAAATATTTGAATCCTACGGTTTCGTTCGTTTGCTTTACAAATATGTGTTTTTATATAGCTAGCGGTTAGGCTGAGCGAAGTCAAAGCCGACAACTTTACTAAATAGCATTGCTCTTTTCTTACTAAAAAGTTAGATTTAAGCATAGTACGTAAGCACTCTGTTGCCTGCCAAACGACATAACTACTTTCTCTTTATTATAAGGTTTGGCAAAAATATACGAGCTGGCAATTCCTACGGCTGCTCCACCAATAATATCCCAATAGTCGTGCTTATTGGCATTATGACGGGTATAGCCCGTGTAGGCTGCCAATGCGTAGGCTGGAATCCCCACTTTCCATCCAAATTTACGCTGCGCAAAAGCGGCTCCCATAAATGCTCGCGATGCGTGCCCCGAGGGGAAGGCGTGCCCCTCGCCGTTGGGGCGTTCCTTGTTTATAGCATACTTTAGTCCGTAGGTAGCAACAGTTGAAACGCCTGCCGCCCAAATAAATTGCCACGATCCCTTGTAATCCTCCTCGCTCCATATTAACGTTGATGCGAAAGCCGCACCCGGTATGGCAAGGTGTAAAATATCGCCCGACAGCTCAACGGGATTAACCTGTGCACGAGCCGTTAGTATGGTAACCGAAAGAAGTACTGCAAAAAATATTCGCTTCATTATAAAATGAGTTGAGGTAGTTGTTAGCCCCAGCTAAGAACCAAAGTTACCAAAAAAGGAACTAGTACCGATAGAACAATGCCGTGAAAAATTGAGATCATGGCATAATCCTTTCCCGAAGCTTTGGTAACTATTGGTAGGGTTGTGTCCATGCTAGTGGCACCACCCGATACAATAGGGGCAAGCTTGCCAAAAAGAACCGCAAATATAGGTGCGGCTACCAGTGTTATAATTTCGCGCATTATATTTGCCAGCAGTGCAACAACTCCCAGCTCATCGCCCCTAAGCTCCGTAATAAATATACTCGAAAGGCTGTAGTAACCAAAGCCATACCCTACGGCAAGCAAGTCGAGAAATTTCTCGTCTGATAGTAGTATGTAGATTGCAGCTACGCCCAGCGTGGTTCCAACAATTGTAACAATGGGCACCAGCAGTATTTTGAAGTTGAGCTGCCTAATGGCTTTAAGCGAGTTTGGGTCTGCTCCAATGCTAATGCCAACCAGAAACATTAAAAGGTATAATGCCCACTGACTGTAGTCGTTATTTATTAGCAATTCGGGTACAAACCTAAACATACCCAGCAAAACGCCCAGCACAAAAAACGAAAGAATTATGAGGCTACCCTTCATGGTTATTGTTTTTGGGTTTAAACCAAATTACGTAGGCGGCCCAAGCCAGTAAAACGCTGCCGGCAATTCCCCCAAGCGAAATTATCAACGCTTTAAGTCCAAGCCTGGGTAGGTTTTTCATTATTATTTCGTTGGCACCCACGGCAATACCCAGTAAAAAAAGCAGAAGGTAAATAGCCCACATGGTAAACTTGTCGGCAAATTTTACCAACTTTTTACGGTTACGTAAAAAGTAACCGAAAAAGACTCCAACCACCATTACTATTAGTACTGTAAACATATTTTTAGAATAGTGGCGATGGGTAAATGCCTTTGCTTACTAATTTTGCCAAGCTGCTGGTAACAATTGGTTTATCGCCAGGGTAGGTAACGCCAAACCATTGCGAACTGGTGGGCAGAACATTACAGGTTGCCTTACCCGATTTTATTAGCGCATTCACAACAGTTGGTATGTAAAACTCTGCCTTTGGGTTTGCCAACGAACCGCTTAAAAACTCGTTGAGCATTGAGTCTATATGTCCAAAAAAGTTGGGTGTAAAGCCCCAAAAGTTCATTGATACCAGCGATTGCTCATCAACAGCAACCAGCTCGCCCTTGGCATCTTTATACATTACCTTGCCGTTAACCCGTTCAATGTGTGTGCGTTCAACCACATCGTTAAGGTTCGATTTATTGTCCACTGCACAAACTCCGCGCGAAACGGAGCCCTCTTCGCTTAGCGTATTGCCCAAGCGGTAGCCAACCATAAAGTACTCGCCCTCGGTAAGGGTTGGTTTCATAAGTTCTTTGGCAAGAACTTTAAACGATTCGGCACCATAAAAATCGTCGGCATTAATTACGGCAAATGGTTCTTTTACCACGTTACGGCATACCCAAACGGCATGGGCTGTTCCCCATGGTTTTACCCTATCGGCGGGGCATGTAATACCGCTTGGTAGGTTGTCGAGTTCCTGAAAAACTAGCTCGTACGGCACCTTACCATCGAAATGCTTACCGAAAACCTCGCGAAAATCTTTTTCAATATCCTTGCGGATAACAAAAACTACCTTTCCAAAGCCTGCACGAAGCGCATCAAAAACCGAGTAATCGATAATGGTTTCGCCATTGGGGCCAACGGCATCAATTTGTTTTATGCCTCCGTAACGGCTACCCATTCCGGCAGCTAGAACTATAAGAGTTGGTTTCATGTGTATGTTGTTTGTTTTTTTAAAGGAACATTCATGGAGTAGTCATTCTACTGTATGTTAACGTTTTTAGCATGAATGTTTCATATTTATGCGTTTTTTTTTATACAAGATGAAGAAACAGCCATTGAATAGATGTTTTTGTTTGTGATAACTATTCAGCGTCTCGGGTTAAATTAAAACGACTACAAATGTGGGGTAAAAGGATGAATAATAAAAATTGAGGGGCGTGTTACTAAGGACTAAGAACGCTCCCTTTTTTATTATTTATGTGGTAGTTTACGCTATGGTCACGATAAAAAACCAAAGATAGGATGGGCAGCCTAACCCGACATAGTCGAGCCCAATTTTGGGAAACAAAATTGGTTGTGAGACTTAGTCGCTGTGGGAGACAGCAATTATTCGTTCGAACAATTGGGGCTACCTACTTTTTCTTAGTGTAATACGTGGGAGCTTTGGGTATAGCTTATTTCGTTTTTTTAATTCTGGTTGCATTCGTTGGGTTAGCGCTTAAACACTCGGGTTGGTGCGCTCCATCACAACAATTCCTTAACCCCAAAAAACGTAATTTCCGCATACTTTTCCATATTTTTGCTACCTTTAACCCGCATTATTCATCAAATTTGTAAAAGATGAATGTAAATGCGGGTTACCCCGACATAGTGGAACCCAATTTTGGGTAACGAAATTTGTTGTGAGGCCTAGTCACTGTCGGAGACAGTAATTATTCGAATAAATAATTGGGGTTAGGTCATTCAAACAGAAAAAAAACACCATATGGTACTACAATTTAACGGAGCTGTTCGTGAGGTTACTGGCAGCAAACATCTTATTACCACTGATGACGGAAAAAAAATCCTGCTCGATTGTGGTATGTATCAAGGAAAAGGGTTAGAAACCGATGAAATGAACCGCGATTTAGGTTTCGACCCTAAAGAGATAGATCATATTATACTAACCCATGCACATATCGACCACTCGGGACTAATTCCCTACCTTTTTAAAGAGGGCTTCGATGGCTCGGTAGTTTGCACCTCGGCAACGCGCGATTTGTGCGCCATAATGCTAGTGGATTCAGGTTTTATTCAGGAACGCGATGTTTACTATTTCAATAAGAAAAGGAGCCGAAAAGGGTTGAAACCCATAAAACCACTATACACTAAGGACGATGCCGCAGAATCGATGAAACTTTTTATTGGAATACCATACAATAGGAAGTTTAATATTGATAGTAACATTCAGGTTAAGTTTACCGATACCGGGCACATGCTGGGAAGCGGCGTGGCAAATATTAGAATAATCGAAAATGGCGTAGTCAAACGTATTGCATATACTGGCGATATTGGACGACCAAAAAATCGGATCTTACGATCCCCTCAACCCTTTCCACAAACCGATATTCTGATTTGCGAATCGACCTATGGCGACAGGCTTCATAACGATAGTGACAGGGGCGCAGAAGACCTGTTGGAAGTGGTTAACGAAACCTGTGTTAAAAAGGGTGGTAAACTTATAATCCCTTCGTTTAGCGTGGGGCGTACTCAGGACTTAGTGTACTCACTTAACAATTTTTACAACAACGGCCGCCTGCCTAAAATTGAAATTTTTGTTGATAGCCCCCTAGCCACCAACGCAACCGAAATATTTAGGATGCACCCAGAATGTTTCAATGCGGATATTCGAAGAATTATGGAAAAAGATCCCGACCCATTCGGGTTTAACACGCTGCACTACACCAAGAGCGTTGAAGAATCGAAAGCGCTGAATACGTACGATAAACCCTGCGTTATCATATCGGCATCGGGCATGGCCGAGGCGGGCCGCATAAAGCACCATTTGGCGAACAACATAAGCAATCCCAAAAATACCATTCTATTTGTGGGATACTGTGCCCCAACCACTCTGGGCGCCCGCATAATGGATGGGGCTAAAAACATCTCAATCCATGGAATTAAGCATAAGGTAAACGCCGAAATTCGACGAATAGAATCCTACTCGGGGCATGGCGACTACGAGGAGATGATTGAATTTTTGAAATGCCAGGATTTTAAAAAGATTAAGGAAACCATACTGGTACACGGCGACCTAAAACCCATGGAGTTTTACAAACATAAACTACGACAGGAAGGGCTTAAAAACATTCATATTCCAAATAAAAATGATACATTGTTCTTTTAAATAACGTTACAACCACACGAGAATACCCGTGCGGCAGCAAGTGCATTTAACCTCACCCTTCGACTACGGTCAGGCTGAGCAGCCTGCCATGAGCATGGTCGAAGGGAAGCCGAAGCCTATAGCCCTAACTAAAATATATTGAATATTGAATAACGAATAACGAAGTAAAGAAATACGAGAAGTCATTGGGCCGAAGCAAAAGACCTTGCCATACCAAAACTTCTACATTCAATATTCAGTGTTCGATATTCAATATTAAGTTTTTCTGATACTTGAAAACAAATTATGAAATTAAGCGCTTAAATGTTTGGTTTTATCTTAGAATGCTCAGGCTGACGGTCAGGCTGAGTAGCCTGACCCGAGCATAGTAGAAGGGAAGACGAAGCCGACAGCCTTAACTCAACGATATGAAATGCGGCAGGGTTTAATAGAAGTTCAGAATGGCGTACTGGTCATTCTGAGCGGAGCTGATAAATGACAGGACGAAAACATCATTGAATAATAAGCTAACTATACAACATTGATTATACCTTTGCAACCTCAACAATTAATCTCTAACAACTCGCAATATGTCCGAAAAAAAACTTCTGGTACTCGATGCCTACGCCCTTATATACCGCGCATACTTCGCATTTATTAGCAGACCCATTAAAACCAGCAAGGGCCAAAACACATCGGCCATTTTTGGGTTTACCAAATCGTTGCTCGATGCGCTAAAGCGGTTCGACCCCACCCACATTGCCGTGGCTTTTGATATATCGGGCAAAACATTTCGCAACGATTTGTACCCCGAGTACAAGGCCAACCGACAGGAAACACCCGAGGACATTCGTTCGGCAGTGCCAATTATTAAGGATATTATTCGTGCAATGAATATTACCATCCTCGAGAAACAAGGATACGAAGCTGACGATATTGTGGGGACACTGGCCAAAAGGTCGGTGCCATTGGGCTTTGAGGTAATGATGATGACCCCCGATAAGGATTTTGGCCAGCTACTTACCAGCAATGTGGTAATGGTGAAACCCTCACGCAGCGGTGCCGATATTGAAACGGTTACCGCCGACGATATATGCAAAAAGTATGGTATTGAAAATCCCATGCAGTTTAAGGATATTCTTGCCCTTTGGGGCGATTCATCCGATAATATCCCTGGAGTTCCAGGGATTGGAGAAAAAACGGCTACCAAACTCATTGCCAAGTATGGCTCCATTGAGGAGATTTACAAAAATATTGACGAATTATCGAAGGGACAGCGCGAAAAAATGCTTGAGAATCGCGAGCAGCTTGACTTGGCTCGCATTCTGGTGGAAATAAAAACGGATGTACCCGTTGATATCGATTTTGATAAGTTGGCACGTGCTCAGCCAGATGCCGAGGAGCTAAAAAAGTTGTTTGAGGAGTTGGAGTTCCGCTCGTTAAGCCGTGATATTTTTGGCGAGGCCAAAACTCAGAGCAAACCCAAGCCTATACAAACCTCACTTTTTGGCGATAATAATTTTGAAAAACCCATTACTGAGCACTCTTTAAATACCATCGACGATGTAAAACACGACTATCGTTTGGTTGACAGCGACAAGGAGATTGATGAGCTGGTGCGGATGTTATCCGCGGCCGATGAATTCTCTTTTGATACCGAGACCACAGGGCTCGAGCACCATACTTCGAAACTGGTTGGTATCTCATTTTCCATTGAGCCGCATAGGGCTTGGTATGTTCCCATTCCTGCCGATGATGACAAGGCGAATGAAATTGTAAATCGCCTTAAACCCGTTTTTGAGGATGAGAGCATCGCCAAGGTGGGGCAGAATATTAAGTTCGATTTACTGATACTGAAATACTACGGCATCGAGCTGCGTGGCAAGCTGAACGATACCATGCTGGGGCACTATCTACTTGAGCCCGATATGCGGCACAATCTTAATATTCTTTCCGAAAATATCTTGGGCTATAAGCCCATTGATATTGAGGAAGTGATAGGTAAAAAGGGTGTTAGGCAATTGAATATGCGTAATATCGACCCCAAAAAGGCGGCCATTTATGCAGGTGAGGACTCCGACCTTGCTTTGCAACTAAAAGCGATTCTGTGGAAAAGGCTGGAGAAAGAAAATCTTCTAAAACTTTACTATACCCTCGAGGAGCCGTTGATTAAAGTGCTTGCACAGATTGAGTACGCAGGGGTTACCATAAACACGCAGGCGCTTAACGATTTTGCTGTTGAGCTGAACAAGGAGTTACTGCAGCTAGACCAGGATATAAAGGAGATGGCTGGCATGCCCGACCTTAACGTTTCATCACCAAAGCAGCTGGGCGAGGCGCTATTCGAAAGAATGAAGATTGCAACCGATGCAAAGCGCACCAAAACTAAGCAGTACTCAACTGGCGAGGAGGAGCTGATGAAATACGTCGATAAGCACCCCATTATAGCCAAAATTCTCGATTTTCGTTCGGTTAAAAAGCTCTTGTCAACCTACGTTGAGGTTCTGCCAACGCTAATCAATAGGAAAACAGGGAGAATTCACGCCTCGTTCAATCAGGCGGTAGCATCAACGGGTAGGCTCAGTTCCAATAACCCTAACCTGCAAAACATCCCTATTCGTGAGGAGCGGGGCAGGGAAATTCGGAAGGCCTTTATCCCTTCGGGAGACGACCACATCATGCTATCGGCCGATTACTCGCAAATTGAGCTGCGCCTAATGGCGCATATGAGCCAAGACCCATCGATGCTAGAGGCATTTCAGAATGGTGAAGATATTCACGCCGCCACAGCATCAAAAATCTTTAAAATTCCGCTTGCTGATGTTTCGCGCGAACAGCGAAGCAGCGCCAAAACGGCCAACTTCGGCATGATTTACGGCATCTCGGCCTTTGGACTTTCACAGCGCTTGGGCATTAGTCGAACCGAGGCCAAAGATTTAATTGATGGCTATTTCGATACCTACAAGGGCGTAAAAGCCTATATGGACGAATGCGTTAAGCTGGCCCGCGAAAAGGGTTACGTTGAAACCATTTATGGGCGCAAACGCTACCTACCCGATATTAACTCGAACAACCAAACCGTTCGTGGCCTAGCCGAACGAAATGCCATAAATGCGCCCATTCAGGGTTCGGCAGCCGATATTATTAAGGCCGCCATGATTGCCATTAACAACCAAATAAAACAGAAAGGGCTTAAAAGCCGAATGATAATTCAGGTACACGATGAGCTAAACTTTGATGTGTACAAACCCGAACTCGACACCATGAAAGCCATAGTTAAGGATTGCATGGAGAATGTTATAAAGCTCTCGGTGCCGCTTGAGGTTGATATGGGCGTAGGGCAGAACTGGTTGGAAGCGCATTAAAACAACCCCATAAACCAAATGACAAAAAACAACCATTATATCTGGGAAAAATCATGATTATAAAGTAAATACCCTGTTTACTCTGATTCATCTGAGGGGCAACTTGCTGGAGAATTGAAAAACAAGTTACTCTTCAAACATCGTTTGGGATGTTAAATGATAAAAATTAGTAATTTTGTGCTTCAAATCAATTTTCCCTACCCCATGAAGCTATTTTCTTTTTCAAAATACCAAAAACTAAACGTGCTGTTTGGCTGGCTAGCATTTGCCATTGCAGCTGTTGTGTATTTTTTAACCGTACAGCCCACAGCTAGTTTTTGGGACTGCGGCGAGTTTATTGCCAGTGGCTATAAACTAGAGGTTGGGCATCCGCCCGGAGCACCAATTTTTATACTGCTTATGCGCTTTTTTACCATGCTTGCCCCCTCGCCCACGCTAATACCAGTTTTTGCTAATGCGCTCTCGGTTCTAGCCAGCGCATTTACCATACTCTTTCTATTCTGGTCCGTTACTCACCTTGCGCGTAAAATGGTTGTTGCCGCCAACGATAAGTACACCCTAACGCAGGTTGTTCTTATTATTGGTGCAGGGCTAGTTGGCGCACTAACCTATACCTTTTCCGATACTTTCTGGTTCTCGGCCGTTGAGGCCGAGGTTTACGCCACCTCATCGCTATTTACCGCACTGGTATTTTGGGCTATCCTTAAGTGGGAGAATATTGCTCACGAGCCCCACGCCAATCGCTGGCTCATTTTTATTGCCTACCTAATGGGGCTTTCAATTGGTGTTCATCTACTTAACCTGTTAGCCATACCTGCCATTGTTATGGTGTACTACTTTAAAAAGTACGAGGTTACACCTTGGGGCGTGGTTAAAGCACTATTTATCAGCGTTGTGTTGCTACTAGCTATGATGTATGGCATTATTCAAGGTTTTGTTCTGATAGCATCAAAATTCGAGCTACTTTTCGTTAATAGCTTCGGATTACCCTTTAAATCGGGATTATTGTTCTACTTACTACTGGTTGCAGGTTTGCTAGTATGGGGAATTCGCTACACTTATAGAAATTCCAAGGCAGTTTTAAATACCATCCTACTCTGCTTGGCTGTTGTTCTTATAGGGTATAGCTCCTTTGCGCTAATCGTTATCCGCTCGTCGGCTAACCCGCCCATGGATCAAAACAGTCCCGATAATATGTTCTCGCTGCTTTACTACCTAAACCGCGAGCAGTATGGGGATAGGCCATTGGTAATGGGTAGCTCTTTTGATGCTCCTGTAGTTAGTAAAACGAAGGGAAACCCGCAGTACGTACAGAAGGATGGAAAATACGCTGTATCATCTTATAAATCAGAGTATAAATACGACAATAGGTTTGTTTCGCTTTTCCCGCGGATGTATAGTTCCGAACCCCAACACGTACGGGCGTATAAGGAGTGGAGCAACTTCAAGGGTCGCCCAATACGGGTTACCAGTATGTCGGGCGAAACCGAGGTAAAGCGTGTACCTACGTTTACCGAAAATCTACGCTTCTTTTTCTCATACCAAATGGGGCACATGTACTTCCGCTACTTTATGTGGAATTTTGCCGGAAGGCAGAACGATATACAGGGGCATGGCGAGGTTGTTAAGGGCAACTGGATTAGCGGAATTCCGTTTATCGACACTCCCCGACTGGGTTCTCAAATCGACCTACCCGCCACCTTCCGCAATAAGGCGCACAACCGTTACTATATGCTACCCTTAATACTAGGGTTGGCTGGCATGTTTTTCCATTACTCCCGAAATCGTAAAGATTTTTGGGTAGTTTCCCTACTGTTTATACTAACCGGAATAGCCATTGTGGTATACCTAAACCAAACCCCATACCAGCCGCGCGAGCGCGACTACGCCTACGCCGGCAGCTTTTATGCATTTAGCATTTGGGTAGGATTAGGGGCTATGGCTCTGTTTCAGGCTATCCGAAAGGCGTTTGATAATGCCCCTGGCGCATTTCTTACCGTTGGGCTATCCCTCGTTTTTGTACCAGGCCTTATGGCTTTCGAGAACTGGGACGACCACAACCGCTCGGGAAACTATATACCTATAGATTTTGCCTACAATGCCCTTAAAACATCCGAACCTAATGGCATACTATTTTCGTATGGGGATAATGACACATTCCCATTATGGTACGCACAGGAGGTGGAAGGAATGCGTACGGATGTTCGTGTGGCTAACCTTAGTTATCTTCGGGCCGATTGGTATATCGAACAGATGCTGCGTAAAGCCTACGAATCGAAACCATTACCAGCAAGCATGAAGAGAGAGCAATTTGTAGTTGGTACCCGCGAGGTAGTTTTGGCAACCGATAAGCTTAGTCAGCCTATACATGTTAAGCAGGCTGTGGACTTTATGCTTAGCGATAACCCTAGCACCAAGCTAAACTCACCCTTTGAACGCGGTGAAACAATCGATTTCTTCCCATCTAAAAACCTATATCTACCTATTAATAAAGAGGTTATAAAAAACAATAAGGTTGTCCAGCCCCAGCACATGCACCAGGTTGTGGATACCATGCACTGGCGATTACCATCAAACTATTTGCTTAAGGATGGTCAGTTCCTAATGGATTTAATGGCCAACAACAGCTGGCAACGCCCAATGTATTTCGCCATTACGGTAAATACCGATACGTACCAAAATCTCGATAAGTATTTCCAGCTCGAGGGGCTACTATACCGAATTGTGCCCATTGAGGCGCACCGTGAGCGTGGAAGATACGGAAAGGTAAATACCGAGATTATGTACAACAATCTGATGAACAATTACCAGTATCGAAGCATTGCGGATCCAAAAGTATATATTAACGAGAACAGCACCCGAATAATATCCAACTATCGCAATATATTTGGCAGGCTAGCTAGCGCATTAGTTACCGAAAATGAGAATGAAAAAGCAATAGCCGTTCTCGATAAGTGCATGGAGGTAATTCCGCACGAAACGGTGCCGTTTAACTTTTTTGCTCTCACGCTAATTGAAGGCTACTACCAAGCTGGTGCCGTTGATAAGGCTGTAAGCTACTCACGCATTTACATGAACCAATGCGCAAACGAGGTGGGATACCTGCTATCGTTACCCAACAAGTTCTCGGGAAGCGTAAAAGGCGAGGTAGAGCTAAGTATTTATATTTTGCAGGAACTATACAAAATGGCAGGTAATTTTGAAAAGGGAGAGCATTTAGCCGAAATTGAGAACCTGTTCGATACGCTAGGATAAAATGCAGTAAATGGTATGATAAACCTAAGTCCCCCAAAAATTTTCACCCAACTTTTTCCTCGTTTACTGTGGCGAATACCGAACAGTGATAACACCATTTACCTAACCTTCGACGATGGCCCTACCCAGGGTGTAACCCCGTGGGTAATCGATACGCTAAAGAAATACAACGCCAAGGCTACATTTTTTTGCCTCGGCAAAAATGTGGAGATGCACCCCGATATCTTTCAACGAATTATTGATGAGGGACACGGTGTGGGCAACCATAGCTACAGCCATTTAAAGGGATGGGAAACCCCCATCGCACAGTATGTACAGGATGTTGATTTAGCCAACGACATACTAAACACAAACCTTTATCGCCCGCCCTACGGTCGTATTAGGCCCAACCAAGCACGCATACTAAAAGAGCGTTACAAAATAGTGATGTGGAGCCTGCTAAGCATGGACTATAGTCGCTGGATAACCCCAAAACGATGCGCCAGAATGGTTGTTAACAAATTACACCCTGGTGCCATTATCGTGTTTCACGATTCGATAAAAGCCGAGGAGAATATGCGGTATGCCTTGGTTAAACTGCTTGAGGAGGTGAAGAGACGGGGGTGGGGGTTTGGGGTTATAGAGTAAAAACTAGTTAAATATGCCCAAACAAACAAAAACAAGAGTGCTTTTTCTTGTGCAACTTCCCCCGCCACTTCATGGGGCAAGCACAATGAATCAGTCTGTTTTCAATGCCATTAGCACTGATAATCAATTTGAAACCCGACTCATAAGCTTAAGCTTTGCTCGCGATTTAGCCGATTTACAAAAAGTGCGATTTGGCAAAATTGTTAAGGCTTTTGCTATCCTTTTTAGGCTTATTGGGCAGCTGTTAACGTTCCGCCCACATACCGTTTACTTTTCGATGGTTCCGTTAAATTTTGTTTTGATTCGGGATGCAATCTACCTTCTCACTATTAAAATTCTTTCGCCAAAAAGCAAATATGTTCTACATTTTCATCGGTCAGGACTAATCGAATATGCCACAAAATGGCGATTGAAATGGTTTTATAGATTGCTTTTTAGAAGATGTGATATAATTCACCTGTCTGAATCGCTAGTAAAGAAAGAGATTGAACCTTTAAACTTAAAAAATGTAAAAATTCACGCCATCCCAAATTTTATCGATGATATTGAACCTATACCAGAGAAAACCATCTCTGTTGGGCACGACAATATACTTTTCCTTTCGAATCTCTTACCACACAAAGGATATAATACTCTAGTAGATGCCTTTGCTCTGCTAGAGAAGGAATACCCTAACCTAACGCTTACTATTGCCGGACCGGCTCCATCACAAAACGTTTTTATAGAATTAAAAAATAAGATTACAACACTTGGGCTTGACAAGAAAGTGCTAGTAACAGGAAAAGTTGATGGGGCTGAAAAGAGAAAGCTATTTGCAAATGCCACCATATTCGTTTTGCCATCCGAAAGGGAATATTTTCCGCTGGTTGTGCTTGAGGCAATGGCTTACGGTGTAGCTGTTATTTCATCTTCTAGAGATAATCTTGAGTGCTATTTTCAAGATGGAAAGGAAATTATGTATATTGATGCAATAAAGCCCAGTAGCATCGCCAAGCACCTAAAAAAGCTGATTGATGAACCAGATTTAAGAAATATTATTGCTAGTAATGCTAGTTTAAAATCAAAAGAGATACAGCGTGAAAGTGTTAATAGGTTAAAAGAATTATTAAAGGCTACTTAACCATTGAATGAAATTTTGAGCTGTGGTTCCAATCTTTAAATTTTCATCTGTAAACTTTACTGCATTTTTTGAATAGCACTCTCTCAAACCTTTATTTTGAAGTAAATTTTGCATTTGTGTTTTTAGCTCTTGCTTATTGTTAAATAAAATAATTGCTTCCTGTTCAATATACTTGTTATCTATTCCAACTATTTTACGTGCCAAACAGGGTAACCCACATGCCATTGCCTCGTTAAGCACATTTGGCGGAAATCCTTCAAGATACGAAGCGTGAAGGAAAATATCCGCTGCTTGTAGATACTCAAATACATTATACACCTCACCTGTAAATGAAACAGAATCTCCTAAAGCGGTTTTGCCATAGGTGTAGTTGTTCTGCATTTCATCATAATGTTTGCTAAGCCTAGATCCCCTTGTTGGATTGTAGTTACCAACAACAACAAGATGAAAATCTTCTTTTAATGACTTGAGCCAATCGAAGATTTCTGGAAACCCTTTGCGTTTGGTTACATGCCCAACCATTATAATTATTGGAATATCATAGGGTAGCTGGAGTTGTTGTCTTAGAATGTTTTTCTGCTCGACAGTTACTGGTCGATACTTCTTACTAACACCCTGCGCAGAAATAAATACGCTTCTTTCCCTTTCCTTGTAAACCTCGTGGTAAACTTTAGCAAACCAGTCATTTAAAGCCCAATAGCCACTTGCAAGGGAGTATATAAGTTTGTTGTATGGTTTTTTAACCAAAGTTTTAATATCGTCAAAATCTGCAAGTGTTGAACGAAAAACAACCTTTCTGCGCATCAAAAAACCAAGTATAATTGCAATCCTATTGCCTAACGTTTTGCCGTATATAAGCCAATACTTATGCCTTACACCCTGTATTGCTAAGTAAAAAGAAAAGTGTAATCGGGCTGAAATCTTGGTTATAATACTACCCGTATAAAAAACAGAGTAAACTGGTGTTTTTATGAGCATTTTTTGGAAGATCTTATCATTTGAACATGTTACTATTGAGCATTTCATACCCGCCTGCTCAATCGCTACGGCAAAATTAACCGCGCTTTGACTGTCGCCTGCAACTTTTGAACTTGCCTCAGATGTTATTATGAGAATGCTATTTGGCATTATTTTTAATCAACCCTTGGGTTTGAGCTTATCATTTTTTTTCTAAAGAGTAAAAGTTTATATTTGATAACAAATGTAGAAATAATATAGCATTTAAAACCTTGAGAACAATTCACATTGGAACGGTTCACTGGAAATCAGTCAAATGGTTACCCATTCAGCTCTCATATATTAAAAAATATATGAAAGTGTCATTTAAACTCTATGGCCATATTTATCCTTATGATTCCAAAGAGAATCATCTTTATTCTCACTTTTCCCATATTGAATCAACCTCAGTGAAAGATCATGCCACTAAGCTAAACCTATTATCAGAAATAATTTGTAGCAAAGCAAAGGCCGATGATATAATCATGCTTCTAGATGGAGATGCTTTCCCCTGCGATTTTATAGAGTACGATTTTTTGAAAATAGTTGATGACAATATTTTTGGAGCTATACAACAGGTTGAATGTTTTGATGAGCCAATTCCTCACCCATCCTTTTTCATTGCAAGGGTTGATAGTTACTTAAAGCATAAGTTTGATTGGACACCTGGTCCTCATTGGGATACCGAACAAGGAAAATTCACTGATGTTGGGGCTCGGATATGGGATTATGCTCTCAAAAACAACTATTTTTGGTCCCCATTAAAACGAACCAATAAGCATAATATACATCCATTATGGTTTGGGGTTTATGAAAATAAAATATATCATCACGGCGCAGGTTTTAGAAATCCGATTTCTAAGATTGACAGACTCTACCCAAATAATCAATTTGGTAGATGTAAATGGTTATTTAAGTTTATTGAAAAAGCACAGTGTAAAATGAGCATAGAAAACATTTATCGTTTTCAAAACCTAACAGGTTTTAAATGGCTATTGGTAAAAAAAAACAAAAGAATATCGCGTAAGGTTTTTCGACAAATTCAGGATGATGATTCTCTTCAAATCATAAAATCCTTATTTCTGTAATGATTCATATAGCAACCATTCATCATAACTCAGACCGATGGATTGATATCCAACTTTATTTTATTGCACATAATATTAGCTCTCCCCATAAAATCTATGCGTTCTTGTCGGGTGTTGCGATTAAGCATAAATCAAAATTTGACTATTGTGCTGAGAAACCAATTGAGAACCATGCGGACAGGCTAAACTATTTGGCTGATGTTATAGTTAAATCAGCAAACAATGAGGATTATATTCTTTTTATTGATGGTGATGCTTTCCCGATTAAAATAATAGAAGTTGCTTTAAACAGAATCAATTCCAGTACTCCGCTGGTTGCAATTCAGCGTACGGAGAATCTTTATGATGTTCAACCCCACCCTTCGTTTTGCTTAGTTAAGGTTAAGTTTTGGAAAGAAATTAATGGCGATTGGCGCTCAGGGTACAAATGGGACACCCCCTTTGGCAAGGTTACTGATGTGGGCGGCAACCTACTAAATAAGCTTAACTCGGAAAGAATAAAGTGGATTCCGCTTAATCGTACACATAGCCTAGGGAGCCATCCTTTGCTTTTTGGTATATATGGAAATCTTGTATATCATCATGGCGCAGGATTTAGGAATGCTCATACTCGTTCGGATCTTTTGGTAAAACCAAAGTCAATATTTGCAAGAGCCAGATATTTGCTTATTCCTAAGTGGTTACCAATAAAAATTATGTACAAATTGCACTGGCTATTTCGCTTATATCCATTATCATTAAAAGAGAATACAGAGGAAAGCAATTTAATTTTTCATAAAATTGTTGAGCAAAAGGAAAAATTATTTCAAGAGGTTACAATGGATAACTATGATAAATAATCCTTTCGATATTATATTTCTCTAGCAATCTTTTATTTGATTCTTTATAATAATTATTGATAAATGTAATTGTTTTCTTTCCGAGAATAACCCTATTGCTTGATCTTGATCCAAAAATCCAAAACTTGTTAAGTTTTTCAAAAACACGTAATGATAGTTCAAAGAGATAAGGAACGTGAAAAAAGTATCTTTTAAAAACATGGTTCTTATTCGTGAAGTAATTTACCAGCCTAGCGAAGTAAAGAATTATTACACGATATCTTTTATTAGGCTTTTTGAAATATTCTAAACTCGACAAATTGGTTATCTCAAATCCATACCTAATCAAAAAATCTTTAATAAAGGATTCTTTGTTGGTTAGAAAATCTTCATACAAGTAGACATGAACATTTTCTGACCCAAAAATCGAGCTGTACAGGTCAATAATCTTATCGTATTCAAGGATTTTGAAAGAGAACAGATCGTACTCCTTATAAAATAGATTATACATATCCTTTCGAAATAGATATTTCGTTGCCGAATAGCTTCCCCCTGTTCGTAGATACTGATAGTACCATGAAGCGATTGTATCAACCTGATTTCTAATGAAAATTATCACCTTGCCATTTGGAAAAGTTTTCTTTAGCCTTAACGCCATCTCTTTTATATAGCTGCCATTTCCATATCCAATATCGATGCCCCCAAGCAATAGTTCTTCGCAAATAATTATATTATCACTCGTTATCTCTAATTCCTCTATACTTACTGAGGAATCATAAGAAAAAATATCTGGTTCAATTAAATGCTTAAAGACTAAAGGTCTGTTCAAATAGCTATAGTTTTCAACTTTAGGGTAAAAATAATCTTGAAACCAAGTTGTACCTGTTTTAGGGTAACCAATATGTATTATAGGAGATGTCATCTACAAAGAATAATTATATTTTTCAAGACCTTCTAGCTTATACTCTTCAAACAATGCCTTATTCGATTCCTTATAATAGTCCTTAATGTAACTAATCCACTTCTCCCCCAAAATATCTTTTGACTTCGCTTTACCGCTAAACAATTTGGATTTTGAAAAACTTGCAAAAACCTTTTCTTGGTAATTATTCCATCCTCGGATGGGGAAAAAGTAATGTTTATAAGGATACATTCTATAGTAAAACAAGTTGCCAAACTTTTTTAGTGCTAACAATTTTATTGGCAGACTCTCATTAATTGGTGTAAAATCTATACTTGAAAAATCAACCTGAAATCCTAATCTGGCAGAAAAATCTTTCATAAAATTTATACTATCATTTTTAAAATCCTCAAAAAGAAAAATTTGCAAAGACTCCTTACCGTATAGCGTTTCGTAAAACTGAACTAGCTTATAAAAATTTAGATGATCAAAACTAAAAAGGTTATAGGCTGACGATTCTAAGTACCGGTTTATTGAAAAATTCCCTCCATTCTTAATGTATTGCATATACGCTGAGGCAATTAGGTCTTCTTGTCTCCTTATAAATATTACTATTTCTGCTTTTGGTAAAACACTGTGAAGTCGCCTGGCTATTTCCTTACTCCAAAAACCTCTTAACCAACCCCTGTTTGTTGTTCCTGCAAATAGTTCAGAACTAAGAATTATGTCTTTGTTCTGTGTAAGGAGGCTGATTTCTTCAATAGCCAATTGTTTATCAAAACTAAAAGCATTTGGCTTAACAAAAATATCATTACAAACATTTTTTTTTACATACTGAAAATTAGATACATGCTTAAAAAACATATCTTGTAACCAGGTTGTTCCCGTTTTGGGATATCCTAAATGAATAATTGGCATGATTTTGACAAATTGGATGTTTTGTTTGACTAACTGTAACTAATTGTCGTATCAAATAATACATGTTTTCGTATAAAATAATTAACTTAGCACCAAAGTTAAGTTTTTAATTTAAAACCGCATATTATGAAGCGCACATTTACCCTTTTAACATTGGCTCTTCTCATCTTGGGAAATTTGAATACCGTATTAGCACAAACGTGGGATTGGGCTAACCAGATTGCTGGTAGTGAAAATATTGAGGTTAGGGATTTAACTCTAGATGCAAGTGGTAATATTCTAGTTTATGGATACTTTACGGGCAATATAACCATTGGAGTAAACTCCTTCACTAATTTTGGAGCAAGCAATACCAGAGACATATACCTTGCTAAATACTCATCGGATGGAACCCTTTTGTGGGCTCGCCAGTATGGCAGTGATAGTAACGAAGATCCTTTTGGTATAGTTACCGACGAAAGCGATAATATATTCATCACAGGTGGATTTAGAAATACAGCATCTTTTGATTCTAAGCAGATAATAAGCCTTGGGGGACAAGATGTGTTTTTAGCAAAAATCTCTTCTTCAGGTACAGTTGATTGGGCAAGGAGTGTTGCTCGAGGAACTTCTGGAAACCGCGGTTACGATATTGATTACCAAGATGGTTACTTATATATTACAGCAATGGTAAAAGGAACAGCCGAGTTAGGAAGCATAGGTGAGCCTGGGGGTGTTGTTCAGATTACCCAAACTGGAGGTAATTACAATTCATTTGCTGCTAAATTTGATACCTCTGGTGATTTTTATTGGGCTACGCATTTCCCTTGCGACGACAATACTTTGCTAGAGGCAATTTCTGTTGATGAAGTGGGATATCTTTATGTTGGAGGAGCTCTTATTGGAACTATGACTGCAAATGGTACTGATTATACTTCAACAGGTAGTGGCGATATTATCATTCTCCAATTGAATACAAGTGACGGAACTGTGGAGTGGGTTCGCAAGGGTGGTGGAATCGGAGATGATCAGCTCCGTTCAATTAAAGCAATAGACAATAATATTTTCGTTATCGGTTACGTGCAAGGTACAGGAACAATTGATAGTACAGCAACAAGCCAGTCCTCCTCATATACTGCTGCTGGATCAGATATTTTTGCTGCTCGTTACAATGCAGAGGGTCGTTTACTCTGGAAAACTATTATTGGCGGCCCTGGTTGGGATAGCGGTTACGGAATACAAATTCACGAGAACATAATGGTTTGTTCTGGTTATTTCTCCAGCAGTGTAACTTTTAATGAGAGCACAATAACTTCAGGAGGAGGTTACGACACAGTTTTTTTTGTGTTTGACCTTGACGGGAATCCTATTACGGCAGGTTCATTATCTGGAGATCTTGAAGACAGAGGGCAGGGGGTAATATACGACGGTCTCGGAAATACCTACATTTCAGGCTATTTTGCATCCACTGAACTTAAATATGACGATTCTGGTTCCCTTGTTTCTTTTACCCCCCCTTTGTCAAATAGTAGTTCACCGAGTAAAGACGGTTTCCTAGCCAAATACAATAATCCTTTCTCTGCTGTATTCTCCCACAAAAAGGATGTTGCTTGTAATGGCGGTAGCACTGGGGAGTTAACCGTAACCACATACTTTGGAACAGCACCCTACTCATACGCTTGGAAGAAGGATGGCCTCTCTTATGGTTCAGATACTCCAAATCTAACAGACCTATCCGCAGGAACATATACGGTTACTGTTACCGATGCAAACCTGAAAGAAGCCCAAACATCATATACTATTACAGAACCCGTTGCCATATCCGATGGGGGTGCATCGCTCACTCATGTAACTTGCCCTGCTGGTGCTGATGGTGCGATTTCAATTACTCCCAATGGTGGAACTGGTGTCCTGTCCTATTTCTGGACAACTAGCAATGGTTGTGGACTAGTTAACGATGCCCAAAATCAAGCAGGCCTTATAGCAGGTGACTATACCCTTACCATTACCGACGAAAATGGATGTCAGTTCACCAAAACCTATACCCTAACCGATCCTGATGATATTATTATTACAGGTTCTGTAACAAATATTACTAACCCAGGAAACAATGGTGCCGTTGAGATTACGAATATATCAGGAGGAACAGGAAGCTACCCTGCTGATTTTTCTTACAATTGGGTTGGGCCTAACTCTTATTCATCTACTAATAAGGATGTTTCTGGACTTAACGACGAAGGAGATTACACCCTAACCGTTACCGATAATGCTGGATGTACTCAGGACAAAACCTTTAACGTTGTTGACGAGCAAGTATTTAGTATATGGATTTCTTCCACAACGAATGTCTCTTGTAATGGCGGTAATTCGGGTTCAGCCACCGTTAGCTATTTTAAACCCAGTGGATTTCCTGAAAATCCTATCACCTATAGCTGGACTTTAAGTTCTGGTGGCGATGTACTTTCTTCCATGGAAACTGCATCAGCCCTGCTAGCTGGCACATACAAGGTTGTGGTAACTTATGATGATGATGACAATCCACTAACAGATAATGAGCATGTTATAGATAATATTCAAATAACCCAACCTACAGCAATTACAGGTAGCATAACACCCACAGTTGTATCATGCCATAACGGTTCAGATGGTAGTGCTGTGCTTACTGTTTCTGGAGGCACCCCCCCCAATTCATACTCGTGGAGTTCGGGCCATAGTTCAAAAGATATTATGGGGCAGGTAGCGGGTGATTACTCCGTTACTGTTACAGATAATAATGGTTGTGAGAAACTTTTTGAAACCACAATTACCCAGCCCGATGATATCACGGTTACAATCGATGAAACACCCGTTACTTGCTATGGTGGTAGTAATGGTGCACTTTCAATTACTGGCATTACTGGAGGTAACGGAGGGTATAGCCAACTTTGGTCAAATACCTTAACCTCGTCAACAATTTCAAACCTTACAGCTGGTTATTATTCTGTAACTGTAACCGACAGCAAGGGCTGTCAAAAATTTCAAGCAGCATCAGTTTCTGAGCCAACTCAAATCTCTGCAACTTTTGATATTACTAAACCATCCTGTTATGGTGGAGCAGATGGTGAACTAACCGTAAACGCTTCTGGTGGTACGTCTCCTTACGAGTATTCAATTGATGGAATTACGTTTCAGGTAAATAGTACCTTTACTAATCTAATAGCAGATACCTATACAATAACCATTAAAGACAAAGCTGATTGTACACGTTCCTACAATATAACTGTTGACCAACCCTCTGAAATCTCAGTAAACCACACAGATAATAAACCAACCTGTCCCGAATCAACGGATGGTAGCATAGGCCTTACTGTTTCAGGTGGAACAGGAGCTAAAACTTACTTTTGGACAGGTCCTGGCATAGTATTGCCAAGCGTGAAAGATCAAACCGATTTAGGTGTTGGTTCATATAGCGTAAGGGTTACCGATGAAAATATCTGCTACATCGATTATCCAATTATACTCGAATCGGCTAATCCGACTCCTACACCCACACTCGACAGTGATGCCACAAGCAACACAATTTGTTCTGGTAATATTATTACGTTTACAGCTGGTGGTGGTGATGAGTATGTTTTTTATCTAAATGGTTCAGAAATTCAGGCTCGAAGCACTGATAATACCTTTGTGGCATCGTTGCTAAATGATCAGGATGAAGTATCTGTAATCGTATATTCAACAGCGGGTTGCATGGCTGAGAGTTTACCAATAACTGTTACGGTGAACCCGCTGCCCGAAGCCAACATCTCGTACGCTGGCAGCCCCTACTGCGCCACTGGCACAGCAACCCCAACCCAAACCGGTACTACAGGGGGAACGTATAGCTCGACCGCAGGGCTGATAATTGATGCCACCACGGGAGAGGTTAATCTGGAGACTAGCGATGCTGGCACGTACACGGTAACCTACGCGTTCAGCGATGGTACCTGCGATAACACCACCACGGCAGAAATAGTGGTGAACCCGCTGCCCGAAGCCACCATCTCGTACGCTGGCAGCCCCTACTGCGCCACTGGCACAGCAACCCCAACCCAAACGGGTACTACAGGGGGAACGTATAGCTCGACCGCAGGGCTGGTAATTGATGCCACCACGGGAGAGGTTAACCTGGAGACTAGCGATGCTGGCACGTACACGGTAACCTACGCGTTCAGCGACGGTACCTGCGATAACACCACCACGGCAGAAATAGTGGTGAACCCGCTGCCCGAGGTAACCCTGGCTACACTCGCGGATGTGTGCGTCGATGCGACACCGTTCACCCTAACGGGCGGTCTTCCCGTAGGCGGTAGCTACAGCGGTAACGGCGTGATGGGCAGTAGCTTCGACCCCAACGCTGCGGGCGTGGGAACCCATACGATTACCTACACCTATACCGATGGCAACGGCTGCGTGAACTTTGCCACCCAGGATATTACGGTAAACCCGCTACCCGAAGCCACCATCTCGTACGCTGGCAGCCCCTACTGCGCCACTGGCACAGCAACCCCAACCCAAACGGGTACTACAGGGGGAACGTATAGCTCGACCGCAGGGCTGGTAATTGATGCCACCACGGGAGAGGTTAACCTGGAGACTAGCGATGCTGGCACGTACACGGTAACCTATGCGTTCAGCGATGGTACCTGCGATAACACCACCACGGCAGAAATAGCGGTAAACCCGCTGCCAACCGTAACAGCCCCTGCGGACTTTGAAACCTGCAGCGGCGAGACCATCACCCTGACCGCATCGGGCGATGCCACCAGCTACACGTGGGATAATTCCGTTGTTGACGGGGTGCCATTCGTGATAACCGAAACGACAACATTCACCGTTACGGGTACTAATACGACTACGGGTTGCTCAGCAACCAACGAGGTAATGGTTACGGTAAACCCAATACCTGAACCCCTTATTTCAACTGAAGATAAAGTTGAATACTATTTGGATGAGGATATTAGCACAGTATTTACAGTTGATATAAACGATGCCGAATCGTATCAATGGTTCAACAACGGAATTGCAATTCCAAGTGCCGACCAGCCTAACTATACCGCAACAGAAGTTGGAGTTTACTCAGCTGAGGTAACCGTAAATGGTTGCTCAGGTATAAGCAATGAAATAGAAATTACTCAAATAAGTAAAATTGGTTATATTGATGGCGATAATATAGTATGCTCGGGCAATGGCCCCGTTCTCGAACTAATAGATTACAGTTACATCACAATTATCAGCTGGGAATATAGTATCAGTGGCACCATCTGGCAATCCAGCGGAGATAATAATCCTGTCTTCTACGCTCCCCCAATCAACCAAACAACCCAATATAGGGTTAAGGCTAAAAACAGTTTAGGCCTGTTTATCTATACAGATCTTTTCACTGTTGATGTTGATGAGAATACAATTGGAGGCAGCGTAACCGGTTCAACCAGCATTTGCCAGGGCGAAACCAGCGAACTAACCCTTACAGGTCATTTGGGAGATGTGATTAAGTGGCAGCTATCAATAGATAACGGAACGGCATGGATTGATATTGAGAATACAGCCACTACCTACACTAGCGATGCCCTAACCCTAACAACCCTATTTAGAGCAGTGGTGAAAAATGGTGCTTGCGACGAAGCGTTCTCTGATGCTGCAACCATTACGGTATATCCAACTCCCGAGCCAACTATTTCAACTATCAACAACCTTAATATTTGCTCAGGCGACGATATTAACGTAGCATTTACATGTGATATTTATAATGCTGATACCTACCAATGGTTTAAAAATGGTGGGGTAATCAATGGAGCAGTTGAATCTTCGTACACCGCAACAGAACTAGGAGTCTACTCGCTAAAAGTTACTGTGAATGGCTGCCTTGGATCTAGCAACGAGTTAACAATTGTTGAGATTGAGCGACCTGCACCTACCATTTCAACCCAAGATAATGTAGATTATAATTTTGGGGAGACTATTAACACTACATTTATAGCCGATATAATAAATAATGTTCCGGTAGAATCGTATCAGTGGTTCAACAACGGAACTGCAATCCCAGATGCCAACCAATCTACCTATACTGCAACAGAAGTTGGGGTTTACTCAGCTGAGGTAATGGGAATAAATGGTTGTACAGGCACAAGTAATCCCATAGAAATAACACAGAATCAGGACTTCAATCCAATAATTACAACCGATGACAACCTTGAGTGGTGCGAGGGTCAAGATATTCTGGTTAACCTATCGGTAAATATTGCCAATGCCGACGAATATGTTTGGTTCAGAAACGATGGGGTTATTCCCGAAGCCAGTACACAAAACATTATAGTTGAAGAGGATGGCGTGTATAAAGTTAAGGTAACTGTGAATGAGTTTACCGCAACTAGCAACGAGATAGAGATAGTAACTCTACCAACACCCAAACCTACCATTTCAACCGAAGATAATTTGACTTGGACAGAGGACGAAACAATAAGCGTTACATTTACCGTTGATATTACCGATGCCGATGCTTATCAATGGCTTAATGGTGATGAACCCATTACCGATGCCATTTCCACATCATACGAAGCCACTGAAGTTGGCGAATACAGTGTTCTGGTAACTAAAGGTATATGTACAGGTCAAAGTAATACCCTTACTGTAACCATAGAAACCATACCCCTCTACGATGTTACATTTACAGTGCAAAATACAAGTGGTGATTTAATAGAAAACGCTGAAATTTTTGTGGATACTTTCGACCCAATTGTAACCAACGAAGCTGGTGTAGCTATTCTCTCGTGCCCCGAAGGTACGTATAGCTATCAGGTAAGACTTGAAGAATATAACACCTCTGAGGGTGAGTTCACGGTTATCGATCAGAATATCGATGTAAGCGTCGTAATGGTTCCATCGGGCATTTCGGATGAAGAGTTTCTTTCTATAAAACTATACCCCAACCCATTTAATAACGAGATAAAAATTTCGGATCCAGAACTTATTACAAGAGCAATTATCACCAGCATATCTGGACAAAAAATAATGGATATTAACCTTGAGGGTACCGATACAATTAACACGCAAAAACTGACCCCTGGGGTTTATCTAATCAGGCTCTATACACAAAACAGCGAGAGCAAAATCTATAAAATGGTGAAAAACCGATAAGCACCTCAAGCCCCGCCACTAAGGCGGGGTTTTTTTATACTCGCTAAAAATCTAATGGCTGTTCACTTTGGGGTTTGAAACTATTGGCCTATTTTTACACCAACTAATCTACAACACGCTAATATGAAGGTACTTCTTTTAGGCTCGGGCGGGCGCGAGCACGCATTGGCCTGGAAAATTAAGCAAAGCCCTTTGCTTACACAGCTGTTTATTGCCCCTGGAAACCCAGGAACATCTACCCTAGGTACAAATATTGGTATTAGCCTGGTTGATTTTCCCGCAATTAAAGATCTGGTGCTGAAAAACCATATTGAATTGGTTGTTGTTGGTCCCGAGGCTCCGCTGATAAAGGGTATTCATGATTTTTTCCTAAACCACGATCAGCTAAAGCATATACCCGTAATTGGGCCCACACGTGAGGGTGCTATGCTTGAAGGAAGTAAAGATTTTTCAAAAAGGTTTATGATGCGGCATGGCATACCCACTGCTCAATATAAAAGTTTTAGCGCAGCACAGAAAGACGATGCCATTGCCTTTCTATCAACGCTTAAATCGCCATACGTACTAAAAGCCGATGGCCTTTCCGAAGGAAAAGGGGTAATTATATGCAACACGTTATCGGAGGCAGAGCAGAGTCTTACCCAATTTTTTGATGGTAAATTTGGCGATGCGGGTAATACTGTAGTTATCGAAGAGTTTTTGTACGGCGTAGAACTCTCTGTTTTTGTCCTTACCGATGGCAAAAGTTATGTTATACTACCAGAGGCAAAAGACTATAAACGCATCGGCGAGGGCGATACTGGATTAAATACAGGGGGTATGGGAGCCGTTTCGCCCGTACCTTTTGCCGATGAACAGTTTATGAAAAGGGTTGAAGATAGCATAGTAAAACCAACCATAGAGGGGTTGCAAGCCGATAAGATAGACTACAAGGGGTTTATATTTATCGGGCTGATGAAAGTTGACGAAGATCCATTTGTAATTGAATATAACGCCCGAATGGGCGATCCCGAAACGCAGGTGGTAATGCCCAGACTCAAGTCTGATCTTCTAGACCTGTTGATAAAAACTTCGAAACAAGAGCTTGAAGGGGTAACAGTTGAGCATCATAATAATGTGGCAACCGCGGTAGTCTTAGTATCCGAGGGCTATCCTGGGAAATGCCCAAAGGGTAAAGTAATTAGCGATTATCAAGAGGTTGGTGAAAGCATCGTGTTTTATGCAGGTTCAGCAAGTACAGCAAGTAACGAGCTAGTAACTTCAGGCGGAAGGGTTATGGCATGTGTTGGGTTATCTGCTACCCTATCAGAGTCACTGACCATTTCGTATAAAATGGCAAATCAAATTACATTTGATGGTAAATATTTTAGGCTCGATATTGGAAAAGACTTAATGTAACAACCAGCTAATAGTAGGTATATGTTTCTAAAATTTTTCAAAAAGCAGCTTCCAAGCGTTTTCACGGTTATATTCCTAGTTGGCATAGCTTCGTGGATAGTTACCTTTATTAATCCATATGCAGCTAATGGTTTTGAGAATTACCAAATGCCCTTATACACTTTGATAACTTACCATATACCTGCTCAAACATTTTTGAGTAAGCTATTGGCTTTCCTAATGATTGTTATTAACAGCATCTTTTTAATACAGCTTAATGCACAATTTAATCTTATAAAGAATAGAACCTACCTGCCAACGCTTTTTTACATCCTTATCTGTTCGGGTTTATCGTGTTTACATGGTATTAATCCAGCTGCTTATTCCTCTTTCTTCATCATATTATCCGTATCTAAACTATTTGCATCTGCAGAGGTAAATACGCTCGATAATCTGTTTAAATCGGGCTTCTTTGTTTCCATTGCAGCCCTTTTCTACCTCCCATCAGTTACCATTGTAGCTTTACTGTTTATAGGCATTGCTATTCTAAATATTCGGGGTTTACGTGCTTGGTTATCGGCTATTGCAGGCTTTGCAACACCCCTATTTTTTACTTTTTGCTATTACTATTTCTTTACCGATAGCCCCACAATACTTTTCACTTTAGCTGCAAATTCGTTTAACTTTACTCCGCTATATACCTTTGCATCATTAGGTATTGCATACCATATTTTTGCAGGTTTCTTAATTATGCTAGTGCTTATAAGCATAACGTTTTTATTAAGAGCAATGGGTATGCAAAAAATTATTATCAGAAAATACTACAACATACTACTTTGGCTTTTATTTGGCACATTGGGAGTTATGCTTTTTAGTGTAGGAACCTCCATAGAGATTATTATTATACTTGCTATCCCTTTGTCTTTTATCCTATCATTTTTCTTTAATTTTTCGCGTAATCGATTTTGGTCAGAACTTCTTTTTATAGTGTTAATTGCAGGCGTTTTATCGATGCAACTATTTTGCTTGTAAAACAATACACATAAAAAAACCCGTAAATTTACGGGTTTTATATATAGAGTGGGGTTGCTTTGCCTTATAATATAAGCATGGCATCGCCATAGGTACCAAAACGATATTTTTCCTTAATCGCTACCTTATAAGCATCAAAAAGAAAATCGTAACCTGCAAAAGCTGAAACCATCATCAATAGGGTTGAATAGGGTAAGTGTAAATTGCTAACCATAGCATCGGGCACGCTGAATTCGTAGGGTGGAAAAATAAACTTATTGGTCCAACCCGAAAAGGGTTTAAGATAACCTTTGGTCGACACTGAACTTTCAAGGGTTCTGAGAACTGTGGTTCCTACAGCACAAACTTTACGTTTAGCATCCTTTGCCGAGTTCACTATTTGAACGGCTTCGTCGGGAATATCAATTTGCTCCGAGTCCATTTTATGCTTAGTTAAATCCTCCACATCAACGTTGCGAAAATTACCTAACCCCACATGAAGAGTTACTTCGGCAAAACCAACCCCCTTAATCTCTAAGCGTTTCATTAGCTCTCGGCTAAAATGTAGGCCTGCTGTGGGAGCAGCAACTGCACCCTCGTGCTTAGCATAAATAGTTTGGTAGCGCTCTTTGTCCTCGGGAGTTACCTCACGCTTTATGAACCTAGGTAAAGGTGTTTCGCCCAAACGATAAATAGTCTCTTTAAACTCCTCGTAAGTCCCATCAAATAAAAAGCGTAAGGTCCTGCCCCTGCTGGTAGTATTATCAATTACCTCGGCCACAAGTACGTCTTCATCACCAAAATACAACTTGTTACCAATCCGAATTTTACGTGCTGGATCAACCAGCACATCCCATAGGCGCTGTTCCTTACTCAACTCCCTAAGCAAAAACACTTCTATATCGGCTCCGGTTTTCTCTTTGTTACCATGCAGACGAGCAGGAAAAACCTTGGTGTTGTTAAATGCCATTACATCACCTTCGTCAAAATAGTTTATTAAATCCTTGAAAACCTTATGCTCAATGGTTTGCTTCTTCCTATCTAAAACCATTAGCCTTGATTCGTCACGGTTGTAAGCTGGAAATTTTGCAATAAGATCTAGTGGTAAATCGTATTTAAACTGGGATAGTTTCATTAAAAGAAAAATTTAGTAAAAAAAGGGTTAGTAAAAAAATGACTAAAACGCATTTTTTAGTCATTAAAATATATATACAAATATTCGTAATTGCTCTAATTATAAGGCGATCCAGTGAAAAACAACAACAAAAGAGACTGCCTACCTTATACGTAGCAATTTGCAATAGGTTACATCAAGAAATTATTTCCTCGAAATTTTGGAGGGTATTGGCATCTTGAACATTAAATTGGCCTATGGCTGTGCGCCTTAGTTCAACCAAATGGGCTCCCGACCCGAGTTTTTTTCCAATATCACGGGCAAGGGCTCTAATGTATGTTCCCTTACTACATTTAACCCTAACGGTAATATGGGGCATGGTATAGTCTATGAGTTCCATTTCATAAATCTCAATTGCCGATGGGGCTAGCTCCATGTCAACCCCTTGCCTTGCAAGCTTATATGCACGACCACCGTTTACCAATTTAGCTGAAAACAGGGGAGGAATTTGCATTTGTGGTCCCACAAAAACTTGCAGAGTATCCTTAACTTTTTGCTGAGTGATATGCTCAATGGGGAAACGTTCGTTAATCGCTGTTTCAAGGTCGTACGATGGAGTTGTTGATCCTAAGCAGAACTTGGCAATATACTCTTTCTCCAATTCCTGAATTTGCATAACCTGCTTGGTTGCTCTGCCTACACACACTACAAGTAAACCTGTGGCTAAAGGGTCGAGAGTTCCTGCATGGCCCACCTTTATCTTTTTGTAACCAAGCCTATGATAAAGCAATGAACGTACCTTGCTTACCACATTAAATGAGGTCCACTCTAGAGGTTTATCAAAAAGCAAAACCACTCCCTCTCTCCAATCTGTTTCTTTATTAAAAGTTAACCTCATTAGCCCTTAGTCTATTTAAATGGAAAAAATTATGGCAAGTAGCGCAACTGCGGCACAGTATACAGCAAACCAGGTTAAACGTTTCTGATTAATTAGCCTAATCATAAATTTACAGGCAAACAAACCCACAGTAAACGCAGCTATAAAACCAACCAAAATAGGCATTAACGCTACACTAGTATCCGATGTTAAATCGCCCGAAACAATATCTAAAAAATTTGCGCCAAGTATGGGTATAAGTACCATAAGGAATGAGAACCTTGCCACATCGCTCCTTCGCTTGCCAAGCATTAGTCCAGTGGCAATGGTTGCTCCCGAGCGTGAAATACCTGGTATCACGGCTACCGCTTGCGCTATACCAATTACAAAAGCATCAAAAAACTTCAGCTCTTTTTCCTGCTTATGCTTAATAATCATCGAGAGACCAAGCAAAACAGCGGTTATTAAAAGCATAAATCCCACAAGCATAAGGTTACCCGTAAAAAGGCTCTCAACGCTATCTTTAAAAAAGACACCAACTACACCAACGGGTACCATCGATACAGCTATTAACGCAATAAAGCGCGTCTCTTCGTTCCACCTGAACCTAAATAAACCTTTAACCAGGGTTACAATATCTTTCCAAAACACCACTATTGTGCTAAGTACGGTGGCGCCATGAACGGCTACCGAAAAGTTAAGGCTTTCCTTTACCTCAACACCCAAAAGAACTTTTCCTATTTCGAGATGACCGGAGCTGCTAACGGGCAAAAACTCAGTTAATCCCTGAATAATTCCAAGGATTAACGCTTGCAATAAATCCATAATATTTTAATTTTGGTTGTTGCTACTCCTTTGCCTTAGGTTTCTTCATAATGGCGTAAATTTGGAATAGAAATCCAAAAAGCACCATTATTGGAGCCAGAGTAATGCGTCTAAAGCTGAAAATTTTTTCGCTAAAAACATTGGGATCGTCAGACCCACCCCCAATCATTAGGATGAAACCTATCACAATAATAGCCAAACCTATGGCCATAAGCTTAAAGTTCTCTTTGCCAAGAGGGAAAAGGTTCTCTTTTTCGTCGGCTTGAATCTGTTTTTTTGACATATTTGGTATTTTTATTTTATTAGCCCCAATTTTTCATTCGAATGATTGCTATCTCCATCAGCGACTAAGTTTCACAACCAATTTTGTTACCCAACATTGGGTTCAACTCAGTCGGGATAACCCGATTTGCATTCATCTTTAACAAATTTGATGAATAATGCGGGTTAGTAATATAGCTCATCGCTGCTTAATCGTAGGTATTTACCCACTGCTAGCGATGTTGATATTAGGTTGATAACAACTCCCAATATAATTATCAATCCCGACATGCCCACCATTAGCTCTATTTGCCCAAGATTTATCACCTCGTAAAATTCGTGCTGAATAAGGTATATTAATCCTGTTAGCAAAACCAACGCCATAAGCGCTGCATAAAACCCGTGAAGCATACTTTTTAATAGGAACGGTTTACGAATAAACCCCCAGGTTGCCCCAACCAGCTTCATGGTGTTAATAATAAAACGCTTCGAGTAAACCGAAAGCCTAATGGTGTTATTAATAAGCACAATGGCCACGAAAAGCATTAATGCACTAAATAGCAAGATGATGGCCCCTATTTTTTGTACATTCTCATTTATAAGATTTACCAGCGATTTCTGGTAAAACACCTCCTTTACGGGCCGATGCGCCATAAGCTCATCCTCAATTAAGCGAATGCTATCGGGATTGGCATAGCTAGCTTTTAGCTTAACCTCTATGGACGATGAGAGCGGATTATAGCCTAGGAATCCGATAAAATCTTCGCCCAGCTCCTCTTGCAGCTCTTCTGCTGCTTCCTCCTTCGAAATATACTCTGTAATACGAACGTAGGGTGAGGCATCTAAGGTTTTCCGCAGAAAATTTGCATCCACCTCGCGCACATCGTCGTGCAGTATAACAGAAAAACCAATATTTTCCTTTACGTATGTTGAAATTTTTTGCGCATTTAGCAGCAAGAGCAACAGAATACCTAGCATGAACAGTACTAGCACGTTGCTAATAATTGATGAGAGGTACGAACTTCTCAATCGCCATTTTGTACTTCGTTTTTCTGCTTTCATATTCGGGTGCAAAGTTAGCTTAACAATCGTAAAATGGTACCAGTAAGTATCCTAATTTTTGTTCCTACAGGTTTTCACAAAACTTATAGCAATCCAACCTAAGGTGGTAAGAATAATTATAAGCGATGAGATCAGGTCGATTGCATACCCTGCCTTAAACATTTTGGGCTTAAACTCGAACACCACCTCGCGATTTCCTTTGGGTAACACTGCTCCTCTAAGCACATAATTTACCCTTATATGCTCAATGGTTTCACCGTCAATAGTGGCTTCCCAGCCAGCGGGGTAATGAATTTCGGAGAAAACTGCAAGCTTATCATCGCTTAGGCTATACTTATACACCAGCCTATTGGCACGGTAATCGGTAAGCGTAATATGATCACCATCCGATAATTTAGGCTTGTAATTTTGAAGCTGTTCGGCAAATCGCTTATCTACTATGGCAGCTGTTTTAGGATTAAAGTGAGTAAGCGCAGCCATTTCTTGGTCGGCATTGTCGACAATCATAACCGAATCTACAAACCAAGCATTTCCCAGGGCACCTTCATTAAGCATTGCAACCGGTCCCTGCTCGGTTGGATTAATAACATAGCGGGTATTTAGCATGTTGAGCACCCTAGCATTACCCTCAGCAATCTGATGGTCAATTAGCTCCTGATAGCGCCTAAGTTTAGCGCCATGGTAACCCCCAATGGATTTATGGTAGAAAGAGGTACTTGCATCATTAAAGGTATTAACACTACGGTTATACACCCTGAAGCTAAGCGTATTGTCGGCCAGTATTTGCCTGTCGGCAGGACTAGGAGTAAAGGGTACATCCACATTTTTTTGGGGAACAAAATTTTCGCCACTCAGGTATCTTCGGTTCACGGTCCACATATCGGCCAGAATTAGCACCCCCAAAATTATCAGGGTATGACTCATCTTTATCTTCTTCGAATAGAAGGTAAATAGCGCACCCGCGCTAAGTAAAATAAATACTAACGATCGAAAGGCATCGGTACGCATCATCGATTGGCGATCGAGCCTAACGGCATCGAACATTTCGGCAGGGAAACCCATTGAAATATACTGAGCATCAATATTGGCCTCAAAGCTAAAAAACGCCTTACCAAATAGAATAAAGAGGAGGCAAATACCGCCCGTAATTGATAGCGACCATTTAAACCCTTTCATAAATTGCTCTTTGGGCACATTGCCCTTAAAAATTTTGTGCAAGCCCATTATAGCTAGCAGAGGCATAGTAAATTCGGCAATGTATAGTATCATGGAAACCGTTCGGAACTTATTGTACCCGGGGAAGTAGTTTAGAAAAAGGTCGGTTAGCGGCATAAAATTTTTACCCCAGGCCAACATAATTCCCAGGATGGTTACCCCAAACAGTGCCCATTTCATTTTTCCGCGAAGCACAAAAAGGCTTAGCACAAACATAAAAACAACGATGGCGCCAATGTAAACCGGCCCCGAGGTCATGGGTTGCGGTCCCCAGTATGCCGGAAGCTGCTTAACAATTGCTCTAGCCTGATTAGTAGGAACACGATTATTTATTAAAAACTTATAGGTGTGCGAATTGGTTCCAAAATCGCTTGCCGAGGCCCCTCCCATTAAATTTGGTATCAACAAATTAAACGTTTCGGCTTTGCCGTAACTCCATGCAGTGGCATAATCCTTGTCGAGCCCCGATGTTTTATTTTCCTCATCAATACTCAGCTCCGAAGCACCCCTAATGGAATACTTCCCCGACTCGTAGGTAAAGTACAAACGCGAAAAGTTGGCACCAACAGCCAAAACAGCGGCAAACGCAAGCACTCCCACCGCTTTTAGGTACGGTTTATACTCCTTTACCTTTATTGAATCTATAAGGTACGCAATGGCAATAGCCACCCCAATAAAGGCCGCATAGTAGGTTATCTGTACGTGTCCTGCTTTTAGATTTAGTCCCAAAAAAAGCGCGAATAGAACAAATCCTGCCAAATACTTCTTTTTAAAAGATAAAAACACACCTGCCAACATGGGTGCCACATAGGCAATAGCATGCATTTTTGCGTTATGCCCCGCCTCGATAATTATAAAAAAGTACGACGACAAGGCGTAAGCAAATGCGCCAACTATACTAAGCCACGGATTTACGCCTAGTGCCAAAAGTAGGATATAAAACCCCAGCAACGCAACAAACATTAGGTTACCTGGATATGGCAAAGGGCGTAATAGCTTATCGACAAATGAAAGCGTATTGCCCTTATACTGTGTAGATATGAGGTAGGCAGGCATTCCGCTAAACATCGAGTTGGTCCACAATGGCTCCTCACCATACTGCTTGCGATGCTCAATTACTTCTTGTGCCGACCCTTTAAATTGTTGAATATCGTGCTGAGACAGGCCTTTACC
>Ga0265295_1001013_pt1 | contig 52476 bp, 52 predicted proteins | sample Munlansysbiofilm_FD_192503 | JGI IMG/M metagenome (GOLD analysis project Ga0265295, IMG submission 192503) | Leachate microbial communities from a municipal landfill in Southern Ontario, Canada - Methane capture system biofilm | ecosystem: Engineered > Solid waste > Landfill > Unclassified ... | reverse complement strand
GCATTTGTGAAATTGCCAGAGAAATTACGATGAAACCTGAATGGAAAGTAGGTCGCGTTATCGCAAGACCATTTATTGGTACGAATAAAAATGATTTTAAAAGAACACCAAATAGACATGATTATGCTTTAAGACCTCATGAAAAAACGGCTTTAAATTTTCTAGATGAAGCAGGTTATGATGTCATTGCACTTGGTAAAATCAATGATATTTTTGATGGCTATGGCATCAATCGCTACAGTAAAACAAAGAGTAATGATGATGGTATGGCACAAATAACAGAAGTTGCAAAAGAAGATTTCAAAGGACTTTGTTTCTTAAATCTTGTTGATTTTGATGCACTTTATGGCCATAGAAGAGATCCAATTGGCTATGGAAAAGCTATTGAAGATTTCGATTTACAACTACCAGAATTGATGAAAGAATTAAAAGAAGATGACTTGCTCATCTTAACAGCAGATCACGGAAACGATCCAATTCATCATGGGACAGATCACACCAGAGAATATGTTCCTATGCTCGTCTATACACCACGTTACCAAGAAGGGAAAAAGCTGCCTTTATTAAAAACATTTGCAGATATTGGTTATACGATTACGGATAATTTCGAGTGTGAAAAACCTCAGAATGGTCAATCGTTTTTGAATCTAATAGGAGGTAAGTAAGATGATTGAATGGTTAAAAAATTTAGAATTAGAGTTTGTTATCATCTTTGGATTATTAGCAATTCTTGTGATTGTAGTCTTGGTTATATTGATCAAAGCACAACGAACATTAAACCTTATTGGACGTAGAGCTTTAATCTTAACTGAAGATTTATTGAACAGAGATGGTAAAGATGTGCTTGATATCATGGTTGCTAATACGAGTTATGTCAATGTTGAAGCAGCAGCCATTGGGCTTATTTATCAAAAGACTTTGCTACCTTTAAGAGAGGAAAACACCATTGTTTTAGCAAGAGACTCGTTTAAACTGACGCTACCGATTGAAGAACTAAGAGCCTATGTTTTAGGCGATCAAGACAAAGTAAAAACGATAAAAATTTATGTTGAAGATTCGCTAGGAAGACGCAGTTATAAGAAAGCTATCAACAGCATGATCATGCTTAAAAAATTGATTAGAGCAGAGAAAAAAGCACAAAAAATTGAAGAGAAAAATGAACGTTATGAGACAGGTCATTACCATTTTATAGAACGTGTCGGATTGGTTTTTAAAGTTATATTTAGTCCATTCTCTAAGTTGTTTAAGAGTATAAGAACAGGTTTAAATCGAAAGTTAAAACGACGTGAAGAACGTTTGGAACTCAAGCGAAAAGAAACTGCACATCAAACGATGTTAAGAGAAATTGCTGAAGAAGAACGTCGTGAAGAGGAACGTTCAAAGCTTGAAAAACGATTGATGGAAGAAAAGAAAAAGGCTAATGTTGAAGCTCGATTAGCAGCTTTAAAACGTAAGGAAGAAGCTAGAAAAGCTGAACAAGAATTGAAAAAATCTGAAGATGATTTGAATAAAGCTGAAGAAGAAATGAAACTTGCTGAAGCGGAAGCTGAGCTTCATCGAATGGAAAAGATAAGTGAAAATGAAGAAAAAACAGATGAAGAAGTTGTCGAAAAAGATGATGAAGTAATTCAACCTACTGATTCAAATTTGAGTGAAGAACAACTAAAAACAGATGTTAAACAAGATGAATCAGACAAACCAAAAACATCTTCTAAGAAGAAAAAAAGTAAAGCTGAAGTTATCAATAAAGAAGATAAAAGTGAAGATGATAGCAACAAAAAAGAGGATGAATAATATCCTCTTTTTTTTGGTTTTCTTTAAGCTAATAAGTTCTTCTCAAATCTAAATTTTAAGTAATTGAGCAAGAATGAAATAAAACAAATCAATGGAGCTAAAACACCTAAATTAAACGATATTAAACCCGCAATTCCCCTCTCATAATTACTAGGATCTAGAAAAGGATATACGTAACGAGCACTCTCAAAAGTTGTCATCAGTTGTTCCATCAAATCTCCGAAAATAGGTTCAATAATGGTATATACTAAAGCCATGTATATGAGAGGATAAATGAGAGATACCCAAAATTTTTTGATCTCTAAATGATCACTCAAAACCAAGTAATAAAACATGATGTAGAGAAGCGGGTTAATTGTATGTAGAACATGATTAAGAACACTGACATGACTCATATAAGGTGTTAATAGAATGTGAAAGACGATACCAGTTACTGTTATATTAATTAAAGAAATAAAGGATAGTATTGTAAAACCTTGTCCTTTTTTTTGTTTAAAAAGAAAGAGAATAGCAACAATCGTAATTAAGATATTACTCTGAGTTGTGAAATAAAAATGTGTAATCAAAGTATACTCAAGTGGACTATCACCAAGCAAGGATCTTGCGGTTTGAAGACCTACACCAAGTAATCCCCAAAACAAAACGACATATGCAAATATCTTAATTGACTTTTCTCGATCTCTTATACGACGTGCTATATTTTTCATACAATCACCTTAAAACATTTTTCTAATTTCTGAGATAGAAGATGTCAAACCAAGAGCAAGCATTAATCGAATACGAGCTTTCTGACTGGACATGTTTTCTGTGAAAATGACACCGAGCTGTTTGAGGTGATGTCCACCACCCTCATAACCATAACTATCAAGTACGCGACCTTTGGGACAACGGGATGTTAAAACTACTGGGATGTTTTTTTGAATTGCTTTTGAAATTCCTTCAACCATTTGAGGAGGAACATTACCTCTACCCAGTGCTTCAATCACAATTCCTTTGACACCGTGTTCAATCATTAAGTTTAGAAATACTGAACTTGCTCCTGAATACACTTTGAGGATTTCAACATCAGTAACGATGTGAGATGGAGCGATGTGAATGTGTGGATAATGTGTTTGACGATAGTATAAAACATTATCTTGATCAACAATACCGATAGGACCAAACTCTAATGATTTGAATGTATCTAGTGCTAAGGTATGTGTTTTAGTAACTTCAGCAGCAGCATTGATCTCATCATTCATAACCACTAAAACACCCATATCTTTCGATTCGGGGTGCGCAGCTACAAGAATTGAGCTAACCAAGTTACTTAAACCATCATAACCAAGCTCTGAGAAGTTGCGCATGGAACCAGTAAAAACAATAGGTTTTGATGTCTCTAAAAAGAGGTCCAAGAAGTAAGCAGATTCCTCTAAAGTATCCGTCCCATGTGTAATAACAATACCATCAATAAGTGGGTCATTTAGGTATGATTTAGCTAGTTTTGATAGCTCAAACATATCATTTGGAGTGATTGATGGAGAAGGTTTTAAAGAAAATTGATGTGACATTAATTCGATATTTGACAGCTCAGATGCGATGTTTTGCAGTAATTCAGCATGGTTATCACTGATAATTGCTTTGCTCGTTTCTTTATGCTTTGCCATTGAAATTGTGCCACCCGTAAAGATAATAAGAATCGTTTTATTTTTCATATAATCACCATATATATTGTATCATAACCCCCAATTTTTAGATATCGAAAAAGATAAGTTTAGCAATAGTCAATTTTTGATAGTTCACACACCACCGGGGGTGAAGAAGCCAAAGTTTTATAGAAATGCATTTAACAACTTATTAACACAAAGTTACTTAACAGCACAGTTAAGGTATCAAGTATAGGTTAACATAATATATATTATACGAACAAATATAAAATAAAAAAATAAAAATATGATGTCTTAATCATACTTAAATATTTCTCGATGTGTTATTTATTTGGGCTCATATGCCCTTCTATCGTCATTAAACATACGCATAATATAAATATTAGTATAATAAAATAATACGAGAGTAGTTTTATAGCGTTTCAGAACTGCTTTCGTGAACATTCCTATAGCTAAGCGATTCAATCGCTCATATCTCGTTTGAGGGGTCATTTTGCAGGTGTGGAATTTTTCGCATTTCCACCTCTAGTTCTTCTTCTACTTATACATATGTGTCTCATTTTAATCTGATGTCATTTCCTGATGCATTATACAACTTAACGACATTAGATCTCTCAAACGGGGTATGACGCTTCTATATCTTGTATCCATCGCAAGACATCTCATTTTGCGATCTACAACATGGAGATGACTATTTGCATTTTTTATGACAATATTCATATGTACAATTTATCACTCAAAATTGGATGACGCATTTTGAACATCTTTTATATGATGAGACAACTCATCTATCACTTCAGTTCTTATAAATGCGCATACGCGCGCATACGTGCATGTGCATGATATTAATGACGCGCACGCACACACGTGTACGTATGTGATTGTGAAATCATTATGCTGATCATCCTTTGACGGTTTTACTTTTCTAGATTAATGTTGCCTAATGTGATTTTGTATGCCACTACTATTTTTATTTTTTCTTCTTATCAATTGATATGTACATGCTATATGTTCAGAGTCTTATCGTCTTCTATATTCAAAAAAAATAGTATCTATACATACTTGAAGTATCTTACATAACTTAGCACATCACACCATATTCTTCTACTTCCTGTAAAACGACACCGATATTCAAAAGTTTACATATACTAAACATACAAATTTATCATTTAAAAAATTTATCTATCCCTAAACATACAAAAAAAGGGCCAAAGCCCTCTTAAGCGATAAACTCTAATATATCTTTTGTCAATTGATCGGGTACATCAACCAATGGTGAATGACCACAATTCTCATACACAACCAACTTCGATTGTTTTTCTAGTGCCTTGTAGTTTTCCATTACCATATACTCAGGAACAACAATATCTTTATTACCCCAAGTATGCAATATAGGACACTTCACATTATGAATATTATTCGTTCCTGCATTATAGAAATTGTGTTGACTTGACATATTCAGATTAGCTAATGCCCAATCTGCATCAATCAAATTCTTCTGCTTTAACGATTCATTGATCCATAACTCATTATCCTCTTTACTCGGTTTACCAACCGTGTAAATGGTCTGATCAAATACGAAACTCATCAATGCGAAATTCTGATTTTTCTGTGCTTCTAATAATGGAATAACTTGTACAGGATCTTTCCCTAACTCTTCAGGTGATTCATAAACTTGACCAACAAGCATCTGATTATTTTCACCCTTCTTAAAGACAGGATATCCTCTGTGTGTTGTTGAATTAATTAATACCATCTTCTCAACCATATCAGGATAATGAGCTGCCATTTCTAATGCAACACCACCACCCAAAGACCATCCAACAACATGCACATGATCAATCTTTTTTGCTTCTAAAAATAACACGAGATCATCAGCAAATTCCTTTAAGGATTTAATTCTTCTATAGTATGTTGAATCACCATATCCTCTTAAGTCAGGAGCGATCACTCTAATCGTCTTTGGCAATCTTTCTAATAGAGGTGTATAGTGTAATGACGATGAAAAATTCCCATGAATTAACAGTAAAACTTTATCTCCAGTTCCCTGTTCAACATAATGAATAACTTCACCATTTTTAATCACGATTTGTTTCTTCTCGAACATGTTAATCTCTCCTCTTTCTATGTTCATCTTAATGCCTTCAAAATTGATGTTTTAAAGCATATTCATCACGAACTCAACTCTTTTATAAGACCCATCACTCCATGCTTTAAAACAGGTTTTTTAAAGTAGTTAAGAAGAAAGAGTGGTACAAGTTTCCCTGCATCCACTCTTCATTTTTAAACTACATTATTTTGCGTTAACTTGTTCGATTGATTCGATGCCTCTGATCTTAGCAAAGTTCCAACCTGATGCTGTTAATTGGAATTTAGTCATTGCTAATGTTGTTAAACCAACACGGCTACCGTTTGCAAAATCGATTTCACCAGCTAGTGGTAAATCAATAGGAGCAGATTCAGCTAATGCGATAAATGATTCCCAAGTAAGTTCTTCAAAGTCTTCAACTCTTTCAAGAATAGAAACGAATGTGCTTGCTGCTACATAACCAGCCATGGCATAAGCGTTAGCCCATAATGCTTTAGCTTCTGTTGTACCATCAACTAAATCTGATGAATTCATATCATGAACGAAACCTTCCCAGTATTCAGCTGTAAAACCAGCTAAGAATGTAAGTGGGAATGCAAAGTTTGCTAATGTACCATCGCCACCGATTTGTGCTTCAGTTGGAGCTGGTGCTTCTGCATCAGAGATATCAACCCATGCGTTTGCATAAATAGGATATGGAAGTGGTTGAACAACTTCTTCAATGATTAATTGTGCAGGAGCGAATACTGCTGCAGAGTTAACATATGAAGATAATACAGGAACTGTTGATTCATTTGCTCTAAGCGCGATTGCTGCTGCAGTTGCAGGAGCTTGGTTAGATGATAATAAAATAACAGATGGGTTTAAATCTAAAGCTACAGGAATAACTGCTGCTGCAGTTGCTGCACTAAATGGAATGTAAGTTACGCGAGCTGTAGCGCTTTGTGCAGTCACTTCATCTTGGATACCAAGTTTAATAGATTGACCTGCATCATCATCTGAGTATAAAACAACGATCTTATCTTCTGCACCAAGTTTAGCATCTCCATTAGGACCAAAGATGGATTCATGAAGTGCTCTTGCTACCATCATACGACCTTCTGTACGATAAATAGGTTGTACGGATAAGATGTTATTGCCTGGAGCATTTTCAAAATAAAGTGAGTTAACACCAGTTACACCATAAACCATAGGAACGCCTTTTTCAAGTAGGTAGTCCATGGTAGCGTTGACTGTGTTTGTACCAAAATGTCCAACAAGTGCGAAGACTTTATCTTCTTCGACCAATTTCTTGGTTAAGGCTAATCCCTTTTCACCGTTAAACTCATCATCATAATGGATGAACTTGATGTCGCGACCTTCGTGTGTCGCATTGTATTCATCAAATACAACCTGCATAGCTAAATTAAATGGAACACCAACACCTGCGAATAAGCCAGTTGTTGCGGCTGTGTTACCGACGTAAATAAATTCATCGTCGATACCTTGTGTTTCGTTTCCGCCTTGCTCACAACCAAGTAATGTTAAACTTAGAAGTAATGCAAATGCAATAACAAAAATCTTTCTCATAATTTTCTCCTTTTTATTTTAAGTGCTAATTTTTTTGCACCGTTTACCTAACTTAATGGGTTTCCCCTAAATACGCACTGATCAATTCTTTATTGTTAAGTAATTCATCAGCTTTACCTTCAGACTTGATCTTACCGATTTCAAGAACATAAGCGTAATCTGCAATCTTTAATGTTTGTTTTGCATTTTGTTCAACGATGAGAATGGTACGACCGTCTTCTTTAATCTTGGTGATAATCTTAAAGATATCTTTAATAACTAAGGGTGCTAATCCTAATGAAGGTTCATCTAGAAGTAAGAGCTCAGGAGCACCCATCAGTGCCCTTCCAATGGCTAACATTTGTTGTTCACCACCTGAGAGGGTTGAAGCTTGCTGTTTTCTTCTTTCAGCAAGGATGGGGAAATAGTTATACGTTTCATCGAGTAATGATTTCACGCGTTGATTGCGAGAAACCTTTACGCCATCCTTGACAGTCCCTTTAATCGTGTATGCACCCGCTAATAGGTTCTCTTCAACCGTTAGACCGGTTAAGATGAGTCTACCTTCAGGTGATTGCATAATACCTTTAGAAACGATTTTATAAGGGGGTAAATTTTGGATAGGTTCACCGTTATATAAGATCTCACCATGCTTGACTTTGGTCAATCCTGAGATCGAACGAATGGTTGATGTTTTACCCGCACCATTCGCACCTAGAATTGCAACAATCGATCCTTTAGGAACAACCATGTTAATGCCTTTGACAGCTTTGACAATGCCATAGTCAATTTCAAGATCTTTGATTTCAAGAATGGTTTTATTCATCGCTATCATCTCCTAAGTATGCTTTTCTGACTTCTGGATTGTTTTGAATATCTTTCGGTGTTCCAATACCAATCATCTTACCAAATGAGATGGCACATACGGTATCACAAATACTCATCACAAGTCCCATGTCATGTTCAACTAAGAAAATGGTAATACCAAAATCTTTGTTAACCTTTTTGATGATGCGTGCGAGTTCAATGGTTTCTGCATCATTAAGTCCTGCAGCAGGTTCATCTAAGATAATGAGCGAGGGATCAGTCATCAATGTGCGTGCAAGTTCTACTTTCTTTAAAATGCCATAAGGAAGTCCATAAGGTGAACGGAACGCATATTCTTCAATACCAAGTTCTTTAAGAATTTGCATTCCTTTATTTCTAAGAACTTTTTCTTCACGTTTCATCTTACGTGTGTGAAGCATGTGTTCCACATAGTTCGTGATGACAAGTGAATGTGCTGCAACAAGTAAGTTATCTAAGACAGTAAGTTCCCAGATGAGTTCAACGTTTTGGAACGATCTTGCAATCCCTTCAGTGATCATATCATGTGTCTTCTTAGTGTAAAGATTGACAAGATGGGACTCTTTATTTCTGAAAACCATATTCCCACCGGTTGCTTTATAAAACTGTGTTAAACAGTTGAATACGGTTGTTTTACCCGCACCGTTAGGACCGATGAGTCCAAAGATTTCACCTTTTTTAACATCGAAGGATAAATCATTAACAGCTCTGACACCACCAAAGTACATTTTTAAATTCGAAATGGATAAATGAATGTTTGTATTATTGAGCATGCTAGATGTTGTTTCAATCAGATCGATTCGTTCTTCAAGTCGATCGATGATGTGTTGCTTGAATACTTTTTGATGATGATACGCAATCAAATTTTTGATATCATTTTCTTTTTCGCTAATGAGTGATAAGTTTCTTTGATAAGTTTTTTGAATATTATCCGTTTTCTTTTTGAGTTGATCTATCTTTCTCGTTATGTTTTTTTGATAAGAAATCGTCATATTCTTTGCTTTAATCTCAAAATGATTTATACACTTTTGATTAGCTTCATCTGCATTGACGTGTTTTAGGTAACATTCTTCTTTCTTCTTTTGAATTTGAGTCAGTTTTTTTTCAAGAATCATGTTATGTTTCAGTTCAACATCTTTGATTGACTGGTGAATCTTATGAATCCTTTTCTCACGTTTTGTAGATAATACGTTTTTCTTACTTTGCACCTGCGTTAGTTTTTGCTCAAGTGCATGGATTTTCTTTTGCTTTTGTTCAACACGTTTTGGTGCAACTGATTCAGCTTTCACTTTTGCGAGTTTTGTTTCTAAATCATTTTGAATGAGTTCATCAATCTTAATCTTGTTTTGATTATAAAGATCAATCTTGATTGCTAAATCTTTTTCTTGTTGTGTTAACTTTAATATTTTCTTCGCATTGCTTTCAGTAAATGATAGATAGCGATCATGCTTTTTCTGATAAGCTTTTGATGCTTTTTCTTTTCTTTGATCTCTAATCGCTTGACGAGCTTCGATTTTCTCTTCATAAACTCTCAGAGAGTCTGCGCTATGATGTGGATATTTCTCATCAAGTGTTTTTAAATAGTCATTTCTTTTTGAAACAGCAATTTGATCATATTGACCTAAGATGTTTTCTAAAACTTGTCCTTCAGCTTGTTTAGCTTCTTTCGTTTTAAATTTTCTTCTTGCCCAATACGCTTTCTTATCATAAGCTTCAAGCGCTTTTTCTTTTTTCTCGTCTATTGGCGTAATGCCATCAAATCTTTTTTGATATGTTTTAATCTCGTCTTCATAATACATATCAATTTTCTTTAATGCGTTATCAAGATAAACGTGATCTTGTTGTTCATACTCAACAGCTAATCCTTTGAGATAATTAATCTTCAAGGCTAACTTGCGATGTTTGTTCACATGGATAGCATTCATTGCAGCGTCTATCATGATTTTCAATTTATTCTGTTCCATAGATACGCTCTCTGATTTTTAGTCTTAATTTTTTCACATATTTCTTCATATCACCAAACAGTTGGATTAAACCACCTGGGTAGAACATCACGACGAGAATGATGAGTATACCATTGATGATAATGGAATAGTTACCGAGTTGAAAACGTTGGAACACCGCTAAGTCTAAACCAAAGATGACAAACGTTCCGAGTAGAATACCCCAAATAGATTTCGTACCACCGATTACAACGGCTGCTAAAATATTTAAGGCAAAGGTTAAACCAATTTGTGATACGCTGGCGTTTCTAACAAACATAATGGAGAGTACACCAGCTAAAGTTCCATAAACGCCTGAGATAACAAAGGCTAATAAGCGATACTTGAGTAAATTAATACCCATGGTTTGTGCAGCTGTTTCACTGTTCTTTATAGATAATAAAGCTCTACCGGTAGGTGATGTAATCATGTTATAGACAACCATCATACCCAGGACAGCAAAGACTGCCATGAAGATGACTGCCGAATCTGCAGCAAGTTCCATCCCCATAAAGACCAACGGCCTTCTCGGTCCACCAGATAAGAAACCACCTGTTGTTCCTGATGCATAATTCGGAATGTTTTTAATGATTTCAATAACGATTTGGGAGAGTCCCATCGTTACAATCGCTAAATACATACCTGAAATACGTAAGGATACAAATCCGAAGACGATACTGATGACAATCGAAACTGCAATAACTGCAATGATTGTAATAAGCAGTGGCATTTCCATAAAGCGGTAGATGTAATGGAGTCCAAATGCACCAATTCCTACGAATGCACCAGTACCAAGTGATGCTAGACCACCATAACCGAGGAGTAATGCAAATCCTAAACCTGCGATATAATAATAAGTTGTTGTCACAATCGCACCATATAGATCAGGTGGTAAGACATTGACAAGTGATCTGATGATAACCAAAATGATACCCACAACGATAAAACCAAAATGAGGTTTCTTAAGGAAGGGTTTCACATGTTCATTGAATAGTATTTTCATGAGCTACACCTTCTTAATAACTTTCTTGCCGAAGAGTCCGACAGGTTTGATTAACACAGCAACAATGATGGCAAAATATAAGACGGTATTACTCCATTGTGCTAAATTGTAGGATACTAAGATTTTAGGGAAAAGTGACTGTCCTGTTGTTAACAAGAAGGCACCAGCTAAAGGACCAAAGAATGTACTAAAGCCACCTAAAATGGATGCATAGAATGCGTTGACTTGCATATCGATCATCGATAGACTTGACATGGAACCAATTCCCGCCGTGTAAGTGATGGCAGATAATGCACCGAGTGCCCCTGCAATCGCCCATGATAAGGAATTAATCTTATTGGTGTTGATTCCCATTAAGCCAGCAACTCTTTCATTGGATGCAACAGAACGTACACCTAAACCCCATTTCGTATATTTCAACATCGCAAAGATAAATAAAATTAAGAATGCTGAAATGCCGAGTGTGATGAGTTGATGCATCGGTAATGCGACACCAAATAAGAAGATCGTTTGATCAGAGAATACAAAACTCATACGTGTTGTTGGACCAAATACGACAGGAATTAATCCTGAAATCACGATAACTAAACCCATCGTGATAATTTGTTTGGTCGCAGCATTCGTAAATTTTGCATTTCTGAAAATAACAACATCGATAAGTAATCCGGCAACAAAGGATATCGTGATCCCACCGAGCATCGGTAGAATCAGTTGCCAAGGACTGGTGATTAAGACACTGGGTAACCCCGTGAGATCATTGACACCTGTTGGATCGATGAAATAGCTTGTTGCATATGCTCCTAAGATACCTAACATCCCTTGTGCGAAGTTTGTTGTTGAACTCGTCTTAAAGATTAAGACAATCCCAAAGGTCGCAAGCGATAGGTAACTGAAGCTGATCAATGCATTAAGCAACACGCTAATAATATCGGTTGTAATGTTCATGATATACCTCTCTTTAATAAGTTATAAAACACGTGATGATTAAACCGTATAGACGGTATCTTTGGCATTAATAAAGCCTAAAACTAACGTAACAAACAACATCGGAACTTCATACATTGAAGCATGACCGACGCCAGGTAATATCACATGATATGATCCTTTGATCGCTTCTTTAAGCTTCTTTTGATCTGCTAGAGGTGTTAAATAATCCTCATCACCTGAAATAATAAGCGTTGGAGCTGTAATTTTTTCAAGATGAGCTCTCGCATCATAAGATTCTGCTGAATTTGTTAGGCGTTCCATCGCATCGAGAAATGCTGGGTTAGAAAAGATAGGAACTAAATAAGCTTCTCTTTTTTTCATCCAATCCAATCTACTCTCATAGAAACTTGGACTGTAAATCACAGGAATGGTTGCTTGATAATAGTTTTGACCATTTCTGGTTTTACCAATGTTAATCCAAGAATGGCCAATTTCAGCAAGCCATGGTGATGTATAAGGTGTCGTGTTAAACAAGATGAGACGATCGACGACATGTGGATGTAAATACGCCAGTTGAACTGCGATTTCACCACCATATGAGATACCGACCACATTAACTTTAGCTAAACCAAGTTCATGAAGAAGTGCCATGATGATTTCGATTTGAACATCTTGCATGTAAATGCTGTTTTCTAAACGATCTGATTGTCCTTGGTCGATAAAATCAAGACGGATCAGCTTGTTATGTTCTGTCATGGATGAGACAAAGGGTTCCCATGATTTTGTCGACATCATGATGCCATTTAAGATCAATATAGGTTTTCCTTCACCCTGCACATCATAATAAATGTTTCTACCTTTATAATTTAATGTTGACATTAGAAAATCCACTCCAATTGTTTCGCTTCTTCAAGAAGTTGATCTCTAAATTTAGGATGAGCAATGGAAATCAGAAGTTTGACTCTTTCCTCGATGGTTGTTCCACGCAGTGCAACACAACCATATTCAGTAACAACATAATCGACATCTGCTCTTGATAAAGTAACCGCAGCGCCAGGTTTAAGTGTTGTTACAATCTTAGAGATTTCTTCTTTTTCGCCTGTTTCTTTATTTCTTACCATCGCTGTTGAATATAAAGCAATAAATGATTTACCATTTTTTGCGTTTTGGGCACCAATTGCTGTATCTGCTTGACCACCTGTACCAGAAAACTGGACATGACCAATCGATTCAGATGCCACCTGACCGGTTAAATCAACTTCAATAGTTGTATTAATAGAAATTTGATTATCATTTAATCCAACAACGTGTGGATCGTTAGCTTCAATACCACGCATGAAATAGACATCTTTGTTATTGTCTAAGAATTTATAAAGTTCTGGTGAACCAAAAGCGAACGTACACACATGTTTACCATTCATATAATTCTTTTGCTTACCTGTGATGACGCCTTCTTTAATAAGATCCATCATCCCGTTGGTAAACATTTCTGTGTGTATACCTAAGTCTTTTTTATCTTTTAAGAAATAAGCAACTGCATTGGGGATACCACCAATACCTAATTGAATAGTTGCTCCATCGGGGATATATTTTGCGATTTCTTTACCGATGAGCATATCTTTTTCATTAGGTTCTGAATTAATGATGGAAGGTACAGGATAATCAGCTTCAATGATGTAATCAACTTCATCGATATGAACCTGATTATCACCATATGTTCTTGGGAAATTGGGGTTCGTTTCAATGATGACGATATCTGCTACATCAATGGCATCTCTTTCATACACATTTTGAATCGATAATGAAATAAAACCATTTTCATCAGGCATGGAAGCCGCTGTTATGAAAATGTTAGGCTTCATATGATCAAAACGTTTTTTCCCTGCTAAATGAAGATGATTGGGGATAAAAGAGATATTACCATTCTTATGATATTTTCTTAGAGTTGCTGTGTAAAACCAACCAGCAACTTTAAATGAATCAATATACTTTGGATTTGTAAAAAACTCAGCTTCTAAGATCGGTAAACAGTTTGAAACGACCACGTGTTTAACGCGATCGGCCACTGTATGCAAGATCTTCATGAAGTTTTGAGGTTCTGCTGCTGTCATACCAACGACAATATGATCATTCGATTTGACAAGTTGAACTGCTTGCTCAGCAGTTATATATTTTGGCATGTTACCACCTCTGTGTATAATGTGTGATGGGATTATCCCCATTGAATGATGTTGGCAGCCCAAACATAACCAATACCTGCTGCTAACATGCAGACGACCGTACCGTCCTTCACCTGACCGGTTTGTAAGGCAAGATGCAAAGACAGTATTTGGTCGATCTGTCCAATATGACCGTAATCTTCAAGATAGATGGTTTGGTCGTTTGTCAATCCTAACTCTTGAAGCATGCCTTCATGACCGGAACGCTTGATGTGTAGGATATCTAAGAAACCAATATCTTTTCTTTCTAAGTTTGATTTTCTTAAGGATTCATCGATACATTTATACCAATTAGGCATCGAAACCTCATTCAATCGATTTTTCATTTTAAGAGGATCCATTAAACGCAGTGATTTTTGTGCTTCATTCATGTTAGCAAGTGTGATCGGGTTACATAAACCACCTATTTCAACACCAGCTGTTCTGGATAGAGAACCATCAGCAATCACATGAGATCCTAATAAAAGATTTTTTCCGTGGTTTTTCTTTAAGATGATGGCACCACCGCCGGCACCTAAATTGTACATCATAGACATATCTTTATCTGTATAGTCGACAAAATCACCATTACGATAGCCACCAACGACCATGACGATGTTGATTTCATCATCAGCAATCAGCATATCTTTTGCCATTTTCATCGCAGATACGGTTGTACAACAACGATTCTGAACATCAATACCCCATGCATTGGTTGCTCCAATGCGATCTTGAATGTATAAAGCAGATGTTGTGAGTGGATATTCTTTCCATTCTTCAGTTACGCTTAAGATGACATCAATATCTTGAGGGTTGACACCTGTATTTTTAAGTGCATCAAGTGCTGCTAAAGCACCCATTTCTTGTGTACCATCTTGGGCTGTGTTAGATGGAAGAACTTTTTCTCTGATTCCGAGTTTATCGATGACAGCTTGTTCACTCCATACACCTTGTGTCGCTTCAGCAATATCTCGTGCTGTCATGCGACCTTTAGGTAGATATATACCTGTTCCTACGATTCCTACATTGATTTTGCTCATGAGGAACACCTCTTTCTATGAATTAAAAATTAAAGACGCATACCGCCGTTGACATTTAAAGTTTGGCCTGTGACATAAGATGATTCTTCTGATGCTAAGAATAAAGCTGCGTTAGCGACTTCATGTGGTTGTCCTAAACGACCAAGCATGGTCAATTTAGCAAAACTATCAAGAAGATCTTGAGGTATCGTCTTTAAGATATCTGTCATGATATAACCTGGAGCAATGGCATTCACTCTGACGTTAGCACCTTTTCTAGCAAACTCTTTTGCCCATGTCATGGTTAAACCTATAACACCAGCTTTGGTTGCTGCATAGTTTGCTTGACCGATGTTACCGAAAACACCGACAACTGATGAAATATTGATAATTGAACCGTAACCGTTAGCTTCCATATGTGGGCCGATTAAACGTGTTAAGTTAAATACACCCTTGAGGTTAACATCGATGACTGCATTCCATTGATCATCTGTCATTTTACGTGTCATGGCATCTTTTGTAATACCTGCATTGTTTACTAAAATATCAATTTTACCAAAACGTTGAACAACATCATCGAAGAACTTTTGAACGCCAGCAACATCTGTGACGTTTAAAGGAAAGTAATGCACGTTTTCACATGCATATGTGAGTTCACCCATATCAGCTGCAACAACAGTTGCACCTTCTTTAGCAAATAATTCAGCCATCGCTTGGCCTAAGCCTTTCGCACCACCTGTGATGACTGCAACACGATTTTCTAATCTTTTCATTAATCTATATCTCCTTAATTAGTTTACTTTTTTCAAGATGACTGCAGTTCCCATGCCGCCACCGATACAAAGACTTGCAAGACCATACGTATACTCTTTATGTTTTAACATTTCATGAACGAGTGTTACAATAATACGGTTACCACTAGCTCCTACTGGATGTCCTAAAGCAATCGCACCACCGTTTGGATTTGTTTTAGATAAAATGTCTTCTTTAGTGATAGCAAATGCATCTGTTAACTCTTTAATCACACCGAGTGATTGTGCAGCAAATGCTTCGTTAAGTTCGAATAAGTCAATATCATTTATATCTAAGTTTGCATGCTTTAATGCTTGTTTAATAGCAGGTGTTGGACCTAATCCCATAACTGATGGATCAACGCCACCTTGACCAATACCAACAACTTCAGCAATCGGTTTTAAGTTGTGTGCTTTAACGTAGTCTTCAGAAGCTAAGATGACAAAGCTTGCGCCATCATTGATACCTGATGAACTACCTGCAGTCACTGAACCGTCTTTTTTGAATGCAGGACGAAGTGTAGATAGTTTTTCTAAAGATGTTGTACGATTGATGAACTCATCATTTTCAAAAACGATGTCACCTTTTCGATTTGGGACAACAACTTTAGCAATTTCATCTTTAAACTTGCCACTATCTTGTGCTGCCATAGCTTTCTTTTGTGATTCCCAGGCAAAAGCATCTTGTTCTTCACGTGTAATGCCATATTTTTCAACGATGTTTTCTGCTGTAATACCCATGTGGTATCCGTTAAAAGCATCGGTTAATGCATCATATAACATGTGATCGCGCATCGGTTGTTCGCCCATCTTTAAACCACTTCTTACCTGTGGTGTTACGAGATAAGGCGTGTTACTCATCGACTCAGAACCACCTGCAATAACTAATTGATGCAATCCTAATGCAATATTGGCATAACCGTTCATAACGGATTTCATACCTGAACCACAAACCATATTGACACCGTATGCTGGAACAAATGATGGAATACCTGAACCAATCGATATTTGACGTGCAAGACCTTGTTTGAGTCCAGCTGGTAAGATGTTACCTACTAAAACTTCATCGATCTCATTGACATTGATTTTTGTCTCTTCAAGCAAAGCTCTGAGAACTTGTGAACTAAAGTCTGCTGGATGCATGGACGAAAGGGTCCCCATAAATGATCCGATCGCACTACGTTTAGCTCCTACTAAAAAAACTTTCTGCATGACTTTTCCTCCTAAAAGCGTTTTCAATTTTTTTAAAAAAAGAGGCAACACACACAAAAAATGGAATTAATGGCTCTATTAAAGTCTTTTTCATGGTGTAACCGTTATTTAATAACATGAATAAGTATTCATAATACGCTATCATTTTATCACAGTGAAAACGCTTTGTCAATAACTATGAGTATTAATTCATGTTAGATGATATAAAAAGATAAAAAAGGGTAGGAGAGTTACCCTTTTTAGGTCAGTTAAAACCAAGTGCAAACATTCATTTGGGAGTAAAGAATGAGGATTGATAGTGATACTCTCCATCACTTCAGATACGCATATGGCGTGTAAAACTTTTTAACATGAATAAAGGTTCACGTTAATTTTAGTTTATCTTATTTTGCAAAATGAGTCAATATCATTTTCATTTATTGTGAAAAATGCGCATTTTTAATTCATTTTTAATTTTTATTTGATTTATCAAAATACAAACATGAATTTTTTTTCATTGTTTTTTTTATCATTTTGTTTTACACTAATTATGGGTGATACGATGGACCAGATGAATTACAGACTTCCCAAACGGAAAGATGGCCAAAAAACATTCGACCATATCATAGAAACTGCAAAAAAGCTTTTTTCTAAAAATGGTTATCAAGCAACATCAATCAATGAAATCATCGAAAAGTCTGGGATAGCTACCGGAACATTTTATCTTTATTTTGATGATAAGTTCGCTTTATACTCTTATTTATTAACTAAATATCGTCATTTGATCAGAAAAGCTATTTCTGAAGGTATCCATGATGCACATACAAGATATGAAAAAGAAAGACTCGGTATAAGAGCCTTCCTCAAGTTTGCTTGGAAAGATCCATTAGCTTATCGTATTATATGGGAATCGATGTTTGCTGATAAAGAATTGTTTAGAGAATACTACACCACATTTAGTAGAGATTATGTTAGACAATTATCATTTGCAGTAAGTCAAGGTGAGGTTAGAAACGATATCGACTTAGAAACGTTATCTTATGTACTTATGGGAATTTCTAATTTCGTTGGTTTACAAGTTTTATTTAGAGATACATTAACAGATAAGGATTTAGATGATATCACAGATAATGTGATGAAAATCCTACACAACGGTATGTTTAATTAACTCAAGTCGAAAGATTTGGGTTTTTATTTTCCTGATAATACTCTGTTTTTCTTTCTTTCAAATTCATCATCTGAAAGTAATCCTGCATCATGGAGTAATGTTAAACCCCGAAGGGCATTCTTTTCTCTTTGTGTTTGAAATGCTGTTTTTTCAGGTGCTTCTTGATTGAGAGTTAATTCAGGACGATATCTGTTATAAGGTTGTTTTTCTTTAACAACTTCTTCTTTTGAAAGTGTTTGATAAATCATACTGAGTAAAATTAAGAAGTAAGGACTGATAAAGATGATAAACATGATGAATGCTTCAAAATTGTATTCATTTGTTGGAACATCTGTTTGAAATGTATAGGCTAAGTAATAGAAATTAACAAAGCCAAAGATGAGTACCGCTGATAATATGACTGTAAAGAAGAGCTTAATGCCAGCAAATTCTTGATTGAGGGCATCAAGTGCAACCAATAAAAAATAAACAAGTATAGCACAGTAGAGTATACTATAATGGCTGAATGGATCATTCGCATACTCATAGTCCCAAACATTGTTTAAAAAACTGATCATAAAGCCAACAAATAGAAACCCTGGAATATAAGCGAATAGTCGATATTTATTCTTAAGAAAAAACGATAGTGTGATGTAGACGAGAAAACTTAAAGCTCCAACTTGCATCCAATCATATAAGGGTTCTTCTGAAAAATTATGTTTATAGGAAGATAAAAACATAAAATATGCAAATGCTAAAATAATTGTAAGTATAGGAAGTGAATATCTTTTTTTCATGAGATTCATACCTTTCTACAGATCATTTTTTAACATACTTTTCTTTTCTTCATATTCATTCCATGTCAAATGGCCATCACGATAAAGTTTTGTTAATGCTGCCATATTCTTAGCTTTATCTGGATCATGCTTAAAGAGTTCACCGTTGTTTTCTAGTTCTGATAATCGTTTGGCTTCTAAAATATAGAACAATAGTAAAGCTAAACTGAGAGCTGGTGCTAAAATCCCTCCGATGAAAAGTTGAGCAAATGAATAACCTATGACATTAGGCATCATACTGATTTGGATGAAATTAAACACACTTCTAAAAACGTTGGTGATGAAATGTATAAATAGAAAGCCAAAGATGATTAAGTCTGAAAGATGGTACATTTTTGGTTTAATGAAAATATAAATGTGGACAACACTTGCAATGAGACTGAAGATTGTTGTTAAAACATAAATAATGATTTGTATATTTGGAAATATGGTGTATAAAGATCTTATTTGGGCTACTGACAAAACCATACCTATCACAAAATTAATAATCAGCGGTATCGCAATGATTCTATGAAATTTTGGGTCTAAAAGTGCAATCATGAGTGTCGCTATAATGCCAGCGATTGTCATGATGGTTGAAACATACATATTAAAATCAGAATATGTTGCTATAAAATAATTCACAATATTTAAGATAATGATGATTCCTGCTAAAAAATACATTAAATAGCGCATGCTTGTTCGTTGTTCTGATGCAATCATTTATTAATCCCCCAATTGATAAGTTTAATATCATTATATCATCATTTCTATAAAAAAAACCAAGCAAATCAATGAATGTCTGCTTGATTTTTAAATCATAAGATTAGATTTATTTTATATTTTGAACAATAGAAATTCACTCAAACTAAAGAAAACTTCTTATGTCGATAATAAAGTATGAGATCAGCTAACACCATAAGAAAATTAATCCCATAAAAAATAATGACAAAGTCAAAGTTATAAAATACTTTGTGTAATATACCCATAATATATCCGATAAGAATAATGTACAAGAAGGTTAAACTTTTTCCTTTAACACTTTTGCTTTTGATACTTTTATAGATATTTGCTGGCCAAGCAAAGCCAAAACTGACTAACATTAATATTTCAAATACACTCATCATGTGCTCCTTAATATAAAGATACATTCACTTATTTTTGTCTATATCTTTGATTGAGCAGTGAGTATAGTTTTAGTTAATCAATGCTCTATTACATTATAACGGATGATCTTTATTTTTGTTCTTCAATTTTGCATGTATTGATGCCAAATAGGTTGTAAAGTCCACAAAAACTGAAAACTGCTGTGAAAATCGCAATCGCTGCTGGAATCAATAACCAGTAAAGTGGTAATACAAAGCTTAATACGATGAGGACTGCTGCAATAATGTAGCGAACAATTTGATCCACTTTACCAACGTTTTTCTTTAATTTCATTGTTTTTCCTCCTTCTTTTAATAGATAGGTGTTACGGTTATTTTTGATCCGTCACAAGGAACATCTAAGCGACAATTGAGTTTGTTTTCAATTCCTTGTCCGAGTTCAAACCTGTAAAAATCAATCACTTTTAAATCTTTCATTACATCTTTAACACACATCTGGTCATCTTTGATAAAGGGTTGATCATATAAACACTGTGTTCTAAGGTGTTTTATAAAATCTTCATCTGATATGGTTCCGTGTTCTTTTTCGTACATGAAACGTTCATAGTTGATCGTTTCTTGGTCGAGTAGATCATAAGATAAGTATTTGGGTGCATGTGATGTAATCTGTAAAGCGAGATCTTTTCCTAAAACATTTGCTTCATTTAAAATGACTAAGACTGAAACCTTACCTTGTTGGTGCATGTAGGTTTGAAAAACCTGATGATCTTGTTTTTTAATGCGATGAAATCTTCTTAAAAATGCATTTTCTTTGATGATGTTACTGACTTTTTGTATGTGCTGTTCAACGGTGATATCGCCTATCATCACTTTATTCGCATCTTTAACAGTAATCGCCTTTGAGTTCATTAAAACATCTGCTAAATCATCTAAAAGTTGAATGAAATCCTTATGTTTAGCAACAAAATCTGTTTCAGCATTCACTTCAAATAGAATAGCTTCATTGCCTTTGGTTGTTATCCGGGTTAATCCCTTGGATGCCACACGTGTGGTATCCGCTTTTTTTATTGTTTGAGATGATAGAATTTCTCTTGCTTTTTCAAGGTCATCGTTTGCTTCACTAAGTGCTTTTTTAACCTCAAGCATTCCTAAACCTGTCTCTTCTCTCAAAGCCTTAATTTTTGATATGTCCATAAGTATCCTCCACACGCTTGATTATATCATAAGCACCTATAATAAGTTAAAATATTGCATAAATTAAACAAAAAAGGCCAGTGGCCTTAATCGTTAAATAATGAAAGTTGTTCGATACCAAACTTCTTGTTGCCAGAAACAATGCGTTGCCACTTAGAGCTTCTGCCTTTACCAAGCGGTCTGATTTTATCTTCATCCTTCAAGCGTTTTAATGTGCGATCAATCGTTGCATCACTCACATTGGGATGTCTTTTTCTTAAATCCTCTTTAGAGAAGATTTCATCCAGTTTTAATATGCTGTTTTCAATGTTATTCGATTTGTTTAACTCTTTCTCAAAAACATACTCATGAGCCATACGATCAACTTCTTCATAAGCTCCGATTAAAATCTGTAAAAGCATTCTTGAGAGCATATCGGTTTGTGCAAATCCTGATGACCAGTAATAAGATGCTGTGATGACACCTGATTTCCAGCCTTCAAATTCTTTATTGAAATATTTGAAGAATGAAACGTATTTGAATACTGAAAAGTCTTTTGCAATCAGTGCGTAAATGATGATTAAAGCTACTAGATCTGTTTGATGACTTACGATATTCATGTTGATGAAATCGACATAAAAATTGGTGATCAGCTGTGTCAACTCATATTTTTGAGTTTTCAACTGTTTATCAAAGAGAAATATGAGTTTTTCTAAATCATCTTTTTTACTGACACGTTTTGCTTTAAGCATACCCTCTTCTTCTTTATCGTAGGTTACAAAGTTGATTGGATCTGTGTTTTTGGAAAGCTGCTTGATCAAATTACCGACTTCATTCACTAAAAGTTCAAAGTGTTCAGGGTGTTTATGTAATTGGTTTAAAGCTTGTTTCAAGTTGGCTAAAAAATGTTCGTCTTTGGTTCTAGGACTCATCGGTTTTTTAGCAAATAACCGTATGCGTGCATCGGTCATATCGAGGTTCAAAATATGAGCAAGTGCGATTAAATTGTGCTCCATTGTCTTTTTTTCAAACGCATGGGAATCCCTTTGAAAAAGATCATCGTAATAAAATGATTTTCCTTTCGATTCATAGAGTGATAAAAGTAACATCATCACGTCTTGATGCATTTGAATACGGTCCATATTGCCTAAAGCCTTCATGTCTTCAACTCCTAGTGGTGGAAGCTTGAGCCACCGATAAATTCTCTTAATAAAGAGTTACAGGGAACAATATCATCATCGATATTATCAAAATACTTTAAAAACTTGAGTAAGCGATTCGCTGTAATAAAATGTTTATTATCTCTTGGGATTGCATGAAGCTGTGCAACCGCATGCTTCTTTAAAACAGCTAATTCATAAGATAACTCCGAATTAAAGGTATAATTCGCTTCTTTTTGGAAAGGATAAATCCACTTGAATTCACCGCGTCTGACCGATGGCCACATGTTCATCGTGTCAATGGCTGACGCGTTTCGATATTTCTGATCTCTAACGATACGTCTTAAAAGTCTGAGTTCTGTGATGCTGATGGGGTTATGATCATCGATATGAAGTTGCGTTTGAGGTGCGATATAAATTTGGAACTTTTGATGTTTTGGAATGCTTTTTGTTAGTTTTTCATTTAAAGCATGGATGCCTTCAATGATAATCGGTGTATCGTCTTGAAGTCTGATGGTTTTTCCTTGTTCACGTGATCCTTTTTTAAAGTTAAATTTAGGCAGTGTGACACTTTGTCCTTGAACTAAAGCTAACATATCATGATTAAAAAGTTCAACATCAAGTGCATCGATATGTTCTAAATCAGGAAGTCCATCTTCTCCGACTGGAGCTAAGTGTTTTCCTAAATAATAATCATCGATAGAAATCATGATAGGCTTAATGCCTCTTGACATCAGTTCAACACGTAAGCGATTAGAAAATGTCGTTTTTCCAGAAGAGGAAGGTCCAGCAATACCGATCAAACGAATGCTATCAATATTGGTTTGGATTAAATCACCAAGTTCATTGAGTTGATGATTGTGCTTGGTTTCACACATGTTAACAAAATCAACAGATGAAGGATAATCTTTGGCATATTCATTGATTTTAGCAATGGAATTACCTTCAATAATTTTACCCCATTTTGCCGCTTCTTTAAGAGCTTTACCAAACGTTGGTTCATCTTTGAATTCAGGGATTTCACCATTGAGTTCTGCTCTAGGGTACTGAATGATAAAACCTGGATGATAAGGGAATAGTTTGTAATCTTTTAATAATCCAGTTTTAGGTAGCATATAGCCAAACATGTAGTTGATGTAGCCATTACATTCGTATAAATTGACGTAGTCTTCTTCACGATGTTCTAGGATAGCTACTTTATCAGGCATGTTTAAATCGGTATAAAGTTTCGTTGCTTCACCAATCGATACTCTTTTTCTGGTAATCAATAAATCAGATTGAATCAATCGGTCAATTTCTGTTTTAATAGCGCTAACAACGGCATGATTCACAGGACCATCGTAATTATCTAATACAGCTAATATGGAGCGTGAAATACTGTAATTAAAACGCACCTTCACACTGGGCATAATATTTTTTACTGCCATGGCAATCACATAACGTAATGTGGATTCATAGACTCTGATGGCATCTGCGTTATCATAACCAAGAAAGATGACTTCAGCATCCTTTGTTTCAATATAGCTTAGTTCTCTTAAGCGGCCATTCACAGTTGCAGCTAATACGTTTTTAATCTTTAAGCTTTCTGCAACATCTAATAATACTTGGGGTCGGTCAAATGAATGCGTTTGACCTTCAATCTTTAAGTTCATCATTTTTCTCCTATTCATCTTCATCGAATAGATCAAGTCTATTGAGGTGAATTTTTTTATCTTTAATTTCTATAATTTCTTCTTTGACTAAGTCGATGGTCTCAATGGGTTCAACCTTCTTTTTGGTGACCTTTTCATTCTTTTTCTCATCTTTTTCATCCATTGCATTGAAAATGTCAATCAAATAACCTCTGCCAAGGTCAGCTTCTTCAAAGATTTTCTTACCAAATTTATTACCTGTATATTTTAAATCTGCAACGGTTAAGAGAATTGCACCTTTTTCACCGATGATTCTGACACCAATATTTTCTTTTTGTTGCTGTTTTGACATTCTTGAAATCGAGACAGCGAGATGAGGGTTTGCTTTTTGATGTTCGATAATCAAGATACCACGTCGATTTCTGTTGTATAAAGGAAGTTCTTCAACTACGTCTTTAATCACGTGTCCTCTGTTGGTTAAGATGATAAAATCATCTGATTGCTTGACGTAACGTGCACCAGCAACCTGGTCACCATCTTGAAGTGACATGCTCTTGACACCACCAGCCTGTAAGCCGTAGAGTGGAAGATCATCTGTTTTAAAGCGAAGGGCATATCCTTTCATCGATACGGATAAAATATTAACCTTTTCACCTAAATCAACACTGATCACTTCATCGTTATCCGATAATTTCATACAACGGATCGTTTTGGTATAACGTGTGACTTCAAAATCAGCAAGTTTAGCTTGCTTCATCATACCTTCTTTTGTTGCGATCAAAATGTTTTGATCATCTTTGAATGAAGTAATCGGAAGTACTTTAATGATCGTTTCATTTTTTTCAATCGGAACGATATTGTTGATGTAGATACCTAAATCTTTCCATTTTTGCTCATCAATTTTATAGACTGGAAGGAAGACATAATTTCCAAGATTTGTAAAAATGAGTAACGTATCTAAGGTATTCACTTCAACTTCAAACATTAACGCATCATTTTCTTTTAAGCCACAGCTTTGTGATGCTTGATATGATCTGGTTGATGCACGCTTGATATAACCATCTTTGGTGACACCAATCATGACTTTTTCATCGCTGACTAAATCTTTTTGATCGATTCTAATGTTTTCAATTTCAGCTTCAATTTCTGATTTTCGATCTTCGCCTAAGGCATCAGACATTTCAGTAAGCTCACGCTTAATAACTCTTCTTAATGCAGCTTCTGAACTTAAAATATGTTCAAGCTCTTTGATTCTTTCAGATAATCCAATCGATTCTTGTTCTAAAGCAATAATATCTGTATTTGATAAACGGTAAAGTTGTAAAGTAACAATTGCTTCTGCTTGAATTTCAGTAAATCCAAAGGCAGACATAATATTTTCTTTCGCATTTTGCTTATTTTGTGAATTGCGAATGATTTTAACAACTTCTTCAATCACAGATACCATCTTAATCAAACCTAAAACGATATGTTGACGTTTGGTTGCTTTTGCTAATTCGTAGTTTGATCTGTTAGTAATCACATCTTTTTGATGATCAACGTAAGCCTTTAAAACGGGTAATACACCCACTAATACAGGTCGATGATTCATGATAGAAACCATGTTATAGTTATAAGCAACCTGTAAATCAGTACTCTTAAAGAGAAGGTTTAAAATCAGTTGTGCATCTGCACCTTTTTTCAAGTCAATCGCGATACGAAGACCTTCTTGGTCAGATTCATCTCTAATTTCTAAGATATCTTCTACCTTTTTATCGATTCTAAAAAGATCCATCGACTTCACTAAATCAGCTTTATTAATTTCATAAGGGATTTCTGTGATGACGATACGATCTTGCGATTTTGAGATTTCTTCAATCTTACTCTTTGAACGAATGACGACTTTACCAGAACCTGTTTCAATGGCTTGTAAAATACCAGCATGTCCTTGGACAATACCGCCTGTTGGAAAATCAGGACCTTTAATAATTTGAGAGACTTCTTCTACGGTTAAATTTTCGTTATCAATATAAGCGAGTGTTGCATCAACAACTTCTCTTAAGTTATGGGGTGGGATGTTTGTTGCATACCCCGCTGAAATTCCTTTGGCACCATTGACTAAAAGATTAGGGAATTTTGCCGGTAAAACGACAGGTTCTAATTCTTCATCGTCAAAGTTAGGAACGAAAGGAACCGTCCTTTTATCGATATCACCTAATAAAGCTTCAGCAGCTTTTGATAATCTTGCTTCTGTGTAACGCATGGCAGCAGCTGAGTCACCATCGATTGATCCGTTATTTCCGTGCATATCAATGAGTGGAACACGCATTTTAAAGTCTTGAGAAAGTCTAACCATCGCTTCATAAATCGATGAATCACCATGTGGGTGATATTTACCCATGACTTCTCCAGCTATTCTTGCTGATTTTTTATAAGGTTTATTATGAAACATACCAAGCTGTTGCATCGCATATAAAATACGACGTTGTACAGGCTTCAGCCCATCTCTCGCATCAGGAAGTGCACGATCTTGAATAATGTACTTCGAGTAGCGTGCAAAACGTTCAGAGACGATATCTTCTAAAGAAGATTCGATGATCTTCTCAATGTAATCATTGACTTGTTTGATGACATCTTTAGCCATTATTCCGCCCCCTTCTGGAGATCGAAATCATCGCTGATTTCAAAATCGACATTATCTTCAATCCAACTACGGCGCGGTGAAACATCATCTCCCATTAACACAGAGATGCGTTTATCAGATGCACCTAAATCTTCAATCTTGACTTGGATTAAAGATCTTGATTCTGGATTCATCGTTGTATCCCATAATTGATTCGCATTCATTTCACCTAAACCTTTGTAGCGTTGAATGGTATAAGGTGAATCATCGATCAATGTTTTTAATTCATCATCGCTCCATGCGTAATGAATCTCTTCTTTTTTACCCTTTTTCTTATTGATTTTATATAAAGGTGGTTGAGCGATATATAATCTGCCATCTTCAATTAAGGGACGCATATATCTAAAAAAGAAAGTAAGTAATAAAACTTGAATGTGCGCACCATCGGTGTCAGCATCTGTCATGATAATCACTTTTTTGTAATTACATTTTTTAAGATCAAAATCAGCACCAAAATCGGCACCTATCGTGTAGATCATGGTTGAAATTTCTTCATTTTTTAAAATCGTATCAAGTGATGTACGCTCTGTATTGATGACTTTACCACGAAGCGGTAGAATAGCTTGAAAACGACGGTTTCTACCTTGTTTTGCAGATCCACCGGCAGAATCACCTTCGACTAAGAAGAGCTCGTTAACATTTTTATCTTTTCCTTGAGCAGGTGTCAATTTACCAGATAAAAGGACTTCCTTTTTCTGTTTTGTTTTACCGTTTCGTGCTTCGTCTCTTGCTTTACGTGCAGCATCTCTTGCGCGTTGCGCAGATAACGCACGGCTAATAATCGATGATGCAGTCTCACGGTTTTCTTCTAAGAAAGTTGTAAATTTGTCATACATCACAAAATCAGTGGCATTTCTTGCTTCTGGTGTACCGAGTTTACCTTTGGTTTGACCTTCGAATTCTAAGACATCTTCAGGAATACGTAAAGATAGAACAGCTGTTAAACCTTCTCTAATATCAGATCCATCTAAATTGGGATCACGATCTTTAAGTAAGTTATATTTTCTAGCATAATCATTTAAACATCTGGTTAGTGCAGATTTAAATCCAATTTCATGTGTTCCACCATCTTTTGTTCTTACATTATTGACAAAAGATAGAATGTTTTCTGTATAACCATCAGTAAACTGTAATGCGATCTCTATTTCAATGGTTTTCTTCTTGTGTTCACCCACCTGATAAGGTGCTTCGATGAGCAATGTATCATTTAAACCATTTTTTCCCACATTTAATAAATCAATATACGCTTTAATACCCTCATCATACTTAAATGATTCCTTTTGAGATTTTCTTTGATCGACTAAATTCATCTTAAGCCCTTTAATTAAAAAGGCAGATTCTCTAATGCGTTCTTTGATTAAATCATATTGAAAAAGTGTTGTTGAAAATATTTTAGGATCTGGTTTAAACCAGACGGTTGTACCTGATTTACGGGTATCTCCAATACGTTCGATTGAACTGATCTTAGATCCACCTTCGCTAAAGCGCTGACGCCAAATACCACCATCGCGATAAATGGTGACTTCAAGAAATGATGATAAAGCATTGACAACAGATGATCCGACACCATGAAGACCACCGGATACTTTGTATCCGCTTTGATCAGAAAACTTGCCACCAGCATGTAAAACAGTAAAAATGATTTCTGTGGTAGGTCTACCTGAAGCATGCATTTTATAAGGCATACCACGACCATTATCAGAAACCTCGATCGAATTATCTGATTTGATTGTAACTGTAATTTCATTACCAAATCCTGTTAAGGCTTCGTCAATAGCATTATCAACGATTTCCCAAACGAGATGATGAAGTCCTCTGGCATCGGTTGATCCGATGTACATCCCTGGACGTTTGCGAACTGCCTCTAAACCTTCAAGGATTTGTATCGATTTTTCATCATAGATTTTGTTTTGTTTATTCACATGATCACCAACTTTTTTGTATGTCATTATTATACCAAAAAATATAGTCAACTACAACGTTTGATGATGTTTTCTTTTTCCTTTTGACAGGTTGTTCAATCATGATATAATGTAAAGTAACGAGGTGTTAATGTGACATATGTGTATATCTTTTTATTGATGTTATTGTCCTATTTCTTAGGTTCTGTTCCAAGTGGACTTATCATTGGTAAAGTTTTCAAAAAAGTAGATATTAGAGAGTTTGGTTCTAAAAATACAGGAGCGACTAATGCTATACGCGTTCTTGGTTTTAGATACGGCATTTTTGCGTTTATCTTTGACCTTTTAAAAGGCGCATTAGTGATTTTACTTGTCTTCTTGATCAACGATCAATCACTTTTCTTGGTGAGCCAATATGAGATTAATATCGCATCCGTTTATGGTGCTGCAGCTGTCTTAGGACATGTTTTCCCCATTTACATCAATTTTAAAGGTGGAAAAGCGGTAGCTACCTCTGCAGGTATGATTTTTGCAATTGAACCTTGGGTTGCAGTTGGTGTCATTGTATTATTCTTAATCATGTTTTTAATCACACGTTATGTCTCGCTTTCATCCACGATTGCTGCATCTTCTGTCTTAGTTTATTTTTTCATTCGTGTCTTCTTTGAACACCCACTATTTAATTTAGCAACGCGCATCATCGATTTTGTGATTGTATCGCTATTAGCTTCGTTAATCTTTATTAGGCATAAAGCGAACTATCGAAGATTAAGAGAAGGAACTGAATATAGGTTTGCTCCAAAAAAATAACACCTTGCGGTGTTTTTTTTATGATTAATCTTCTAAGGTAATACCTAAATCTTTGATTAACTTGATGTAATCGTAAGCGATGATGCCTTGCCAGTCTTTCTGAGCTTTCTCAAATGCTTCTTGATAACTCGACCACTGCCAGGTGATATCCCATAGATGTTCATCATTTTGATGATTTAGTGCAATTTCAATTTCTTTGATTAAAAAATCAAAGAAGACTTCCGAACCAAACGATGGATGTGATTTAATTAATGCTGATGGTTTTGCTACATAGTCAGTAAACCATTTCTTCTCATCTTTTTCAATTGTATCATCCATGCGCAGAATCATTTGATTTTTAGCTTTGATATACTTAGGGTCTTTTAAATAAAAGCCACTGATATCATCAAGCATTTCTATAAGACATCTTAATTCATGTCTTTCAATTTCTTTGTTAAAATCGATGATCATGTCTAATGCTTCATCAACCACTTTTTTAGCTTTTGCATAAATAGGTAACATGGGATTGCCATATTTGATGATAAAGCCAGCAAGTGATGCAGAAGGATTCATTGAGGATAAATCACCCTCATTTTCCCACCATGGTGCATGTGGATAATCTCTGTTTCTTGAGTCAATTGCATGCCATCTGTTGATGGTTGCATCAAACGTGGTTGCTAAATAGTCGATTAATTTTAAAACAACCGGATGAAAAGCATCCATATCAATCTCTTTGATGATGTTTGTAGCAACCCAGGTTTGTGTTGCACTTGAAAAAGGGTTGATAAAATCAGGTTCAAGACCGTGACCAAAGCCACCATCACTGTTTTGAAATTGCTTAAGTTCATCGATCACTTCTTCTTGTGACCCATCAGAAATTAAATATCTCACACGAGCAATCTCTAATGGTCTGGCGACATGAAGCATACCATGAACGATCTTTTCGATGTCTGTTTGTTTCATAAGCATCCTTTCTAGAAAAAAAGACATAATCTATGTCTTTTGTTTACTTATATTGATTCATCGATGATAAAATTTGGCGAACTTGCTTTTCAGAAGGTGTACGACCCATCTGACGCATCATTTCGCGTATCATTTTTTCATTAACGGGTGGATTTTTTTCTAAGTATTTCTTAAACCATGAACGTGATAATAGAAAACCTACAGCTCCACCAACTAAAAGAACACCGATTAAAATGAGGACGAAGCCCCACCAAGGTAAACTGACCATATTTTGTGCACCTCACTTTATGCTAACCATATTTTACTTGATAATATGTGAAATTACAAGCGATTTTCCTTTGAATTGACAACTTTACACAATTTCATTTATAATGAGTCATAGGATGTTCTTCTGGGGTGGTTATATGGATTTATTCTTTGAGTTTATTTTACAAGCCGTTGGCTATTTTATAACAACATATTTTGTTTTCAGTATTTTTGGTCATCGTAAAAAAGTGGGCTATTTTTTGCTTTTCATTATCTTTATGTCTACACTAACTCCGTTTCTTCGTTATGGTAGTTCTTTAGAAACAAGAGCACTTATTCTACTTTTAGTTTATGATGTCGGTCCTGTATTCTTTGCTGCACTCGTCTTTATCTCAATTACTGGCGGTATGCCCATGATCAAATTAAGAAAAAGAAGAGTTGTCAAGGGCATTAGTACGAAGATACAAACCAAACAGATGAACGTATTAACTTCTTATCTAGTTATCGCATTAGTACTCATTGCAGGTGCTACGTCATATTTTATATTTGAAGATGTTACGATGTATTTAATTTTAGGTCTTTCTGTCATCTCACTCATCTTAGGTATCATCTTATATATTAAAACGTTAAGAATCGTCAAAGAACGCGTCATTCTGTTTGTTGGTAAACAAAAGGAAAACATCTATACATATGAAATCCCAGTGAAAGCTCGATCTGTGGAAATTGCTGACTTTTTTACAGATGATCGCTACATCATCGATCGCATCGGTGAAGTACTCATAACAAATACCGAAGGTAAGGATGAGAAAGATTATCTTTACTGGCTAGCGACATCAGAGCGTGTCACGATTGAAAAGCCTTTATATCCATTAAATGCATTAAGTTATCACGATGATTTGAATCAGTTTGAAAAATATCACATCAAATCAGTAGCGTACAAAGAATTAAAAAGTGGGAAACTTGAAAAAGTAAAAGAGAAAATCATCAAGTAAAAAGAGCCAACTCAACAATGAGTTCGCTCTTTATTTTTGATAAATCGTAATTTTTTTAATCCCATAAACTTTCTCTTTAATCTTATTCAAAGATCCTATTTCATCAGGAAGTTTAAGATCACGTTTAGATTCACAGACCACTTTACCATCTAAATTGATATGGTGCTCTAAAGCAAGGATGACATCTTCATAAATATTCATCTGATAGGGTGGATCTAAAAAGATAAGATCAAAATGTGTTTCATCTAGTCTTTTTAAAAATTGTTCATAGGATAAAAGGTAAATTCTTGCTTTCATCTCTTCTTTAATCAATTTGAGATTTGAACCGATGGTTTGAATAGCTTTTGGATCTTTATCGATGAAATAGACTCTTTCAGCACCTCTAGATATCGCTTCAATACCATAAGAACCTGCACCTGCAAAAAGGTCTAAAATGGTCCCTTGGCATTGATTTTCGAGCATATTAAAGACGGCGACTTTGACCATGTCCGCAGTTTCTCTTGTTGTTTCTTTCATGACGCGATTCAGTTTACGTCCGCGATATGTCCCACCTACGATTCTCATACGTTGACTGTATAGCCTGCCTTTTGAACTGATTCAGTGACTTTGTCTAGATCACTATCTTTTTTAAAACTTACACTTTGATCTTTTAAGTCGACGGTTGCTTTAATTCCATCGATTAATAATTGCTTTTGAATCTTCATCACGCAATGATTGCATGACATGTCTGGTACATGTATTTTCATTTTTTATTCCTCCGTTTGATATTTGAATTTAAATAGTTTTAAAGATAAAGCGTTCATCACGACCATAATGCTTGAAAATCCCATACCAATACCTGCTAAAGAGGGATTGAGTAAGCCGATGGCAGCGAGTGGTATCATAACCACATTATAACTGAAAGCCCATAAAAAGTTTAAATAAATATTTTTCAGTGTAGCGAGTGAAAGCTCGATAGCTTTAATCACTAGACCTAAATCCATATGCATCAAGGTGACATCGGATGTGTCAATGGCAATATCAGATCCAGATCCAACTGCAAACCCAACATCAGCCATCTTTAATGCAGGTGCATCGTTGATGCCATCACCAACGAATGCGACAATTTTACCTTGTTTTTGTATCTCAAGAATTTTTTCTGCTTTTTCATGAGGTAAGACTTCATAAAAATAGTGTTCAATACCCAATTGATTTGCAATATACTCAGCTGTTAGCTTTTGGTCTCCTGTAATCATGTATGGGGTTATATGTCTTCTTTTGAGTTCTTCAATGACACCCTTTGCTGAAGGCTTTAAGGGGTCTTCAACAGCGAGCATATGTGACATAACGCCATCAATGGATGTATAAAAGACGGTTTTACCTTGCATGAGGAGTGGTTCATCATCAAATGATGAGACATCATAACCGAGTGATACCATCAAGTTCTTTGAACCGACATAGACTAATTTCTGATCAATGACACCTTTGAGTCCTTTACCTAGCAAGACTTGAAACTGATCGACTTCGAGAAATTCACCATCATAGTCATCTAAGATAGCTTTTGCAACCGGATGATTGGAATGCTTTTCTAAAGATGCGGTATAGATAAAGGTTGTTTGATCACCAATAATCTCGGATAATTCGGGATGCCCTAACGTTAAAGTTCCTGTTTTATCAAAAGCAATCGCACTGATTTTATTGGCGATTTCAAAGAATTCGCCACCCTTATATAAAATACCTTCCTTAAAGGCAATACCTGAACCAACAGAAACAGATGTCGGTGTTGCAAGGCCGAGTGCACAAGGGCAGCTGATGACAAGCACAGCAATTGCAGGTGCGATGGCGACACTGACAGGTACACCACCTTGAACGATGAAAACCCATGTGAGCAATGTTAAGATGGAGATTACAACAACTACAGGAACAAACCATTTCGCAATCTGATCAGCAATACGCTGTGCTTTTGGTTTGATGAGTGCCGTATCTTCAACCGTCTGAATGATACGTGATAAAACTGTATCAGCACCAACTGCAGTCACTTCGATTTCTAACGTGTTGACCGTATTCATCGTTGAACCAATTACCTGATCACCCACTTTTTTAAATGCAGGCATGGGTTCACCCGTAATCATCGCTTCATCAAGGTAAGATTCACCTTTTTTGATGATGCCATCAAGCGCTACTTTTTCATTGGCTAAAACAATGATGGTATCACCTTTTTTAATCTGATCTAAAGGCAACATCACATGTTCTTTTCCTCTTTTAACACGTGCTTCTTTTGCGCCCAAGCTAATTAAAGCTTGTAGAGCATCTGATGTCTTTTCTTTAACACGATTTTCAAAGTAATTACCGATAAGCACCATGAAGATAATGACAGCCGTTGTTTCAAAGTAGAGATCAGCCATCATGTGTGATGCATTATGGCGTATGGTTTCTATAATACTGTAGATATAAGATGCGGATGTCCCGATAACAACCAATACATCCATCCCTAAGTTTTTGCCTTTAATTTGATGATAAGCAGATTTAAAAAATCTTCTACCCACATAAAATAGAATAGGAGTTGCTATCGCCCACTGTACGTAACCGTTCATCAGGATATCAGGTACGGGGACCGGTATGCCTAAGTGTTTAAACATGGTCCATAGGAGTGGTGCTGTTAAAATGGCAGCCAAGATTAAATCGATACGATCTTTTTTCTTAGCTTTTAATTGCTCTTCATTATTAAAAATAGGGTAATAGCCAATAATTCTTAAATGATCACCCAGTTTATTTTCATCATACTTGGTTTCATCGTATTCAAAGACAACCTTTTTAGAGGTTACTAATACGGATGCTTTGACATCATCTATGGTATCAAAATAGGATTCAATTGATTTGGCACATTGTGCACAGGTGATATTGCTTACTTTGATTGTTTTTCTCATCACATCGCCATTCCTTTCACAAGCTCATAAGCTTGATGAATCATCATCGTTACCTCTTGATTCACCAAACGATAATAAACCATTTTTCCTTCTTTTTTACTTTGAACTAAATCATATTTTTTTAAAAATGTCATCTGATGTGAAACTGCACTTTTAGAAACACCCAAAAGTGAAGCGAGATCACAGACACATAAATCATGGTCTTTGATCGCTTCTAAAATCTTTAATCTAGAAGGATCATTAAATATTTTAAAAAGATCAGAGATCTTGATAAACTCTTTTTCTTCATAAAATGTTTTTTTTACAGCATCCAAGGTCTCTTGATGAAAGATTTGACATTGACAATTTTTCGAACAAGGTTTCATTCACATTCTCCTTCAGTTGAATAGTGGCTCAACTATAATATACACGTATTTCATGTGATATGCAAATAAAAAACACACCGAAGTGTGTTATTTAGATAAAATCTCATCTACAGCCTTACGGTCGAGTTTCTTAACGACTGCTAACATCAATTTCACCGTGTTTTCATAATCATCATAGTGAATAATTGATGTGTGTGAATGCATATAGCGTGTAGGTATACCAATGGATAGTGATGCAGCACCTTGGTGAGCTAAATGCATATGACCCGCATCCGTTCTACCACCTGTAATAAAAGCTTCCTGATAAGGAATTTTCTCTTCTTTAGCAACATCAATCACAAACTTTCTTAACGCTTGATTAGGGACTAAACCCGCATCATATAAAAGAATTTGTGGACCTTTACCAAGTGCTTGTTCTTGAGATTCACCACCAGGTACATCATTAGCTAATCCTGTATCAACAGCAATTGCTATTTCTGGATGAACGACATAAGAACTTGTTTTAGCACCTCTTAAACCAACTTCTTCTTGAACAGTAAATGTACCATAAAGTTGGTTGAGCTTGTTGTCATTTAATCGCTTTAAAACTTCAACGACAACTGCACTACCAATTCTGTTGTCCCATGCTTTTCCTAATAGATATTTATCATTGCCTAAAACTTCAAATGAACTTCTAGGAACAACCATGTTACCTGGTTCAACGCCTAGTGCTTCAGCTTCTTCTTTAGATGATACACCAAGATCTAAATACATCGTATTAATCTCAATCGCAACATTTCTTTTATCTGCAGGAATAATATGGGGTGGCTTGACGCCAGTAACACCTAAGACTATACCTTTTTTCGTATGGATTTCCCAAACTTGTGCAAGCATGACTTGTGAAAACCATCCACCAAGTGTTTGAAATTTCACGAAACCATCTTTGGTGATCTGTGTGACAAGTAGACCAACTTCATCCATATGTCCAGCAAGCATCACGACAGGACCGTTTTGTCCCTTTTTGCCAATCACTGATCCTAAATGATCATAGTTGAGCTCATCGACATGATCTTTAATCTCAGAAGAAATGAGCTGACTTACCTTTTTTTCGTTGCCAGGAACACCTGCAACAACCGATAATTTTTTTAATAATTCATATTCTTTTTTCATTTTATGACCTCTATGTATTCTTAGAAGATTATAGCATATTTTTAGGCAAAATAAAAGCCTAGAAAGCTGTGAGAACGAGTTACGTTCTAAATATGATGTCGACTTGTCAATGCTTCGAGATTACCAGTCAGGTACACACCCACATTGTTAGACACCGCTTCAATACTTTTGGGTTCCACGGCTGCTTCCTAGGTTCATCTTCACTATATCACTATCAGTAAATCTTGTCAAGTAAAAAAGAAAGCGCTAACATCGTCTATCGCATCAAACACATTCCTAAAGGAATGATTAATAGTAGACTGTGATTCTAACAAAATGACCATGATGGATTAAAAGGGAGAGTAAAAGTTCTCTAATTTTTGATTCTATCATGTAATCGATATTGAGTGATGGCATATCCACACGAACAGTAAAGTAAGCATCATCTGATAAATCATCAAGCTGTGTAACGGGGTAATCTTCCTTAAATGCTTCTAATTCTTCTTCAAGTTCAAAGTAGACAATCATCGAAATAATCACTTTCGATTGAATTTCTAACTCTTTAAGTAATCCTGCTAAACTTTGAGCTCTTGCAATGATGTATTCAGGGCGGTGGAAAAACATCTTTTCATAAGCTTCTTTGTTAAGATCTTCGTTTACTTCAGCAGGAACAGACATTTTGAATTTAGCTTCCAAATAAATTTTAAAACGTTCCGCACGCTTTAATTGTTTTTGATGGAAATCGGCATAAATATGGACACTGTCTTTGCTGATGGTGTATGCTGTGATAATAAAGCGAAACCAATTGGCATACATCAAAATATCTTTTAATTGCTTATTAAAGCGATCGAGATTTGTTTTAATGATGTAATGACCTGTTAAAGTATAAGATTCGTTATAAACCAAAGGTTCAAATAAAGCATTCGCAAAGACTTCCATCTGTAAATCGGGGTCGTGATAATGATAAGAATCATAGACCACACGTTGGTAATATTTAATCAGTTCAATGATGGAAACAATGATACCAATTAATAAAAGTGATCCAGAAAGGACATATTGCCACAACATCGGGAAATCAGAGCGGAACACTAAATAGATCATCGGTGGGAATAATCCGATAACAAACGTTCTAAACGTTGAGGTGAATCCTTTCTTAAAAAGCATCCACGCTAAAACAAAAAGCATCGTCACATTGTAAAATACGAAGAAGTTAAACCATGAAAAATCGTCTAAAGCGTTTGCTATACTATTGATACTATTGATAAATAAAAAGATACCTAAAGAGATTAAAGCAAGCATCACGATTTGACGTGAATGGAGATACCACTTCTTTGTATAAAGCTTTCGTGCTTGAGGAAGATGATAAAAGTTTTTCATCTCTTTTTGATAACTATAAAATGGCCAGTATGATCCTCTCAAACTGAATCTGATCGGTAGGACATCCTCATCACTCATTTTCTTTGTTAATAACTCTTCAAATGAAGATAAAGGATTTAATACAAAGAGCAAAGTACCGATAATAATAAAGGGTAAATGATAGGGTTCCTTAAGGAAAAAAAGGAAAATAAAGGTGATGAGTCCATAGATAAATGCCACAATTAACTTAGGAATGCCACCAAAAACATAAATCCCAACATAGACGAGGGTAATGATCGCAGAAATCATAAAAATGCCCTGTCCTCTTAAGTTTAAAAGGATTAAGGCAAGCGGCATCATAATAAAGATCAAAATGGTAAGTGAGCCTGCGATGGCTAGTCGTCTTTTCATGTTGAAACCCCCACAGTTTTATTATACAAAAAAAAGGTGGAACTTACCACCCTTTTGTGTTTTACTTTAAGTTATTTAAAGCGTCGACTAAATCTGCTTTTAACATCTTGTCTGCGCCTTCAATACCTTTTTCATTTGCTAATGCTTTTAAGTCTTTAACAAGCATTTTTGCATAGTCAACAACTTCAGCTTCTTCTTTTTTAGCTTCAACTTTAACTTCTGCTTTAGCAGGTTTAACAGCTTTAACTTCAACCTTCTTTGGAAGATTACCAGCGATAGCATCTTTTGCAAGATTGCAATAAGCTGTAAATCCTTGAGGATCATTGACTGCTAAATCAGCTAATACCTTGCGGTTTACTTCAACGTTAGCTAATGCTAGACCATGAATAAGTAATGAATACTTCATATCATTTTGCTTAGCAGCAGCATTGATACGTGTAATCCAAAGCTTTCTAAATTGTCTTTTCTTTTGCTTTCTATCTCTGTAAGCATAAGCAAGTGAACGCATCACCTGTTCATGAGCTGTACGATATAATGTTCTCTTCGAACCAAAGTAACCCTTTGCGAGTTTTAAAATCTTTTTGCGACGACGTCTTGCGGTATATCCGCCTTTAACTCTTGGCATATGTTTATCCTCCTGTAACTACATCAAGTTCGAAATCAAGGATTTAATACGCTTCTTATCTGTTGCGTGTACCGATGTTTCGCCTCTTAATTGTCTATTTTGTTTTGTTGTTTTGGAAGCTGCTAAGTGACCTGTGTATGCATGTCCTCTCATGAGCTTGCCAGTTCCTGTGACTTTTATTCTTTTCTTTAAGCCACTATGTGTCTTCTGCTTTGGCATGTGATAGTCCTTCTTTCTGTTAGTAATTAAATATTATTATTGGGTGCCAATAATGCAACCATGTTTCTGCCATCCATCTTAGGTCTCGATTCAACCGTCGCCTTTGTTCCGATAGCCTCAATAAATCTTTCCATAACCTTCATTCCAACGTCGCTATGGGTGATCATTCTACCGAAGAAACGAATGGTAACTTTAACTTTATCGCCCTTCTCTAAGAATTTGATCGCATGTTTCACTTTGGTTTCAAAGTCATGCATATCAATCGTTGGGCTTAAACGTACTTCCTTGATGTCAACAACATGTTGATTTTTCTTCATTTCACGAAGTTTGCGCTGTTGTTCATAGCGATACTTAGAGTAATCCATGAGCTTAGCAACCATCGGTTTTGAATCTGGAGAAACAACAACGATGTCAAATTCACGTTCACTCGCAAATTTGAGTGCCTCTTTACGATTCATCGTACCCATCTTGTTACCTTGTTCATCAATTACGAGAAACTCGCCGTAAGGAATGGTTTCGTTTACTAAATCGGTATTTTTATGCTTGATTTGTTTAATGCAGTCCACCTCCATTCTTGTTTAATCTAGAAAAGAAAAAGTGCGTACAATATGTACCCACTTGTCGTTATCAAAATAGTTTTGAAAGTGACATTTTGCCTATGAATTCGTCCATCAGGCGAGAGGGTACCTCTTCTTTTCACAAAATTTAATTCCATAAAGATTATATCATAATTCACGTCATTGTCAATGTATATCCTTGATTTACTTCTAATTGAACTGTTTGATGTGATAGATCATGAATCCTAAACTAATATAACATACTTTATAGGGTATTGCAAGCAAATAATGCAGGATAAAAGGTTGAAAAAAGGGAAAAACGACATAAAGTGTTAAGCTTTGTTGATATTCGGTAAGTAATTGGATAAAAACGTAGATGATCGGTGCAATGAATCCAAGCGTGGGATGCTTGGATTGCGCACATAACCTCGATAAAAATCCGATAGATAAGATATCAAGGAAAAGATGTAAAGAAAGTTTTAGATGGGTTATATCAGGTAATAGGTGATGTTGAAAGATGGTGATTATATTATAAAAAGTCATGAAATAAATAGATAACAGGAAAGACCAGATAACGATATAGAAGATGTGGTAGTTATATACATACCTTTTCTTATAGAAAGCTGCTATGACAACATCATGTGGATGGATCATATCAATGGTGATCCATGTAATTAAAAAAGGGAGAATCATCAAAAGGATTTTCATGTGTAGAAAATGGTTTGTGTTATCTTTTGAAACAACGTAAAGCAGTAATGAGATCATGATGGTAAGAAAGAGAATAATCACTTTCTTTTTAAAAGGAAGCGACAAGGCATCAAGCAGTTTGATCATAAGGATAAATGCTTCGTGCAAACATCTAAAAAGCGTTCTGGTTCATGTGTTGAAATCAAGATGGATTGTCCTTTGTGATGTGTTGTTTTAATGATGTTCACCATTATTTCTTTCATGTCATCATCTAAACCAGAAAGTGGTTCGTCTAGAACCAAGAGATGAGGTTTCCCCATCAGTGCAGTTAAAACAGCAAGTTTTTGTTGATTTCCTTTCGAAAGTTCATAGATTTTTTTATCGATAGGAACCTCAAGTTCATGAATTAAAGCTGGGTTAATCACATCACGCTTAATGCGTGCCATCGTTTTTAAATACTCCATCACATCGACAAATGGAGGTAAAACCACTTTTTCTGGAACATAACCAATCTTTAACTTCCTTTTTTCGATGATACCTGAATCAGGATAGACAAAACCTAAAATCATCATGATCAAGGTGGTTTTACCAGTACCATTTGCACCACTGATCAAAAGAAAATCGTTTTGACTTATTTCAACTGAAAACCTCCGTGACAAATATCTTTTTCCTGCTTCTTCGAGCTTAATCAAGTGTGTAGACATTAATCATTGGCCCACTTTCTTTTAAAATAACGTAATCGATAATATATCTAAAATTAGCAATCACTTGTCTTTCTCCATTCACAAACGTGATGACAATCGGAACATCATATAAAAGATAATCAGCATCTTCAATGGTGATGATAAGATTTTGCTGATCAAGGGAAAAAGTTGTTAAATGTTTACTACCGACATCAATCTTTTCAATCTCTTCAGTTACTCCGTCACATGAAACAGTGATTTCATAAATACGTGATCTGAGATCATTGGATTGCTTAATTCCTGATAGCGATGTCCAATTGAGTCCTTGCTCATCATGAGCATCTTTAAAAAATGTCACTCTACCAAGACGAACTTCATAGCTTTGTTGATCAGTCAACTCCAAGGTGAGATAAGCATCATCAAACACGATATCTTCAGTCATTATCGGTATGTCAAATGAGATAAAGACTTTAACATAAGCTTCTTTTAAATAATATTCTTCATGACCAATTTCAATATCAAGTAAACTTAATTCAATCTTTGTTTCTTTGTCTTTGTCTTCTAAGATCATGCGCATATAACGGTTTTCATTACAGATATCATGTGTTTCATCACTTACATACATCATAAATGTGCCTATTGCATCATCTTTCATCACATAAGCATATTCGGTATCGACAGTTAACACTTTCTTTTCTTGATCAGGCTTCATCCTAAAGATGATATAGCCTAAAATCGCAGATAACATCAAAAGAGAGATGTATAAAAAGATGCGTTTCATATCTTTTTCTTCTCCAATCTTTGATATTCAGTCGTGACAAAAAAGATTTCAAAACCACCTTTATCAACACGTATAAAAAGTGAGTATCTCGCAGCAACCCCATTGGTAACCTTACCTTCGCCATACACATAAAGATCAACTTGTGTGCCTGGATCAACTAAGAATTTCAAATAATACTTCTCTTTTTCTTCTTCGTTATACTGATACTCAGAAGATAACTTTAACGCAGACTCCAAATTATTCTTAAACTTAGGTATGGTCTCCGTTGATTTTAAACCAATCGATCCGGTGGCTGAAAGTCCAATCTTTTGTGATCTTTTTCGCTCAAGTTCATAGACATACTCAATGGGTGTATACCCATCGTTATAATAACTGAAGAGTGTTTCGGAAATAAAACTTGCTTTCACATTGTCGTTAACGATATAGACACGCCAACCATTGAATTTAAGCTTCTGCACCTTTTTATAGTATGAGGTGTATTCTTTACTGGTAAAGTCAGCTAAAAGCTTTCCTGAGCTCATTTCAATCCTTTCATACCCCTGATAGTTTGACGCATGAACCTCAAATGCAAAACAAAACGGTAATAAAAAACATAAAGCTATAAAAATAAGACGTTTCATCATATCCCTCCTAACTTATGGTATGAAAAAACGTATTCTTTTACTTTTATAAAAAAAAGGAAGTCTTTAGACTCCCTACTTCATATAAGCTTCGATCTCATCGACTTCTTTGATGATGTCTTGAGATAAATTGATATTTTTACCGTGCTGAACTAAAATATCATCTTCAATACGAATACCTATGCCTTCTTCTGCAATGTATAATCCAGGTTCAACCGTAATGACTGCACCTTCTGGAATGGGTTTTGCGTAGTTACCGACATCATGTACATCAAGACCTAAGTAATGACCTAGACTGTGATAGTAATATTTTGTGATTTCATGATCTTCTTTAATTAAACCTAATTTCTTAGCACCTTCAGTTAAAAGCTTTTTACCGTATTCGTTGAATTCTGATAACATCATACCAGGTTTTAAGAACTCGATTGCTTTTTTGTTGACTTCTAAAACAGTTTCATAGACTTCTTTTTGACGTTTTGTGAACTTTCCTTCAGCTGGAAAGACACGGGTAATATCAGAACAGTAATGACGTGAGACACAACCTAAGTCAAATAAGACGAGAGCATGTGGAGCAATCGCTGATGCATTATCACGATAATGAAGAACGGTAGCATTCTTTCCTGATGCTGCTATGGTTCCAAAAGAAGGATATGAACGGTGAAGATTTAAAACATAATTGTATTCAGCTTCAACTTGGAATTCAAAACGACCAGGTTTCAAATGTTTCATGATGCGTTCCAAACCCACTTTCGTGATCGAAATCGCTTTTTTCATTTCTTCAATTTCATTTTGATCTTTAATTGTTCGCATTTCAGCTAAAATCATTTGATTCGATTTGATCTGAACATAGGGATAAAGTTCATGTAACTTATGTGCAAAGTTAATGGGATATGTGGGTGGCACATGCTCATTTAAACGTTCTAAATCAAGATAAATCGTATCGATTTGTCCAAAAAGTGCACGACGTGTCGTCGATAACATCTGTGCGATGAATGTTTCCAATGTTTTGATATCTTTAATGTTTTCCACTGGGATTTGTGAAATCTTTGATGCTTCCTCAAAAGTTAGACCAGCACCATCCCAAAGTGCTTTAATCGGATCAATGGCATCAATAAAAAGATAGCTTTCCTGTTTGTTTTCACCTTTGGCGATTACAAGACAGACATTTTCTTGTTCAATACCCGTTAAATAATAAAAGTTTCTATTCACACTAAAGGGGTAAAATTCATCTTGTGTTCTAAGTGGTGCAAACCCTGAGAAAAGAAGTGATAAAGATTGATCAGCTGTGCGATTTGCATACTGAGTTCTACGTTGTTCTAACATGACATGCTCCTTTCTAAAGCGCATTAATTTCTTTCATCAATTGCTTTAATACGCCATCAATGAATGTTTTAGCTTCTTCGATTGAACTTGAAACCGTTTGGAAATAAATCTTTATTTTAGGTTCAGTACCACTCGGTCTAAAAACAATCCATGTATGATCTTCATAATAATACTTTAAAACATTTGAAGCGGGTAGGTCAAGTTTTGTCTGCTGATTGTTTGTTGTTTTCAACCCACTTTCAAAATCATCAAATGACAGTAATCCTTTATTTTCAATCACAGGTGGATGATTTCTGAAATGTGCCATCAACTGATTGATCTTATCTAAACCTGATAAACCAGGAAGCGTGATTGATTTGGTGTACTCATAATAATAGCCATACGCTTGATAGATATGGTTTAAATAATCGATGAGTGTCATATGGATGTGCGAGGTATAATTGGCCATTTCTGCGAGCATATAGCATGCTTGAACAGCATCTTTATCACGCACAAAATCACTGATTAAGCTACCATAAGATTCTTCACATCCAAAGAGATATGTCATTTTACTCTTATTCTTTTCTGCTTTTTCACCGATGAATTTAAATCCAGTGAGTGTCTTTTGAGTCGGAATATTAAATGACATCGCGATTTGATCAATTAAGTCAGTTGTCACAATGGTCTTGTAGACAACACCATTGGAAGGTAACATATTTTTCTTACGACGTTCAGATAAAATATAGAAAAGTTCAAGAGCAGCTGTTTGGTTACCATTAAGTAACACGTATTCACCTTGATGTTTGACTGCGATACCTAAGCGATCAGCATCAGGATCGGTGATCATGATCAGATCTGCATCAATTTCTTTAGCATATTTAATTGTTTCAACATAGGCTTTTTCTTCTTCAGGATTAGATGACAAGGTATGTGAGAAATTAGGATCAGCAATCATCTGAGGAAGATAAGGGTAGATATCATAACCTGCTTCTTTTAGTAAACCAGGAATAACGGTTCCACCAGTACCATGTAGTGGTGAATATACGATTTTAACTTGAGGATCTTTTGGGGTTAACGATATTTTTTTAACTTCTTTTAAGTAAATATGATCAAATGATGCATCAATGGTATGAATAAGTTCGTTATCCAAAATATCGATTTCAAACGGATTTTCAACAGCATCGATCTCTTTAATAATCTTTTCAGCAGTTTCAAGATTGACTTGAGCCCCAGTTTGATCATAGACTTTATAGCCGTTATATTCTTTTGGATTGTGCGATGCGGTAATCATAATACCACCCGCACACTTAAAGTGGCGAACAGCAAACGATAACATCGGTGTTGGACGCATTTCTTCAAAAAGATAAGAGGGAATACCTGCACTCGCTAATACCATCGCAGCTTCCTTCGCAAATTTTTGAGAATAATGACGATTATCATAAGAAATGGCGACGCCACCCTTGATTTGATGATGATTGATATAGTTAGCAAAGCCTTTAGAGGCTTTACGAATCGTGTAGACATTCACACGATTGGTACCAGCGCCCATTAAACCTCTTAAGCCACCTGTACCGAAGGAGAGATCATTAAAAAAGACCTCTTGAATTTGCTCTTCATTAAGTTCGATCAGTTCTTTGAGCAGTGTTGGATCTAAATCTTTTTGATTTAACCAGAACTGATACTTTTTTTCATAAGACATAGCATTCATCCTTTCCTTAACATTAGTTATTATATCAAAAAAAGCCAGAAAAAACTGGCTCTTAGGTTGTTTTTACATTACGATGATAAATTTGTAACAATCCCTTTAAGACGAGATGGGGATCTTTTTCTAAAGGATGTTTGCATAAGGGTGCAATCGTATCGGATAAACCACCGGTTAAGACGACATTAAAATCTTCTTTCACCTCTTCTAAAATACGATCGATCAAACCATCAACCTGTGCAGCTACGCCATAGGTGACACCGCTTTGCATACACGAAATCGTGTTGGTACCTAAAACTTTTTTAGGAATTTCAATATCGATATCAGGCAGTAAAGCTGTATTTCCTACAAGTGCTTTTATGGAAATCGCGACACCTGGTGTGATAATGACTCCTAAAATGGTTTTATGTTTCACATAGATGTATTTAATCGCGGTACCTAAATCAACGACTAATGTTGGTTTTTCATCGCTTTCAACAGCAACCGCATCACAAATTAAATCAGCACCCACTTCTCTTGGATGATCCGTCTTCACATTTAAGCCTGTTTTAACACCAGGACCTATGATTAAAGGTTCAATTTTAAAATGCTTTTCAGCAATTTCTTTTAATTTTTCAGTGATTCTTGGAACAACTGATGAAATGGCAATGCTTTCGATTTGATCCACAGGAATTAAGCTTCGCATTTGAATCCAATATTCATCCGCCGTTTTTTGAACTTCTGTATTGAGCTTATACGTTTCTAAAATCGATACGCCATCAGAAATACCAAAACCAACGGTGGTGTTGCCGACATCAAAGAGTAAAATCATGAGTCATCAAACCTTTCTATGCATTATATTTTTTAAAGTTTTGAAGTGCAATAATGATGGGGGTACCAATGATCGCTGCAGCAAACGCTTCAGATAAACCATTGGTTGCTGCTACAGCAAAGATGGTTGCAATCACAGATTTATCAGGGAAAAAGCTTTCAACTAAATCGGTTGAAAAAAGTGATAAAAGAGTTAACACTAAAATCGTATGGACGATCGTTGATAAGATGAGTGCTGAAGGTAAAAAGACGTTCGTCTTATTTTTAGATGTGATATAAGCAAAGTATAACGCTAAGAAGATCACACCAAACACTAAAGAAATAGGTGCTAACCATGTCATCTGCCAACCAGTGATCGTAGCTATGGCGTTCGCGCCATAGTAAAGCCCAAAGATCGTAATGGCTGTAACAAGGGTAAAGGTGATGACATCACCATATTTGCCTCTGCCGTTTAACCATTTGAGAAAATCAAAGATGTATGCAGCTGCAAATGCAAATAAAATACGTGGTAAGATCGATACTAAAGGATTTTGGAACGCATAATCAAGTGGTCCTTGTGGGGCAAATGATCTGATAAAGGATGCCAAACCAAAAACTAAACCAAGCATGACACCATAACGTTTTGGCATCATAAACACACCAATAAGCACAGGAATGTGTAGCAATGTGATGCTAGCAAATGGGGTCAAATAAATAAAGCCCAACTGAGGAACCACTGTCATCAATACAATAATGGCAGAAAAAATCCCAGTCAAACTTAAGTAAAAAATATCATTCTTCTTCATTTTTCTTCTCCTTTTTAGGCCACTAAGGGTCCCGTAAGTCAACTCTATTATATGAAATTAATTTCTAAAATACAAGACATACAAAAAAGAAAAACCTGCTGGGCAGGTTATTCTTGATAAGGACCCCAAGGACTATTATCTGGGTCCGTATAGACTCTTTTTCCACGATTTAAGCTGTTGATCGCTTGAATATCCTCTTCTGTTAGCTTGATATCCTTCGCCTTAAAGTTTTCTAAGATGCGTGAAGGTGTCACTGATTTTGGTATCATCACAACATGTCTGTGTAGACCCCATGCGATAATAATCTGTGCGATGGTTGCTTGATATTTTTCAGCAATCTTTGATAAACCTTCTTGCCAAATACCTTCGAAAACGCCACCTTTCATTAAAGGACCATACGATTCAATTTGAATACCATGTTCTACTAAATAGTTTTGAAGGGGAATTTGTGATAAACCGGGATGAAGTTCGACTTGGTTTACCATCGGTCTGATGGTTGCAGTTTCCATCAAGTCTTCGATGTGATGACGTTGGAAATTGGAAACACCAATCGCTCTTACCTTTTTTTCTTGATAGAGCTCTTCAAATAATGCCCATGTTTGCTGATTGATTTTCTTATCGTGGTTTGGCCAGTGTATGAGATAGAGATCAACATAAGATGTTTGAAGTTTTTCTAATGATTCCTCAAATTGTCTTCTCATTTTCTCTTTGGTTGAGTGACCTCTTTGTTTGGTTGTGATGAAGATCTCTTCACGTGGAATCTTAGAATCTTTGATCGCTTGACCGACAGATCCTTCATTTTGATACATCTGCGCTGTATCGATATGGCGATATCCGACTTTAAGTGCTTCTAAAACTGTTTCATACGCTGAATCGCCATCTTTTACTAAGAATGTACCGAGTCCTAATCTTGGCATTTCAACGCCATTGTATAGTTTTGAAATAATCATCTGTTAGCCTCCTGTAAATTTTTAATTTTTTCTGGGTCAAGTGTGTTTAACACCGTAAATAACATTTTTTTGCATGCTTTTAAATCTCTTTCATCCATCATCGCTGCTGTTGAATGAATGTATCTTGCAGGTAATCCAATCGTGGTTGCAATCACACCCGCATTTAAGTCAAGTGCTTTAGCGGCATCCGTTCCACCCATGGATACGAAATATTGGAAAGGAATTTTATGTTTTTTAGCGAGTTTAATAAAGAAATCCATCGTGCCTTGATGCATGACATTTTTAGGGTCATACATACGGAGTAAGAAACCTTTTCCAAGTCCACCAAGCGCTTCTTTATCGAGTGCATCATTAACGGGTGATGCATCGAGTGCAAGAAAGACATCTGGGTTAAACATGTTAACTGCTGTTTCAGCACCTCGTAGTCCCACCTCTTCTTGAACGGTTGCACCGATCACTAAGTGATAGGGGAGTTCGGCATCATGAAACGCTTCAATCGCTTCCAAAGCTAAGCCACAACCATAACGATTGTCAATCGCTTTAGCGATTAAACGATAAGGGTTTGCTGTGTAGGTATAAGGATTATCAAATAAAACCATGTTACCAAGTTCAACACCCATCTGTTGAACTTCGTCTTTTGAACTGGCACCGATATCTAAAATTAAGTTTTGAATGGATGTGTTTTGTTCTTTCTTTAAATGGGGAGGAATTGCACCAACAACACCTCTGATAATGCCTTGTGACGTGTGAACATTTAAGACTTGTGAGATAAAGACTTCACCATTTAAGCCACCTAAATTATTTAATTTGAGCATCCCTAAATCGGTGATGCCAACAACCATTAAACCGACTTCATCCATATGACCTGCAACCATAACGGTTGGTGCTTTAGGATCTTTAGCTTTCTTTACTGCAAAAATAGAACCTAAACGATCTGTTTGAATGTCATAATTTGGAAAAAGTGACATAAAGTCTTTCATATAAGCTCTGACATTGGATTCAAAACCTGATGTTCCTTCTAAATTAAACAAATCGCGATATATTTTTCTAATCATGGATGATCGTCCCCTTTAACTGATAGATATGGCCAAGCTTTCTTTTCTTCTCTTCATATTCTGTCATATAAAGAGATGGTTTTAAGTCTAATGTCATATCAAAGACATGAAAATAACCGTCTAAGTAGGTTATGCTGTCTTCAAATAAACCTAAATGATCCGTTCTAAACTGCAAGATGCCTTCATTTTTCAATAAGTATTTATATTTTTCAAGCATCAAAGGCCAGGTAAGTCTTCGTTTATGATGGCGTGCTTTTGGCCAAGGGTCTGAGAAGTTTAAATAGATGATATCGATAGACCCTGTTTTTAACCAAAGATCTAAATGATTCGCTTCAGTTAATAAGATAATCAAATTATCTAGATGATCTTCCATTTTCTTTTCAGCAATTCGATAACAGACATTTCTGTCCATTTCAACAGCGATGAAAAGTTCGTTTGGATGATCTTTTGCAAGCTTAGCAATAAATTGACCTTTACCAGAGCCAATTTCAAGATGAACTTTTTCTTTGTTTAAATCAAGCAACATCGGTTCATGGTATACACCCATTGATGTCAAATGTTCAAGTGTTGCTTGTTTGATATGTCGTTGACGCAAATGTTTCACCTATCCTAAATGTAAAAAGGGTAGAATCTCTACCACTTTGTTATGTTATGCTAATTTACCTAAACCTTCAGTAATTAAAAAGTCAGCGAGTGAGATGAGTGCTTTTTCTGCATCAGGTCCTGTGACATGAATCTTAATGATTTCACCTTTATAAATACCGAGTGACATTAAACCCATAATGGATTTAAGGTTGACAGTTTTTCCCATCGCAGTTAAGTTGATTTCTGATGTAAAACTCATCGCGAGATTGACAAGACGCGTTGCTGGTCTAGCATGAATACCGTATTCAGAAACGATAGAGAAAGATTTTTCCATTTAATTAACCTCTTTTCTTCTTTCACCGAGATAGGAAAGAACTTCTTTTGTATGATGTTTGATGAGCAAAGTGAGTTCCTTTCCTTTGAGGAAAGCTGGAATTTCAAGTTGCTTGAGTAGGCTTTGATCGACCTTTTTTAAATCCATAAGTTTGACTTTTAAACGTTGATGTTCCATGGATACATCCGTGATATTTACGGCTCCACCAAGGCTTTGTAGTAAGCTTTCATAGTCAAGTTTTGGGGGAGTGATTTTCTTCTTTTTTTTCGACTTCATCATCAAGAAGATAATCAAGACAAGTATCACTAGAGAAAGTATGATGATGGCTGGATATAACCATACGTTATTGATGTAAATCATCTATATACCTCCGTCCTTACTTATTATAGCGAGAAATCACTTTTTTTTCAATTATTTTATGAACATTGCATCGCCAAATGAAAAGAAACGATACTGATGATCAATAGCTTCCTGATAAGCTCTCATGACGAAATCTTTACCAGCAAGTGCACTGATCAGCATGATCAAGGTTGATTTGGGTAAATGGAAGTTTGTAATTAACTTAGATACCACCTTAAATTGATAACCAGGATAAATGAAAATCGAGGTATCATAGGTTCCAGGAATAAACTTTCCTTGATAATTGCTTTCTAAAGTTCTGATCGAAGTTGTTCCGACACAAACAATTTTTTTACCTTCAGCAAGTGCTTGATTTAAGGCTTGAGCACTTTGTTCAGTCATCGTGTAAGTTTCTTCATGCATGTGATGCTCTTCAATGGTATCCACTTGAACAGGTTTAAATGTACCTAAACCGACATGTAACGTAATAGGAACTATCTTTGTGCCATTGTCTTCAATCTTCTTTAGAAGTTCTTTTGTGAAATGAAGACCAGCAGTAGGTGCTGCAGCACTTCCTAAATCTTTCGCATAAACAGTTTGATAACGATCTTTATCCATGAGTTTTTCTGTGATGTAAGGGGGAAGTGGCATCGTTCCTAATTGTTCTAAAATTTCAATAAAAAGGCCTTTATAATGCATTTTAAAGAGGCGTATGCCTTCTTCTTCAACACCGATACACTCAGCTGTTAAAATGTCAGAAAAATGGATTTTTGTGCCTACTTTAACACGTCGTGCTGGTTTGGTCATCGCTTCCCAGACGTTAGGTTCTTTTTCTTTGAGTAATAAGACTTCGATGACAGCATCCGTTTCTTCTTTGACACCTAAAAGACGCGCTGGAATAACTTTTGTGTTGTTGATGACTAAGACATCATCTTTCGTTAAAATTGATGTGATATCGTAAAAATGATGATGTGCAATGGATTGTTCTGATCGATCTAAAACCAGTAAGCGTGAGTGATCACGTTTTTCGCTGGGATGTTGTGCAATCAGTTCTTTTGGGAGATTAAAATCAAAATCATTTACCTTCATGATCAAATAATCCTTTGTAGTATTTAATGCCTAATGCTTCGTAGGCTTTTTGTGTCGCTACGCGTCCACGATTCGTTCGTTTAATATAACCTTCCATAAGTAAATAAGGTTCATATACATCTTCAACCGTGGTGATTTCTTCACTGATGGATGCTGAAATGGATTCAATACCAACAGGACCACCATTAAATTTTTCAACAATGCTACGCAAGTAACGGTAATCGGTGTGATCGAGGCCATTGTCATCGATACCTAGTTTTGATAAAGCATGATTGGTTATATTTTCTGTGATATGTCCATCACCGATAATTTCAGCAAAGTCCCTCACTCTTCTAAATAAGCGGTTCGCGATACGTGGTGTACCTCGACTTCTTCTTGCTAAAGATACAATCGCATCCTTTTCGATGTCGTTTTGATATACTTTCGATGTTCTTTCAACGATTTTCTTTAAATCGTTAATGCCATAATAGGAAAGACGGAAGACGACACCAAAGCGATCTCTAAGAGGCGCAGATAAATCACCAAAACGTGTGGTTGCACCAATTAGGGTGAAAGGGGGTAAGTCGATACGAATGGATCTTGAATCATGATCTTTTCCAATAACGATATCTAAGACATAGTCTTCCATTGCTGCATATAAAACTTCTTCAACAAAACGGGGAAGTCTATGAATTTCATCGATAAATAAAACATCACCAGGGTTTAATGAACTTAAAACAGCGGCGAGATCTCCGCTTCGTTCAATCGCTGGTCCTGATGTGACCTTAATTTGTACGCCAAGTTCATTGGCGATGATTTGTGCTAATGTCGTTTTACCAAGTCCTGGAGGACCATATAACAGGATATGATCTAAAGCTTCTTTACGCTTTAAAGCTGCTTTGATGTAAACATCAAGCATTTCTTTAATGTCGTCTTGTCCAATGTATTGGTCAAGACGCTGTGGGCGTAAGGATTGATCTTCATCTTCCTTGATGGACATGGCTGTTACAATACGTTCTTTATCCATGTTAAACCTACTTTATTAAGAGTTGTAAAGCTTGTTTGATCATTGCTTCAACTGGTTGATCCTGATTGAGTTTTTTCATGACCTTTTTAATTTCTGTTTGTGAATAACCAAGTGCTGACAAGGCATCTAAAACATCATTTTTATGGGTTGGAATGAGTTCATCATCGGGTTCGATGAGTTTACCTTTAAGATCAAGAATAATCTGTTGTGCACTTTTAATGCCAATGCCTGGAAATTTGGTTAAGTATTTAACGTTTCCTTCTTCAATGGCTAAAATAATATCATTGATTTGGTCAGACGCTAGCAAAGATAATGCACTTTTAGGTCCAATGCCAGAAACACCGATTAACCTGATAAAGAGCTCTTTGGATTCTAATGTTTTGAAACCATAGAGGTTATTGATATCTTCTCTGACATAATGATGGGTGTAGATTTTCGTTTCTTCACCGATATGAAACATGTAAGGATTTGGTGAAATGATTAAATAACCGACTCCGTGATTTTCAATCACGACATAACTCGGTTTAATTTCTGATATGATGCCTTCGATATAAGCGTACAC